>Ga0081455_10006579_pt1 | contig 12433 bp, 10 predicted proteins | sample TabmetS3T2R1_FD_70207 | JGI IMG/M metagenome (GOLD analysis project Ga0081455, IMG submission 70207) | Tabebuia heterophylla rhizosphere microbial communities from the University of Puerto Rico - S3T2R1 | ecosystem: Host-associated > Plants > Roots > Rhizosphere ... | reverse complement strand
CAAAATCAGCCGAAAATGCAATGCAGGAATGGTCTGCACGACCAAATTGCTGCGCAAGGGTCGTGCTGCTCCCTCTCCCATAATACTTCAGAAGCAAACGCTAAAGTAAAGAGGCTTCCCAATATTTATTTCAACAGCGCCGAGACCGAATTCAGCTACGCCACCATCCGGGCGCCGATTGGCGGCCGAAGCGGCTTCAAGAACGTCAGTCTGGAGAGTGTCGTCAGTCCGAGCAGCAACGAAGGTCTTCCGATGCCGGTTTGGTGAGATTTAAACGCCCTCGGGAACAACGTAGCTGACGTTGAGGCCATCGCCTCTCATGGTAGCAAGGTGCTAGCAAGGGGCGATCTAGTCTTGATCAAAAAATCGTCAACGCATCCAGCCGCTTGCGCGCCAGCTACGACAACAGGGCAGGGATGGGTCATCCTAATTCGATAAGGGTTATGAAATCCTGTTATTCCGCACTCATATTTACGTCTGCGCGAAAGATCATTGCTGCAAATGACTGCAAGTACACCGCCGATGTGGAAAACACAAATAGTTGCGATTGCTAATAGAAGGATTCAGGTGTTTCCTTGAGGCAAGGAGAGGGGGGTGCGCGGTTCTCGCGGGGGGGGGCACGAACTTCGCCCACCTATAGGCTCTACGCACTCTCTCACCAGGCCGTGCCAAAACCTGGGCTGATCCGTTTCAATGAAGGTGGGGCTGCGATCGAGGTTGAGGTATGGCGGCTTTGCGCCGACGCGTTCGGCCGCTTCGTTGCAGCTATTCCTGCGCCACTTGGCATTGGCACAATCGATCTCGAAGATGGCAGCGCGGCCAAGGGTTTTGTGGTTGAAAGCGCTGGCCTGGATGGTGCCATCGACATCACGCCATTCGGCGGCTGGCGCAGCTTTGTCGACCACGGCAAGGATCAGGACAAGTCAGCTATAGCAAGGATCCCTTTGCGCGCCGCCGCCGCACGACGTCAGCCGGAGCACTGACTGGTCCTCGAAGGATTTCGTAGTCCAGGGTATCTGTTGCCTGGCAAGACAACGCACGTGGAATTAACATATTGATTTTCATACATATTTGTCAGTTCCATAAGATAGATTCTGCGACTTTCCGATGTAGGCGCAGAGTTAAAATGTCCCACTTCTGCAAAGTAGGAATGTCGCTTCCCCTTTGCTGGATGCCATTCTCCCGGGCGCGGTTTTTGAGGGAGACAGCTGGTGGGATTGGTCCTGATGAGCGAACGCGAACTCCAACGCATCGAGGTGCTGTCGAGAGTCGCTGAGCGGCGGATGACGACCATCGCAGCGGCAAATGTGCTTGGTTTGACCAGGCGCCAGGTGCAAGAGGCTTTTGAAGACGCTTCAGGTCGACGGAGCTTCGGGACTACGCCACAAGGCGCGAGGCCGGCGCGGAGCTGTCATGCTTTTGTCAACTGACTTTCTCGCAACCGAATCCCAATATATGCTGCACTGCAGCAGAAACATGGTATGGTTCTATCGAGATCGTGACGAGGACTTGACGATGGCGATTGGCGACAACCTTCCGACTCAATCGGAGTTGACCTTTCTCAATTGGTTTGAGCCGCAGCCTCAGTTCATTGAACCCGCCGTCCGTGCCTGCCGTTTGTTTAATACGCTGCTCGACGTCATTTTCTACGACGTGCCTACCCTGGCGGCCGAACTCGCGGTAAGGGATGCTCCCATGCGCGCCCGTGGCGAAAAGGCCCCCTCCCGCATCGTCGACTTCGATGCCCTGAGCAACCCCGAAGGCTCCCTGCTGCTCATTGATGCAACAACACCGCCTTACGCGCACAGATACACGAACGTAGAATTGTTCCTCTCCTCGCCCTACCAGGAAACGCGCGACGTGGAGATCGCGACGATCACGGGCGTTGGGAGTTCAGCGCTTGGAAGTGCGGCGTTCGCGTGGGACATCTCTCTTGCGCTCGAAAAGCCCGTCCTCGCCATCGTGCCAGGATACGGCATGGCCGACGTCGTTCTACAGGCGCTCGGTGGCTGGTTCGGCTTCGGCCTCTACGACTATCTGCATGCGAAGAGCTTGATCCAGAACAGCCTCGCGAATGTCGCGCCGCAGACCGCGAGCATTGGCCGCCGATTGTCGGCATCGACGCCCGACGCTAAAACCCTGCACGGCGCGCCCGTCTTCCGCCAAGGATCCGGTTCATCAGACGTGCTACATGCGCTGCTCACCCATCGCCAAGCGCCGTTCAAGCTGTTGGTCGGACATAGCAAGGGGGCTCTCCAGATCGGGAATGCGATACAGTCATTACCGGCGGAGCGGACCCATGCGCTCCGCGTTGTAACGCTTGGCTGTCCGATCGCAACGGAAGTCGACGGCGTGAGCTACTATCAGTACCTCGGGCTGTTCGATGCTCTAGGACAACTCAATATGTGGGGACACTGGCCGGACCGCTGGACTCCGACGTGGCACAGCACAAACCCCACGCTCCCGCCTGCGATGGCCGCTGGAAAGTACGCAAAAGATGCGATGCCTGCCTAGTCAGCATCAGAAGGATGATTGTGAGCATCTTGGAATGTCAGCGCCGCTGCGAGGGCCCGCAATTCGACTGGTGGCGGCTGCGCGGCGACCGCCAGTCGGGCCTTTGACCGTTATCACACGGCCGCTCGATGTCGCGCAGGTGCAAAGCGACCCAACCAGGTGCCTGCTTCGCTTATGTGAATGACGTGGTCGATTGTTCACCAACCTATGGTCTGCGATTTTGACAGCCCTTTTTTCTCACATCCATCACCTGGCGATCATCTGCAGCGACTATGGCGTGTCGAAACGGTTCTACATCGAGCAGCTAGGATTCGTGCTGGTCGACGAGAATTGGCGGGCCGACAGGCAGTCCTGGAAGTGTGATCTTGAATCCGGTTGCGTGCGCCTGGAACTGTTCAGTTTCCCATTGTCTCCAGCTCGCCCAAGCCGACCGGAGGCGTGCGGACTTAGGCATCTCGCGTTCGCGGTCGATTCAGTCGCCCGCGCAGTTGAGTACCTGCGAGATCAAGGAATCGTGACGGAGCCTGTTCGGGCCGATCCCTATACCGGGTCGCCATTTACCTTCTTTGCCGATCCGGATGGTCTTCCGATCGAAATCTACCAAGCCGATACATCGGCCGTTAGCGTTCCATCGCGTATCAATCGGGCTGAGTGAGCAACGGCCATACGCCACTGCACGTGCCCAGCTTATGCGCCGCCGCCGCAAGCCAAGGTGATCTCACCGCAGCGACATCTGCTCATCCGCATCTGGTACCGTCGTCTCGAAGATAGAAGCCCAATCGCGCCCGGGAACTGGGGAGCTGGCTTTCGACTTCTGCCTGACAATCCTTCTCAGTTTCCTGGCAGCCGTGGTGAAATTGGATTCTAGGATGCGTGCCGGTGTTTCGTTGGAGAAAAGGCTGTTTTCCTCCTCAATCGATGTGGAGGTGGCCGACATGCGCCTTGCCGGCGCAGACGTTTCCTTTGGCCGCCCCATGTCAAATGGCGGGCCGCAAGGCGGCTGGCTCCGGGAATAGCCTGTCGATCGAACGGTAACTGCCGAACCAGAGGCACCATTTCCCGCGTTTTGTCTGTAGTTTTCCCTCAACGCCGGCACCGTCGCTGGCGGCAGCAGTTCCACGGTAGGGACTTCAGGAATATGTGCCCGCGAAAATGCCTCAATCGCTTCGAACGGCTCGTGGCGGTAAAAGCGCAGCTTGTCGGCAAGAACCGGCGCCTGCGCCTCGGCTAGGATCACGATCTTTTCGGATGAAAGCTGGCGGACTTCCTGGGGCATCATCAGGTCCCGCTCCCGAAGCTGCTCAACTTTGGTGCGGCGATGCAGTCCCATCAGTTCGATCGAGCGTGACTCTGTCGTGAAGCGAACCGTTCGCTTGCCAAGGCCCTTCGAGATGGTTTCCGCCGTCACTTGATCATTGGCTCCATACACCAACTGATAGCCGCAGTTCCCCATCAGCGAATGTCGCGCCGTTTCTCCATAAATTTCGTCCAGGTTTTTAAGGTCCTGGATGATGAACGCGATCTTGACGTTGTAGCCCGCCACGTAGGGCAGCTTCGTCGTAATCTCGCTCATTTTTTTCAGCTGCCGAAACTCGTCGAGTAGGAAGAACACGGGCATCGTGTTTGTCCCATGATCCAGCATCAAAAGATCAAGCATCTGCTGCACGAACAGTGCCAATAGTGGCTTGAGCAAGGTGATGTTGGTGATTCCGGGCGCCAAATAGATAGTGATGGGGCGATGCTTCAGTGCGCGCAGGTCAATGTCCGTAACGCTTGTTGCGGCGGCGATGCGCTCGTTGCGAAAGGGCCGCAACGCCTTCTGGATATCGAGCAGCGCGGACGCTGCGGCGCGCTCCGACAGCGCCAGGTAGGCGTTGAAGCTCTCCAATGTGAAGCGCGACAGATATGGCTCTCTTTCCCGCACCGTAGCCATCAGCGTCTGCAGGTTGACACCACTGTTGAAGAAAGAGTTGACCTCGGCGAGGGTTCTCCGGCCCTCATAGTGCGAGCTTTCGCAAACGTAGCTGATCACGCCGGCCATGACCTGCTGAGCAGTCGCTTGCCAGATTGAATTATCGGACTCGACGGTTTCCGGTACCAGGATTGCCGCGATGTTCTGAATGTCGGTCGTGCGGTCGCCACGATCCGTGCGGATAAAATCAAGTGGGTTGTAGCGATGCGTTCGCGACGATCCCGGTGCAAACAGGAAAACCCGGTTGCCTCTGGATTTTCGATAGCCGGCCGTGCTCCGAAATATCTCGCCCTTAAGATCGGTGACGACCATCGAGCCTTCATGAGCAAGCGCATTGGGCACCACGTAACCGACCCCCTTGCCGGACCGCGTCGGCCCGATGACCAGGTGATGACGCTCATCGTCGACGCGCAGGATCCGGCGTCCGTATCGTCCGAGAATATGTCCTTTGCGACGAAACCATTTGCCGTGGCGAAGCGATGCCACTGTCTGGAAATGGGCGTCGCCAAGCGGGTGGACTGAAGGTCTCAAGCCGAGGTAGCCGACAATCGCCCCTGCAATGAGCGCCGGCCCGGCGGCGGCGACGGCTACCCGTCGCAGAACGGGATCGCCTGCATAATGTGTGAGCTGAAGAATCGGAGCCCAGGGATTTGTCGTGACGGTGGCTGCGATAATACGACCGTCGCCGTAGAGAAACTTCAGTATCAGCCCATAGCCCAGCAGCCAGGTTACGATTCCTAGAACCAGGCACAACACGACGTAGACGATGCGAAGCGTGCCGGCCATGATCACTCCATGCGCGCGAAGAAGATTTCTGACACGCCGCGGCGGCCGCCGTCGCGGCGAAGCTGGATAACGATGGGGATGACGCTGCGGATATAAGAGATCAGGTCTGCTTTCGGATAGGCAGCGGAAAGGCCCGACTGCATGACCATCATTGCAAGCTGCTCATAGGCACCGAGCGGTGTATCGGCATGTACTGTCGTCATCGAGCCGGGATGTCCGGTATTGATCGCTCGTAGGAAGGAGAAGGCCTCCGGTCCCCTCACCTCGCCGACGAGCAAGCGGTCTGGTCGCATGCGCAGCGATGCCTCGAGCAGGCCCTGGATCGTCACGCTGGCGGTGCCCTGGTCACCTTTGGAGGCCAAAAGATGCACGGCATTCGGCTGAGATGGGAACAACTCCCGGGTGTCCTCCAGTGTGATGACACGCTCTCTCCTGTCGACCGATTTGAGACAGGCATTGAGGAAAGTCGTCTTGCCGCTCGAAGTGCCGCCGCTGATCAGCATCGAAACGCGGTTGGCGATCGCCGATCGGACGAAGCCGTGGACATCCTCTGCGCGCAGGAGCTGGATCAGCTCGCGGTCGACATCGGTGAGGCCACCGATGGCCACGGAAACCTGCCCGAACGCCCCACTGTCGCGGTAGTCGTCCAGGCTGAGGTCGCGGATGACCTGTTTGCGTAACGAGACAGCGCCGCCGTCGGGTGCAGCCGGCGGAAGCACGACCTGAGTGCGCTCGCCCGTCGGTAAGGCAGCGCCCAGGATGGGGTTGGCGGGACTGACAAACTGGTTTGTGGAGGCGGCAACGCGCTCGCCGATGTTGACGATCTCTGCCGTCGTTAGCTCAGGCAGGGAAAAGAACGCCATATGCTCATCGCCTAGCCGCTCGACATAGACGTGACCTGGCCGGTTGATCGAGACCTCCACGACGCGAGGGTCATCGAGGAACGGCCTCAGCGGCTCCAGCGCGCGGTAGAGAAAATAGTGACAATCGTTGCGGCCGAGTTCAGTTGAGACCACGTTCATGCCGGATCTCCTTGAGCGCCTCGGACACCGGATCATCGTAAAGCGCCGAGAAGTCGAGGTCCTGGCGCACGAATACGAAGATGCGTTCGCCTTGAGCGACGCCGATGGTCGGCGCAATCTTCAAGCTGTCGCCAAGTGCCTGGTTGGCCATGTCGGAAAAGGTCTGGGCGAGCGTGTTGCGGGCAATGTCTTCAGCCCCCCGACCGTCACCGCTATTGTCGGTCGCAGACTGGCCGCCGTAGCCGGTCAAATAGCTGGCCGCGCCACCGACGATCGAAAGCAGGATGGCGGCGCCGAAGCGCTCACGGAACTTGTTGTCGACTTGACCCGTCAGCCCCGCGCGGCCAAGGCTGTCGGCGCCGATGGAGTCGAGGCGGACACTTACACCGTCATCGCGCAGCATGCGCGTCCAGATCACGAAGATCCGCTTCTGTCCGCGCACGATGTCGGACTGGTACTCGCCGATGAGATGCGAGCCAGTCGGAATGAGCACGCGCCGCCCGTCGAAGGAATAGACGTCCTGTGAGACGATGGCCCGGATCTGGCCGGGCAGGTCGCTGACGATCGCGGTCTCAAGAATGCCCGGGATCAGAGTCCCTTCCGGCACCAGCGCGTCGATCCGGTCGATCTTTCGGACCTTTGCGGTGCGGTCGCCGAGGCTGATCGCGGCTGCCAGGAACTTGCTGTTGCGGTCGTCGCCGGCGACGGTAGCGCCCTGTCCTTCACCAGCTGCCGATGCAAGCTGCTCGCCGCTCGAAGCCTTGTTGTCGAAAACGATCATGCCGGAACGGTAGCGCTTGGGGAATTCATCTTGGGGCGGAGGCGCAGCCGTTTCGGGTGTGGCCGCGGGCGAAGGCGGAGGTGGGACGTTGAACTCCGTGGTATCGGAATGCTTTTCCTCCTTTTCTGGGGGTGGGGGCGGCGGAGGCAACTGGATCACCTCGGGCTCCGCCGGCTTCGGCTGCTGTTCACCGTCGCGAATGTAGGACGGCGGCCGGAACGTGGTGGTTGAGAACTCCTCGTCGCCAGTGAGAATGTCGCGCTGCTGCGGCCGTCCGCCGGCGACGACGAAATAACCTGCGATCATGCCGGCCAGGATGAGCGCGCCGCCGCCGAGCACCTGCTTGCGCCGAACGGTTCTATCGGCGATCGCGGGATCATCGCGGCTTGCCAGTGCCTCAAGCTCAGGGCTGCGTTGGATCAATTGCCGCTCCTCCTGCGCTTGATCGCGTCAGGATCCTCCACCGGTCCGAGGACGCCGGGATCAGGCTCGCCAAAGTCGGGTTTTCTCAGATTGAAGATGCAGACCCATTGGTCGCCGTCGCGCAACGTGAACTGCGTGGCGGTTCCATCGACGACGATATAGTCACCCTCCTTGCGGAAATTCTCCAGCGTCTCGGAGAAGTCCGAGTTGATGGCAAAGATCGCCGGCACGCGACGGTCGAACTTGAAGAAGGTCTTTGCGCCATCGTCGAAGACCATCAGCGGCTTCAGTCGAGCGTCTCCGGAAAAGGAATAGTCGATATTGACGTTTGCCTTATCGATGCCGGCGATGTTGGGCCACGCCGCGCGCTGCTCGGCCTCCTTGCGCAAGGAGGCGTTGAGGCTCTTCTCAGGATAGACGAAGCGGATGCCGAAGACCTCCCTGCCCGCTTCCGGCGCGTTGTCGCGCAGCTCGAGATAGTAAATGCGCCTGGTCGTGACCACATTCATGTTGGTCGTGGCGTTCTTGGCGATCGGCTTGACGAAGACGATGTTGCCCTTTTCCGCAGGCACGACCTGCCAACTCTCGGTGTCGCCGAGCGAGATCGTCTGGAACTTCTCGTCCTCGTCGAAAATGATCATGGTCGAGATGCCATAGGTGGCGAAGACCTGGACGACATTGTTCTCCTGATAGACGACGCTGGTGATGCGTCGATCGCGAGGTCCGCCCTTCGGCGTCTGCGCGGCGTTTGCCACGGACCCCTGCGCGGCAAGGCACAATGCCATGGCGAGGATCATCTTCGCCCCCATCACTCGCTCCCCGGCGTCACGGTCTCCTGGTCGCGCCGATAGCTGGTGACCTGGAAGCCGAGCGGGTTCTCGAAGCGCCACTCGTTCTTGATAGGCGTGTCGGTGTAGCGGAAGCGCACGACGGAGATCCAATGCCGGTCGATCGCCTCGGTCTCGCTCTTCTCGGTGGTCGAGAAGCGCACGATCGCCGTCGAGCTGTTGGGGAAGCTGACTGATTTGACCTCGACCAGGACCCGCTTCAGCTTGCCATAGACCTTGGCGGGGTTTTGCGGATTGGCGGCGCTGTAGAGCGCCTGCAACTCGCGCGCGGCATCCCCCGTCGAAAGAAGGGCGGCGATGCCGAACCTTTCCTCGATCGCATAAGGGTCGTAGCCCTCGCGGTTGCGGATATAGCGCACGACGCTGGCCTGCGTCACGGCCTCCTGCTCGGTGAGATTGGCAGGCCGCGTCAGCCCGGATTTCACCTCGATATAGCCGGTGTTCTTGTCGACCTCGACCAGGTAAGGCTCGAAGCTTTTCAACGGCAGCATCAAAACGACGGCAATGAGACTGAGCGCTGCGATCCCCGCAAACACCATGGCGAAGAACCAGGCAATGCGGCTGGAGCGTTTCGCCCGCTTGATGATTTCGGCTTCCCAGATCTCTCCGTCCTGGAAGTACGATCGCAGTCTGTCGTCGGTGCTGTCTGCCATGGTTTCCGTCAATGTTGGGGCGGATGATCATCGGGATCCCTCGATTGCTATCGGGGTGTTCCGTTGGCTGCGATCGCGCGCTGCATCGCCTCACGAGCCGCGTTGCGAGGTGGATGGAGCTGCGCCTGTACTCGCTGGACGGCGGCTTGCATCTGGCGCGAGGACGTGCCGATCGCCATGCGGCCGAGCAGGATGCCGCGGCCGGTAAACGAACGTGATCGGTGGCCAATGGGCGTCGCCAGGCCGCCGACGATGCCTTGGGCCAGCGACTGGATCTGGACCAGGACAAAGGAGCCGGCGAGACAAAGCATGATGAAGGCCGCGAAATCGCTGAGCTTCAGTTCCCGATTGCCGGAGATCTCGTTGATCTTCGTGAGTTCAGGCGCCATGGCTGCGATGAGGAAGGCGGCGATGACATAAACGAACAGCGGGATCAGGGCATAAAGCAGCGACTGATTCAGCCAACCGATCGCGTAGTTGCGCGTCGGATTGAACAACATGCAGGAGATGAAGATCGGCGCGGTACCGAGCAGCACCCACAGGATCACCTTGGCAAGGACCAGGATGCCGAGCGCGATCGCCACGAAGAGCCCGGCAAAGACCATGATGACCATGCCGATCAGCGCTGGCAGCACCGAGAAGTAGCCGGCCTGCTCGGAAAAGGTCGAGGCCGCGACATTGGCGGTCTTCCAGATCTGCGAAAGTCCGTTGGTCGGCTCCGTGACGCCGGTGCCGGAGGCTGCCAGCACGGCGCGGCCGGCAGCCTCCGGCACCTTCGTCAACCATTCATAGACGAGCGCATCGAAGTTGGACCAGGCGCCGACAAGGATGAAGATGATGATGGTGCGGGCGAGGCGGCCGATGATCTCGGCGACGCTCAGCCGGGAGGTCCCCAGAAAAAGCTGCGTTCCGTAGAAGAGCACCACCAAAACGAAGAGCAGCCTCAGCAGCGGCTCGATATCGTTGGCCAACGCCTCGTAGGCACGCTGCGAAAAATTCTCGCCCGATGCATCGATGCGCTGCAGCAGCTCTCCAATGAAATCTTCCACCGCCCTGCCCTACTCCATCTGCTGTTTGCGACTATCGATCGCCGCAAGCGGGGCCATGGCGGCCGGGTTGATCAGCTGCATCGGGCCACATTCGGTGCGGCGGTCCTCGGCATAGCCGGACAGATTGGCCGGCCGCTTGCACGGGGCGGACTTCTCTTTCGGCGTGCCGCAGCCGGCAGACAGGAATGCAATCGCCACAACGACGATGACCGTTAGAGTCCTACCCGTGCTCATTTGTAGGTGAGCGCTTTTTTGGTGTTGGAGATGTCGGTGAGCTTGCGCTGATTATCGGCCTGCAACGACTGCACCGCACCATTCATCGTGCCGATCATTTCGTTGAGGGTGAGACCGGTCTGTACTTGGAGCTGCGTGTTCTGGTCGATAGAACCCTTGATATCCTTGGCGCTGCCAATCCCCTGCCCAGCGCTTTCCAGCGCCGATCGTCGGCTCTCGACCGCCAGCTGCGATCCGGTGATCAGCGCCGAAACGCCAAGAACGGTCTTGACCAGTTCTTCGTAGGATTTGTCGCTGGCGAGCGAGCTGTCTTGCTTGCCGGAGAGCGACTTCACAAGTTGCAGGCCGTTGATGAAGAGCGTTGCGGTCTTGGCGATCTCCGGGCTCATCGAGCCGAAGTTCGGCATGCCGCTCTTTAGCAGGCTGTCGAATGACGGCACCGAGGTGACGCTGAATCCGTTGCCGATCGCGATGTCCTTCAACGAGCCGGCATCGCTGCCGCGATCGCCCGTGACCGCCTGCAGCGTCTTTTCGACCGTCGTCAGGATGTCCTTGTTGGTATCGAGGATATTGGCGGTCTTCTCAGCCGTATCCTTGGCGACAGCATAATTTGTCTTGTCGATCACGGGGATGTCGGCATGCGCCATCGTCACACCGATGGCGCTCGTGGCGACAAGAATGAGAAAGCGTTTCATGGCAGACCTCCGATCATTGGGGGACGAGAAGTAATCCGGCGTTCTGGTCGAGCTTTTGGACGCACGCCTTCGTCGCGGCATCCCATGTGAGACCGGTGCCGTCGCAAAAGCCGGTGGTGTCTTGTGAACGTCCGCCGCCGTCTTGATAGCGACCCGAGCGGTTGGCGCCTGAGATGTCGCTCAGCGTGACCGCGTTTTTGGAATTGACGAGATCGGCGAAGCTAGTGCCGAGCGCGATCATGCGGTTCAGCATGTCGATGTTGGCATTTCGCGCACCTGAGTTCTGGTCCCAGCTGTCCTGCACCGTGCCGGTCGCGGTTGCGCCGAACTGCTCGAACCAGGATGCGACATCGCCCGACCCGTCGCCCGTGGTGCTTGTCAACGCAAAGGCATCGATGGTGCTGGAGCGCATGCCTTCGTAAGCCGTGCCCGTGCCGCCATAGTTCAGCGGCATGCCCGATTTGTCCGAGCCGCCGAAGGCTGGCAGCCATTTCTGGGTGATGTTACGGACATAGGCTTGTGTCTCGCGGAACGGCGGGATGCCGCCATAGCTTTCGACATTCCCCGATCCGGAATTGTAGGCCGCCAGTGCCAGCGAGACGTTGCCGTCGAAGCGCCTCAACTGTTGCTTGAAGTAGCGCGCGCCACCGCGCAGGTTCTGCTCGATGCTGTAGGGATTGACCCCGAGGTCCGAAGCTGTGCCCGGCATCAACTGGGCAAGCCCGATCGCGCCAGCGCTGGATTTGGCGCAAGGGTTGAACCGGCTTTCCTGATAGACCAGCGCGAGGAACTGGTTCTCGTCTATCCCCTCCTCGCGCGCCACGCGCCGCACCAGGCCAGCGATCGCGGGGTTGGCGTTGGCGGCAGCCACCGGATCATCCTTGCGGCCGGGTCGATAGAGCGCGCAGGTAACGCTTTCATTGTTCGTCTGGCGGTCACGATCGACCTTGTCGATCTCGCTTGTCTTGTCGTTGCGATCCTGGTGCTCGTCCAGCACGGTCCCGTCGATGGTCGGAATGTCGGCGGCGGCCGGCGTGGCGAGAAGCATAAGAATGAGAGGGAGGCGTTGGATCATGCCGCCCTCCCCCAGCCGCAGAACTCAGGCAGCCATGCCGCCGGATCCTCGCCAAGGCGGGCGCGCAGCGCCGCGCAGGCCTCGATCGTGTCCTTGCGGCCGGACAGGACCTTGACGATGTCCGGCATCGCCGAGAGGTCGAGCCGGGCAATGACGGAATCGTTGCCGTGCTTGATGAGGAAGGTGCGCCGCTCCGGCGGCGTGTTGCGGATGAAAGAGAATTCCTTCGCCGTCAGCCCGAAACGGCGGATGTAGCTCTCCTCGTCCGCGCGCGGATTCGGGAAATGCAGGTTCGTCGCCGACTGCTCGATAAGCGTATGCGACTGGAGCGCCCTGGCGATATCGGCCGCCGATTGGGTGCCGAAGCCGACGATCCCGTTC
>Ga0081455_10006578_pt1 | contig 12433 bp, 10 predicted proteins | sample TabmetS3T2R1_FD_70207 | JGI IMG/M metagenome (GOLD analysis project Ga0081455, IMG submission 70207) | Tabebuia heterophylla rhizosphere microbial communities from the University of Puerto Rico - S3T2R1 | ecosystem: Host-associated > Plants > Roots > Rhizosphere ... | reverse complement strand
CGGCAGAAAACGTCCCGCCGGCTCCTGTGATGACGCCGATGAAGAGATCGTCTTCGGCGTCGAGCAGGTCCATCGCGCGATGCATCGCCTGCGCGGATGCAAGATCGAAGGCGTTCTTCGCCTCCGGACGGTTGATCGTGATGATCAGGATATGACCGCGGCGCTCGGTCAGAACACGTTCGCGCATTTTGTTATCCTTCGAAGGTCACATTGAGAAAGAGAAGCCGCCATTGACCGGATAGGTCTGGCCGGTGATCCAGTCGCTGGCCGCGGAGGCCAAATAGAGAGCCATGTTCGCGACGTCCTGCGGCTGGCCCGGCCGGCGTATGACGTATTTCTCCATCATCTTCTTGAGCTGGTCCGGATCGGCCTTGAGCCGCGCCTCGATTGCGGGCGTCATCGTCGCAGCGATGGCGATGCAATTGGCGGTGATCTGATAGCGACCAAGCCCTCGCGCGAGCGCCCGAGTGAAGCCGGCCGCACCCGCCTTGGCGGCGGAATAGACTTCGAGGCCGGCCTCACCGGTACGGCCGGCGTCCGATATGATGGTGATGATCCGCCCGCTGCGGCGTTCGATCATCGCGGGAATGCACGCGCTCGCACAGTTGATCACGCCGTAGAGATTGACGCCGATGAAGCTGTTCCAGGCATCGGGCCCCGTCTCCCAGAACGGCTTTCGCGCCTCGGGGTCTGGCATCGCTCCCGCATTGCCGGCATTGTTCACCAGGATATCGACGCGGCCGAACGCTTCCTCGGCTTTGCGCAGCATTTGCTTCACGATACCGAGGTCGGTCACATCGCCAGGTGCGGCAGCGGCCTTGCCGCCGCGCGCCTGGATTTCCTCGACGACGGCGCGTGCACGGTCTTCAAAAAAGTCGTTGACGATGACGCCGTCCGCTCCGTGAGCTGCGTAGTGCAGCGCGATTTGGCGGCCGACGCCTTGTCCCGCGCCGGTTATCAGTGCGACCTTGCCACTGAGATCAAGGATGCCACTCATTGCCTTATCTTCTCCGATAGATCGATCACGCGGGCAGCGGCTCGGCTTCGGCCGCAAATCCCGCCCCCAATTCACGCAATCTGGAAACATCCGAAGGACTGAAGCCCCATTGACGCAGCGCTAGCGCGCCATGCTCGCCGCGTCGCGGTGCTGGTTCCGGCGTTCGCGATGGCGTGCCGAGAAAACGCGGCGCAGGCGCCGGCTGAACTACACCGCCGACTTCAACAAAATTGCCACGGGCACGATGGTGCGGATGATGCGGCGCCTCTGAAAACCCCAGCACCGGCGTCACGCAGGCGTCGCTGTCCCCGAAGATCTCGCACCATTCATCTCGTGTCTTGCCTAGGAACGCCTTTGCGAACGCATTGCGCAGCTCCGGCCAGCCGCTGCGATCATGCTGATTTGGAAGCCCGGCATCCCTGAGATCCAGCCGGGCAAGGAGCTCCGAATAGAAGCGCTGCTCGACCGCGCCCACGGCCATGTAGTGACCGTCAAGCGTGCGATAGCTGTCGTACCAAGGGGCGCCGCCATCGAGGATGTTGCTGCCGCGCTGCTCCTGCCAGTTACCCGCTGCAAGGAGGCCCCACATGATCGATCCCAGTTGCGCGGAGCCCTCGATCATCGCAGCGTCGACGACTTGCCCTGCCCCGCCACGTTGGACATTGAGCAAGGCCGCGACCACCCCGAGCGCGAGCAGCATGCCCCCGCCCCCGTAGTCGCCAACGAGATTCAGGGGTGGCAGGGGACGCCCGCCTGCCGGGCCAATCGCCGACAGAACGCCCGACAAGGCGATGTAGTTGAGATCATGACCCGCATCCGCGGCCAGCGGGCCGGTCTGACCCCAGCCGGTCATCCGCGCATAAATCAGCCGCGGATTCCGCTTGAGCGCTACGTCGGGTCCGAGCCCCAGTCTCTCCATTGTCCCCGGACGAAATCCTTCAATCAGCACGTCAGCTTTTTGAATCAGTTCCCCGGCTGCGGTCGCTGCAGAGGGAGACTTGAGGTCAAGCGTTATGGAGCGGCGTCCGCGGCCGGTGATATCGATGGATTTGCCGCTGCGACGCGGTCCAAGATCCTCCGGCGGCTGCGGCCGATCAATCCTGAGAACGTCGGCACCCATGTCCGCAAGCAGCATCGCGCCGAACGGGGCTGGACCGATGGCCTCGAATTCGAGGACGCGAATTCCGGACAAAACGCTCAATTTTGCTCCGATCTGCTAGTGCATATTGGCTTGCGCGGAAACTACACTTGAAGGAGGCTGTGCCACCCCACCCGCTCCGGGTGGTCTTTGCCCGTCGGGCAAGTTGCCGCGATCTGGCGCCCCATCAGGCTGACCGTCGGATGCGCGCTGAGCCTGATCCCTGCGGGCGACGGAGGAACGACTGAGATGGTGGCCCGTCCGCGGGACGAAGCAGGTCGATCACACGAGACTTTGCAATCCATCGTCACCACCAAGCTGTTCCCGCCGCGGGAAACCAGCCGTCTTCTTCCGCGGGATAATCTCGTCGCGCGCCTGGTGACGGCGCGCAGGCATCGTTGCGTGCTGGTGCATGGTCCCGCGGGCTGCGGCAAAACGACCACTATCGCAGCCTGGCGGCGCGAACTGCTCGCGCTCGGCTTCGACGTTGCCTGGCTTACGCTTGCGCCGGAAGACAACGAGGTCTCGCGTTGGCTCGACTATGTCCTTGCCAGCTTTGCCGAGATCGACCCCACGATTACACAGGCGGCGTCACAACTTGCCGGGCGCGGCGTCGACAGCGAAGCCATCGAACGCACGCTCATTGCGCTGGTGAGGAGCATCGCAGGACGGGCACGAGAGCTCGTACTGGTCCTCGACGACCTCCATGTGCTGATCGATCCAGCCAGCCGCCGGGCCCTGCAATGGCTGCTTGACCAGGCCCCCCGCAACCTTCACTTCGTCCTTGTCTGTCGCGGAGCTGCGCCGGTCTCGCTGTCCCGGCTCCGCGATCAACAGGGCGTTTTCGAGCTGGATTTTCGGGACCTGCGATTTTCGCCGGCTGAGACCGAATCCTTTCTTCAAGCCAGGCTCGGCGACATCGACCGCCGCACCACCCAGCGGCTGCATGAACTCACAGACGGCTGGATCGCCGGCCTGCAGTTGCTCTCGATCGGCTGCTCCAGCAAGCGCGACCCAAAGAGAATCAAATCTGCAACGATGGGGCAGGTTCTGGACGAGCAGTCGTTTGCGGATTATTTCGAGCATGAGGTCCTATCGAACCTGTCTGAAGGCGAGTGCGCGCTGCTGGAGACGGCATCGATCTGCAATCGCTTTTGCGCCCCCCTCTGCGCCGCCTTGCTCGGCAAGCCGGAGGAACGCGCCAACATCGGCTCGTTGCTCGCCAGTCTCGTAACGCAGAACGACTTCATCATTCCGGTTGAAACGTCGGAACGCGAAACCTGGTACCGATTCCATCCGCTTCTGGGCGAGGCTTTGCGCACCCGCTTTCGCAAACGCGGACAAGCACAACAACGGCAATGCCACCAAGCTGCATGGAGTTGGTTCCGTGATCATGGGTACGTCGATGAGGCGGTTCGTCACGCCGTGTCCGCCGATGAGATCTCCGCGGCAGCCGATCTGCTTGAGCAATACGGACAGGACCTCCTTGCGCGAGGCGAGTTCAGGAACCTGAACAGCCTGCTTCGCAGCCTGCCGGAGCGGGAGGTACAGTCGCGCACAAACCTTCGCCTGTGGATGGCCCGGTCGCAGTTGCTCGCGCGCGAGCTGGACGCCTGCGCGGCAAGCCTCGCACGGCTAGATGCCGATCTGCCAGCCGGCGACGCCATTCCGCGATTTACCCTCACGCTGCTGACGGCGGCACTGGCTGTTGCGCGCGACGATACCGACGCTGCAATGCAGATTCTTCCCCAGCTCCTGCACCCGCCGCCCGGCATTGACCCCGCTTCCGTTGGCGGGCGGGACAACATCCTGTCCTGGCTCTACATGCACCGCGCCAACTACGAACTTGCCCGGCAGGTGCAGCTCGGATTGTCGTCAACGCCGGGCGGTGGGGCCCAACCTCTCGGCTCGCCAAGCGGCCGCTTGCAAGGCCGCTGCCTGGTGGGATTGAGCTATGCCCTGGAAGGCCAAATCATCGAGGCGGAGCGCATCTATCGCGACGTCCTCTACGAATCCGAGCAACGCGGCCCTTCCTGCATCGATCCGGCCTGCCTCGCCGCCGCGCTGCTAGGAGAGGCGCTCTATGAACTCAACGATCCCTCGGCCGCCCTGCAATTGCTCGAAGATCGCGTGGACGTGCTCGAGCGCGTCTCAATTCCGGACTCGGTGTTGCGCGTACTGACGGTGCTGTCCGCGTCGCATTGGCTTGCCGGACGGCGGCAGGAGGCTTTGTCCTATCTGGACCGGCTCGAAGACTACGCAATCAGTCTCAAGCTTGATCGACTGCTCGCCCACAGTCTCGGCGAACAGGTTCGACGCCATCTGGAGCAAGGTGAATTTGAGATCGCCAGGCGCAAGCTGAAGGCGCTGGCTGATATCGGGCAGCGGCGCCCGAAATCCGGCAGCAATTTGGGTGATGAGATATTCATCATTGTCGAACGGGCGCATATTAGAAGCGATCTGGCGATAGGCCGCTATGACGATGCCGCAGCGCGACTTGCCCCGCTTCTCGGGGTATGCGAAGCGCGGGGCCATCAGCAGATCGTCGCCATGCTTCAGCTTCAAAGCGCAATCGTCGCAAAACGGCTCAGCATGGACGAACAGGCCACCAAGACTACCTTGGCCGCGCTGCGTCTGGGCCATCGTCTCGGACTCGTGCGAAGCCTGCTCGACGCGGACACGTCTGCGCTCGATCTTATCCGTTCGTGCGGCGAGGCCCCTGGCTTCGATGTCCTGCTGTCATTCTACGTCGACCGGCTGCGTGATACGGACTCGCCGGCACCACAGGCTCCCTCCCAGTCGCGCAGCAACGTCGCTGAGACCGGCACCGGGCTTCTCGAAAGCCTCAGCGATCGCGAACTCGACGTAGTCCGCCTGCTTTCACAGGCGCTTCCCAACAAGAAGATCGCGCGGGCGCTCGGTCTTTCGCCCGATACCGTGAAGTGGCACCTTAAGAATATCTATGGCAAACTTGGTGTTGCCGGTCGGGACGACGCCGTTGCGCGCATGCGCGACCTTGGGTGGCGTGCGGAAGGTCTCGCGGGCCATCCGCACTGAGGCAACGCCGCGATAGGTGCACCGTCCTGACGCGCATCTTAAGCCCGCAGCCATCAGAGTTGGCGGGAAATCAGATCGCGCATCACCTCGCTGGTGCCGCCGTAGATTCGGCTGACGCGCATATCGACGAAAGATCTGGCGATCGGATATTCGAGCATGTAGCCGTAGCCGCCGTGGAGCTGGACCATCTCGTCCAAAGCCTTCCCCAAGGTCTCCGTCGCAAACAGTTTGGCGATCGCGGACTCCTGCAGCGTCAACCCCCTGCGCATGTGTTCGGTCAGGTAATGATCGATCATCAGACGAACCGCAACGGCTTGCGCCTTGATATCGGCCAGCTTGAACTTTGTGTTTTGGAAATCCCAGACGGTCTGGCCGAACGCCTTCCGCTCCTTGACATAGGCGAGCGTGTGATCGAGCGCCGCCTCGAGACGCGCGGCCGCCGACACCGCGATGGAGAAGCGCTCTTGCGGCAACTCGCCCATCAGATATTTGAATCCCATTCCTTCCTCGCCCAGCAGGTTGCTGGAGGGAACGCGGACGTTGTCGAAGAACAGCTCGGCCGTATCCTGGGCATGCTGACCAACCTTCTTCAGCTTGCGTCCTCGCCGGAACCCCGCACGATCCGCCTCGACCACGATGAGGCTCATTCCTTTCCCGCCGCCGTTAGGATTGGTCTTGCAAACGACGATGATGATGTCGGCATTCAACCCGTTGCTGATGAACGTCTTGCTTCCGTTGATGACGTACTCATCGCCATCCTTGACGGCCGTCGTTCGTATCGACTTGAGATCGCTGCCGGTGCCCGGCTCTGTCATTGCGATGGCCAGGATCAACTCGCCCGAACAGGCGCGGGGCAGCCATTTCCTCTTCTGCTCCTCGTTTCCGACCCGCGCGATGTATGGCGCGATAATGTCGGAATGCACCTGGAAGCCGGGGCCGCTCACATTGGCGTGCGCAAGCTCTTCGGCCATCACCGCGGCGTGACCGAAGTCACCTCCCCCGCCGCCATACTCTTCCGGCAGGATCACGCCCAATAGCCCCTCCCGGCCAGCCTTGAGCCAAACCTCGCGGTCGACGCGGCCAGCTTCGTCCCATTCTTCCTGCCGCGGCACACATTCCCGCTCGACAAACCGGCGGACGGTGGCGCGGAACATTTCATGATCTTCACGAAAGAATGAGCGAGCGATCTGCATGGAAAGGCCTCTGAGAATGGAGCCGTCTGTATGCGTCTGATGTCCAAGTTAGCTGGAAACGCCTCGAACTAGACCACCCGCACCGGGTGGGCTGGTGATCCAACCGAGGCGCGAACCGGGCATCGTGCTTGTCCGATACCGATCAATCGCTTCTCTTCATGCGGGACGTGTCCATGAGAACGAGACCGAAAGCCATCCCGTAGAGAAGACGACCTTCAGAGTCGCATTTGACCGGCGCGTACATACCATTGAACAGCGGACTACTGCCCGTACGGATCTGCAGGGCGGTTTTCCCCGTCTCGAGGTCAAGCCCAATCTGGTAACGGTCGTTAAGGCGATCGGCGTAGTACCCGTCGAAGATCGCCATTCGGCTGCCGCCGCTGATCATAGGAACGACCGACACCGACCCGACATCATTGCGCGTCCATAGCGTATTCCATGCGTGGCGCCTGGAGTCCCACTTCAACATCGCAACCCCACGTGCTGGTGGTCTGGTCGCGCCATTCAGCATGTTCACGTAGTAGCCATCATGGGCGAGAAACGGTTCTTCCTTGGTCGGGATATTGTTCACGACAAAGGCATACCCGTCGAAAACCGACACTGACTGCTCCGACTGGACCGAACCGAGTTCGGCGTCAGGATTCACCTCGCTCATGTCGACGATGCGCGAGCTGGGCACGCCCGGTTTCGCTCTCCAGCCATCCGGAATCTTGTCGCGCCACATGGCCACCAGGTGCATTTTCTCAGCACCATCGGTGATGACCACGAGCTTGTCTTCGCCCGGACCGAAACCCATCAAGGTTGGGGTCGACCCGGTTCCGTCGGCGATTTTCACCGAATTGAATCGGCGCCCACGTTCATAGGCGGCCTTCCCCCCGCCGCTGGCTTCGTCCGCACGAATCTTGCCGGCCTTGTCGACGACTAGCCGATACATGTTCTGGTTGGAGGCCACGTACACGGCTCCGCCGTCCGCCTCCTCGCTCGTTGCGAAGCTGTTCAGAAACACCTCGTCGCGTCCCTCCACACTGTAGACGTCGATCACCTCAAGCGACTCCCGATTGAGCGTGACCACCTTGCCTCCGAGTGTGTTGACGACCAAATATCCGTTGAAGCTCATCCCCATGCCGAACAGGGAGTCGCCGCCGAGGCGCGTCGCTGCCTTGACCTTATCATTGTCGAAAAGCGAGGGAGGCAGCGTCACCTCACGGGCGAGCTTCATGCGCGACATGGCATTCTCTGGCTCGACCTGCTCGATGCGGAACACCTTGCGCGCGTTCGCACCAATGAAGGCGTCGTCTCGCGTCAGCAGGGAATAGATTGAACCGTCGATCGCCTGATCGCTCGTCGCTGTAAGCATCCGGTTCGGCTGCGCTTTCATGTAGGCCAGCAAGCCCTGCTCGTCCCTGTCATCCAGGAACTTCTGCGCCGCCGTCGCCTGTTCGAGTCGCTGCTCTGCCGTGACGGGCTGATAGTTGGGAAGGGCCGTGCGCATGTCCAACCGGTCGATCTCGACGAACTTGAAGTCATCGACCTTGAGCTTTCGCAGCGAATGGCCTGCCCAGTACCAGTGGATCTCGGTCCCACCGACACGATCACTGTAGTGCGGCAATCCCACGCCTTCGTTTGGCACAATCAGGAAGGATTGTGGCGTGACCTCGTAGGATCCGCGTGGCACGGCGATGTTAGTGCTGTCCGACGCCGCGTCATTCCAGTGGGTCTGGTTGTTGTAGGATTGCGCCAGATAAGGGTTCGGGGGCGACAGGATGACCTCCTTTGCGGCAAGCGTCGTCGGCGCCGCCGCGCCTATCAGACTCGCGCAGAACGCCGCGGCTCTGATTGCAGTTGTCTGTCTCGTCATGCTGTTTCCTCCTCCAGGTCTGTCAGTTAACGCGATGCTTCCAGGCTCTTCCCAACCCCCCGCCCGGATGCCCGGCGGGGTCTGCACATTCGTTCTCCTAGCTGTAGAAGACGGGCGCTTCGCCGGGACCCCCCGCATCGGGTGGTGTTCGCCGAAGCCTGCGAGGCGCGAAACGCGCTCACCAACGTTCTCACGTGGCCGCAAGAGGGCCCGCGCAGTGCTTTTCTGCCGGTAACACACTGCATATTGAGGAGCTTCGCCGATCAGTGCCCGTCAAATGGATCGGCGGCTCAGCCATGAATCAAGTTTTGGCCACATCCGCTTAACCGCATTCGCACCCGCGACAAGACTGATGTGGCCGCCCTTGAGGACGACCTCCTCCTTGTCGGCGGAGCCAATATTGGCGATCAAAGGCTTCGACGCCGGGTAAGGCACGATATGGTCGTGCTCGGCTACAACGTGCAACGTCGGCACCGTAATCCTCGCAATGTCGGCGCGGTGACCGCCGACGGCCATCGTTCGCTTGTAGAGCTTGTTGCCCCACATCAGGTCTTTTGTGAACTGTCGAAAATATTCACCCGGCAAGGGTAACGTGTCGGCACCCCAGCGATCGAACATGCGATAGGACCTGACATATTCGTCATTCCAGATGTTCTCCCAAAGCTGCATCTGGCCGACGACCCGCGAAGCTGGGCGCAACATCTCGAAGGATGAGAGAATCATCTCTGGTGGAATGTTACCGATGCTGTCGACAAGATGATCGACATCGAAATATCGCTCGTCGGAAAAATTATGGAAGAGTTTCAGCTCGCGAAAATCGATCGGTGTCGTCAAGCATACCAGGTTTTTCAGCGGCCCATCGGTAAAGATCGACGCATAGAGCAACGACAACACGCCGCCAAAGCAATAGCCGATAATCGAGATATCGTCTTCACCGGAAGCCTGCTGAACGCGACGCACGCATTCCGGAATGAAGTCCAGCACGTAGTCCTCAATGCGTAGGCTCTTCTCCTCGGGCCGCGGCGCGTTCCAGTCAAGCATGTAAACATCGAATCCGCGCTTCAGCAGAAATTCGATGAGGCTTTGCCTTGGCGCCAGGTCGAGCACGTAACCGCGATTTGTGGTCGCCATCACGATCAACAAAGGAACGCGATAGACCTCATCGGCCAGAGGACGATAGTGGAAGAGATTCATGGTCCCGCGCGACGCGAGCTTGACCTTCGATGTCAACCCCACCGCGGGAGCGGCCGATCCGAGATACTCGACACCTTTGATGCTGCGTTGAATCGTGCGCTGGACCTCGGATCGAATCCGCCCAGCGATATCCGACGGTGTCAAGCCTGACACAGCGCTCATCATCGCTTCACCTTGCTCGTCTCAAATCAGGATGCTCGACCGGTGCGACCTGCCTATCTGCGGCGTAAGAGCCGCCAGTCGCATAACCATCTCGATCACCAGGTTGTTGGTTTCAAAGCTAGTTTGGTTCGATGGCATCCGAACCACCCTCCTCGGGTAGCGATCTTGGCAGGTCCCTCACCGGCCCACCCATCACGGGGGGTCATGATGCTCCTCCGGCCTTGTAGGGTGACGCCGGTGGTTCGAGCAGCAGCTGGAGGAAATAGCGTGGCAGCCAAAGCATATTTCGCCGGCGTCGGCGTAATCCCGTTCATGAAGTCGGGAGCGAGCGATCGCAACGACGAAATGGAAGCACAAGCTACGCGCGAAGCGCTCTCGGACGGCGGCTTGAGCTGTGCCGACGTGTACACCTCGGCATGACCTGAATTCAGATCGTCAATTTCAACAACAATTGCGCTTGAGAGGCTAAGATGGTTCAGCAAACCAACGTCAGACTACCACTCGACTGGCTTTCACATTGGGAATCAGTCGCGGGAGGCGAGCCCTGGTTGACGGAGCTGACGAGCGGCGCCATCTCGCGGGATTTCACCTGGGCGGAGGCCGCAAGCGAAGCACGCCGCGTAGCTTCCTACCTCAGGGCAAAAGGCTGGGAGCCAGGCTCCCGGATTGCCATCATTTCCAAGAATTGCCCGCACTGGATTTTGGCGGATATTGCGATCTGGATGGCTGGCTACGTCTCCGTTCCGCTCTACCCGACCATTCCACCCGACGCCGTTCGGCAGATCCTGGAACACAGCAACAGCAAGGCCTGCTTCATTGGCAAGCTTGATGACTGGGAGCAGATGAAGCCTGGCGTACCGGAGGGCGTGCATTGCATGTCCTTCCCGTCATCGCCCCCCAACGACTACGCCACCTGGGATGATATCGTTGCCGATACATCGCCGCTGCAGGATTGGACGCAGCGCTCCGGTGGTGATCTTTGTTCGATTATCTACACGTCTGGGACCACCGGCATGCCCAAAGGGGTCATGCACAGCCACGAAACCTTCTCCCAAGCGGCTCAAACAGCGCATGACCGCGTTCGCTTTGCAAAGGAAGATCGAATACTTTCGTATCTTCCTTTGTCGCATGTTGCTGAAAGATTGACCACCGAGCTCGGCTCGCTCTGGGGCGGCGCGCGTATCTTCTTCAACGACTCCCTGGAGACCTTTGCGCGCGACATGCAAATTTGTCGTCCCACGTTCTTTCTGTCCGTGCCCCGGCTTTGGCTGAAATTTCAGCAAGGCGTCCTGCAGAAAATGCCGCAACAGGAATTGGACCGTATGCTTGCATTGCCCGAGGCCGCCAAAGCCGTGCGACACAAGGTTCTTGCCGGCATCGGCCTCGATGCTTGCCGTTTCGCCATAGGAGGCGCAGCGCCGATGCCGCCAGAGCTGCTCGAATGGTACAAGCGCCTCGGGCTCGAGATCGTCGAAGCGTATGGAATGACCGAAAACTGCGGCATCTCGCACGCCAATTTGCCTGGACAGACCAGACCAGGATTCGTCGGCTTGCCCTATCCCCGTGTCGAGTGTCGCATAGCTTCTGATACGGGAGAAGTGCAGATCAAGAGCCCCGGCAATATGCTCGGCTATTACAACGAACCCGATATCACCCGTGCCGCATTCACCGATGACGGCTGGCTCAGAACCGGCGATCGTGGCGAGATTGATTCTGACGGATCACTTCGGATCACCGGTCGCATCAAGGACATTTTCAAAACCTCCAAGGGCAAGTATGTGGCGCCTGCGCCTATCGAGGAACGGCTTGTAATGCACCCCTCAATTGAGGCTTGCTGCGTTGTCGGCGAGAATTGTCCTCAACCATTCGGCCTCGTGATGCTTTCGGAGATCTCGCTGTCGGGCGCAACGGAATCTGGAGCCCGCGAAAGTCTGGTCAGCTCGCTCGAAGATCACCTGTCCAGTATCAACGCCACGCTCGCACCATACGAGCAAATGGATTTCCTTGTTGTGGTCGGCGATCAATGGTCGACGGCAAACGGCTTCCTTACGCCGACGTTCAAAATCAAACGGGACCGGATTGAGAAAGCCTACGGCCGGGATTTCGCTTGCTGGGGCGGCCTGAAGCAACGCGTCATCTTCGGATAGCAAAGGCAGTGCTCATGAATGACCTGGGTACGAGCTCTTCGACTTCAAACGGGGCGCCATCCGGTATGCCGATCGAACTACGGGCACAACGCCCGGATCCGGAGACATGGCCAATACTTCGGCTTTCCCGTTTGCTGGTCCGGAGACCGAAAAGCCGCGGGCTGCTGAGGATACGATGGATGTGGACGTACGCAGCTCGGGCTTTGGGCGCGAGAACACCGGTTGCCGGCGTGCGGGAGTACGCGATCGACGGGCCATCCGGGAGTGTCAAGCTCAGAGTATACAGGCCAACGCGTAGCAGCGAACCGTCCCCCGCCTTCGTCTGGTTCCATGGAGGCGCATTCATGGTGGGCGGCCTGGATACCGCCGACCCAATCTGTCGGCATATCGCGCGCATTTCCGGGGCTACCGTCGTCGCAGTCCAGTATCGGCTTGCGCCCGAACACGATCTCTATGCCGGTCGCGAGGATGCTCTCGCCGCGATAGACTGGATCGCCAGGAACGGCGCATCGGTTGGTATCGACAGCTCGCGAATCGCGGTGGGCGGAGATTCCGCGGGGGGCAATATCGCCGCGGCGATTGCACAGGAATGCGTCCGGCGTGGCGGCCCCGTGATACGCTTCCAAGTGCTGGTGTATCCCGCAACGAACCTCGTCGATGAGTTTCCTTCGTTGAAGGAAAACGCTC
>Ga0081455_10006577_pt1 | contig 12433 bp, 12 predicted proteins | sample TabmetS3T2R1_FD_70207 | JGI IMG/M metagenome (GOLD analysis project Ga0081455, IMG submission 70207) | Tabebuia heterophylla rhizosphere microbial communities from the University of Puerto Rico - S3T2R1 | ecosystem: Host-associated > Plants > Roots > Rhizosphere ... | reverse complement strand
ATCGCTGCCTCGTTCATGCCGCGACCTGGTATGACGCCGATAAGGAGCAGCGCATGATGTGGCGCACCACGGTGCACGGCAATCCCGGCGCGCTCTACGCCGGGGAGGCCAAGAGCTGGCTCGCGAAGGAGAAGGTACAGGCGTACGTGCAGAACCAACCTATCGAGTAGCTCCTCGGCAAAGCTACAGGTTGCAGCGTTGACGCACTGGCGAACGAAGCCGACTAATCGACCTTTTAGAGCACGACGTCGCAGCGCTCGAACGTGCGACCGGGAACGCGAACGGCATGTTAAGTACGCCACTGCTGACGCGCAAGCACTACACGGCTATCCTCGCGCTTAGGGGGATAGATGAGCGGCGACTGGTTGCAACAAGCGTCGGAATGGGTGGCCAAAGCAATCGGAGTGTTGTCGGCCGAAGCGTGGCTCGCACTCCTTAAGCGAGGACTTGAGGCAATTCCAATTATTGCCATTGGACTATGGGCTTGGAAAGGATTCATAAAATGGCAGGCACCGTACAAGGCACCTCTGCCGCTGCCCAAGTACTTCAATATTTTGATAGCCGACTTAGCTAACGACAGGCGCCATTTTCGTCGGCAGCAGCTTTGCAAGACCCTAGATGAATGGTCATTGCGGCAGGGTATACCCCTTCAAGTATACGCTCTGCGGCGACGAATAGAGAGCAGAGACTTCCTCGGTGATGAGGGTCGTAAACGTGTAGCAATCGAAGCGCAAAGTTGGCTTAATGAAACGGGTTATGATGTTCTTGTTTGGGGTACTTGGTTGGAAGCAGCCGGGGCTTATCCGAGCTACAATTTGCGCTTTGCTGCTCGCAACTTTGGATATCGGGAAGCGGCGAAATTGGAGATTCCAGCCTTTGTAGCGTATGTCCTCAAGGAAATGAACGTCTTGGTGTCACCACCCGATGGTCTTCAAAAGGATATCGGAGCAGTCATTGCTGAAGCGGCGAGTCAATTCCTTGTTGCGGCTGGAAATCTTGAGAACGACCTTAACAAGGAAGTGCTCTCTAAGGCCTTAAAAAGGGCTATCGAGGTCTTAAGTGTTCACGCTTCGCTTCTCTCTGATGCATCACGAGCGGCTCTGCGCGATCAAGTCTGGTTGTCGCTATCGGAATCGATTCGTGACTTACCAAGGGAGTTAGTGCAGCAGTTTCGATCCTGGATACAGGATCAAGTAGTGAACTCTGATGCGTCTGAAGATATCTACTGGCGTATTGTACGAAACACTCTAGAACTTGACACCGCGATCAACACAACTAATCCGGTACCTATAATAGGAGTTATCGTCGAAAAGCGCCGCACTTTAGTCAAAGACATAGACCGTAGCGCATCACCTACTCAATGGGGCTTAGCACAGTATGAGCTTGGCCAAGCGCTTACTGCGCTAGGGGACCATAGTGGCAATCAGGATTACAACTTTCAGGCAGTCGAGGCCCTTCGAGGTGGCCTGGCAGAGGTATTGCATTTACCAGAAGCCCGCGAGCATGCCTTGTGGTTGTTGGGAAAAACCTTACGTCAAATTGGAACCGAATCAACAAGCGAAGATTTTCTACAGTGTGCTGCGGCTACGCTCGAACAGGCGGCTCAATGCGACACGAGGCGTCGCAAGATCATGCGATACCGAATTCTGCAAGAACTCGGTCATGTTTATGGTGTCATAGGGACACGAACGAACGAGAAGACATACCTTGATAGGGCAATTGCGATATTTGAACTCGCCGTCGGTGAATTCAAAGCTGGAAGTCTTTCAAAGAGTTGGGTGCGTTTGCAGTATGATTATGGGATTGTGCTTTTGTATCGCGGTCATCATGACGGTGGTAAGTCGTACCTGGAGCAGGCAAAGTCAAAATTTCTCTATGGCCTTGATCAACACGATAAGGAGGCAGATCTTTCCCATTGGGCAGCTGCAATGAGTTCTCTCGCGAATACGTATAATTGTATCGGTCGTTGGACGGGCTCAAGTAGCGCTTTTGCTTCTGCGATTGACGCTTATCGGGCGGCAATCGAAGCAATTCCGAAAGACTCAGAGGCACACTGGTCATTGGTGAGGGAGAATTTCGGCGACTGCCTGCGTGTCGTTGCGAAAGTGACCGGGAACTCTGCTTATTATGATGAGGGTGAGCGCGTTCTCAGGGCCGCAGTTGATGCGCAAAAGAGAGATGTAAGATCTCTCCGCTGGGTGAGGGGGCAGCTTGCGCTGGGACATCTACTTCTTGATGCGGGAGAACGAGCACACGATCTACTTCGTGTCCAAGAAGCCAAGTCAATTTGTGAGACGGTGCTTGATAGTCTCTCGAAGCTTGACAATGCGTCTATTCGAGATCGCGGAGTGGATCTTCTTGCTCAGTGCCACAACGTCCTTGAAAAAGCTCAGCGCTCAAACCCCTTATAGGCTGACTGGTTGCGATCCAATTTGACTTCATTCCGCGCCTTCAACTCTGGAGATAGTGCTCTCGCGATTTCACCCATAGCCCATTAGCAATGCGTCGATCGGAAGCACCGATTGCTGGCTCAGGCCCATTCCGAAGGCCGGGTGACACCCCGAGTTCAGCTCTTGGATCGCAGGGCTGGAAGCAGATCACGGCGCCGTACCGTTCGCAGATGTGGCAGCGGCCGTCGGCTGCCCGGTTGAGAATCTTGTTGGGCGGCACGACGATGTAGCCGTTCGGCCCTGGCCGGACGCGTGCCCGCCACCAGCCGTCGTCGCCGAGATACGCCGTTGTGGGTCGGCAGTCGCCGTTGGGATCGTCGGCGGACTGCGCGTTGCAGCAGGAGCCGCCGACGTCCGGCCGCTGCCACTCCTTGTACATGTCATGGTGTTCCGCATGTCCGTCACCGCGTGAGCCGGACTGTGCGCTTGCTCCGCCGATCGTGGCGCCAACTACCAGCCACACGATCGACACAAAGTTGATCGCTCGCATGCGAGTCAACGAGCAACTTTCGCGCCGGCTGCCTGCGACCAAATCGCGCCGCGCTATCGCCTCTCGCTGCGGGGATCGAGTGCGTCCTGCAAGCCATCACCGACGAAGTTGAAGGCGATGACCGTGAGGAAGATCAGCAGGCCCGGCCACAGCGCGAGCACCGGCGCCTGCTGCAGAAGCTCCTGCGCGCCGGTCAGCATGTTGCCCCAGCTCGCCGCCGGCGGCTGTGTGCCCAGGCCGAGAAACGACAGGGTCGATTCGAGCAGGATCAACGTGCCGATCGACAACGTGGTGGCGACGATCAGCGAGCCGGCGGTATTGGGCAGGATGTGGCGGAACATGATGCGCTCGGGCCGTGCGCCAAGGGCCTGCGCGGCGCGTGTGAATTCGCGCGCCTTGAGCGACAAGGTTTCGGCGCGCACCAGGCGCGCCACCGTCGTCCAGCCGGTCAGGGCGACGATGACGACGATGCGATAGAGCGAGAATGTTTCCGATTGGGCGATCTCGGCCGGCACGCCGATCTTCCGGGGATCGATGGCGGCGATCACGATCAGCAGCGGCAGCAGCGGGAGCGCGATCACGCCGTCGGTGAAGCGCATCAGGATGTTGTCGAGGCGTCCGCCGAGATAGCCCGACACGACTCCGATCACGGCGCCCAGGATCGCCGACAGGAGAGCGCCAGCGATCCCCACCAGCAGCGACACGCGGCCGCCGTCGAGCAGGCGCTGGAAGAGATCTCGGCCGAGGTCGTCGGTGCCCAGCCAGTGCTCGGCTGACGGCGGCTCGAGGCGGCGCAGGAGATCGGTCTCAGCCGGATCGACGCCGCGCGACTCGGCGATCAGCGGTGCTGCCAGCGACAGGATGAGGAGCGCCAGCAGGAAGACCAGCGACGCCAAGGCCAGGCGATGGCGGATCAGCCGCGTCCAGACCAGCCAGCCTGGGCTCGTGCCGTTGGTCATGCGCTCTCCGCGATCGACACGCGTGGATCGACCCAGGCATAGGCGAGATCGGCCAGGAGATTGCCCACGATGGTGGCGAAGGTCGCGACCAGCAGCCCGACCAGGGCAAGGTTGTAGTCGTTGTCCAGGATCGCCTGATAGATCGCCTTGCCCATGCCCGGCCAGGCGAACATGGTCTCGGTGATCAGGGCGCCCGAGAACAGCCCGCCGAACGACAGCGCCAGGATGGTGAGCACCGGCGCCAGCGCATTGGCGAAGGCGTGACCCAACAGCACGCGCCGTTCCGGCACGCCCTTGGCGCGGGCGGTGCGTACATAATCCTGGCGCAACGCCTCGATCATGGCGCCGCGCATGAAGCGCGTGTAGGTGCCGAGCTGGACCAGCGTCAGCGTGGCCACCGGCAGGGCGAGAAAGCGCAATCGCTCGGCCAGCGCCGTCGGCCACGGCGTGCCGGGCCGGATGTCCGCCATGCCGCCTGCCGGGAGCCAGCCCAAGCTGACGGCAAACAGGGTGATCAGCAGCAGCGCGAGCCAGAAGGGCGGGGTCGAGATGCCGGCGAAGCACACGAGGTTGATCAAATAGTCGGCGCGGCTGCGCGGGTGGGCGGCCGCCCAGATGCCGAGCGGCAAGGCGATTGCCGTCGCCAGAGCGAAGGCGAGTCCGGCCAGCACGACCGTATTGAGGAGGCGCGGCCACAGTACCGCGAGCACTGGCTGGTTGAACGAGCGCGAATAGCCGAAATTGCCCTGCAGTGCCTGCGCGGCCCAGGCGAGGTATCGGTCGATCAACGGCTTGTCGAGGCCGTAGACGGCGCGCAAGCGGGCAGCGTCCTCGCTGGTCATCTTCGGATCGCCTGCAATCATCAGGTCGATCGGGTCGCCCGGCATGAGGCCGATCAGCAGATAGACCACCAGGCTCATCAGCGCGAGCGTGACGACGGTCTGCGCGGCGCGGCTGGCGAGGTAGCGACTCATCGCTGGGGGCGCGCGACTCCAGTCGCGCGTCTTCGTCCCGCGAACATGAGATCGCGCCACTGGAGTGGCGCGCCCCCAGCGAAGAACATCAGTCTTCCCAGCGCCACTGCTCGATCCACAGCGTCGAGCTGTTGAGATGGCCGGTCGGCACGACGCCCTTGAGTTGCTTGGGGATCACGAACGGATCGACGCGGAAGAACAACGGCAGGACGGGCAGGTCCTCGACGTGAATGCGCTGGATATTCGCGAACAAGGTCTTGCGCTTGATTTCATCGAGCTCTTGCTCCGCATCGTCGAGCGCCTTGTCCATGTCAGGGTTGCGATAGCCCGGGTAGTTCTGGCCGCTCCAGCCATTCTCGGCAGACGGGATTTCCTTGGAATGCAGGAGCGAGCGCGGCACGACCTGCGGCTGCTGCACCCAGGCGTACATGGCGAGCCCGGTGAACTGGCGCCGATTGAGCGCCTCCGAGAAGATGCGCTGCGGCTCGGCCTTGATACGCAGCTCGATGCCGACCTGCTTGAGCTGGCTTTGGATGACCTGCGCGACCAGCTCGCGCACGCGGTTGCCGGCGGTGGTGATGAGCTCGAGCGACAGTCGCTCGCCCTTGGCGTTCTGGCGTATGCCGTTCCTGATCTCGCCGAAGCCAGCGTCGTCCAGCAGCTTGCGCGCCGCCGCCGGGTCATAGCCGTAATGGCGGGCGGCAGGGTCATACATCGGATCGAGCGGGCTGATCGGGCCCTGGGCAACCGGCTGCTTGCTGTCGAACAGCTTGTCGGAGATCGCCTTGCGATCGATCGCCGTCAGGATGGCTCGGCGCACTTTGGCATCGGCCAGCAAAGGGTTGTCGAGCTTGGTGTCGATGTGCTCGTAGACCAGCGCCGGCTTGTAGATGAAATCGTACTTGTCCTTGTGGCGCTTCTCGAAGGCCAATGCCTGGTCGAGTGAAAGGCCGAGCTCGCCCAGCACGTAGTCGACATTGCCCGACAAGAGGTTGGCCTCGAGCGCGGCGGTGTTCTCGATGATCTTGACCACGATGCGCTTGAAGTGCGGCTTCTCGCCGGTCCAGGTCGGGTTCTGCTCGAGCACGATGCGGCTGCCCGGCACGACCTCGACGATTCGGAAGGGCCCGAAGGCGAGACCGGGATTGGTCGAGTTGGTGTCGTAGGCGGTCTTGTTGCGGTACTCGGCGGGATTGGCGTCGAAGATCGGCTTCTCGATGTGGGCCGGCACGAGATTGAGGCCGATGCTGTTGTAGTCGAAGGTGACGCGGTCGATCGTCATGGTGAAATGACGGTCGTCCTTGGCGTCGAGCTTCAGGATGCGCCGATAGCCTTCGGACGAGGCGACGCCCGACAGCGGATGCTTGCCGACCTCCAGGGTGAAGGCCATGTCCTTTGTCGTCACAGGCACGCCGTCGCCCCAGCGCAGGTCGCGCAGTTCGACATCGACCTCCATGCCTTTCTTGCCGTCGCCGAGATCGATCACGCGCGCCTTGCCGTTCTCGATGGTCGGCAGCTCGGTGCAGACCAGGCACACCAGCTTGGAGTTGGCGTCGTAGGCCGTCAGCGGTCGCGAGGTCATGTTGCTGATCAGCGACTTGGCCAGCATAGAGCTGATCAGCGGGTTCCATGTACCCGGCGTCTGGGTCATCGCCAGGACCAGCTCGTCCTTGGCGCGCGCCGGAGCGGCGAGCGCTGAAAGCGCAAGAACGAGAAAGAGCAGGCGCCGGATCATGTCCACACACCGTCGCATCCGTTGATGCCAGAGGCAATGGGCTGGGGGCGCGCCACTCCAGTGGCGCGTCATTTTTTCAAGCGAGCACTGCCGTATGGCCATAGGGATGCTTCATCGACGAGCCCCGCTTTGACCGGATTCTGATCGATATAGTTCTCGACCATCGCGAAATGAGTCTCGTTTCTGATGAAACGGTCCCAATAGTCGGTTTGCCAGAATGCTCCGCTCCGCCCAAGCTTCTGATTGGCCTGCCGGGCCGTAAAGCGCTTCCATGAACTGACGATGCTGCCGAGCGAAGCTGCAGGTAGCATCGTGAAAAGTGCATGCACGTGGTTTGGCATAGTGGTCCATGCGTGGAGTCGATAGCGCGTGTCGTCGAACGCGAGGAGTGCATCCTCGACGAGACGAGCAATGGGGTCGGATCTCAGCCAACAAGCGCCCCAGCCTCTATCGAGCATCTCATGGCGTAAGGTTTCGGGCCGATCGGCGGTCTTGACGCGCTCGATCGCCTCCGCAGGAAGGCTGTCGGCGAGTCGGAACGTGAGGAACTGGATGACATCCTGGGAATCGAAGTGCGGCAGGTAGTGCCGAGAATGCCAGCCTTTGTGGCTCATTGGATTCAAAGAAAGACGCGCCACTGGAGTGGCGCGCCCCCAGCGATCAACGTCCCAACACCGGCCGCGGACTGTGCGACGTGCGGCCGCCGTGGGCTGCCGACCATTGCTCTGGGGATTCGAGGAAGGCCTTGGTCTCGGTGAGACCTCGTTCGTTGAAATACTTGTGCTTCTGGGCGGCTTCCAGGGCATCCCACCAGGTGGCGAGCGCATGCAGCTTGACACCGGCCGCCGCCAGCATCTCAGTGCTCTGCGGGAAGATGCCGTAGTGGAAGATCACGAAACAGTCGGTGACCTTGGCCTCGGCCTTCTTGAGCGCCTCGATGAAGACGATCTTGCTGCCGCCGTCGGTGGCCAGGTCCTCGACCAGCAGCACCCGCTTGCCGGGCTTCAGGTCGCCCTCGATCTGCGCCATGCGCCCGAAGCCCTTGGGCTGCTTGCGCACGTAGATCATCGACTTCTTGGCCCGGTCGGCCAGGAACGCTGCGAAGGGGATACCCGCCGTTTCGCCACCGGCCACCACGTCGATCTTGCTCCAGCCGATCTCCTTGTCGATCAGCCGGAGCGCGTGATTCATGATCTTGGCGCGTGCCTCCGGGAAGGAGATCAGCTTGCGGCAGTCGATATAGACCGGGCTCGCCCGTCCCGAGGTGAAGATGTAGGGGTTGTCGGGCCGACAGTGGATAGCCTCGATCTCAAGCAGCAGCCGCGCGGTGTCGCGGGCCTCTTGGGTCCCGCGGGCCCGTTCCGCAATTGCTTTTCCATTCAATGAGTTGCCTGACTTTTGCAGAGGTGCAGCTCCCACTGAATTACCCTTTTTCATCGTCGCCATCCTGCCTGTCCCCCCGCATCGCCTTGCGACAAAATGACGGTCGTGTGTTTAGCGTTCATCCACAGGACCGGCAAGGGCAGGCAGCAGTGAAGACCAACGATTCATCCTCCCTGATTGTAAGTCCTTTTGGAAAACCATAGAAAAGGTCAGGGGAGAAGCGATGCCCAGGACGTCTTTCCGTCAATGGCGGGTCATCCGGTTCGTGGTTGGCCGCCGCCGGCTGTTGCTGTCGGTCGTTGCAGGCATCGTGCTCCACGTGCTGCTCCCCGATAGCATGCGCGCGCCGACGCGGTTCATCCTCGCCTGGGACCTTACTGCGTCGCTTTATATCGGCTTCACCATGGCGATGATCTTCAACTCGACGGTGGAGACCTGCCACGATCGAGCTTCCCTTTACGATGAAGGAGACTGGGTCATCCTGCTGCTGGTGGTGGCGAGTACCGGCGTCAGCTTCATCGCCATCTTCGCCGAGCTGGCGAAGATCACGACCGGCTACGGTTCGTTCGCGCTCGGCCTTTTCCTGACCGTGGCCACCGTAGCGCTTTCCTGGGCATTCACGCACGTGGTCTTCACGCTCCACTATGCCAACGTCTACTACAAGCCTGACGAGGACGGACCAGGCGGCCTCAATTTTCCAGGCCACCGCGCGCCGGACTACCGGGATTTTCTCTACTATTCGTTCGTCATTGGCTGCGCCGCCCAGACTGGCGACGTCGCGACAGTCTCTCCTGCCATGCGGCGTCTTACCTTGGTGCATGGCATCATTGCTTTCGCATTCAATACCGCCATCCTCGCGCTGATGATCAATGTCGGCGCGAGCCTCATTCATTGACGCTGCCAATGCCTGTTCGCAGTCGAATCGCCGATATCCTCGTCCTGGTCCTGCTGGTGGCGCTTTGCCTGGGGATCGGCGTGCTTGGCGCCATGGTGGTCGCCACCAGTATCGACACCTGGTACGAGGGGCTCACCAAGCCGGTATTCGACCTGCCCAACGAAGTGTTCGGCCCGGTCTGGAGCGTGCTCTACATCCTGATGGGCGTCGCCGCCTGGCGCGTATGGCGCTCCGGCGATCGCGATACCGTGCGCGGGCCGTTGACGCTCTTTGCCCTGCAGCTTGCCCTGAACCTTGGTTGGATCGTGGTGTTCTTCGGCTTGCAGAAGATCGGCTCGGCTGTCGCCACGGTCGTGGTGCTGGACGTCGCCATCCTGGTCACCATGCTCTCTTTTCGCACCGTAGATCGCCTCGCTGCACTGCTGATGGCCCCCTATCTCGTCTGGGTGGCGTTTCTCACCGTGTTGAACGTCGCGATCTGGCGCCTCAATCCGACCGTCTGAGGCGCCGCCGGAACCGCATGGCCAAGCAGACCGATGAAATTCCGCTCACCGGCGGTGGGAGAACCGCCGTGGTGCGGCGTGGCAATCCGTCATACGACAGGCTGGACCACGGAGCCGCTCGGTCCATGCGCTGTTGCGTCATTTGCGTGAAGTGGATTTTGCAGGTGCGCCCCGTGTTGTCGGAAGCGGCTTCGATGAACAGGGCCGCGAGCTTCTGACCTATGTAGAAGGTGACATTGTCAACCCGGCACCGTGGTCGGTGGCTTGATCCGGCAACTTCACGACGCAACGGCATCGTTCCGGCCACCGCCAGACGCGACCTGGCGGTCCTGGTTCGGCCGCGAGGTTGGCACGCCCGATATCGTCGGGCACTGCGACGCCACACCTTGGAATATCGTCTCTCGGGAGGGCAAGCCTTTCGCGCTGATCGATTGGGAGGTCGCGGGGCCGGTGGCGCGCCTGACCGAGATTGCCATGGCGGCATGGAACAACGCCCAGCTCTATGACGACGAGGTTGCTGAAATGAATGGCCTGCCGCAGGTTGGTCGTCGCCTGGGGCAGGTGCGCGTGTTGACGGACGCCTACGGCCTGGCAGGGCGGGACCGGCAACTGCTCGTCTCGAGGATCATCGAATTTGCGGCCCAGAGCGCTGCCAACGAAGCGATCGAGTAGCAGATCACGCCGCGGACGCAATACGCTCCGTGCGTCTGGGGCTTGGCGTGGCAAGCACGCAGCGGTGGCTGGCTGATTCGCAACCCGGATGCTCTTGAGGCTGCTCTCAGATGAAGTTCGCCGGCTAGTTTACTAGGGTCGAAACCCAATAATTCCGTTGCGAATAGAGTCGGTTGTTGATTCTCTGGTGTCAAACGGGAGCAGAGATGATGCGGTCGAATTTGTACTGGCTCGACGATAAGCAATGGCAGCGGATCGAGCCGTACCTGCCGACCGACGTGCGCGGCAAGGATCGGGTGGACGATCGGCGAGTAATCAGCGGCATCCTGCATGTGCTGCGAAGCGGCTGTCGGTGGAAGGACTGCCCGCCCGAGTACGGTCCGCACACGACGATCTACAATCGCTTTGTGCGATGGGCTGAGCGGGGCGTCTGGGAGAAGCTGTTCCGCGAACTCGCTCAGCGCGGTCGATCGGGCCAGACACAGATGATCGCTTCAACACACATCAAGGCACACCGCTCAGCCTCGGGCGGAAAAGGGGGGAGCAGAAACAGGCGATTGGCCGCTCTCGCGGAGGGCGCAACACGAAGATCCATGCACTCGCAGATGCTAAAGGCCGTCTTCTTTCCCTCCTCCTGACAGGCGGCGAGGCGCATGATTGTCCGCCTGCCCAACGCCTCATCGGCCGCGTCACGGCCGGCGCCAAGCTCATCGGCGACAAGGCTTATGACAGCGCCGAGCTGCGCCACTGGCTGGACGATCGTGACACCAAGCCCGTCATTCCCAATCGATCAAACCGCAACCACGCTTTCAGTTTCGACAAAAAGTCCTATAAGCTGCGGCACCGCATCGAGAATGCCTTCTGTCGCCTCAAGGACTTCCGACGCATCGCCACCCGTTACGACAAGCAGGCGCGAAACTATCTCGCCTCCGTCTGCCTCGCCGCTGCTATTGTATGGTGGATTTAATGAGTCTGGACCCTAATCGTCGGCAATGTCGTGATGCGCCGCCTGCCGGTGCGCCGAGTCCTCGTGGCCACTCATGGCCGCCCCGTCGTCGGCCTTGAGTTCCATGAAGACGGCCGACGACAGGATGGTGAGCACGCCCAGTGTCAGGAAGGCCTGCTGCGTGCCGTGGATGATCGCATCGGGATGCGAATGCATCTCGGGTGGCACGAAGAGCGCGGCGATCAAGGCGGCGCCGGCCACGCCGAAGCTGATCGACAGCTGCTGACCGGTGGCGGCGATGGTGCTGGCGGCGCCCGTCTGCGGGCCCGAGACGTCAGCATAGACCAGCGTGTTCATGCTGGTGTACTGCATCGAGGTGAAGAAGCCGAGCACGAACGCTTGCAGGACGATTCGCCAGACCGGCGTGTCGGCGCCCACCATGGCGAACGACATGATCATCAGGCCGACCACGATCGTGTTGCCGACCAGCACGTTGCGATAGCCCAGCCGCGCCAGGATCGCCGGCATGAAGGTCTTCATGCCGATCGAGGCGATGGCCTGCGGCAGCACCAGCAGGCCCGACTGGATGGGCGAGAGGCCGAGCCCGATCTGATAGAGCAGCGGGAAGAGGAACGGAATGCCGCCCAGGCCCAGACGCGTGAAGAACCCGCCGCTCACCGCCGCGCGGAAAGTGCGGATCTTGAAGAGCCCGAGATTGAGCAGCGGAAACGCCGTGAGCGAGGCGCGGATGCCGTAGCCGACGAGCAGGAGCGCCGCGAGCACGAGCAACGCCAGCATCCCGGCCACGCTCAAACTATGGTCGCCGAACACCTCCAGCACGTAGGACAGGAGCGCAATGCCACTGCCGAACAGCACCAGGCCCGCCACGTCGAGCGGATGGGTCTGCGGCTCGCGATAGTCCGGCAGATGGCGCGACACGAAGTAGATACCGAGCAGGCCGACCGGGACGTTGACGTAGAACACGCCGCGCCAATTCAGGTAGGTGACCATCAGGCCGCCGGCGATCGGCCCGACCATGGGACCGATCAGGCTCGGGATGGCGACGAAGCTCATGGCGCTGACGAGATTGGCCTTGTCGTAGGTGCGCGCCAGCGTCATGCGCCCGACCGGCATCATCATGGCACCGCCGGCACCCTGGATGACGCGGCAGACCACCAGCATCTCGAGGCTGGTCGAGAGGCCGCACAGAATCGAGCCCATGGTGAAGAGCCCGATCGCCGACGCAAAGACGCGCCGCGTGCCGAACCGGTCGGCCATCCAGCCGCTCACCGGAATGAACACGGCGAGGCTCAGCGTGTAGCTCGCCAGCACTGCCTTCACGTCGAGCGGCGTCACGTCCATCGCACGGGCGATGGCCGGCACGGCCGTGTTCAGGATCGTCGTGTCGAGCGACTGCATGAAGAAG
>Ga0081455_10006576_pt1 | contig 12434 bp, 11 predicted proteins | sample TabmetS3T2R1_FD_70207 | JGI IMG/M metagenome (GOLD analysis project Ga0081455, IMG submission 70207) | Tabebuia heterophylla rhizosphere microbial communities from the University of Puerto Rico - S3T2R1 | ecosystem: Host-associated > Plants > Roots > Rhizosphere ... | reverse complement strand
GTCCGGCTCGAACACCTGCCAGTAGAAACCGGGGAGTTCGACGCTCCGAGTGAACTCGGCCAGCCCGTCGCGCTCGAACTCGTGGTCGCGTCCCTGGAAGTGCGCTCGGAACAGGCCGTTCGAGCGCACGATCGGCACCAGCGCCTTGCCCATGAGGTCGCCGCCGAACACGAGCGCGTCGCACTCGTAGAAGCCGGCCGCGCCGAGGAACTTGCGGAACGTGGGCTGGGAGCCGTGTAGATCCGCGGCGAAGAAGATCCTGGTCGGTCGCCCCCTGGACCGGAACACGGCCGGCCTCCTATCTGCTCGCCGGCGAACATCCGATGATCATCCGCTCTCAGTCCGTCGTCGAGCCTCCTCCGACACCAGGGGCGGCCACGAGGGCCGCCCCTGGTCTCGTCCTACGCCTCGCCTCTCACTCGACCGGGATCTCCTTGTACACGGCGCTCAGGTCGATCCCCTGTTGCTTCCGGTAGACCTTCGCCACGATGTAGATGATCAACGCGAGCGCATACATGATGCCCATGAACCACAAGGACTCGCTGTTGTTGACGGCGTACAGGTCGTTGGTGAACCAGTGCCACAGGTTGAACCCCAGGAACGCCGCGGTGATGAAGCCGGTCACCGTGATCAGGGGTAAGCCGAGGATCCTGTACCTGGCGATCGGCGAGTTCGCATACAGCGACTTCTTCCGGTACGGGAGGATCATCGCCGCGATCGCCGTACCGAAGAACGTCACCGCGATCACCAGGGTCGCGTCCAGGATGTAGGTGGCGAACTTGCTGGTATAGGCGTACAGCGCCCCGACTGCGATCGAGGGCACCAGCATCAGCACCAGCGCCCAGACCGGGACGTGGCGCTTCTCGGAGACATCGGCGACCTTCTCGGGCAGGACGCGGTCGAACGCGGCCGCGAAGATCACGCGGGTCGACGACAGGAACAGCGTCCCCGCCCACCCGAGGAACCACGCGCCGAACGCGAGCACGATGATCGCCGTGATCGCCGAGTTGTGGAAGTAGAAGCTGCTCAAGAACGGCGCATAGGACCAGACGGGCATCGTCGCGTCCCCGAACCCGTAGACCGTGGCCCAGTAGTTGAGGTTCGCCGCGTTGAAGAACTCCCACCCGAAGAACTTGCTCGCGAGCAGGATGAACAGGACGGCCACGATGACCGTGACCCACAGGCCGTACATCATCCCGCCCATCACGCGCTTGAAGTCGCTCGCGCCGCGGACCTCGCCGTAGAGGGTTGCGCCCCAGTTCGGCCACAGGATCCAGAAGCACAGGAACGGGATCAGCAGCAGCGTGTCGCCGAAGAACGGCGAGAAGCCGAGGCTCGGGACGATCGGCCCACCGTTGTTGGTGGTTCCGAGCTCGATCGTCTGCGCGTAGACGTCGCCCCGGGCGCCGAACAGGTTCGCGGTCTCCTGGTTGAACGCGCTCTGGAACCCGCTCCGGGAGCCGAACAGCATCACGAGGAACACGACGGCCAGCGCGATGATGCCGATGTAGAAGCAGACCTTCTGGACCTTCGCGTAGCCCTCCATGCCCAGCGAGACCAGGAAGCCGGCCAGCACGACGGTCGCCAGGATCACCACGAACAGGCCGTTGTCGGTCGCGAGGAAGTCGGTGACGCCGTCCCACTTGAACGTCGCGGCGAGCGGCTGCAACAGCTCGACGTTCAGGATGTTGCCGTAGATCGGCGCCCAGTACCACAGGATGAACCACCATCCCGTGACCGCCAGCACGAACGCGATCCCGCCGCCCATCACGCGGCTCTGCCACACGTAGTCGCCGCCCGCGCGCGGCATGACCGAGATCATCCCGGCGTACGTCACCACCAGGAACGAGACGAACACGCCGGAGATCAACAGCGCCGGCAGCACCTGTCCGGTCGGCACGAACGCCAGCACCGACAGGGCGAAGAACAGGCCCAGCGTGACGAAGTTGACCGACATGAACGAGTACAGGAACGCGTCGAACTTCGACCAGCCCTTCACGAGGCCGGTCGCCTTGCGCAGGAACAGGGTCGGAGCCTCGCCTATCGCTGCCACCTGCACCCCCTCCCGGGTACGGAACGGCGCATCTAGCCGTTCACCAACTGATAGTTCTTGACCTTCCGCTTCTTCGGATCGATCGTCACGACGGCCGCCTGCAGGATGCCCTCCTCGTAGGAGCTCCCCGGGTTGAGCGAGAGCGTCGAGCCAAGGCGCGCGGCTCCCCTGCTCTCGTGGATGTGCCCGTGGAGGGCGAGCATCGGCTGGAACGACTCGATCGACGCGCGGACCGAGGTCGAGCCGACCGGCCGCAGCGCCTGCCCGCCGGACTTGTACGTGAGGTCCTCGTTCAGCGCCGGCGCGTTGTCGAGCTTGGAGCCGTACGGCGGCGCGTGGAAGTTGAAGATCGTGGTCTCGGGGTCGCTCGCGTGCGAGAGCGCGTTGCGGATCCGGTCGGCGAGCTCGGGCTCCTCGGCCTCCCGGAAGGTGTGCCAGGGCGTCGGGTTCGTCCAGCCCATCGAGATCATCGTGAACCCGTCGAGCTCGATCGGGTGGTCCTCGTCGCCGGTCTCCACGACGTGGGCGTGGGTGAGCAGCTCGTCGATCTCGAACATGTCGTCGTTGGCCGGGCAGGCGATCACCCGGATCCCGGAGTTCGCCAGCTTGTCCTCGGCCATCGCGATCCAGCGCTCGGTCCCGTCGAGCATGGCCTCCTTGAACCGCTTGTCGACGAGGTCCTCGTCCTCCTGCATCGCGACGTACTCCTCCTGGGAGACCCGGATCGGGTAGTAGCCGCGGTTCATCACCCGCTTCTCGAAATCGACGATCTCCTCGTCGGTCTCGAAGGACTCGAGGTGGTCCTGGAGGGAGGCCTCCCAGGAGCCGTTCTCGCGCTGGACGATCGGGACCATGGCCTTGCCGGTCACGTCCCCGCCCAGGATCACCACGTCGGCCTCGTAGAAGGGTCCGGCGTTCAGGAACTTCTTCCAGCAGATCTCCGACCCGTGCAGGTCGGTGACGAAGAAGATCTTCACTCAGACCATCTTCGCCCCCGCCGCCGGTTGCTGCAAGCGGGCGACGGGAGGCCTAGTGCCCGACCTCCTCGGGCAGCTCGTACCACTGGACGCGGTCGCCCACCTTGGCCCGGAGCTTCCACTTCATGGTCTTGGGCACCTCGTCGCAGAAGGCCCGGACGCGCCGGGCCTGCTCGGCGGGCTCGAACCGCCTGGCCTCGGGCAGCAGGTCGGCGTGGTCGCCGTCGGCGAGCTGGGCCAGCTTGTCCAGGTTCATCGTCGTGGTCCGCCACCAGCCCCAGTCCCCCTGGACGACCGCACCCACCCGGTCCAGGCCGATCGTCTGCGGCTCGTCGCCCGGCACGGCCTCGAACGCCGAGAACAGGTGGAACAGGTCATGCACGTCCTTCCGGTTGAGCTCGACGATCTGGAGCTTCGACAGCAGGAGGTCGGCGACGTCCAGCGTGTCGGGCAGCCGGTCGATCCGGTCGGCGAACTCGAGGACGTGGCACATGTAGAGCCTGTCCATGATCACGTCGACCGAGGTCCGGCCGTCGGCGGTCGTGAAGTACATCTGCCGGTCCCCGTGCAGGGTGTTGAAGCGGGCGTCCCCCTGGAAGCCGAGCTCGGAGAAGAAGTCGATCACGTCCCGCTTGCGCGAGGAGACGCAGGCGAAGTCCATGTCCTGGTCGGTCCGGGCGCGATGCGGGTACATCGGGCACAGGAGGCGGACCGCCTGACCGCCGAGCAGCTTGAGCGGGATGCCCTTGGCGTTGGCCGCCCGCACCACCTGGACGGACTCCTCGAACGCGTCCCTGGCGGCCTCGGCGTCGGCGGCGTCCATCGGCGCGAGCTTACCCCGGGTCGTTCCAAGCGCGTTCGCGGGCGGCCCGCGGCTGAGGCACACTGCGACGCGGTGAGGGCTTCGTACGACTTCGTGATCGTCGGAGGCGGCTCGGCCGGCTGCGCGCTCGCGAACCGGCTGTCCACCGACCGCTCCAACCGCGTGCTCGTCCTGGAGGCGGGGCGGCCCGATTATCCGTGGGACGTCTACATCCACATGCCGGCCGCGCTCACGTTCCCGATCGGCAACCGCTTCTACGACTGGCGGTACGAGTCCGAACCCGAGCCGCACATGAACGGCCGGCGGATCTCCCACGCGCGCGGCAAGGTGCTCGGCGGCTCGAGCAGCATCAACGGGATGATCTTCCAGCGCGGGAACCCGCTCGACTTCGAGCGGTGGGCCGCCGACCCCGGGATGAAGGACTGGGACTACGCGCACTGCCTCCCCTACTTCCGACGGATGGAGCAGTGCCTGGCCGCCGAGCCCGACGACCGCTACCGCGGCCACGCCGGGCCCCTCGTGCTCGAACGCGGCCCGGCCACCAACCCGCTGTTCGGCGCGTTCCTGGAGGCGGCGCAGGAGGCGGGCTTCGAGCTCACCGACGACGTGAACGGCTACCGGCAGGAGGGGTTCGCGAGGTTCGATCGCAACGTGCATCGCGGGCGGCGCCTGTCGGCCGCCGGCGCGTACCTGCACCCGGTGATGTCGCGCCCGAACCTCGAGGTCCGAACGCGCACGTTCGTGAACCGGATCGTGTTCGAGGGCTCGAGGGCGGTCGGCGTCGAGGTCGCCCGCGGGCGCGGCGCGCCGGAGGTGGTCCGGGCGGGCGAGGTGATCGTGTGCGGCGGCGCGATCAACTCGCCGCAGACGCTGCAGGTCTCGGGCGTGGGGGATGCCGATCGGCTGCGCGCGCTCGGCATCGACGTCGTGGCCGACCTGCCCGGCGTCGGCCAGAACCTCCAGGACCACCTCGAGGTGTACGTCCAGCACGCGTGCACGCAGCCGGTCTCGGTGGCCCCGTACCTGAAGTGGCGGTACCGCCCATGGATCGGCTTCCGGTGGCTTTTCTTCCGGAGCGGCCCGGGCGCGACGAACCACTTCGAGGCCGGCGGGTTCGCACGCAGCAACGACGAGGTCGCCTATCCGAACCTGATGTTCCACTTCCTGCCGGTCGCCGTCCGCTACGACGGCTCGGCGCCGGCCGGCGACCACGGCTACCAGGTGCACATCGGCCCGATGTACTCGGACGCTCGCGGCTCGATCACGATCACGAGCCCCGACCCGCGCGTCTACCCCATGCTGCGGTTCAACTACCTGTCGACCGACCAAGACCGCCGCGAGTGGGTGGAGGCGATCCACACGGCCCGGCGCATCCTCGCCCAGCCGGCGATGGCGCCGTTCGACGGCGGTGAGCTCTCGCCCGGGCCGGACGTTCGGACCGACGAGGAGATCCTGGCCTGGGTGGCGAGCGACGCCGAGACCGCGCTGCACCCCTCGTGCACCTGCAAGATGGGGACCGACGATACGGCCGTCGTCGACCCCGCCAGCCTGCGCGTGCACGGGCTCGAGGGCCTTCGCGTCGTGGATGCGTCCGTGTTCCCCTACGTCACCAACGGCAACATCTACGCGCCGGTGATGATGGTGGCCGAGAAGGCGGCCGACCTGATCCTCGGGAACACGCCGCTCGAGCCCGAGCGGGTCGGGTTCTATCGGCACACACCGGGGACCTAGGCCGCGCCGAGCAGCACCAGGCCCGCGACCACCAGCGCGACGCCGAGGTACTGGTTCGGCGCCGGGCGCTCCTCCAGCAGCACCACGCCGCCGAACACCGGGACCAGCGGGTACGTGGCCGACGCCGCCGTGACGATCGACACGAGGCCCACCTCGGCGCCCCGGGCATACGCGATCGTCCCGAGGAGCTCGACCACGCCGACCATCACCGCGAGGCCGACCGCGGATCGCACCTGCACGGCGGTGCCGGACGTCTGGGGAGGATCGGCATCTGCGGCGCGCGAACGCAGCCATACCACCACTGCCGCCACCAGGAAGACGGCCGTCATCGACAGGCGGCCGAACCACAGCGACGGCAGGAACCCCGCCTCCTTCGACGCCCAACCCATGATGTAGGTGGCCACGCCGAACAGCAGCGTCGACGCGATCGCCCAGGGCAGCCCCTCGAACCGTTTGCGGTTCTCCGCCCGGAGGTCCCGCAGATCGGCGGACGTGAGCATCGCGCCGGCGATCGTCACCACGACGCCGGCGATCGCAAGCCCCCCGAGCGACTCGCCCAGCAGCACGACCGAGAGAAGCACCGGGACGACCGCGTAGCTCGCAAGGATCGGCGAGACGACGTGTACCGGACCGAGCTGCAGCCCGCGGTACAGCGCGGCGAACGCGGCCGCCCCCAGGAACGCGTTCGGGATCAGCCACGGGATCACCGTGCCGAGCTCGGACATGTCCGGGCGGGCGAACAGGACGATGAGGCTGACCAGCGCGGCGGCCGCGACCTGCGCGATCACGACCGTCCGGCCGCTGCCCATCCGGCGGCCGGCGATCGCCGCCCACAGGTCGGACAGGCCCCACCCGAACGCCGCGACCAGGCCGTAGATCACGCCGGCGTCACGCCTGATCCCGGAAGCGCGCGTCGCGCCACGCGATCGCGGCCTTCAGACCCTCCTCCCGCGTGATCCGCCGGAACTCGTCGCGGGCCGGCAGGTTCGCGGTCTCGATCATCACGTCCAGCTCGACGTTCGCGTCCAGTGCCGCCCGCAGTCCCGAGAGCTGCCACACGCGGTTGAGCGAGGCCTTCATCGTCGCAACGACGAACGGCTCGTTCTTGGCGATCTCCTCGGCCAGCGCGAGCGTCGCGTCGTCGAGCCCGGCGCGCGGGACGACGCGGTTCACCAGCCCGATGCGGTGCGCCTCGGTCGCGGCGACCCGGTCCTCGCCGGTGAACACCAGCTCCTTGGCCGCGCGCACACCCACGATCCACGGCAGGAACATCGACACGATGCCCGAGCCGAACCGGATGTCCACGTAGCCGAACACGGTGTCGTCGGCCGCGACGGCCAGGTCGCACGCGAGCATCAGGTCCATGCCTCCGGCGAGGCAGTACGAGTGCACGGACGCGATGACGGGTTTCGGCAGCTCGAGGATCGCGAGCAGGCGCCGGGTGTCGCGGTCGAGCTCGCGGTGCCACTCGGCCGCGTCCTGGGTCCCCTGCTCTGCATCCTGCTTGAGGTCGTAGCCGGCGCAGAACGCCCGTCCCGCGCCGCGCAGGATCACGACCCGGACGTCGTCGTCCTCGCCGGCCGCCGCGAACGCGTCCTCGAGCGCCTCCATCAGCTCGCCGCTCAGCGCGTTGAGCGAGTCGGGGCGGTTGAGCGTGAGCCTGCGGACCGGGCCGAGATCCTCGACCAGCAGGACCCCGTCGCCGTGCGGGTCGGTGCTCATGGCAGCGTCAGACTCCGGTCGGGTGGAGGGTGCGGCGCATGATACGGGCGCCTGAACGGTGCTTCAAACCCGGCCGCGTCCGAGGCGTTCGAGGACCTGCGCGGCCGCCCGCTTGCCGCTTCGGAGCGCGCCCTCCATCGTCCCCGAGTGCTCGGCCGCGGTGTGCTCGCCGGCGAACGCGACCGCGCCGTGCATGCGTTCGAACCGGTGCCGGCGGGCGAGCGACGGCCCGTCCCAGGCCGAATAGGCGCCGCGCGCCAGCGGGTCCTCCGACCAGACCTTCATCACGGGCGTCCCGGCCGGTCGCAGCTCGGGGGCGAGCTCGACGATCCGGCCGATCCAGGCGCCCGGGTCGCCGGTCGCGGTCTGCAGCGGGCCCTGCGGGATCTCGCTGCCGGCGAACGAGGTCACGACGCGCCGCGTGCCATCGGCGCCGTCGGCCACCCAGAACCAGAACGGGAGGTCGGCGCACTGGATCGCGCAGCGCCGCGGGTCGCCGTCGAGCGGCACGGCCACCTTGGAGGCCACGCCCATCGGCAGGCCCTCGAACGCCTCCCGCTGGTCGGCCGCGAGCGGCGGGTCGAACGCGAGCTCGGTGACCAGCCGAACCGGTATGGCGACCACCGCGGCGTCCGCGCGGATCGCCTCGCCGGCCTGGACCTCCACCCCGCCCGCGCGTTCGCGGACGGCGGTCGCGCGAACGCCCAGCCGGACGTCGGGCAGCAGCCCGGCCGCGGCGTCGGCGATCGAGCGGTTCCCCTCCGCCATCCGTCGGTAGACGTCGGGCTCGGCCGCGAGCTTGCCCGCGTGCCACCCCGGACGCCAGGCGACGAGGGACAGGTCGCTCGCGAACGTCCCCGTCAGCCGCGACCGCGCGACCGTCCGAGCCCGGCCGTCACCGGGCACGAGGTCGAGGGCCTCGCCCATCGAACGGTCCGCGGCGTCGAGCGAGGCGAGGTGGTCGTCCGCCACCTCGAGGAACGCGTCGAGCTCGGCCATCGACACGGCGGCCTCGCCCCGGGGCTCCCTGCGGAGGTAGTCGACGCCGGCCTCGCAGGCGACCAGGCCCAGCCGCTCTGCCGTGGCGAGCAGGACCTCGTCGTCCGAGAAGATCCACTCGGCGCCGAGCTCGGCGATCTCGCCGTTGTCCAGCCGCACCGAGTGCACCCGGCCGCCCACGCGATCGCGGGCCTCGAGCACGGTCACCGAGAGCCCCGCGTCGTGGAGGTCGAGCGCGGCCGACAGCCCCGCGAAGCCTGCCCCTACCACCGCGACGTCCACCCCGTTGCGCACGGAGCCACGATAGATCGGCTCGCGTGGGGTGAGCGTCTACGGAACCCTTACCCGGTCAACCACCGGGCGAGCTCGAGGACGCCAAGAGATGCACGGGCGTACGCTGGCGGAAACGTCCCCGGCCCAGGAAGAGGAGCGGATGCGGCCACACGAAGGACGTCCGGGGATCCCCCGAAGGACATTCCTGCGGGCCGCGGCGGTCGGTGCGGTTTCCGTCCCCACGGTCGGTTCGCTCCTGGCCGCGTGCACGCGCACCCCGCCACACGAGGCGATCGCCGCGCCGGTTCCGGCGCTTGAGAGCGGACTGCCGCTAGAGCGAGACGCGACGCTCCGCGTTTACGAGTGGAAGGACTACCTGGCGACGAAGGTCCTCCGCAGCTTCACTCGCCGTTTCGCCGACGCGAACGTCGATATCGACGTCGAGAGCTTCGAACGGATGGACGAGGCGATCGCGCGCTTGCAGGAGCCAGGGGCGGACTTCGACGTCTTCTTCGCCACGGTCGACGTCTTGCCCGATCTGATCGGCGCGAAGCTCGTGCGACCGCTGAACCACGACTATCTGCCGAACGTGGTGAACCTGTGGTCGTGGTTCCGGGGGGCGGACCGGCCCTTCTACGACCCGGGCCTCGCGTATTCCGTCCCGTACACGGTCTATTCCAGCGGGGTGGGCTGGCGTGACGATCTGGTCGCGTCGACCGATGCTCCCGATGCCCGAGATCCGTTCGCGATCCTCTGGAACGACCGATACCGCGGGCGGCTGGGGGTCTACGACGCGTACCTGGAGGCGCTCTCCCTGGCGCTCATCCGGGACGGGGTCGTGGATCTCAGGGCGGCGACCGATGCGGAGCTCGAGCGGGCCGCGGACGCGCTCGATGAGGCCGTGCGCGTCGCGGATCTCCGCTTCACGATCGACGGCGCCGAGGAAGGGCTCCCCGAGGGCGAGTTCGTCGCGCACCAGGCGTGGTCGGGAGACGTCCTGACCGCGCCTCGCTACGCCGATCGGTACGAGCCCGGGGCGGGGGCCCGGGTCGCCCGAGAGCTCCGCTACCGTGTGCCGTCGGGCCTCGGTCTCGTCGTGGGCTGCGACCTGACGGCGGTCTGCGCGAGAGGGCGCAACCCCGTGCTCGCGCATGCGTTCGTCGACCATCTCCTGGACTTCGACACGGCGATGGACAACTTCGCGTGGAACGGGTACCAGCCCCCGCTCCGCGGCGCGACCGAGGACGCGTTCGCCGACCCCTCCTTCCCTTGGCACGGGGCGGTGCCGCCGACCCTTCGGAACGCGATCCTCTCGGAGGAAGCGTTCGCGGGGGGCCAGATGCTCGTCGGGTTCGGGCCCGCCGAGCAGGCGCGCTGGCTCGATCAGTGGAACCGCGTGGTGCCACTGACCTGAGCGGGGTCGCCCTCGCGGTCCGGCACCCAGGTCGTGGTGCCGTCGTACGCGGTGAACGAGCCGAGCGAGCGTCCGTCTCCGGCGTCGATCACCTGCACCCACAGGTTCCCGTCGCCGCACGGGTCGTTGCCCGACCGTGCCGGCGAGACGACGTCACCCTTCGAGCTGGCGAAGCAGACATCGCGCGCGAACAGCACCCACGCAGGGCCCCAGGTGGTCCCGAAGTCCGTGTCGTGGACGGTGGCGAGCGTGATCGTCACTTCGCCCGGCGCGCGCTCGACCAGCGTCTCGTACGCTGCATCGGGATCGAACGATGGGCGGAAGTCGCCGACGGGCTCGAGCACGAAACCGAGGGTCCCCGGGACCGGTTGGGTTGTCCTCTGCCGGAGCGGCCCGTACGCGTCGGGCTCGCGGGCACACGCGGTTCCGGCGATGAGCGTCGCCAGCCAGATCGCGATGATGGCGCCGGAACGGCGAGGCCTCACCACGTCAGGCTATCGCCGGACCTCACAGCTGTGCCAGGTCGGCGACGCCGCCGCCGGTCTGGCCGCGCGTCAACCGTCGGTACAGGAGCAAGCCGATCGAGACCATCAGCAGGGTCGTGACCAGCATGACGGTCGCGGCGGCGTTGACCTCGGGCGTGGGGGAGGCCCTCGAGGCCGAATAGATCTTCTGTGCCACCGTCTCGCTGTTGGCGGCCCCCGAGAGCGCGTTCACCGTCACGAAGTCGTCCACGACGTCCGCGAACACCAGCGCGACGCTCGCCAGGATCGCGGGAGCGATGAGCGGAAGCAGGACCCGGCGGATCGCCTGGTTCGGCGTCGCACCCAGGTCCAGCGCGGCCTCCTCGTACTCGGGCCCGATCGACAGGAGCCGGGCACGAACGATCACGGCCGGGTAGCTGACCTGGAACACCGCCAGCCCGAGGGTCTGGGCCTGCGTCCCCAGGTCCACGAACGTCAACAGCGTCGTCAAGAGGATGAACAGGGATGTACCGAGGATGATCTCGGGGACCACGAACGACAGCAACATGACGAAGTTCGCGCCACGAGCCGGACGTCCGTGCCACCGATCGATCCCGATCGCGAACAGCGTCCCGATCGGGACCGAGATCAGCACCACGAGGATCGCCAGCCTGTAGGTCTGAGCGAGCGCCGCCTGCATCTGCGGGTCGTGGAGGATCGAGTCCGTTGGGTCGGCCGTCCACCACCGCATCGAGAAGCCCTGCCAGACGATCCGCGAACGGCCGGCGTTGAACGAGAAGATCACGGCGATGACGACCGGAAGGATGGACCAGAGCAGGTACGCGATCGTGACGCCTTGCAGGACGCGCGGCTTCCGCCACGGGTTCTTGAAGTACCCGCGAGCGCGGGTGTGCTCGGACCCCACCTCCAGCGTCGTGCTCACGTGCCACGCTCCGAGGCGCGCCTAGTCTCGCGGAGGTAGTACATCATCGGGAGCAGCACGATGACGGACAGGATCAGCACGAGCGACGCCATCTGCGTCTTGCCGCCGGTGAGCTCGTTCTGGGTGGCGATCAGGTTCCCGAACATCGACGTCCTCGCCGTTCCCAGCAGATCGTTGGTGTAGTAGTCGCCGAACATCGGCAAGGTGACGATGACGAGGCCGGTGAGGATCGCGGGCCTGGACATCGGCAGCGTCACGCGCCAGAACGTCTGACGACCGCTTGCGCCGAGGTCGCGGCCCGCCTCGAGCAGGTTCTCCGGGATGCGATCGAGCGAGGCATAGATCGGCAGGATCATGAACGGGATGTAGCCGTACACGAGTCCCAGGATCACGGTGATCGGCAAGCCGGAAAGGAAGTCGGTGTCCCCGAATCCGAACGGGCCGAGCAGGACGTTGAACGGCCCACCCCGGTCGAGCAGGCCCTGCCAGGCGTAGATGCGCATCAGGTAGCTGATCCACAGGGGCGAGATCAGCAGGATGAGGAGCAGGCCCTTGTGGCCAGTCGCCTTCCGGGCGGTGAAGTACGCCACGGCGTATCCGAGGACGAGGCAGATCGCCGACGCGGCGAAGACGTAGACGAACGTGCGGATCAGCGCATCCTGGTAGATGGCGTCCTTTCCCCAGAACTGGCTGAGCGTCTGGTTGAACGTATCGAACGACCACCACCACGGCGCGTAGTAGGGGACCGGCCGGCCGAAGTTCTCGAAGTCCACGGTGCCGAACGCGACCGAGACGACCACGTAGGCCGGCAGCACGAACAGGACGGCCAGCACCAGGACGCCGGGAAGGGTGAAGGACGGCCAGTACCAGCGTGGGTACCAGACGCCGCTCGGTTCCTCTGTCGGACGTTCGCGGCGCCGCCGACGGCGCCGCGAGGTCACGACATCGGTTCCGGCCGCCTGCGCGATGGCCTCAGGCACCCGCCTTGATCTCGGTCCAGGCGGCCTGCCACAGCTGATCGTCCTCCGGCGGCAG
>Ga0081455_10006575_pt1 | contig 12434 bp, 14 predicted proteins | sample TabmetS3T2R1_FD_70207 | JGI IMG/M metagenome (GOLD analysis project Ga0081455, IMG submission 70207) | Tabebuia heterophylla rhizosphere microbial communities from the University of Puerto Rico - S3T2R1 | ecosystem: Host-associated > Plants > Roots > Rhizosphere ... | reverse complement strand
GTGAACGGCGCGGGCGAGCCGGTCGTCGGCGTTCCGGTCGTGCCCGAGCGGGTGCGCGACGAGGATGGCCGCCCACTGTCCGCGCCGGAGAAGGTCGGCGCCTCATCGCGGCGGACCGATGACCGCGGCGTTTACCGATTGTACGGCCTGGCGCCGGGTTCATACGTCGTCTACGCCGGCGGGTCGTGGGGCTTATCGGCGCGATCTACGCCGTTCGAGGGCCGGATGTTGATCTATCATCCCTCGACCACGCGCGACACGGCCATGGAGATCAAGGTGAGCGGCGGTGAAGAGGTGAGCGGCATTGACATTCGCTATCGCTTCGAGCGCGGTTACGTCATCAGCGGGAAGATCACCGGCCTTCCCGCCATGGGAGGCCCGGCTCAGGTCATACTGCGGAAGGCCGGCTCGGAGTCACCGGTCGCGACAACGACGACGCAGCCTGGCGGACTGGGGAACGGCTACGCTTTTTACGGCATGCCCAATGGCGAGTACGAGATCGTCGCCGCACGCAATTCCTCGGGCGACGACAATGCTTTCGCCTCCTCGCCTCGACGTGTGGCGGTGAACGGCCGTGACGTCGGCGGAGTCGATCTGGCTTTGGCGCCGCTGGCCGCGCTCGTTGGCAGAGTGGTGGTAGAGAAGGCGGCTCAGAAGTGCCAGGCCGCTCGCGACTCGCGATTGAACGAGATCGTCGTGCGCGCCCGCAGGGACGAGCCCGGCGAGAAGAGCGACCTGCCCCCTTCGCCCTTCTGGTCACAGCCGTCCGGCGAGCCAAATGAGGTCGGGGCCTTCTCGATCCGCGGACTCAAGGCGGGACGATACCGGCTGGAGCCGTTGCTGCCCGGCGCGGGTTGGTATGTCAAAGTGATGAAATTGAGCGGCGCGCAGGCCGCCGCCGGCGACCTCGCGCGCAACGGCGTAACGCTGAAGTCCGGCGAGCGGCTATCCGGCGCGCTGATTACGCTGGGCGAGGGAGCCGCCGGCCTGAATGGAAAGATTGCCGCCGCCGGCGACGGCAGGCCTCCGGCGCGGATGCGAATGCATCTCGCGCCCGCCGAGCCTGAGGCGCGTGATGAAGCGCTGCGCTTCGCCGAAGCGCTCGTTGAGGGTGGTGGCGCCTTCAGTTTCAGCAACGTAGCGCCGGGCAAATACTGGCTGTTGGCGCGCCCCATCCCTGATTCCGAGCCGAACGACAATCCGGCGCGTCCGGCAGCCTGGGATACAACCGAACGCGCGAAGGTGCGCCTGGAAGCGGAAGCGGCCAACATGGTAATAGAGCTAAAGCCCTGCCAGCGTGTTAGCAATTACACCCTTCAATACGGCAAATAGGGTGATCATTTTCCATTCCACGACCTCCATCGCTTTTGTCGAGTAATTCAGGTCGTAGTAAGCGGCTTTCAGGTTGGCGATGACCTGTCTTCTGGCGAAGTCATACTCCCACCACTGGGCGTCGGCCTCGCTGCTCGCGACTCGCTCTCTCAAGCCGCGCTTCCCGAATAAGGGAAACTCTTGTGTGAAGCCCAGGTAGACCTCACTGAAGTCGAACTTGCCGAGCGTGGTGAACGGGATGACGTTTCCCTCGTTATTCTGCCCGAACATCACTATCGGATCTGGCAGCGCGCCCGCTTGGAGAATGCGGGCGCGTTTGCCGTCGACTTCTCTCATCCCCGCGCGAATTTCAGGATTCCGCTGGAGCGCTTCCTGTATCAGCCAAGTGAGCGTCAATTGGGTTGGCGGCGCTTGACTGACGCTCGATAGAGAATCGCCGGACGTCGCCGGCGCCCGAGCTGAAGCCGAGTGCGAAAATCCAGATACGATGGTCAGCGCTATTAGTGAGATCACGAAAAACCTTGGCGCCTGTGATCTGTTCATTGGATAACTCTCCTGGCTAATCATCACTCCCTCCTTCCGTCGAACCTCTATGGACGTTTTGGCCGGCGGCCGTGTAATACCCTTTGCGGCTGCGCACGACCAGGCGCGGCGATCCGGCCGGCGGAGCCACGGTGAGCTTCAGGCGACGCCACTCGCCGCCTCTGGCGATGTTCGTCGGCGCGTAGCCGATGGAATACTGATGGCGCAGTTCCAGCGAGATTCGCTCGAAAGCCTCGTTCATCGCCTCGGTGTCGCCCGGAAAGAAGGACTTCCCGCCGGAAGTCGAGGCCAGTTGATCCATTATCATTCCGCCGTTACTGCGTGGCGGCAGCGGGCCGATCAGAATCGTATAGATCGTTACTCCCGACTCCTGAAGCTTCCGCTTGACCTGACCGAAAGTGGATCGTGAGTGGTTATCCTCGCCGTCGCTGACGACGATCAGCGCCCGCTTCGCATATCGACTGTCCGCAAGCGCATCGAGGCCGAACGCGACCGCGTCGTAGAGCGCCGTATAGCCCTGCGGATTGACATGGCCGAACTGCGCGAGCAGGGCATCGCTGTCGCGAGTTCTGTCGAGCAGCAGCCTGGCGGACTTATCGAAGCTGATGAGCGAGTATTCGTCTTCGGGGTGGCTCGTCCGAATGAATCGTGCGAGCGCGTCTCTGGCGCGGATTATCCTCTCCCCGCGCATTGAGCCTGAAACGTCGAAGACCACGCCGACGGAGGCGGGCGCGTCCCGGTCGCTGAAGAAGCTGATCTCCTGCCGCACGTCGTCTTCGTAGACCGCAAAAGCTCCTCGGTCGAGTCCTGGCACATAGCGCCCCTGTTTGTCCGTCACCGTCACCGTGAGCGATACCAGTTCGGTGCTGATGGTGATTCGGCCGTTGATGTCTTTTTCCGCTCCCGGCTGCGCGAAATCGCCGGCCTTCGATTTCTGCTGCGCCAGCGAGGTCTGCGGCGCGGCAGACAGAAAGAGAACGAGCGCGGACAAATGCGTGATTCGACGCAGGTCACAGAATTGCCTATTCATAACACCTCCTGTCGCCGACTGACCACGCCGGATTTCGTGATCCGTCCTTCAAACAAAACCCGCTCCCCACACAAAATCCGGCGCGGCCGGCTGGATTTATTCGACGATCAATTTGCCCTTGATCATGTTCATCCCGCAGGCGAAGGTGAATTCGCCTTTGTTCGGCGTGAACTCGATTGTGACGCCCTCATTGAGAGTTAGCTTGCGGTCGATCTTGTATTCTTTGATCATGATCTCTTTCGCGCAAGTCTCGTCAGTTTTTCGTACGAAGGTCACTTTGGCGGAAACGCCAGCCTTGAGTTTGAGGCTGGAAGGCTCGAAGCCATTGCTAGTTACCTCAACGGTCGCAGTCTGGGCGCCGTTCTGAAGCGTGGCCTCGGCAGCCGACTTCGGCGCGACGCCTGACCGACCCTTCATCATGCAACAATTCTGCTCGGCGCCGGATTGCCGCTCCTTCGCCCTGCAACAATTCTGCTCAGCGTCGCAGCAATTCTGCGCGTTAGCCCTGAAGCAATTTTGCGCGGCGCCGAATGCCGCCGCCGATAGTGTGACGGCTGCGAGGAGCAGCGCGCCGATTGCGATCATTGTCTTTCTACTGTTCATAGTTTTCACCTCATTGAATTTGGATTTAGATTGGGTTTCGGACTAGCCTTGAATGCTCGCGGCTCGCCCGATGCGTTAAACGTCGTCGTTAAATTGATTGAATTGCTAACCTGAACCATTCCCATCGGCGCCGTTCATTGCGACGGGGCGCCCCACGACGCTACGACGCGAAAGATTATTGGAATAAGTACGAGCGCAGTACCGGCGGCGTGATAGATTCAATCCGATCGAATCCATGTTGTCTGATCTCATGGCGCACGGCCGTAACATGCATCCCTAATTTGCGGGCGTCATTTCACATGCGGCGTCGACGCTTGAGAAACACGTCCGCATGGGCTCCGGTGAAGCTGTCGAGACAGCTCTCTAATTCGGCGCCAAGACACACTACGGCTCTGTTAGATCAGAAATATGGAATTGACGAGGAAGAGATCGGGAGGATCGTGTGAGAGCAGATGACTCTCCGCCGACCTGAGGAAAACTGAAAATGCGGAATCGGTATCGGAACTGAGCGAATCGAACTCGACCGCTCGATAACTGAGGATTGAAGGCGCGATAGCCAGCGATTGAGGTGTGAAATCGAACTGTGCGCCGCCGGTGGATTCGCCACAGACCAACTCGCAGCAGATCATCGCCGCTACCGAACCGGTGGGCGATTTCCCCCGCGCGCAGCAGGCCATTGACTCACACTCACTCTGCCCCTGCATCCGGCAGTCCATCTCGGTCTTGCCGCCGAGGCCCTTGTCGAAAGCGTCAATGCCGCACGCGATTCCGCCAGCCAGCGCCTGGATGGTAATCACGAGAACCATAATTAATGCGGCGATACGTCTCAACATAACGAGCCTACAAATATCTGAACACAGCCGACGCTGTCTACCCTATGATGGGGGCAGCCACATTCACTTGGCAGACCTTGCCTCCCTACTTCGACGGCCTAATGCTACACCCTATAGTTGGCTACAGGGTCAAGCTCCTTTTTTCTTTTTTTCTTTGCGCGCAGCAAACTTTACTTCGAACTCCATTTCGCCACCTTCGTCGCCGGATCAGCGCACGACAACTATCTACTCACAATCTCCTGCGCGCTAACTCAGTCAACCCGATCATCGCTCTAAACCAACGCAGCATGTGAGCGTGATTGCATCATGAGGGTGTGTATTTGCCACAGAAGCAAGACAGACTCCTAGAGAACGTCTCGCGATTACCTATGCGACATCCGAGACGACGGTTCTGTTGCCAAAAACGGGCGGTTTGTGGTCAAGACTGATAGACTTCCCCACCCAACTCATACCGGGAGTCTTCTGTGGCCGAGAAAGCTGGACACCTTGAACGACCTGGACGAGGGGGACTCTCACGGCTCGCCAGCGCGGTCGTGGCGGGTCCATAGCAGCCCGTCATCCCTGAGGACAGGCAGCTTCCGGCTGCCGCGCAGGTAGTCGCAGGGCTGCACTGAACAACCGTGAATCCAGCGCGCGGTTCAAGGGTAATCTTTTTTTCGAAGAAGTGTCAGTTTGATCGTAGAGGCCTGTGAACAGTAAGTCCACAGGCCCTGAGAACGTTTTGACGCGGGCAATTCATAATAGTTGAAGGCCGCACATGACATCCATCTCCTACTCTCGGCCCTCATGAAGGCAGTCAACCTAATAATATATTGGTGTTACTCAAACAAAATCTGCGCGACCGCCGAATGGAAGTCAAGATCTGCGAGATTGCAGAGCGGAGCCCCGCTTTTACCAAAGCCTAACGTCTTACAGCGGACAGATCTGCCTCACTTGCTTCCCGTCAGGAGATTTACTCGTCGCGCCGCAGGAACTAATGCAAGCGAAGTAGGTGTCGTAGCAGCGCTGCTTGCAGGCACTGTCACTGCCACATCCGGTCAGACAACTGCGATAAGTATTCAGGCAAGCCCGACAACAGGGTAATTGTACTGCAGCTGAGTTGAGACGAGTGGTGGCGGCAATGGACACAACAAGCGCGCCCAATATGAAGAATTTGCACACGAGTCTTCCCGTCCGAGCAGTGAACATATATTTCCTCCATAGAAGATTGTTGTTAGTGTCAAGGCCGGCAAGGCGCCGATCCAGGAGATGCCGACAGTAATAATAACGCAGGGGTAATTTTAGGTACAGCGTAAATATTGAGTCAATCAGCTGTGAGAGCATGTCAGAATTTTTGTGTAAACGGAATTCATTACGATCAAACTCTAGTTAGTGAAGGGAGGCCTGGTGAAACAGTTCGCGTGGAGGCGAGGCCTCACGCCAGCGGGGGGACGTATTGCAAATTTTGCAAGCCCTTATCGGCTTCGCCCCCAGTCGCGCCCGATCTGCTCGAATCCAGGCCGGAGGAGCTCCGGCAACCGCGGCAGAACGGACAGCACGAGAGAATGCATCACATCCTCAAAGCCGAGGACACGCGCCCTCCCGCGGCGAACCTGGCTCAGCAACATGTCGTGTTTGAGCGCTTCTGTCGGGAGTACAACCAGGTGCGGCCGCATGAGGGAATCGGCTTACAAACGCCGGCGTCGTTGTACCGATCATCCCAGGGTCTTGCGCCGACGGAGCCTCTGCCTTTAGTCTATCCGGCACACTTCAAGACGCGGCTGATCAGTAAGAACAGCGGGATTCGTTAGAACAACAAATGGGTCGCTGTCAACTCAACCTGCGCCGGTCTCCACGTCGGTCTCGTAGAAGTCGATCACGGGTTGTGGGACGTGTATCTCTGGCCGGTGAAGTTGGGTTGCCTGCAAGAAGAATGCCTGCGGATTGAGGATCATCTCAGCAGGCTCAAACGCCAAAATGTGTAACCAATGTCTCCCAACTGATTTGTTAACCAGGTTTGCGGTCCTTCACTAGACCAGATTATGGTGTTGAGGCGCTAGAAATTAAGCCTGGGAAAGAAGATCGATGCATTTGAGACAAGTCGAAAATCTCTGATCGGTCATTCCCTTTTTTGAGGAGATCTATGGCGCTGTAATATTGGATACAGAAATTTACGTTGCCTAACATATTGTTAGGGCGGCTTTGCGCAAGATTGCTTCGATTTGTGTATTCATACTCAAAAGCAAAACGAGGACTCCAAAATAGCAAACAGCAGGAGAGTTGTTGTGGGAAAGACGTACAAATACGGTGTGTATGGCATAGGGCGCATTGGCAAGGCGCATGCGTCCATCGTTCAGGACCAAGGTCATCAGATTGTAGCAATCGGCGACGATGTGCAAGCTGCGGTGATAGCCGCTCAGGATGAACTTAATGTTGGTGGGGTGAAAACGTTTCATGATCCGGCCCATATGGCTCATGAGATGAACGGCGCCATAGATGCCATCATCATTGCCTCGAACACAAAGAATCACGCCAAAGACGCCCTGCCGTTTGTCGAAGCGAAGATACCGATATATCTGGAAAAGCCCTTGACGGATGGGTTGCAGGAGGCCTTCGAGTTTGTAGCGGCAATTGGCCACGATCCACATCAAATTCAGATTGGTTTGCAGCGGCGATATGACCCGGCATTGCTCTATACCCGGAAACTGATCCAATCTGGTATGGTTGGCGAACTCCGTGAAATCCGCTGCATACTCCGCGACCAATTTCCTCCACCGTCAACATACAGTAGCAGAGGATTGATTATTGACATGGGGATTCATGTTGCTGACGAAGCGATCTTCCTCATGAACGAATTCCCAAACGAGGTTTGGGCGAGCGTGCATCACACTCGGTCATACACCAGCCCGATTGACGAAGGTGGCGACACAGCCTTTGTTACTTTCACGACACCGTCAGGTGTGTTAGGGCGTCTCGACCTCAGTCGGACGCATTCCTCTGGCTATAACAATGAAACCTACATCATTGGCGCCAAAGGCACTATCCATACGGGTCGTTTTGCTGGGTATCCTGGCCCCATCCACGTTGAGGTTTGGCAACCTGATGGCAAACTGCATCCCGAGTCCAAAACCTTTGAGATGACATATCTGAAGGGGAAATACCCGGAGTTTCTGCCCCGGTTTGACATTGCTTATCGTCGAGCCCATCAACAATTCCGTGAGGACATCGAAAGCGGCGCGCCCTTTGCTGTGACGCAAAACGAGATCTTAGATGCGCAGGTATTTGCCGAGGCTGCGCACCGCTCAGCTCAGTATGCGGGCGCACGTTACCGGTTGCGGCGATATGACGATTGGCAAGATTACAAGGCCGCCTGCATCGCCAATGGACTAATAGACAACGATTTAGTCTCGCATACTAAGTGAGTGGAGAAGACTCACCGAGATCCGGACGATGAAGCAGCTCTATGACAAGTCCATGGCGCGTACGGGCTTCGCCCTGACTCTGCTGGCGATCAGCGGCGGCATGGCGTTGATATCTTTCGATATCCAGTTCTTCTCTGGCGCGGATCCGATCATGAGGCGCACTTTTCGTTGAAGTTCAGCGGATTCATCCGAATTGAAGACAAAGCCCACATGCAATAACCATGTGAGAAGCTCCTGCACTCGGTGCTCGGCAACAGCATGAGGGATAAGGTCAGGCGCGTTGATGGCTTGAACGCCGCGTTCAAACGATTGAACGAATTCACTTCCCAAACCATTCAAGGCTTAGACTAAGGAGAAGCCCATGACGAGAGTAATCCACAAATCACATGACACGCGCCTGGCGCGCGCGACGGCCGACGGCGACGCCCTCTGGCTGGACCGCGACGAACTTGAGCGCGCCACCGGCTGGCTCTGGAAGCCTCAGGGCCTTTGTCGAGACGAGACCTGCATGCCGATCCCTCGCAACACCGATCGGCCATTGGTCGACGGCGACCGTCTCGATGCGGCCGGCATGTGGCGGTACGCCGGCTTGCCCGTCGCGCACAACCGGTCGGGCGACCTCTGGGTGCTGGGCGAGGGCGCATCGCAGCGTGCCGTTGCGCTGACCTCCCTTGAGGCGCCCAACTTCGAATTGCCCGATCTCGACGGACGGCTGCATCGCCTGTCCGACTATTGTGGCCGCAAGGTCTTCCTGGTCAGCTGGGCCTCCTGGTGAGGCTGTAGAACAGACTTGCCCGTGTGGCAGTCACTTTACGAAGCCACCAAGGATCATGGCTTCACGGTGCTGGCAATCGCGCTGGACCAGCCCGAGGCTGCCCGGCCCTGGATCGAAGTGGCCTCGCCCGGCTACCCTTGCCTGATCGATCGCGATCACCTAACGGCCGAGCTATACAACCTGGTCAACGTGCCGCAGGCCGTCTGGATCGATGAAGCCGGGCGCATGGTCCGGCCGCCCGAAACCGCTGGCTCGACCGACGGATTCCGGGCAATGGATCGCAAGAACTTCACGATGCCGCAGGCGGCGCTGGAGGAACGCCAGCGGGTGAAGACGGCGTATTTAGACGCGGTGCGCGACTGGGCCGTCCATGGCGCATCGAGCCCGTACGCCCTCGATGCGAAGGCCGTCATGGCGCGTCTGATCGTTCCCGACGCGGCGATCGCCGAAGCCCATGCGCATTTTCGTCTGGGCCAGGCTCTGCTACGCGATGGACAGACCGCGGAGGCCGCCGCCGAGTTCGCCGAGGCCACCCGGCTGCACCCGGATTCCTGGGCAATGTGGCGGCAGACGGCCGACAAGGATGCGCGCGGCCTGGCGGTTGGTGAAGCTTTCTGGCGGCGCGTCGATGCGCTGGGCGACCGGCCTTACTACGCGCCGGTCGCCTTGGGGCAGCCCGATCCTACGAACGCGTCATCCCTGATCCCACCGAGTGATGCAGTGATGGAATGAATCCAGCGTTATCCCGTTCGTATGACGGGGCCAAAGTTATGCGGCCCGACGATACCGATGATGCAGGCCGCCGACTTGTGGGATGGCGATGATTTTGCCCTGCGAAGGAGGTTCGATTTCTCGAGGGATTGGGGAGTTTCGCTCCAAGGACTGGTGTGGCCGCGAGTCGTGATAATAGTTGAAGTAAGATCGTAGAATCCTACGCAGCTGTCGGATTCGTGGTCACATTGAAATGAACGATCTTCCTGCGACCGTGAAGGAGGACAATGAAGCAGTACAAAACGCGGAAATTGGTCGTCGGGATTGTGAAAAAATCTGAAGAGGGTTGGATCCGTGGCTGGTTAAGGTTGATCTGAGTGTTCATCGACGTCTCCTTCACTTCAGTTTTTCGTGACCCTTCGAGAGCACAGCGCGGGCATTGACCCGGCTATGGCGCCGGGTCAGTTGGTGCTGCGGGAAGGGCGGGAGCGCGCCATAGCCAGCCCACCGAGGACCATGGCTATCAGTCCCAGCACCAGGGCCGCGGCGGCGCCGACTACTCCGTTGCCGGTGCCGGGACCACCGTTGGCGACGGCCAAATTCAGCCCGCCGTTGACTACGGCGATTAGCCCCGCCACCGGGGCCACGATGGCTCCGAGTCGCCCGGAGGCGGTGCCGAAACGACTGGCGCCGCGGGCCAGAGCCAGTCCACCGATGACAACGCCGACCAGCGCCAGCACAGCGGCTGTGGCGGCCCAGAGTCGCCGAGGGGTCAGGCCGTGAACCGTGGTGGCTGCCGGCTCGGAAAGGTGCGCGGCCACCAGCACGGCATGCACAAGCCCCCCGAACAGGGCGGCCGCAGCCAGGGCCGCGAGAATAAGAGCGAAGGTTCGTTTCATAGCTTCTGTTCCTCTCTTAGGTTTTGTTTTGACCGTAGCCCATTATCCAACCGCGGATGATCTCCGTATTGGATAAAATTGACCTGACCTAAAAATGGGGAAGGTGGTAGCGTTGCTCTCGCATGATTTCTTCTAGGAAAACGCGTCAAAACTTTTCAGGACATCGAAGTCGAATAGCTTGATTCGCGAAAAGTTTTTACTGACAATGGAAGTCGGCTAATATCAGCGACAATTCGCGCGTATGGAGGCAATGATGGCAAAAGTTACCGGAATCGGCGGCGTATTCTTCAAGAGCATACACGACAGCGCCTTGCTGAAGGCGATTCTGTCCGTGGCGTTGGTACTCGTGGTCTGCGGCCTCGCCGTTGCGGCGAACCAGGCAGATCCGGTCGGAACGTGGAAGTGCGAGTACAATATTGGCGACCAAAAGCGGACATCTACCCTGACGATCAAGAAGGACGGGGATAAGATCACCGGCACAATGAGTTGGCCTGACCAGAAGGAGACGCCCCTCCAAGACCTGAAACTGAAGGAAGGGGAACTGACGTTCTCTGCTGATCGTGTGGTGGGAGGTAATAGTTTCCACGTCGAGTACAAATTTATGATCAACGGGGATACGCTCAAAGGGAAGGGCACATTGGATGTCGGGGGCGAGAAACGGGATTTCGACATTGAGGGGAAGCGGGAGAAGTAGTAAAGCCTGCTACAGATGGAATACGAAGCGAAACAACTCATTTTGCGTGAACTCGAAGCCGAAAACGTCGTTTGCCTTCGGGAATCGAGATTGATTTTGAATTTTTGGTGAGCCGGATAGGCGCCTCTTTACCTGGATAGCAGCCCCTACTGCTGGTCATAAATACCACGTTGGTAATATATAGCTAGGCAGCACGGATCGGCGCCCTGATTGGCGCCGGGCGCTGGTGTTAGGAAGGACGCAATGCCAGATGTTCCAACAAGCAATCCCGAGCAGTTCTACCAGGGTGCTCCGCTTCTCCTGGTCCCCGATGTGTCTGCCACGGCCGACTTCTACCGCAGCATCCTGGGGTTCAAGTCCGACCCGGAGGCCGAGACACCGGAGTACATTGTGGTGTGGCGGGATAACGCGGCCGTACATTTGACCAAGGGGGAGCGCGCGCCGACAGGCGTGCGCATCTTCTTCTGGGTCAAGGATGTGAACGCGCTACACGAGGAGGTCATCAAGCGAGGGGCGGCAATCGCAGTTCCGCTTGAGACGCGCTCCTATGGAGTTCGTGACTTCTCCATTCGCGATCCGAACGGCGTCGTGGTGGTGTTTGGGCAGGACTGGGACTAAACCAGCTCGTGTTCGCTGTGGTCAGGCGGCGGAGCGCAGATGTGTGGAACATCACTTCTGGAGGGCGTTGTGAGCATAACTGATCAACAGCCCGACCTCCGGAGATCCTGCCAACCCTTGCTCTTGGCAGAGTCTGGCTACTCAGCGGCCTTGCGATACACCGCCCGCGCGGCGTTCAACTGCCGCTTTACGTGCGCGCGCAGCTCCGCGCTGGGGACCCGGTCGCGCGACGTAAACTTCCCCTCCAGTCGGTCGATCCAGTCCAGGAAATAGACGCTATCCTCCTTTGACGATGCCGGCTTGCCCGCCACCTCGAGGTAGACGGGGCTCGTGTGCGCCTGGATAACACCGGAGCCGTAGGCGCTAACGCCCAGCCAGCCGCTCTTCTCGATCCGCACCGCATGCTCCAAGCTCCCCGAACGGCCGTTTACATCGAGCTGACCCTTCGCCACCACAACGCCATTGTGAACCAACTCAATCCGTGACATCGGAGCCGCGGACTCGGCCTTCGCTTGAACCCTGATCTCGCCGGGCGCAGCCAGCACGACTACCTCGCCAAGGGACTTGCCGTTCACGCTAAACTCCAGCATCGGACCGTTGGTGACGAAAGAACGGCCCGCTTTGAGCCCCTTCACCCACGCGTCATAGGAGAACGGACCATCCAGGCGGACGTAGGCGCGATCACCGCCCGGGAGGCGGCTGCGGATGCGATTGAGAAAGACGTCTGTCCCGGCCGACGCGGGTAGGCGAAAGCCGCAGTTGAGCAACCGGCGCCAGAGCGGCACAGTCGCCTCATAGGACCCGTTGATGTCCAGGCTGTCGATTTTGCCCAGCGCGACGTCCACCGGTAGCGCTTTGGCTGAATACGCGGTAAGGAGCGGATCTCGCGCGTTTTGCGCAGGATGGGTGTAGTTCACATGTCCGCCCTGTAGATGGACGTGGTCGGCGATGTCCGCGTTCGTGGGGACGTCCCATGGGTTGGTCGTGTCCTTGAA
>Ga0081455_10006574_pt1 | contig 12436 bp, 9 predicted proteins | sample TabmetS3T2R1_FD_70207 | JGI IMG/M metagenome (GOLD analysis project Ga0081455, IMG submission 70207) | Tabebuia heterophylla rhizosphere microbial communities from the University of Puerto Rico - S3T2R1 | ecosystem: Host-associated > Plants > Roots > Rhizosphere ... | reverse complement strand
GGTTGTCGGACACCATCGTAAAGTAGATCTTCCAGTTCTTGTACCGGACTGCCGACGGTTCCTTGCCCGAATAGTAGAAGAAGGTATCGCGCGCCGACTTTTCCGAACGGCCGGCGAGGTACTCGGTCTGATCGGTGCCGTCGAGCGTGGTCTTCACAATACCCGGATACTGGCCGGCCTCGATCCGCTTCTTCAGCGCATCTCCCTTTGGTCCGCCCGCGATGTTGACAAATGTGGGCAGCCAGTCGAGCGACGCGAAGATATCGTTCTTGATAGTGCCGGGCTTGATGACCCCCGGCCAGCGAACGAGCGCTGGAGCACGCATGCCGCCTTCCCAGGTGCTCAGCTTGCCGCCCTTGAACGGGGTGGTGCCGCCGTCCGGAAAGGTGATGGTCTCGGCGCCGTTGTCGGTCGTGAACACGACGATCGTGTTGTCGAGCTGACCCATGTCCTCAAGCTTCTTGAGCACATAGCCGATGTTGTCATCCAGCTGCTTCATGCCGGCCTCGTTAAGGCCCCAGTCCTTGCCGCCGACCTCGCCGATCATGTTGGCGTATTTGTCATTCAGCACGGTCGTGATGTGCATGCGCGCCGGGTTGTACCAAACGAAGAAGGGCTTGTTGGTTTTCTTCGGGTCGTTGCGGTCGATGAAGTCGATGACCTTGGCCGAGATTTCCTCGTCGACACCCTTCGATCGTTCAAGCGTCAGCGGCCCCTCATCCTTGCATGTCGTGTTCTTGCCGGTGCCGTCGGATGACTTGCACGCCAGTATGGGACGCGGTGGAGTCAGGCAAATCGCCGTTTTCGGATCGACAGCGCCAGCAACCTCCGGGACTCCCGGAATCGGCGTATTCTTGCACGGCGGCGCCACCGACTGCTGCGTTGGCGTCTTGTTGATGTCCGGGAAGCTCACGCCCTGCATGGCATCGAGGTGATACAGATAGCCCCAGAACTCCTGGAAGCCGTGCGCGGTCGGCAGCGCGTCGGTGTGGTCGCCGAGATGGTTCTTGCCAAACTCGCCCGTGTTGTAGCCGAGATCGAGCAGGAATTTGGCTAGTGCTGGCGTGCCTGGCTTCAAGTAGGATGGGCTCCCCGGGAGCTGCGGCGGGATCATGCCGGTACGCAGCGGATGCATGCCGGTGAAGAAGGCGTTGCGACCGGCCGTGCAGCTCTGCTCGGCGTAATAGTGCGTGAAGAGCGCGCCTTCATTGCCGATGCGATCGATGTTCGGCGTTTCGCCGACCATCAGCCCGCGATGGTAGATGCTCGGCTGATAGAGGCCGATGTCGTCGCCCATGATGAAGAGGATGTTGGGCTTTTGTCCCTGCTGGGCGGAGGCAGGAATGCCCGCCATTGTCGTGGCCGTACACGCGACGACGAGGGCGCCCCAGATTGTTTTGAACATGCTCATGGTTGCCTTTCCTCTGTGTCGGCTGCCGAAGCTCGGGCCGCAGCCGTCGCCCACGTCCACCCACCGAATCTTGGCCTTTGCCATAGAGGATCATGCCCCGGGGCATTCGGGTCGGACGCTTGGAGGATGGCAAATTCGCCGAAGCGCCCTGGATGCGCTATGCACTTTCGGCAGTTTGCGGCTCCTGTTGCAGCGTGGCCGAAGGTGATTCACCGAAGGTGGTGCGGTACGTCACTGCAAAACGCCCAGGCTCTAGGAATCGATGGTTTCGGGCGACCTCCGCCACGCTCGTTGTCCTGGGATCAGCACGTCGCAGCGCGGCACGAGCCTTGTTCAATCGTTGCAACATGAGATATCGCGTGGGGCTTACGCCGAGGAATTCGGCGCAGCACATCCGCAGCGTTCGCTCGGGGACGCCGATCTCCGCACAAAGCGCGGGCATGTCGATTTTCTGGTCAATGAACCTGCCTAACGCTTCTTCGAACTGAACCATGACAGCGGCATGGTGGTGCCTGGCTTTGGGAAGGTCGACCGTCTCGTTGGCAGCCAGGCAATTGACGATCGCGTGAAGCAGTTCCTGCTCCAGCGCCCTTGCCACCTCGGGGCGCTCGATCAGTTTGTCCCCGGCGGCTTCTGCAAGGTGGCAGGCTTGCGCAAAAAGACGCCGGAATCTTACAAGCTCCACGCGGGCAGGGCGGAGTATTCTGCTTGCGTACGGCGGCGCGATCGTTTGGCCGGTCAATGCCTTGCCGCAACTCGCGAATGGCTCGGGTGATAGCGCTATCAGGCCCCATTGGCATGCACCGTTGGAACGTTGATGTGTGCGCTCGCCACGACCGTGCAAAACCATGTCGCCGTTTCGCAAAGCAAATCCATCGGATGTGAGCGATACCGCACCGACCGGAAATGACAGGAACAACTGCTCGGGGGGTAGGGCGATATAGGCAATGCGCGAAAGGCTTTCGCTACACCGATAGACTTCCAGATCTTTCAGTTTCAGCCGTGTCAGCCGCGCCTTGAAATCTCCGGCACCCGTTATGGTGAAATTGATCCGCGCATCGCCGAATCCGGCTGCATACCCATCGGGATCGCTAAACGTAACTGTAGCGCTTTCTGCCATATGCCCCGTCCCGTCGGACCGGCGGACAATTCGTTAACCGTTGAAGCTATGGTCTCACCGAAGGAGGCAGCATCAGGTAGCTGACCGCTTTCGGCTATGCAGGTTCGGAATTTCGAAGTTCGATTGCGAGGTCCGACCAATTGCAAATCTCAACAAGTGGGCAGGGATCCCCGCCCGGCGGACCGATAAATTGAAAAACCGCCCCGGGGGGCGGCCTTTCAAGAGACGATCAAGCACTTATGGCGCTATGCCCGCCTTGCGACAGCAAGCACGATAGGCGTCCATTCCATAAGCCTGTCTTTCGGCAGTAGCACCGGCAAAGCTAGCGGGCGCGGCGGCGTTTGCTGCTTCATTGGCCTGCCTGAAGCACTCGGCACGCGCGGCCCTGACATCTGTCTTTGCCTTTGCCGCCTGTGCCGGTAATGAGCCTGCAAGGAATGGAACGAGCAGGGTAACAGCGAAGAGCGTGCGCATGCGGAGCATGTTTGCCTCCTTGAAGGACACTGCGCCCAGCACGGAGCCGGGAACGAGCTGAGCGTTTCCCGGAGAAGTGTGTCAGCCCGGCCGAGGCAACGATATTCGGCCTTGCCTAAACCGCTATGCAACAACGGCAGGAATGACGGGGGATTGCTGGCCGAACGACTGACCGAAAACATCAGGCGTGCATGTCAACCCGGCTGTTGATGCCTTTGCCGAAATTGCATAGCGGCCGTCTCGGTAGGCTGTAGATGTCTTCAGTAGGGCCCATGGGAGCAATTCGGTGCCTTTGACAGCGGTGAGGGCCCCAGGTCGAGTGACCCATCGGGAGAGTGCCGGGGCTCGTGCGCCGGCGTTCTTTGATCTGCGTTTTTCGGCTCTATTCCGAAATGCGTCGTTGCTTCCTGAATCCAAAGAAAGGACATGCCATGCATCCGGTAATCTTCGCAGCTGCGATGGGGACTCAATTGTTGATCCAGGTATCCGACAGCGTACCCAAGCTCAACGTCGAGGCGACCTGCAAAGGCTCGGTTGAGACCGACAAGGCGATGGGTCTGGCTTTGCCTCAAAGCTTCGACAAATGCATGAGCGATGAGAATCAGGCGCTGGAACAGCTGCGGCCTATTTGGTCTTCGTACTCAGCGCCAATCCAGAATCGCTGCCATGGCGAGGCGGTAGCGGCTGGAAGCGAAAGCTACGTGGATCTGCTGGTTTGTCTTCAGATGACCGACGGTACAAACACGAAACCGGCGACAAGTCTGAAGGGAGCCAGCAGGAAGAAAGCACCAAACTGAGTGGGGCCGGACGGCCGGCGGAAAAGAAACGGCACGATCGATTTCAGCGAACTGCTTGGGAAACATTGGCTTCGGAAATATCATCGAGCACCTGGACCGGCACGGACACGACGTTGGGCATTCCCCACGCCGTCGAAATCCTTATCTCGCGGTGGGCCCACGCAAAACTCTGAGTGAACACGTTGCTGACGACTGCCGCCACCCGGCCTTCGCAATCGACGACCGGTGCTCCCGAAGCGCCGTGATCGATGACAAGGCGATTCTCGCCTTCATAGATTTCCAGAAGCGCCATGCCAGCGAGCTTCCCGCCGTCCCCAAATCGAACGAACCGTCCGCCCACAAGATGCGGGCGGCCTGCCGGATAGGCGAGTGTCATGACTTGCTCTTCCGGCACGAGCGGCTCCCGGCGGATTGCCACGCTCCGCGCATCGGGAACGGCACGCTGAAGCTCGATCAGCGCCAGCTTTTCCACCTGGGATCCCGCCAGGCGCTGGATGCGGGCGGCGATGAACTGGCTGCCGTCTCCGTTTACGATCTCAAGCGGCTTCCAGTCCTGGGTCGAGAGTTTCATGCCCGCTGTGACATGCTCGGCGGTGACGATCGTTGTTGGGGACAGGAACCAACCGGTACCTCGCACTCCGGCGAGGTCGCGATGTGAATCGCGCTCTGCGTCGTCGAAATGCCTGATGATGCTGACGGCTGAGCGGGCAAGCTGCGTTGTATCGACGCAAGCTGCAGGGACGACCCGTGCATCGGCAAGCAGAACGAAAAGAACGAGTAGCCCACACCCAATGCGTTCGCGCATGCGAAAAAATGCTCCCCTTGCCCTCCGCAAGGGGAGAGCAACCTCCTCCACGGGGCAACAGGATGAACCGGCTTATCCGGAGCTTTTTCCGGGACTCGCGATTTTCGCGGCGCGGTGTCACGCTTTTGTCACATTCGCGCGGCCTTCCGCCACCGGCCGAGTCGCCGTATGGGGCTCGCGATTTGATGAATTAACGCCACAGAGATCAGACGGTTCCCTGCGTGCGTCGTTCGCGAGTGCGGTGAGGCCTGGGTCATTCGCGGCAAATTGGGCCGGTCGTTTGGCGCAACCACGCGGCCGTTTAGTTCAGGCTTGCCTCAACATCGGAACCGTTGACGGCTGCCGGTCAGGGAAACGGGGCAAATTTCGGAACTCTGGCCCACAGCATTTCCCGCAAGCCCCGCGAGTTTTTCTCAAGCGGCCCGCAAGTCGGTGGTTGCGAGCGACGACGGGCGGTTGAGATGGAGATCCGGCCGGCGCGCGGGCCGCCGCAACGTATGCGAGGGTGACTCTCCGAACAGCATACGGTAGGCAACCGAAAAGCGCCCGAGCTCCCAAAAACCGTGGTCAGTGACAACCTGCGTGACGGTTGCCTTGGATGGATCCGAACACAGTAGTGCCCGCCGCACGAGGTGCATTCGGCGCAAAGTGAGATATCGGATTGGTCCCATGCCCAGATGCTCTTCGCACGATGCACGAAGCGTTCGCTCGGCAACATCAATTGCCGAGCAAATTTCGGTGAGATAGAGCGGCCGATCGGGGTTTGCCTCCAAAAATTCCTCAAATCGCGCGATGATCGTGTCATGACGACAGTCGCCGGCAGTCGGCTCCATAGCTGCGCCTTCGGCAAGGCATCTCACCATAATATGAATGAGCTCATTCTCTAGCGCGCGAAGCACTTGCGGCAACTCCAGGATATCCGGGGTATCGTGCGCAAGCTGCCCGACGCCGTTGTGCAGCTTTAGCAGTCGGTGCATCAGCGCAGCGTCGGCGCGAACAATTCGCTTGTGGGGCGTATTCGGAAACTCACGGCCGATTATTGTTTCAGCTGCGGCATCCAGATCATCGGTCGGAAGCGACATCGTGCCATAGTGAAGGTTGGCGTCAGATCGCTGATGTACGGCGTCGAATCTATTGACGACGATGTCGCCTGGCAGGACTTCCAGGCCGCAGTGCCGGAAGGGCGGCGAATTCGGCTCGGTAAGAAAGCCGATCGATCTACGGCCGGGCTTGACCGCGACAGTATTGACCTGTGGGAGGGATACACGAAATCGATGCATCAAGAGTCTATCCATGCCGATCTGCGTGATCTCGGCATGAAAATTTCCCTTCACCGTCGGAATTAATTCTAGACGTGCGGACGGAAGAACTGTTTGGCAATCCGACGGATCGGCAAAATCAAATACTCTACTCCACGCCACTTCCGTTCTCCCCGAAATTCTTGTCGGACAACCGGCGTTACAGCGGCCGGCATCAGGATGAATTGGTTTCGGAACGTAAAAACCGAGTAAGCAATGTGCCCGCGGCAACCCGAAGCATAGTTGTACCTAGGCTCTACTAACACCTCTGATCAATGTACGGACGTTGACATAGATCAATGCTTGGTACTTTGAGATCGCCCGCGATATTGCAGCCGCAACCCATTGAATGCTCTGCGCAAATTCGACGCTTCGGAAAATCCGGTCGCCGCGCCGGAACCGCGCCGGCGTCGTGGCCGGCGCGATCGCAAACGCGCTCAATTGTGCTTGTGGTAGTAGATCGCACCGCGCGCGGCGGCCAGCTGAGAGGCGAGGTACGCTCTCTCCATCGGATTGAGACCTCCGCCGGTCGCGCTCAGGACACGCGCCTGGCCCCTGATGGCGGCTGCCCGCAGCTCAAGCCCGATCGCTTCGCCCGGCGTAAGTTTGCCGTTGACGATTCCCTTGCCGATCTTGACTTGCTGGCGATGCCAGGCGTTGCTCAGCGGGCCGGCGGACGCAGGTGCAGCGATGAGCATCGCGAGCACCGTTGCAGTGATGATCTTGAGTTTCATGTCAGTTCTCCCTGTCTGTCGATGCCGGGTATCGGTCACCGCAAACAGACAGACGCAGCAGGGAGCAACTTGGTTTGCGCCCGTCGCATCACTGACCAGCGAGCGTCCGAAGCGCCGCGAAGGCATTGACGCGCCCAGCACCGAACTGGTCATCGCGACCCGGAGCACCCAGATCAACGGCCGAGGCCGCGAGCGCGCGGCGAACACGATCGGTATCGAGGCCTGGATAGCGCTCGATCATCAGCGCGATGATGCCGCTGACGTGAGCCGCAGCGTACGACGTTCCGGAGAGAAGCTGGTGCGCATGACCGCCGGACGGTGCCAGCACGTCGACGCCTGGCGCGGCAAGCGAGATATAGCCGCCGCGATTGGCCATCGAATACAAGCGGTCCGCAACATCGGTCGCTGTCACGGCGATGACCTGGGGATAGGCGGCTGGAAACGCAGGGCCGGCCTGCGGTCCGTTATTGCCGGCCGCCGCCACGCTGATCGCTCCCTTTGCAGCCACCGCCGCGATGATCTCTTCCAGCAATAAATCGCGCGGGCCAGCAAAGCTCATGTTGATCACGCGGGCTTGTTTCGACAGAGCCCAATCGATTCCACGTACCAGATTGAAACTCGTCGCGACTGTATGGCCCTCGCGCGCCGGCGCAAAAACGCGCACATCCAACAGCTTCGCCTGTGGTGCGACGCCTCGCACGATGCCGTGCGCGGAAATAATGCCCGAAACTTCCGAGCCATGCGGGTCGCTGCCCGCCGCGCCGGGGCTGACGAAGGTGTCCACGACCGAACCGGCCAAATCCGGATGTGTGTTGTCGATGCCGGAGTCGACGACCGCAACCAGCACACCGGTGCCAAGTGCGATCGCCTGCGCCCTGAAGACATCCAGCTTGAGGAGGGAATATTGCAGGTCGCGGTTCGCAGCGGGAATGCCCTGCTGGTGGCGGTAATAATAGTTTGGTTGGAGGGTCGAGACCCGCGGATCGGCCAGAAGCTCGCTGATCACAGCGCTTAACGGCCGGCCGTCGGGCACGCGATAGCGTACGAGGCGGCGGTCGAGCGAGAGGATATTGCTTTGTTCAAGCATTTGCAGGCCGTGGCTTCGGCCGATTGCGTCGTCGGCCGCTTCCGGTATCGCGGCCTTTATGCCGACGACGACTTCGTCCGGCGCGAACACCTGCGGACCTGCCAAGCCTGGCGGCAGTCGTGGTGTGGGATCGGGACGCGGATCGGTTGGCGGCGGCGGTGGCAGCGCCGCGTCCGCGGAGCCGGTCGATGCGACCGACGGCGGTCTTGGGATACTCTGCCGGCCGCAAATGAAGGTCCGGTCGTCAGGCCGTTGACTCCCGTTCTGTGGCTCACATTCGCAGCGTCCCTCGCGCCAGCGTCCAGCAATGCAAACGACGCGGACCGGCCGCTGATCGCGCCCGTCGCGTGGCAGCTGAGACGAGTCTCCGTCGCCGGGGCGCGGTGGTCGGTCGTCGCCGGCTCCGTCGCGGCCTTGACGGTTGTCTGGACGGTTGCCGTGCTGGCCCCGGCCGTGACGTGCCTCGTCGTCTCTTTCCGCGGTCCGCCGCAGGACACCGATCCCGGGATGGACGGTGTGAGACCTCAGGCCGCCTGCCATCCGTCGCTGGGGAAAGGCTACGGCTTCGCCTGCTCCGGTGACGATCACAAGCAGACATGCCAGGATCAGCGTCGCGGCGGCGCCGAACCATCGGAAGCGTCGCAAGCCGGCGATACCGATCCTGCGACGGCATGCGGTTGATGAAGGCATCACGCGCTCCTGTTTCGCGTCAGCAAGTCAAACCGTACCCTTGGTTTCAGGGCAGGCGCGCCACGAACGTCACTGCATCGCTGCGGGTTCTCAGGTCGGCAATGGCCCGATCGCGTTCGGCCTCGTTCATATCTTTTGCGCCGAGCCGGACCGTGAACACCCCGCCGCCTCTGGGGCCGTCAACAATACTCATGCCGAGCCCGGTCAGCATGTCGGCGACCGCCGCCGTGGTGGCGCCGTCGGCAAAGCGCACCAGCACGACGCTATCCCGGCCGGCGGTCTCCTGGCTTCCGGATGCGGCGACGAAGTTTTGCGAATTCCGCACCGCGACCAGCGATGCGATGGCGGCGCCCTGCAGGACGATAAGGAGCAGGGCTGCAGCAGCCGCCCAGCCTCGCGCTTGTGGCAGCGGCATTTCGAACCAGCGCTTGATCTGGTCCCATGGCCGGCCGTCGGGACCTGCCGGCCGCGCCGGCGGCGTTGCGATGGCAGCAGCAACGCGTTGGAAATTACGAGCCGGGGCCGCGATCGCCTTATTGGCCTCGATGGCCGCGGTGCGCTCGTCCTGGACGAGCGACAGCAACTCAGCGAGATCCGAGCGCCTGCTGACATGGTCATCGATCTGGTCAGCTTCGCTCCGATCGAGCCGCCCCGTGACGTAAAACGGCAGCAGCATCTGGATTTCTTCATCATCGAAATGAGAAAAGATTTGATTGCTCATGGCCATCCTCGATCCACGCCTGCTTCTTTCAACAGTTCCGAGAGCCGCTTCCGGGCATTGAACATTCTGGTCTTGACCGTGCCTTCCGGGATGCCAACCACCGCGCTTGCCTCCGCGACCGACAATTCGTGGTAATAAACGAGATCGACGATCTCGCGATATTCGGTCGGAAGCGCATCAATGCACCGGCGAAGCAATCGGCCCTTGTCGACCTTCTGGACAGCCGTCTCGGGGTCGTCCGCGTCGTCGCGCAGGCTGGCCGCGCGTTCGTCATCCGCTGGCTCCTCGCGGCGCTTTCTGAGCGCACTAATTGCCCGGTTGTGGGCGATCGAGAGCAGCCAGGTGTTGACCGAGGATCGCGCTTCAAAACTGCGCGCATGCCGCCAGACGTCGACAAACACTTCATTGGCGAGATCCTCGGCGGCGCCCTCGTCGCGCACGATCCGCGCGATGAAGCGGAAGATGCGCGCCTGGTGGCGTACGTAGAAGGTCTCCAGCGCGATAGGATCGGCGGCGCCTATCCGCGCGACAAGTTGATCGTCCGAAACGAGCCTGTCCATGGCAGCACGACATCCCGATTCACCGGACAGAGAGACGAATCGACGTTGCATCTGGTTCATGGCACATCATCCAGGTTTCCAGTCGGTACCCGCAGAAGGCTTCTAGGCAACGATCAAAACATGCCGTTGAAGATCATGAGGCATGTCGGATCAGCAACGATGCTTCCTTCAATAAAGGCGTGCCCGGGGATCGTCGCGATAGGCGAACAGCGGTTGAATGGCCCAGGATGCACCGCGTGCAGCGAGACGACCGTGACCACCGTCACGCTCGCGTGTCATCGAGTTCACAAATCTGAAGACGGCTATTGGGGGCGGAACGGACGAGGTGAATTTTATGAGCACACGCCTGGATCAAACGCCGCGCACGCGAATGCTACGACGGCGTTGGCGGCTCAGGCCGTGCTCGTGAGGTCAGCTATTCCGTGCTGGTGCCGCGGCGCAGGTCGGCCTCGATCTGCAACCTGGTGCCGCCGCCGAAGCGGGCGCGATAGACCTGCAGGTTCTCCATGATCCGCTGCACGTAGTTGCGCGTCTCGGAGAAGGGGATCAGCTCGACCCAGTCGACCGCATCGACCTTGGGATCGCGCGGGTCGCCATAGCGCTCGATCCACTTTTTCACGCTGCCGCGGCCGGCATTGTAGGCCGCAAACGTCATGATGTAGGAGCCGCGGTAGTCCTCCAGCAGCCCGCCGAGCTCGGCGGCGCCAAGGGTGGCGTTGTAGGCCGGATCGTTCTTCAGCCGGGCGAGGTCGTAGGTGGCGCCGTGGCGCTTGCAGACGTAGCGCGCCGCATCCGGCGTCACCTGCATCAGCCCATAGGCCTGCGCCGGCGATACCACCGACGGGTTGAAGGCGCTTTCCTGGCGGGCGATGGCGTAGACGATGCTTCGCTCAACCTCCGGCCCGATCTGCTTGAACGAGGGAATCCCGTTGACGGGATAGGCGTAGAAGTCGAAGGGCAGGCCGCGGTTGAGCGCGGCCTTGCCCATCAGCAGCATGCCGCGGGCATCAGCGTGGCGCGCGGTGATCTCACCGAGCCCCACCAGCGCCTCGGGGTCGCCGTTTTCGCCCATGTCGGCGAGCATCGGGATAGCGATCTCGCCCTCGTCGATCTCGTAGAGCAGTTGCGCCGCGCGCACGATTTCCAGCCGCTCGGGACTGCGGCCGCGGGCGGAGGGCGCGGCGTTCAGCTCGATCTGCGGCAGGCCGAGTTTGGCGCGCGCGAGCTGGCCGTAATAGCTGGTCGATTGCTCGGCGGCGCGGGTATAGGCGGCGCGCGCCTCCTGCGCACGGCCCGCGGCTTCTGCGGCGCGGCCCTGCCAGTAGCCGGCGCGCGCCAGCGTGGTCGGATTGACGCTGCCGACGCCGATGCGGGAGAAATGCTGCGAGGCGAGGGCGGCGTCGTTGAGGAAGCGCAGCGCGATCCAGCCCGCGGTGAATTCCTGCTCGGTCTTGTAGATGTCCTTGGCCGGCAGCGCTGCGTCCCGCGCGATCAGATAGGCGGTACGGAACTCGTTGCTGTCGATCATCTTGCGCGCCACCAGCCGCCTCTCGATCCACCATTCGTCGAGATTGTGCAGCCGGCCGGGATCCTTCGGCGCGCTCATCATCAGCTGCGCGGCCTCGACGAATTTCTCGTCGCGGCGGAGCATCTGGATCTTCGCGAAGAGATAGCCCGTGTCGGAATGCAATTCGCGCGGCACCGCATCCAGCAGGGCCTTGAGGTTGTCGCCCTTGCGGTTGGCGGCAACCCGCGCCTTGGCCAGCGCCACATGGCCTGAGCCGAGGCGCTTGGCGGCGCGCATGCCGGCCGCCTCGTTCTCGGTGCCGTAGAGCAGGGCGTCCATCCGCGCCTTGTGATCGCCCGCGGTCAGGAACGCGCCGAACATGTCGAGTGCGTTGCCTTCGGTGTCTTCCGACATCGGATCGTTGCGCCAGGCTTCGCGCACCAGCCGCTCGGCATTGTTGCGGTCGCCGCGGGCAATCATCGCTTTCGCCAGTGCCAGCCGGCCCTTTGCCGAGATCGGCGATTCGTTTCCGAACCACGACCAGATCGCGGCATCCTCGCGCCTGTCGTCCCACAAGGCAGCCTCGAGCCGCCGGCGCAGGAACGTCTGCGAGGGCCAGCTCGGATTCGCGCTAAGGAAAGCGCGGTAGCGCTCGACACTGACGCTGTTGTTGTCGCTGCGCAGGATCAGCCATTCGCCGAGCTTTCGCGCCACCGGATCGGAGATCGACGCGACGGTCTGGCTCGCTTCATCCGGCCGGCGCTTGCGCAGGAGTTCAATGGCGTTTTCCAGCGCGCCCTTGTCGGCCTGTGAGGTGGTCGAGGTCGCCGCGACGGCTGCAGGCGTCACGGGCTTGCGTGTCGTCACGGACGGGGCGCGGGGCGGCGGCCCCAGGGGGGCCGCGGCTGGTGCGTGGGCGACTTGAAGAGGGCCTGCTGCAGCGGTCTTAGTGTTCTTTTCCGCGGTCTTGTCCGCGTTCTTGGGCGTAGCCGGAGCAATGGCCGACGTCGTGGCCGGCACCACATTGCGCGCGATCGGCCGTGGCTTTGGCAGCGGAACCTTGGGCGCAGCTGCCGCCGAGACGGACAACGTCGCCGCCAGCGCCAGGCACGTGGCCAAAGCAGTGGATCGCAACGCTGCTGCGCGCACGGTTCGGGTCACGGCGTTCCTTCGCGGCGAATCGTTCAAGCTGACCTGCCCCAGCTCTATTTGATTGAATATGTGGACAAAAT
>Ga0081455_10006573_pt1 | contig 12437 bp, 9 predicted proteins | sample TabmetS3T2R1_FD_70207 | JGI IMG/M metagenome (GOLD analysis project Ga0081455, IMG submission 70207) | Tabebuia heterophylla rhizosphere microbial communities from the University of Puerto Rico - S3T2R1 | ecosystem: Host-associated > Plants > Roots > Rhizosphere ... | reverse complement strand
GAACGCTGGCAGCGAGTTGGAGCGACACTTGCCGCCGACAGCCGTGCAACCAGAGCGAGGTTACTGTACGCTTCGATTAGATAGGCGCCGTTTTTGTCTGTCAACGCCTCCCTCCGTGAGGGATCGAAGACGACTTCGCTCTCAGGCAAAGGCGATTTCACTCTTAGGCAAACGAGCTTCCGGACAAGCGACATGTGGCAAAAACTTTCCTTGCGCGCCCGGGTAAACTTGCTTCTCGCGATCGTCCTCGCGCTCGGTTTAGCGACAAACGTTGGACGGCTGGTGCTTGAAGCAGGCCCCCGCGTTCGCGCCGAAGATCAAAGCGTCATACGGCTGGCGCGCGAATTCGTCGATACGATCGTTGCGGGATTGAGTGAAGCGACGGATCCCGAGGCGCGGCTGAACCAGATTGTGCGCGATCTCCACCGTTTGCGCCACGTTAGTATCACACGGCAGGGCGCTGCCATCGATGACTCCGAAGGTATTGATCGCTCCGACGATGCGGACAATGCGCGGTCGCCGCCCGCCTGGTTTGTGGCGCTGGTTCATCCCGAAAAGACGGCCGTGAATGTGCCGTTCTCGATCAGGGGCAAGCCGGGCTCGCTGCTGATCACTTCCCATCCGAATGATGAAATGGCCGAAATATGGGACGGCATCGTCACCCAGCTCTTGATCGGTTCAGCTGTCGCGATCGTTCTGTTTCTGATTACGAGCATGGTCGTCGGTCGCGCGCTGAAGCCGATTGGGGCGCTTTCGCAGGCGATAACGAAAATCGAATCCGGCAGCTATGAGGCGCGCGTGAAGGTGGAGGGCTCGCCGGAGCTCGCCGCGATTTGCGAAAAATTGAATCATCTCGCGGTCGCACTGGGAGCTGCCGTCGACGACAAGAGACGGCTGGCTGAACGGGTGGTTTCGCTGCAGGATGTCGAACGGAAGGAGATTGCGCGGGAATTGCACGATGAATTCGGACCCTATCTCTTTGCATTGCGCGCCCATGCCAGCGCGCTAAAGCGGATCGCGGATGCGGGTGAACCAAATCTTGACGCGCTGCGAAAGCATGGTTGCGCCGTGCTGGAGCAGGTGGATACCTTGCAAAAATCCAATCGCCGCGTGCTGGAACGGTTGCGTCCGGTGGGGCTGGCGGAACTCGGCCTGCGGCAGGCGCTGGGTGCTCTCTTCCGCCTGTGGGGGGAGTCCCACCCCGGCGTCATCGTCGAGGCGGAAATCTCGCCCGATCTCGGCGAGACCGGGGAGATGGTCGATTTGACGATTTACCGCACCATTCAGGAAGCGCTGACAAATGTCTTTCGTCACGCCAACGCCACGCACGTCAACGTTACCGTTGAACGCGCAGCGGCGGCGACGGCATTGGGCAATGGCGGCGCGCGCGTTCGCGTGAGTGACGATGGCTGCGGGCTGAGGGCAGACCACAGGCTTGGCCTCGGCCTTACCGGAATGCGCGAGCGCATCCTGGCGCTGGGCGGCTCACTTACGGTCGATTCCCGCGGCAACGGGGTGACGGTGGAGGCGCTCATCCCGAAGGGCGCGGCCTGCTGATCCGGGAATTTTTCCCGATTCGATCGGGAATAAGGCGCGCTATCGAGTTAGACGTTTTGAATGTAGCGCAACTTGGACGACGCACTAATATTGCTTGCGCCTGACCGGCAGGGGACCGTGTAGCCGGAACGGTGGGGGACAAGTGAATGGGTGCTCGATTCCGGTTGATCGGGGCGGTGGCGACTGGCCTGATCGCGGCGAGCGAGGGAGCTCAGGCTCAGGACGCTGATAAGCTGCAGGCGCTGCCTGATGTTACGATAACTGCACCGCCGCCCGCCGGCGTAAAACCAGCCCGCAACAGGGATGCTACCCGGACCGCACGGGTCCTGCGGCGGGTTCCGATTTATCCGACGGCGCCAACGCCGACCGCAAGCACGGGAATAGAGGTCGACAAGGTGCCGGCGGCCATCAACGCGGTCGGCGCGAACCAGATTGAGCGCACCGACTCGCTCAACATCGCAGATGCGTTGCAGCAATGGGTACCGGGTGTCATCACCAGTGAAGTGACCGGCAATCCGTTTCAGCCGGACATACAGTTTCGCGGCTTTGTCGCTTCGCCGATTTCCGGTACGCCGCAGGGGCTGGCGGTCTATCAGAACGGCGTCCGCGTCAACGAAGCATTCGGTGACACCGTCAATTGGGATTTGATTCCAACGTCGGCCATCAGATCGGCCACCGTCGTGACCAATAACCCCGCTTTCGGCCTCAATGCGCTGGGTGGGGCGGTCAACGTGCTGATGAAGGATGGCTTCAACTATAAGGGCGCCGAGATCAACACGATGGGCGGCTCGTTTGGCCGCATTCAGGGTTCGGCGCAGTATGGCAAGCAGATCGACAACTTTGCCGTCTACGCCGCGCTCGAAGGGGTGCACGACAACGGATTCCGGAATTTCTCCGCGTCGGACATTCGCCGCTTTTACGGCGATGTCGGCTACAAGACCGATGCGAGCGAATTTCACCTCAATATGGGCGTCGCCGACAACAAGTTCGGTGCGACCGCGGCGGTTCCGGTCGAGCTGCTGCAGCAATATTGGGGGGCGACCTACACCACGCCGCAGATTTCAAACAACCGCGTCGGCTATGCCAATTTGACGGGCAAGGTCGAGGCCACGCCCACCTGGACGATCACAGGCAACGCATATGTGCGCGTGTTCGATCACAAGACGGTAGATGGCAATCCGACGGAGACCCAGCCATGCGCCGCCAATTCAGGACTGCTTTGCTTCAACGACGATTTCACGCCGGCCAATGGCCTCAACGGGGTCCAGCTCGCCAATCCCTTCCCTACCGGCGCCGTGCTGGGCGAGATTGACCGAACGACAACGCGTTCGGTGACCACGGGTGCCGCCCTGCAGGCAACCAACACCGACCAGCTATTCGGCCACAACAACCAGTTCATGATCGGCGCCAGCTTCGACTCCGGCGTCACCCGTTTCGGTGCCAGCGCGGAGCTGGGCACGATCGGCTCGAACTATGTCGTCACCGGCAGCGGAATATTCCTTGGGCGGTCCGGCGATCCCTTTTCGATCGGCCCGGTCGCGCTTCGCGCCACCAATCGCTATACCGGCATCTATGCACTCGATACCTTCGATGTGACAGACGCGTTTTCGATCACCGCGGGCGGCCGGTACAACGACGCCCGTATCGTGCTCGAGGATCAGATCGGCACGGAGCTCAACGGCAATCATACGTTCATTCGCTTCAATCCGATCATTGGCGGTACCTACAAGATCACGCCTGGTTTGACGGCCTATGCCGGCTATTCCGAAGCCAACCGTGCGCCGACGCCGCTAGAGCTTGGATGTGCCGACCCGGCGCGTCCCTGCATCATCGGCGCATTTCTGATCTCTGACCCGCCGCTGAAGCAGGTCGTGTCGCATACGGTGGAAGCGGGTTTGCGCGGCAGCAAGGAGCTGAACGTGGGCACGCTTGGATGGAAGCTCGGCGCCTTCCGCGCCAAGAACACGGATGACATCCTGGCGATACCGAGCAACGAGTTGCAGGGATTCGGCTTTTTCCAGAATGTGGGCGCGACGCGCCGCCAGGGCATCGAAGCGCAGGTCACCCTGACCTCGAAAGCGCTGCAGCTCTATGCCAGCTATGCCCTCGTGGATGCGCGCTTCCTCGACGCCCTGCAGCTCGGCTCCCACAGTCCGTTTGCGGACGCTGATGGCAATATCCAGGTCGTGCCCGGCAATCGGATTCCGGCAATCCCGCGCAATCGGATCAAGGCGGGTTTCGACTATTCGATCACCGATGCCTTCAAGGTTGGTGGCGATGCGTTGATCGTCGGCAGCCAGTACTTCGTGGGGGATGAATCCAATCAGGCGGCGAGATTGCCGGCTTATGCCGTCTTCAATCTCCGTACCTCGTATCAGATCGACAAGACGTTCCAGATCTACGGGCGCGTGGACAACATCTTCGACAATCGCTACGCGACCTTCGGCACCTTCTTCGATACGACAGCCGTTCCCAATTTTGCCAATGGCGGCGTGCCGTTTACGGATCCGCGTACGGTCAGTCCGGCGCGGCCTCGCGCGTTCTATGCAGGTCTCAAGGCGACGTTCTAGAGCTGACGCGGCAGTTCGCTTGATCTAAGAGTCGCGTGCTCGGCGAAACAGCCGTGCAGCTCAGGCTTCGTTCTTGGGAACGTACTTGCCCAGAACGCACTTGTAGCGTTCCAGCTTCCATGCGTGATACGGACCTTTGGCAAGCCAGTCGGCGATCCCGATTTGCGCATGGACTGAACAGGCGCCCATGGTGATGCCTGACTGCTCACTGGTTGTGACGACCTTTTCCAGGCAAAGCTGGCCATTGCAGAGGATAGCGACGAGAGTGACGAGCATGTTGACCTTTCGTTAATGAAAATTCCAGTTAGGTCTATGCAGAGTTTGTGCCACTGCCGCCGCGGCCCGTAGTATGCCGGATGCTTCGCCGACCGAGGCGCACAAGCCCGGCTCGGCAGAATTACGCGCCAACGCACAATATCCAGCCGAACCAGCTGGCCATTCTGCCAATGCTGGCTTCCGAAAGCGTTGAGCGTGCAGGGAAATTTCTCTCTGCAGTGAGAACGTCGCGTTAGCTATTCCAAATGGTGTGGACAAACGATTCAGCCCCCCGGCTGTATGCCCACTATGACTGATTCGCACTCGACTGAGTGTAACCCGACGGCATCAATTCGCGGCCGAGTCTAGGCGGGCAATTGTCGCGCCTCGCACCCCGGCGACGATCCGCGATTCCTTCGGTTCGCGTCGCGTGGCGAAGCGCATGATCAAGCTAGCGCGGCGGGCTCGCACGAATTGATCGCGCCGAAATTCCGCCAGCGGCTTTCCGCTCTCAACCGCGCGATTGCGACCCCGGCGCGTGCGTGGTGAGTCCTGAGCGCGGCTGTTCGGTCCTCGCTCACATGGAATCTAATAGTAAAATAATATGACTAGAAGGAACGTCTCTTCCGTGGAATAGTGCCCACGCTCATCCAAAAAACGGGTGAGAAAAGGTGCCAAAATACCATCATTCGCAATAGCGCTGCGGGGAGCAAGCCATGTTCGCCATCGCGCGTCGCCCAGCGGCCGCCCGGTCAGAAGCAAGGCCATGACTGCCCGCCTAGTTATCATCCCGTCCCGGCGCGCCCATTCCAATCACGCCGAAGTGGCGCGCAGCATTGGCATCGACATCATCGCCGGCCGCTACGCCGAAGGCACGCGCTTGCCCGGTGACGCCGAACTGATCGCGATGTTCGGCGTGTCGCGCCCGGTGCTTCGGGAAAGCGTCAAGACGCTGGTGGCAAAGGGCCTGCTCAGCACCAAGGCGCGGGTCGGCACGGTCGTGCGCGAGCGCGGCGCCTGGAACATGTTCGACGCCGACGTGCTCGCCTGGCATCTCGACGCCGGCATCGACAAGCGTTTCCTCAACGACCTCGCCGAGATCCGCCTTGCGGTCGAGCCGCGGGCGGCGCAGCTCGCGGCCGTGCACCGGTCCGAGCAGGACATTGCGGAATTCGGGCGCAGCATGGAGCGGATGCGGCACGAGGCTTCCGACTCCGTCGGCTTCGCCGACGCCGACCTGGCACTTCATGTCGCGGTCGCGAACGCTTCGGGCAATCTGTTCATGCGCTCGATCGGCCATGTCATCGAGGCCGCGCTTCGCGCCTCCTTCCTGCTCAGCGCGCCGGTCGAGCCGGAAGACCGCGAGACCGTCCTGCTCTGGCATCAGAAGATCGTCGATTCCATTGCATCGGGCGACGCCGAAGGCGCCGCCGAGGCGATGGTTTATGTCATTCACAATGGCACGCGCCGGCACGAAGGGGTGGCGGTTGCGGGGCCAGCAACGGAATCCGGAGAAAGCCGGTGACTGCACTCCGCCTTGCCATCGTCGGCTTCGGCAAGATCGCGCGCGACCAGCATGTGGGCGCGATAGCGGCGACGCCGGGCGTCACGCTTGCCGCCATCGCCAGCCGCAATGCCTCGCTGCCGGATGTGCCGCATTTCACAACGCTCGAAGATCTGCTGCGCGCTGGCCCGCCGATCGATGCGGTGGCGCTGTGCACGCCGCCGCAGGTGCGGCGCGAGCAGGCGGCACGCGCGCTCGCCGCCGGCAAGCATGTCATGCTGGAAAAGCCGCCCGGCGCCAGCGTCAGCGAGCTCGATCCCTTGATCGAATCGGCAACCGTCGCGGGCCGCACGCTGTTTGCGACCTGGCATTCGCGCTTTGCGCCGGCGGTCGAGCCGGCACGCAGCTGGCTCGCGTCGCGTCGTATCTCGTCGGTGCAGATCATCTGGAAGGAAGACGTCCGTGTCTGGCATCCTGGCCAAGCCTGGATCTGGGAGCCGGGCGGGCTAGGGGTGTTCGATCCCGGCATCAATGCGCTCTCGATCCTGACCCGCATCCTGCCGGATCCCGTGTTCGTGACGGCGGCGGAGCTGTCCTTTCCCGCCAACCGGCAGGCGCCGATTGCGGCGAACCTTGCGCTGTCGGATGCGACCGGCGTGCCGATCTCGGCTGAGTTCGATTTCCGCCAGACCGGCCCGCAGAGCTGGGACATCGTGGTGGAGACCGATCAGGGCCGGATGACGCTGTCGGGTGGCGGCAGGCGACTTGCCGTCGACGGCAAGGTGCTGGCGGATGCGCCGGAGGCGGAATATCGCGGCCTCTATCAGCGCTTTGTCGAGATGACCGCGACCGGCGAAAGCGACGTTGACCTCGCGCCGCTTCGCCTCGTCGCCGATGCGTTCATGCTTGGCCGGCGCCACATCGTCGAATCGTTCGAAGATTGATCATGGATACTTCTCTGTCACGCACCTCACGCGATCAGTTCGGCACCTTGCCGGACGGTAGCGCCGTCGAGCGCGTGGTGCTGCGCGGCTTGCACGGGTTCGAGGCGCGGATCATCACCTTTGGCGCAGCGCTTCAGGCGCTGTTCGTGCCCGACGCGCAGGGACACTGCGAAGACGTCGTGCTGGGATATGACGATCTCGCCGGCTATGTCGGCGAGCGGCGCTTCTTTGGCGCCACCGTCGGCCGCTACGCCAACCGCATCGCCAACGCGCAGTTTTCAATCGATGGCGAGACCGTGCAGCTCGCCGCCAACAACGGTCCGAATGCGCTGCATGGCGGATTGAACGGTTTTGACCGCAAGCTGTGGGAGATTGCCGACATCGCCGACGGTGCGGAGCCGGCCGTCTCACTCGCCTATGTCAGCGAGCATGGCGAGGAAGGTTACCCCGGCCGGCTGGACGTGCGCGTCATCTATCGAATCACGGGCTCTGCGGAATTGTCGGTCAGCTTCGAAGCAAGGACGGATCGTCCGACGATCGTCAACCTGACCAATCACAGCTTCTTCAATCTCGAGGGTGCGACCTCTGGCGCAAATATCCTCGATCACCGATTGACGCTCGTATCCGACCGGTTTCTCGCAATCGACCCGACCGCCATTCCTCTGCCCGGGCCGCCGCGCACCGTCGTGGGCACGCCGTTCGATTTTCGTGTGGCCACGCCGGTCGGCGCCCGCATTCGCGACAACGACCAGCAGCTGCGCCACGGCAAGGGATACGACCACAATTTCTGTCTGGCGCGCGACGGCGCGCTGCATCTCGCGGCACGGCTGGAGGCGCCGCTGTCCGGGCGCGTCCTTGAACTCTTGACCGATCAGCCCGGTCTGCAGGTCTATTCGGGCAACTACCTCGACGGCTCGATTGCCGGAAAGGGCGGGCGGCTGTACCGGCAATCGGATGCGATCTGCCTGGAGCCGCAGATCTGGCCCAATGCCCCCAATCGGCCTGACTTTCCGTCTCCGCTGCTGATGCCTGGCGATGTCTACCGCCACCACACGATCTATCGTTTTCCGTCTCCTGCAAAGGCGAGCGCGACATGATGGAGCGGGTAGCCACATCAGTCCTGTCCGCCGAGCGCTGCCATCTCGGGGAGGGGCCGACCTATGACGCTACCACCGATACGGCCTGGTGGTTCGATATCCTCGAGGGACGGCTGTTCGAGGCTCACCTTGGCAGCGGACAGGTCCGCATTCACCAGCTGGGCAAGATGGCAAGCGCGCTGGCGCGCATCGATGCGGAGCGTCAATTGATCGTCGCCGAAGACGGGCTCTATATCCGCTCGGTCGCCGATGGCGCCATGACCCTGTACCGTCCGCTTGAGGCGGAGAATGCGCTGACCCGATCGAACGATGCGCGCGTGCATCCCAGCGGAACGTTCTGGATCGGCACTATGGGACGGCGGGCCGAACGCGGTGCCGGCGCGATCTATGCGCTGCATCGCGGCGAGCTATCGCAGCTCTTCGCACAGATCACCATCCCGAACGCGATCTGCTTCTCGCCCGACGGCGCGCTCGGCTATTTCGCCGATACCAGGAAGAATGAGCTGTACCGCGTCGCGCTCGATGCTGCGACCGGTCTGCCGCGCGGCGCGCCCGAAATGCTGGTGACGCACCAGGGCATCGTCGGCATCGACGGCGCCGTGGTCGATGCCGACGGCCTGATCTGGAACGCGCGCTGGGGCGGTGGCTGCATCGATGTCTACAGCCCTGAGGGTGAGCGTCTGCGCTCCCTCCACGTGCCGGCGCGCCAGTCGAGCTGCCCTGCCTTTGTCGGGCCCGATCTGTCGCGCCTGTTGGTGACCTCGGCGTGGCAGGGCATGGATGAGGCAGCCCGTACCGCTGATCCCGAACACGGCCGCACCTTTCTCATGGAGGCCGCCGTGCGTGGCCGCTCAGAACCCGATGTCAAGCTCGCAAGTTCATAGGAGGCGACCCAACGACGCGAAAGCCGTGACGAAAAATCAAGTTATGACTCGAAGGGAGTGAAACGAAGATGATCAAGCCGAAAACAGCACTACTCGCGCTCGCGCTGGCGGGCTTTGCCGCCGCTAGCTCGCTCGGCGGCGCGCTCGCGCAAGACAAGGGCACCGTTGGAATCGCCATGCCGACCAAATCTTCGGCGCGGTGGATCGACGACGGCAACAACATGGTGAAGGTGTTGAAGGAGCGCGGCTACGGCACCGACCTGCAATATGCCGAGGACGACATCCCCAACCAGCTGTCCCAGGTGGAGAACATGGTGACCAAGGGCGCCAAGGTCCTGGTGATCGCGGCGATCGACGGCACCACGCTGTCGGACGTGCTCAAGCAGGCCAAGGCCAAGGGCATCATTGTGATCGCCTATGACCGCCTGATCCGCGACACGCCGAGCGTCGACTACTATGCGACGTTCGACAATTTCCAGGTCGGCGTCTTGCAGGCGCAGTCGATCGAGCAGGCGCTGGGCCTGAAGGAAGGCAAGGGGCCGTTCAACATCGAACTGTTCGGCGGCTCGCCCGACGACAATAACGCCTACTTCTTCTACAACGGCTCGATGTCGGTGCTGCAGCCCTATATCGACAGCGGCAAGCTGGTGATCGGCAGCGGCCAGAAGGGCATGGACAAGGTGTCGACCCTGCGCTGGGACGGCGCCACCGCCCAGGCCCGCATGGACAATCTGCTCAGCGCCTTCTACGGCAGGAAGCGCGTCGATGCGGTGCTGTCACCCTATGACGGCCTCTCCATCGGCATCATCTCCTCGCTGAAGGGCGTCGGCTATGGCGGTGCCGGCCAGCCCATGCCGTTCGTCAGCGGCCAGGACGCCGAGGTGCCGTCGATCAAGGCGATGCTGCGCGGCGAGCAATATTCCACCATCTTCAAGGACACCCGCGACCTCGCCAAGGTGACGGCGGATATGGTGGACGCTGCGCTGAACAACAAGCAGGTTCCGGTCAACGACACCACGACCTATAAGAATGGCGTCAAGGTGGTGCCGTCCTATCTGCTCAAGCCGGTCGTGGTCGACAAGAGCAATTGGGAGAAGGTTTTGATTGACGGCGGCTATTACAAGCGCTCGCAATTCCAGTGAGCTAAGTTCGTCCGGCAGGCGTCGATCTGCGCCTGCCGGACGTTTCGGGAAAATCAGGCGCGGATGGACAGGATGCGATGACGGCAATGCTGGAGATGCGCGGAGTCAGCAAGAGCTTTGCCGGCGTGCAGGCGTTGCGCGACGTCAACTTCACCGTCGAGGCCGGCCAGATCCATGCGCTCGTCGGCGAGAATGGCGCCGGCAAATCGACGCTTATTCGGATTATCACCGGGGCGCATCAGCCCGACGCCGGAGCACTTGCGATCGATGGTCGGCAAGTCGCTGAGCTCGATCCAGTCGCTGCCAAAGAACTCGGCATCGCCGTGATTTATCAGAAGCCGACGCTCTTTCCCGATTTAGCCGTGGCGGAAAATATTTCGCTCGGGCTCGAACCACCCGGCGCGATGCGAACGATTCGCTGGACATCGCGTCGCAAGCGCGCGAAGGAATTGCTGAATCGCGTCGGCGCGAACATCAGTATCGACGCGCCCGTGCATACCCTTTCGATGCCCGAGCAGCAGTTGATCGAAATCGCGCGGGCACTCGGCGCAAACGCGCGGATTTTGATCATGGACGAGCCGACGGCGTCGCTCAGCGATCGTGAAGTCGATAAACTGCTGCAAGTCATTCGCGACTTGCGCAAAAGCGGCGTTGGCATCATTTACATATCGCATCGGCTGGAAGAGTTGTTTCAAATTGCGGACCGCGTGACCGTGCTGCGTGATGGAAAATCGATTGCCACAAAGCCGATGAACGAAGTGGATAACGCCGAGCTGATCCGGCTGATGGTCGGCCGAGAACTGACCGCAATTTTTCCCAAGCAAACTGTGCCGCTGGGCGAAACGGTGCTGGAGCTGGAAAATGTCGGCTGCGAGCAGTCCGATGTGCACGGCATCAGCTTCACGGTCAGGGCAGGGGAGATCGTCGGGCTGGCAGGGCTCGTCGGCGCTGGACGGACCGAGGTTGCCCGCGTGCTATTTGGACTAACGCCGGCCGACAAAGGCGCGATTCAGCTCAATGGCAAAAGAATTCGCGTTCGCTCGGCAGCGCAAGCGGTTGCACTCGGCATTGCGTACGTGCCGGAAGATCGCCGGCGGCATGGGGTCATCCCGGAAATGAGTGTGGCGCAGAATACGACACTGGCGATTTTGAAACGCATCTCGACCGGCGGCTGGTTGAACGTTGGCGCGGAGCGATCAAAGGCGCAAAACTTTGTGCAGCGATTTTCAGTGAAGACAGCGTCTCTCGACACGCCGGTCGGCAATCTGTCCGGCGGCAATCAACAAAAAGTGGCGCTCGCACGCTGGCTGGCCACGGAGCCGCGCGTGTTGATTTTGGACGAACCGACACAGGGAATCGATGTTGGCGCGAAAGCCGAAATTCACCGTTTGATGGGCGAACTCGCCGGCCGCGGTTTGGCGATCATTATGATCTCCTCCGAGCTGCCGGAAATCCTGGGAATGAGCGACCGGATCGTCGTCATGCACGCCGGCACGATCGCCGGAACGCTGGATCGAGCCGAGGCGACGCAAGAAAATGTTTTGGCGCTCGCGCTCGGTCACGGGCCCGCCGCAGCAGGAGGCCAGCATGGCGCGCTATCAGCGTGAGCTATCGGTCGCGATTGCATTTGCCGGGCTCTTGATCGCGCTCGCAATCGCTCGACCGGAGTTTTATCAAGGCGATAAGCTGCAATCGATTCTGGTGCAAAGTGCGCCGGTGTTGATGGCAACCATCGGCATGACGCTCGTAATTCTGTCGCGGCACATCGACATTTCGATTGGCTCGCAATGGTCGCTCTGCGGAGTCATTTGCGGTTTGCTGGCCAAGTCGGGCCTGCCTATGTCGCTCACGGCGCTTGGCACTGTCCTGGCCGGCGGATTACTCGGGGCGATCAACGGCGCACTGGTCGCGTTTTTAGGATTGCCGTCGATCGTGGTGACGCTCGCCACGATGGTCGTTTTTCGCGAGGCGCTGCGCTGGTTGCGCGAAGGCGAGTCGGTGAGCAATTTGCCAAAGTATTTTCAATGGTTCGGGCTCGAGCAGGCAGAAGGTCAGTGGCTGCTCATGGGAATTGCAGCGTCGATTTTTCTGATATTTGCCTGGGGCTTGCGCTACACCGCCGCGGGGCGCGCAATTTACGCCACCGGTTCGGATCCCGACGCGGCATTTTTAGTAGGCATTCGTCCGAACCGCGTGGTGTTCTGGGTTTTCACTTTGATGGGCGCGTTAACGGGCCTGGCCGCAATGCTGAACGCAATTCGGTTTCCGATCGTGATTCCCACCGAGGGAACCGGCTTGGAATTGAAGGTCATCGCGGCTGCGGTCGTCGGCGGCGTCGCGATTTCCGGCGGCCGCGGCACGCTGGTGGGCGCGTTGATTGGTGTGTTTCTGCTCGCCACGATCGGGCCGGCGCTCGTGTTCATGCATGCGCCGGCCTATTGGGAAAAGACGATTCAAGGCGCGATTATTTTGGTTGCGGTGGCA
>Ga0081455_10006572_pt1 | contig 12441 bp, 12 predicted proteins | sample TabmetS3T2R1_FD_70207 | JGI IMG/M metagenome (GOLD analysis project Ga0081455, IMG submission 70207) | Tabebuia heterophylla rhizosphere microbial communities from the University of Puerto Rico - S3T2R1 | ecosystem: Host-associated > Plants > Roots > Rhizosphere ... | reverse complement strand
ATCAGAACGCCGCGCTACAGGACTACCAGCAGGCACAAGCGAACCTCGCTGCACTCGAGCAGTCAGCGGAAACCGATCTTGCTGCACTCGCCGAGAAGGAGAAGCAGCTCAAATCTCTCACCGATGCCTCGGACAAGAAACTCGCCCAGGCCAAGAGGGTGCTGGCCAAGCTCACCGCAGGTAAGCGGAGTCAGCTCGCCGCTGCCGAGAAGAGGGCGACAGCACGCGCCAATGCTGCGGCGTCCCGAGACGCCGCGCGCGGCCCAATCAGCGGCAGCGGTAAGGGAGCGGAAGCGCTCGCGTACGCGAGGGCTCAACTTGGAGAACCCTACGTGCGCAACGGTGCCGGGCCCAGTGGCTGGGACTGCTCGGGACTGACGATGAGGGCCTGGGGCTCCGTCGGGGTCAGCTTGCCGCACTCGGCCGGACAGCAGTACAACCGCGGCCGGTCGATCGCAAAGTCCGATCTCCAGTTGGGCGATCTGGTGTTCTTCTACAACGACATCAGCCATGTGGGGCTCTATGCCGGCAACGGCCGGGTCATCCACGCCCCTCGGCCCGGCAAGTCGGTGGAATACATCAAGATGTCCTACATGTCCTACGCCGGAGCTCGACGGCCTGGCTGAATTGTCGAGTTGCCTTACGCTCGCAGCTGAGTTCCATTCCCCCGCATACGCTGCCTCTGTGCTAGCGCTACGCCGCCACTGCCGCGCACTGTGGCGCCTGATGTTGGCGGTGCTGACGCTAGCGTTGCTCGGCTGCTCTGCCTCCGCAGTCGAGCCCACCTCTCCTTCGCCCTCAACGGGATCTGTGGCGCCCGCCATCTCGCGGCTCAACAGAGTCAGAGCGACCGTTGATGCTTTGATCCAAGCCACCCGCGCTGGCGATCGTGCGGGCTTTGACCGGCTGATCAGTGATCGAGACCCCAGCTTCCCCGATCGTGCCCGGATGCTCTACGAGAACCTCAGCACGCTGCCATTGACCAGGCTGCAGATGCGTGTGGAGCCAAGCGAGTTCGGGCTTTCCGAAGCTCGTCGGCAACTCCTCGGTCCGACCGCTTGGCTTCAGCGCGCGGTAGTGACCTGGCGGATTCCCGGGGATGGTGCCGAGGTCGAACACCTGGTCCCGCTGACCTTCCTCGAGGTCGGTGGAGAGATCAAAGTCGCTGGCGCGATCGATGAACCGACCAGCAACGTTGGCGGGCAGAAGCCAAGCTGGTGGCTGGGTCCACTTACCGCGCGCGAGCAGGACGGGGTCACGGTATTGGCAGGCTCTGGCCAGTCGGTCGACGGCTGGGCTCTGCACGCTAGAGCCGCACTCGCAAACGTGCGGCACGATCTGCCAAGTGGCCTAGGAGCATCCTGGAACGGCCGTGTCGTGCTTGAAGTGCCGGCAAGTCAGCGCGATTTCACGGCGGTACTGGGCAAATCCGACAGTAGTTACGCTTCGATTGCCGCCGTGACGCAGCACGCCGGAATGGGGGATGGCGCGATCCGTATCATCGTCAACCCTAGGGCGGCGCAACTAAGCTCGAGCGCTCTGCAGGCGGTGCTGCAGCACGAGATGGTCCATGTCGCGACCCGTTCTCCAGATTCGCCGGCGCCGATGTGGGCGGAGGAAGGCCTCGCCGAATGGGTTTCCCTGCAAGCCCAACCCGGCCAGCGAAGCGAGGGCACCGATGAGGTGATGGCACGTGTACGGAGTGACGGTGCCCCTAAAGCCTTTCCTGCTGACCAGAAATTCCAGGTAGGCAGTAGCAATATTCAATTGTCCTACGCTGAAGCCTGGCTCGCCTGCCGCTTTATCGCTGATCAGTATTCCGAAGCCCAGCTGGGCAGCTTCTATGCCGAACTGGCCCATGGACTCACATTGGATGAGGCGAGCCGGTCCACCCTCCAGGTCAGCGAGACCGCGCTGACAGAGGGCTGGCGGGACTATCTTGTGCGCTTGGCCCGGTATTAGCCGTGCCATCGACCTTGATCATTACCAATGACTTCCCGCCGCGGGTTGGCGGCATCGAATCCTTCGTCAGCGAGATCTGCGCTCTGCTCGACCACGATGTCATCGTGTACGCCTCTGACACTGCGGGCGCCGCGGTCTCCGACCGCGACCGCCCATATCCGGTCGTTCGCGATGGGCCGCTGCTGTTACCTACACCACGGGTGGCTCGCCGGGCGGCGGGCCTGCTACGTGAATTCGGGGCGACACGGGTGATTTTCGGCGCTGCAGCTCCCCTCGGCTTGCTGGCACCATCGTTGGACCGTGCTGGCGCTCGCCAGATTGTGGGAATCACTCACGGCCACGAGACCTGGTGGTCCCAGGTGCCCGTGGCGCGCCGGTTGTTGCGCAGGATCGGCGACAGCTGTGATCACCTCACCACCATCTCCGGCTATACCGAACGACGCATTGCCGGTGCGCTCAGCCCGAGCGCGCGACGGCGCTTGTTACGACTCCCTCCGCCGGTCGACATCGAACGCTTCAAACCGGTCCACCGTGTCACGCGGCGCAGCACCAGCCGCTGCATCTTCGTGGCGCGGCTGATCCCGCGGAAGGATTTGGCCACCCTGCTGCGGGCCTGGCGGACAGTTATTGATCAGTCCGCCCCCGGCGGCGCTCGTCGTGAGCTGGTCGTCGTCGGCGATGGTCGGCTGCGCCCCCGGTTGGAGCGCGCCATCGGAGAGCTGCAGCTGTCGGAGTGGGTACGCCTCATCGGGGCGGTGCCGCACTCCGAGGTGATCGGATACCTGCAGCAGGCTGATGTCTTTGCGCTTCCAGTCCATACTCGATTGGCCGGGCTCAATCCCGAGGGGCTTGGCTTGGCGGCACTCGAGGCGGCGGCCTGCGGACTGCCCGTCGTAGTCGGTGACTCAGGCGGCGCACCCGAGACGGTTCGGGACGGCATCACCGGTTTCGTGATACCACCTCGTGATCATCAGCAGTTGGCGGAGCGGCTCGGCCAGCTGCTCGATAACCCTCGGCTCGCGCAGGAGATGGGGGCTCGCGGGCGCAACCACGTCTGCGCACATTTCAGTACATCGTCGGCGCGTGTGAAGCTCCGCGAACTGCTTGACCTCTGACCCGAACCGCCACGCGTACGCTATGGCTCGTGGCGGATCAGACCAGCGCCAGTATCGACATCGCGGCAAAGCCCGATGAGGTCATGGCGGTCATCGCCGACTTCGAGCACTATCCGTATTGGGTCGACTCGATGAAGAGCGCTGAAGTGCTCACCTCCGTCGGAGGCAAGGCCAAGACCGTCCGCATGGTGCTCGATCACACGCTGGTGAAGGACAGCTACGTGTTGGCGTACGAGTGGAAGCCGCAGGCAGTCAGCTGGAAATTGATCGAGGGAACACTGCTCAGGGCCATGGACGGCTCGTACCTGCTGAAGAGCAACGGCGCCAAAACAACGGTGACCTATACATTGTCCGTTGACATCAACATGCCCATGATCGGTATGTTCAAGCGCAAGGCGGAGAAGACGATCATCGACAGCGCGCTCAAGGGCCTCAAGAAGAGGGTGGAAGGCTGAGCAGCCACGGTACGACGACGCGCCGCAGCATGGCCAGGATTGCACCGCCAACGCTGCTGAGTATTGGCGTGGATATCGGCGGCACGAAGGTAGCTGCAGGGGTGGTGGATGAGGACGGCGGCATTCTCGATCGTTGGCAGGAGCCGACTCCCTCACGCAGCCCGCAGGCGGTCGAGGATGCGATCGTCCGTGCCGTCAAGCACTTACGCAAGGAGCACCCGGTCGAGTCGGTAGGGATCGGCGCGGCGGGCTGGGTTGACAATGATCAAGCTGTGGTCCGGTTCTCTCCGCACTTGGCCTGGCGGTCCGAACCCCTCAAGGCGCGGCTCACCAGCCGGATCGACCTACCGCTGATCGTCGACAACGACGCTAACGCTGCTGCATGGGCCGAATACCGCTTCGGCACCGGACGCGGGTCTTCGGTGATGGTCTGCATCACGCTCGGCACCGGCATCGGTGGCGGCCTCGTGATCGGTGGCAGGCTCTTCCGTGGGTCGTACGGGATGGCCGGGGAATGGGGACACATGATCTCAGTGCCCGGCGGCCATTGGTGTGAATGCGGAAATCGCGGCTGTTGGGAGCAGTACGCCTCCGGCAATGCACTAGTCCGCGATGCGCGAGCCCTGGCGCGGACCAATTCACCGACCGCCTACCAGCTCTTGGAGGGCGTCGGTGGCGATCCCGACAACATCACCGGCCCTGATGTCACCGCCGCGGCCATTGACGGCGAGCCCACTTCCGTTGAGCTGTTGGCCGATGTCGGGACCTGGCTCGGCCAGGGGATCGCCAACCTCGCCGCAGCGCTGGATCCTGAGGTGGTCGTTATTGGCGGTGGAGTGAGCGCTGCGGGCGATCTGCTCTTAGTGCCGGCACAGCGAGCTTTCAGCCGGACGCTGACGGGTCGTGGCTTCCGGGAGGAAGCCAGGCTGGTGCTCGCCCGCTTTCGCAACGACGCTGGGCTGATAGGTGCCGCGGACCTGGCACGGCACGCCATGATCGAGCCTCCCGACTCAGCGCAATTCGGCTTTTGGCCACGTCGCCGGAAGCGCAGGGCCAGCAAAGCACGCCGCCGCCGGGAGTCGTTGCGGACTCGGATCCAGTCGTAGCGGCGCGCGAACCTGTGATTTTGTGCGGACGCTCCGCGTCCCTGGGAATCGCTAAAGCACCGCTCCGTCGCCGGCGTCCGGCGGCCGCTCGCGTGGGAGCCGGGTCATCAATATGCCGAATCCACCGACGAAACTTCCGACGGCGATCCAGCCGGCCCAGGCGGGGAACTGCAGGCCGAAGGTCGCCGCCAGCACAATGACGATCGCGTAGCCGATGCCGATCCAACCCAACAGCGCCGGCATGCCGGGTCGCCGTATCGGTGGCAGCGGCTCTGGGATGTAGCGGTCCTGCGGTGACTCCTCGGCGGAACTCTGGATCTCAGCGGGCGTTTCGGGGAAGCCGAAAAGCGGGTGATCGCTGGCCCAATTCACTGTTCCGTCGGACGCCTCGGGCAACGACGGTGCCGCTACGGGCTCGGTCGGCGGCTCGTTGGCGAATGTATCTGGCGGATCGGCGGTCAAGTGGTATCCCGCGACCAACTCGGCAAAGGCGCGGTCGATCGCGTCCCGGTCGTCCTCACTCGGCGGTCCCATTGGCCTCCTTCGTGAGTCGTCGGAAGAACACGACGCTTCCGGAGAAGATCTCGTCCGCGTCGTAGTCGAGGGTGGCTACATGGTAACTGCGCGGCAGCTCGATGTATGTCTGATCACTGGATCGTACGCCAGCCTTGATCAACCGCACCGAGGAGGGGTCAGCCACATGATCATGAATGGCCCGATAGACGAGCAGCGGTTGCTCGACACGATGGAGATTCTGCCGTACGTCAGCCCAAAGGAAGGTCTGGGAATATAACGCCCGGAGCGGCAGCCGATCGTAGCCCCACTCCACCTGATCAGGCTTGGCAATGTCGTTCGTGATCCCAGCCAGCGAGGGGAGCACTCGCAAAATGGGTAGTGCTCGCATCCGCGGATCACTGATGTTGATCACCGGATTCACCAGCGTCAGCCCGGACACTTGGTGGCCGTGCTGCTCGGCCAGCCGCAGCACCAGTGCACCGCCCATTGACAAGCCGGCGAGGAAAACCTGATCGCACCGGGCTTGCAACGTTGCGAAAGCGTCCTCCACGCAGTCGTACCAATCCAGCCATGTCGTCTGGTTGAGTTCCTGCCAGCTGGTGCCGTGGCCGGGCAGTCGGGGCACCAAGACTTGGAATCCTGCTGCTTCGAGGTGTCGCGCCCACCCGATCATGGCCTGTGTCGAACCGCTGAAGCCGTGGCAGAGCAACACTCCTGCGGGCCCGCTGCCCCCTGCGTACGGCTCTGCGTCAGGGTGTACGGACGCCGTAACCAGTGAGGAGTGCCTGCGCCTCCGCCCACGGATCGAGCTCGGGGTTGGCCGTGTGGACGCCACGAGCGAATCGTGGCACGTCTGCTCTCAGCAGTGAAACGCACTAGGGTTTGTTCCGCCCTACGATGGGTCGAAAAGCGGAGGTCGGTTTGCTCTATTGGATCTTCAAATGGGTGGCCTTTGCCCCTTTGTGCCGGCTGCTCTTCAGGCCATCGATCAGCGGAGCCGGAAACATCCCGGAGTCGGGTCCGGCGATCCTGGTCAGCAACCACATCTCGACGGGCGACACATTCCTGCTGCCTGCAATGATCAAGCGGCGACTGACGTTCCCGGCCAAGATCGAGCTGTTCCACGCTCGGAGCGTTCGCGGCCGGCTCGTGAGCTGGTTCCTCAAGAGCGTCGGCCAGCTGCCGATGGACCGCTCCGGAGGGCGGGCCAGCGCCACCAGCATGGAGGGGGTGCTCGGCGTCCTGCGCAGAGGTGATCTGCTCGGCATCTATCCCGAGGGCACCCGGTCGCCAGACGGCCGCCTCTACAAGGGCAAGACCGGCGGCGCCCGGCTCGTACTACAGGCCGGCGTTCCCGTGATACCGGTCGGCATGATCGATACTCAGTGGGTACCGTCTCGGTTCTTCAAGATCCCACTCATGCGACGGCCAAAGATCCGGATCGGCAAGCCGATGGACTTCAGCGCCTACGCGAAAGCCGGCAACGACCGCGATGTACTGCGGTGGATTACTGACGAGATCATGAACGCGGTGATGGAGCTGTCTGGTCAGGACTACGTGGATGTCTACGCCACCTCGGCGAAGGCCGATCTGGAGGCAAGCAAGGAGCTTCCGCCAAGCGCGGGTCATCGTCCGGGAGCCGGCCGTCCCAGACCGCCCGTCCCGGTTCGTCCCCCGGTGGAGGTTCCGCCGGTCTCGGATGTGACCGCGTGAGCGACGGGCGAGAAGACTCGCCCACAGCTGCGAGCGAAGCGATCTCGGAGGCTAGCGGCGAGCCGTCGCAGCACCGTACGTCTCGCAAGAAACCTGCAGTGGCCGATGATCTGGTCTCGCTCGACCGCCACGGGAACGTCACGGTCGAATCCGGTTCGGGTGCCGGCCGAGCCATCTACTGGGCCTTGAAGAACGTACTCCTTGGCCCGGCGATCACCAGACTCTTCCGGCCGATCGAGGAAGGCACCGAGAATGTGCCCGATGAGGGGCCGGCGATTGTGGCCAGCAACCACCTCTCATTTGCGGACTGGTTGTTCATGCCGCTTGCCCTGGATCGCCGGATTACGTTCGTCGCAAAGTCGGACTACTTCACTCGAGCCGGCATCAAGGGTTGGGCGCAGAAGCGGTTCTTCGCTGGCACTGGTCAAGTGCCGATTGACAGGAGTGGCGGACGCGCAAGTGAAAGCGCACTCCGGGCCGGGCTGAAAGTGCTGCAACGCGGTGAGCTGTTCGGGATCTATCCCGAGGGGACTCGCAGTCATGATGGGCGTCTCTACAAGGGACGGACCGGGGTCGCACGGCTGGCGTTGCTATCGGGGGCGCCGGTGATCCCCTCGGCGATCATCGGTACCGACATCATCGCTCCGCCCGGAAAGGTCCTTACCAAAGTCGTCAGTCCGACAGTGAAGTTCGGGCAGCCGCTGGACTTCTCCCGTTATGAAGGCATGAGCGAGGACCGGTTCATTTTGCGTTCGATCACCGACGAGATCATGTACGCGATCATGGAGCTGTCCGGCCAGGAGTATGTGGACCTGTACGCGCCAGCCGCGAAGGAGGCCGCGGCGCGGGAGGCAAAAGCTCAAGAGGCTGACGAAGTTTCCCCGCAGGCCTAGCAGGATGTCCGCAACGTCGACTTCTCCTCACTCGCTCTCGCCGCTGGAACCTGGCTGCAACCGAGGAGTGAGTCCGAACTCTGATCAGTTCGCGACCAGCCAAAAGATGAGTGAGCCTAGTTCTCGGAATGTGCCTGGATCCCACTCGCCATGAGAGTGCGCGCTTCGACGAGCTAACTGCGCAGTGCGTTCCTAAAGATCCCGCATCAATCGCGCCACAAGCGTCTCCGGCTGACTGAGGGCAAGCAGATGACCGCCCGGAAGTTGCTCGGGCTCTATCCCCAGCCGCTCCTTCGCTATCCTGCGCTGGAACTCATAAGGGAAGAACCGGTCATCACGACCCGATAGGACGCTGATCGGAACGTCCGGCCAGCGTGACAATGCGAAGCCTGATTGAAATAGCGATCCTGCTGGCTCTTCCTCCTCGCCCGACGACATCAACAGCGCGAGGACATCCGGTGGCATGTCGTGCAGGAAATAGGTTTGGGCGTCGAAGCCTGCGTCTGGATCGCGCCCCTCGCGCAGGTCGTTGTTGCGCATAGCCTCCGGCTGGCCGGTATCGGCCCACCATTCGCCGGCTGTCTCTCCGGGCGTTGGGATCATGGCGTTGAGTAGCACCAGCTCTGAGACCGGCAGTCGATCGCAGGTCAGCGGCGCGCTGAAGGCACCCATAGATTGAGCGACGATGGTCACTTCGTCCCGCGTTCCTGCCGCGGCGACAATGGCGTCGGCATGATCGGCGAAGGTCGCGCCAGGCCAATTCGGCAAGGACACTGCGATACTGTCGTAGCCGGCATGGTGCAGGAGCGGTTCAACCAGCCGCCAGTAGCCAGCGTTGCCGCCCGCGCCGGGAACGAGTACGAAGCTGCGTTGGCCCATGTGCGCCATTCTCCAGTGATCGTCCAGCGGCCGATAACTCGGCTGCTCGGACGAGGGCGAGCGTCTACAGTGTCTGCGTGTCCCTGACCAGCCAGGTCCCTACGCTGAAAGCACTACATGCACTGAATCCGCTGCAGCAGCCGGGCTACTCTTCCCCACACCAAGTCGCCGAGGTTGTCGGCAAGCTTCGTACGCTTCCCCCGCTGGTCTTCGCTGCCGAGTGCGACAAGCTGCGCGGAAAAATGGCTAGCGTCGCGGCCGGCGAGGCCTTCATGCTGCAGGGCGGTGACTGTGCTGAGACCTTCGCCGAGGTCACGGCTGCAAACATCCAGGGCAAGCTTCGCACCCTGCTCTCTATGGCGGTGGTTCTGACCTATGCCGCACAAGTGCCGATTGTGAAAGTCGGCCGGATGGCAGGACAGTTCGCCAAGCCGCGGAGTTCAGCGACGGAAACTCGCGAGGGTGTCACGCTGCCGGCGTACCGGGGCGACGCTGTGAACGGCTTCGACTTCACCGCCGAGGCCCGCGAGCCGGACCCGCAGCGGCTGCTGGAGGTGTACCACTCATCGTCGGCCACGCTGAACTTGACCCGAGCCTTCGTGACTGGGGGTTTTGCCCACCTGCGCAGCGTGCACAGTTGGAACGCCGACTTCGTCAAGAACTCAGCAGCCGGTGTGCAGTACCAGAACCTTGCGAACGAAATCGATCGGGCACTCGCCTTCATGGTGGCCTGCGGGATCGACGACGACGTCTTTCGGACCGTCGACTTCTACTCCAGCCACGAGGCGCTGATCTTGGAGTACGAGCACGCGCTGACTCGGATCGATTCCCGGACCGGGCAGCCGTACGGGACCTCCGGCCACTTCTTGTGGATTGGGGAGCGCACCCGGGAGCTGCACGGTGCCCACGTTGAGCTGATGCGGCACGTCCGCAATCCGCTGGGAGTGAAGCTGGGTTCGGCGACCACCGCCGACATCGCATTGGATCTGGCCGATCGACTGGATCCTGATCATGAACCAGGAAGGATCACCTTCATCACCCGAATGGGCGCCGCCAAGGTGCGGGATGTGCTTCCGGACATCGTGGCCAAGGTGACCGCCAGTGGCCGGCAGGTGGCGTGGGTCTGTGACCCGATGCACGGCAACACCTTCGAGGCTCGCAATGGCTACAAGACGCGGGCATTCGCCGACGTGATGTCCGAACTCAACGGCTTCTTTGACGTGCATGAGGAGCTTGGTACCTGGCCCGGCGGAGTCCACGTCGAACTCACCGGCGATGACGTGACTGAGTGCGTCGGTGGTGGCGATGATTTGGTCGAGGCGGACTTGGTGAGCCGTTACGAGACGCTCTGTGACCCTCGGCTGAACCGCAACCAGTCACTGGAGTTGGCTTTCCTTGTCGCGGAGCGCCTGACCAGAGGCGGCATCAAGAGAACCAACCCGGTCCAGGCGTACGTGCCCCTTACTTTCTAGGATCTGCTCGCGCAGGCCGCGCTCCAGTTCCTGTCTTCCTCGCGTGCTCACAGTCATGCGGAAGGGCAATTGACTTGTTGACATAGCGTGCCTGTTCGCGCGCTCGTCCAGACAGGAACGCGCGGCCTACCCGACGCCCGCAGATCGAGGGCAACTAACCCGACGGTCTGAGATCCGTCAGACTCTTGTTCGTGATAGATCTGCGCTCCGACACCGTCACCCAGCCCACTCAGCAAATGCGGAAGGCAATGCTGGCCGCGCCGGTGGGCGATGACGTGTACGCCGAGGACCCGACGGTGAACGAGCTCGAGCGGCGGGTCGCGCAGCTTCTCGGCCATGAGGCCGGCCTGTTCTGTGTCAGTGGCTCGATGTGCAACATGCTCGGCGTACGACTGCTGGTCGAGCCGGGCCAGGAGGTGGTCTGCGACGTACAGGCACACATCGCTCGCGCAGAGATGGGCGGTCACGCCGCCGCTTATGGACTGACTATGCGAACCTTCTCTTCCACCCGGGGAAGGTTGCAGACAGCAGAGGTGGCGAAGATCATTTCGCCATCAGCCGGGCCCTATCTAGTCTCCACAGCGGCGATAGCGGTTGAGAACACTCACAATTTTGGCGGTGGCACGATCCAGCCCTTCGACGAGCTGACCGCCGTGGCTGAGCTCTGCCGCGAGCACGGTATCGGCTGTCACCTCGACGGCGCCCGGCTCTGGAACGCCCATGTCGCGACCGGCGTGGCACTGGAGGCCTACGGACGGCTCTTTGACACGGTCAGCGTGTGCTTCTCCAAGGGCCTCGGGGCACCGGTCGGATCGGTGCTGGTGAGCACGGCGGAGAACATTGCGGAGGCCCGCGTGATGCGAAAGCGCCTTGGCGGTGGCTGGCGTCAGGCCGGCGTGCTCGCCGCAGCGTGCCTCTACGCCCTTGATCATCATGTGCAGCGACTGGCCGATGATCACGCGGCAGCACACACCTTTGCCGAGGCGGTAGCCGGCAGCCTCCCGACCGCTGTCAATCCGGACACCATCGAGACTAATGTCGTCGTGCTCGACACCGGCACCGCTCCTGCTCCCACGATCGCCGCCTCGGCAGCCGAACGCGGAGTCCTGGTCTCCGCTCTGGGCCCGTTCATGATCAGAGCAGTCACCCATCTCGACGTCAGCGCCGACGACTGCGAATGGGCCGGCCAGCTCGTGGGCAAGCTGCTGGCCGAATAGCGGGCCGTACACCCAGCATCGGATGGCCCGCAGCCTGGCCTACGGTTGGGACATGCGGATCACGCACCTTGGGCATGCGGCTGTCCTTGCCGAGACTGACGGCGCCCGGATTCTCATCGATCCGGGGAACGTCTCCGACGCCTGGCACTCCTTGACTGATCTTGATGCGGTGTTGGTGACGCACCAGCATCCAGACCATCTCGATCCTGAAAACCTGCCGGCTCTCTTGGCTGCAAACCCTTCCGCGATCGTTCTGGTTGAGCCGTCGATCCGTGATTTGATCAGCTCCGGCGATTTGCCCTCGCTGGGCGACACTGCCGCCGCGCTGGCCCCGGACAGCGAAACGGCCATCGGTGACGTGCTGCTCACCGCGGTCGGTGGGCAACACGCGATCATTCATCCCGATATTCCGCGGATCGGCAACGTGGGATACGTGCTGCGCTCTGCAGGCCAGCCGACGCTGTTCCATCCTGGCGATTCCCTCGAGACGGTTCCGAACGGCATCGACATCATTGCTGTCCCGGCATACGGGCCCTGGGCGGCCATGAAGGAGACCATCGATTTCGTCCGGGCGGTCGGTGCGCTGGAAGGGTTCCCGATCCACGATGAGCTGCTCAGCGACCGGGGCCGGGCTCTGGTACTCAACCGGCTCAGTGAGATGACGGCGACTCGCATCGTCAACCTGCGTGGAGGCACCACGCACGAATTCTGAGGCGGTGCTGGATCAACCGCCAGACCTGGGCTGCCTCGGTGCTACCGGTGTTCCCCGGAAGCCAAGACGGCGCGACAGCTGGTAAGCCGCAGCTGTCACTGCCTCGACAAGGCTTGCTTCGATGCGATGGTCCACTTCATCGCCGACATATGTCACCGCGATGGCGGCAGTCGGGTGACCGCTGTGATCAAGTACCGACTGGGCCAGTGACGACAAACCGACGGTGACTGATCCTTCCTCGGCGGCATATCCCCGATTCCGGACGTCGCTCAGCAGTTCTCGTAGAGCCGTGGGTGTCGTCGGTCCGTGCTCGGTTTCGACGAAAGCTCCGGCATTGGGAAACAGCGCCCGCACCTGGGTTGCCGGCAGCCGTGCCAACATCGCCAACCCGCTGGCCGTGA
>Ga0081455_10006571_pt1 | contig 12441 bp, 8 predicted proteins | sample TabmetS3T2R1_FD_70207 | JGI IMG/M metagenome (GOLD analysis project Ga0081455, IMG submission 70207) | Tabebuia heterophylla rhizosphere microbial communities from the University of Puerto Rico - S3T2R1 | ecosystem: Host-associated > Plants > Roots > Rhizosphere ... | reverse complement strand
CCGGCTTTGAGGGGTGTGAGTCCACCTGCTCGGCGACGATCAGGACCTCAGACATCAACAGCCTCGCTCTCTCATATGTATTTGCCAGCAGTCAGGAACTCGACCAGAGCTGCAGATCCGGCGCCGTCTTCATCGACGACGACGCGGCCCGGCTCCTTGGGCGGACGTGGCGTGGTCTGCACCACCTTGCTCCATGCCGCGTCGAGGCCCACAGCTGCGGTGTCGACACCAAGATCGGCCAGCGTCCAGGAATCCACTGGCTTCTTCTTGGCGGCGAGAATCCCCTTCATCGAGGGGTAGCGCGCCTCGCCGGACTGGTCAGTGACGCTGACGATGGCCGGCAAGCCGGCCTCGATGGTGAGGCTCGCTACGTCGGTATCCCGGCGGATCGTGAGGTGATCGTCGGCGACCGACAAAGTGGCCCCGAGAGTCGCAGCCGGCCAGCCTAGCCGCTCGGCGATCATGGCCGGAATCACTCCCATGGTGCCGTCAGTGGAGGCCATGCCGCAGATCACCAGATCAGGCGCAGATTTCTTGATGGCTTCGGCCAGCAGCCGGCTGGTTGCCAGCGCATCCGAGCCGTGAACGGCGTCGTCGATGATGTGAATTCCTGCGGAGGAACCCATTTGCAGGGAGCGCTTGATGGCGTCTGCCGCGTTGTCCGGTCCCAGCGTCATGGCGACGACCTCGACGTCGTCCCGCTCGTCGGCGATCTGCAGAGCCTGCTCAACGGCGTACTCGTCTAGCTCCGACAGCAACCCGTCGCTACCGGCTCGATCGACAGTGCCGTCAGCAGCAAAGGACCGTTCACCGGTCGCGTCTGGAACATGCTTGACCAGCACAACAATCTTCATCTCAGCTCTCCTGGTGCCTGTGCCGTGCTAAATTACTCGCGAGTAACAAAGACTACTCCAGGACCCACCTTACGGAGCAGGCGAGGTGGCAAGCGAGAAGGCCGCAAACCGCTCGACACTGATGAACTCTCGGTAGCGTTCCTCGCCGACGATCGCGCGCAAGGCCTCGGTCTGACTCGCCTGCGCCGCAAGTGCGGAGTACTTCTGCTCCAATATCTCGGCGGACAGAGCCACATCGATGCTGAGCGGCCCACTCCAGGCGACCGGCGGATCCCCCACTATCGCGCCTAGCTCGATCCATTGCGGCAGATGATCGTCCAGCCACTCCTGCGTGTTCGCGACGACGTGCAGGGTGCCAATCCCGGCGCGGCGTTGGGCTTCGACTGTCCAGCGGTGCACCGCGATGTGGTCCCGGTGCCCGGTCTGGCCATCGGGGGCGAAGGTCAAGATCGTGTCTGGAACTATCTCGCGAATGATCCCTGCGACGTGCTCGGCCGCCTCGCTGAGATCCACGTCAGCGCAGCCGCCATCCGGATAGCCCAACCATCGATGCTCGGTGACGCCCAGGATGCGCAGGCACTCGGCCAGTTCCGCCTCGCGGATCCCTGGAAGCTCTGCCGGTGGCCACTTCGTCGGATCAGTAACACCAAGCTCGCCGCGGGTGGCTGTTGCGCACACTACTCGGGAATCTGCTCCGGCAGCCATCGCCATGATGCCGCCGCAGAGGTAGGCCTCATCGTCAGGATGCGCCCAGATCGACAGGATCGTCCCGAGTTCTCGGATGTCCCTCATCACCACGAGTAGCAGTCTGCTGCTTACTCTTCGAATCTGCGAGAATCCCCGGTATGCCCGAGGGAACCAAAGACGACCCGTGGCAGCTCAGCACTGCCCCCGGAACCTCGACCTACACAATGTGGGCTGAGGAGAGCGCGGATCCGCCCACGCTGTTCTGCCAGGTCGGATCCACGCAACTGAGGTATCAGCTCAGATGCATCGATGATTTGCACGCGTGGCTCGTCGAGCAGGGTGACTGGGTGGACCTAGGCGCCGCCGATGAGCAAAAGCCCGCCAAGGAGGGCACGGTCGAGGCGTGGGGCCGGTCGGAGAACAACCCTGTCGGCGGTTGGTATGGCCTCCGGAAGGGCTACCGCGGCCGTTTCGGCATGTACGTGCCGCCTCTGCTGGAGGCTCTCGGCAAGGCTGAGCTCACCCACGAGCCGCGCAGTAACAAGGTCCGCGCCATCGCCTAGAGGCGCGGCACTTCAATCTGGGCTCTTCGTACTCACGATCTGGGCTCGTCGTACTCAAAATCTGGGCTCGTCGTACTCAAATTTCCGACCATTGCGGACTTTTCGGTAGGCGAGCAACGTGAAGCTGCTCGAATCTCCGACCAATGCGGACTTGCTGAAGCCTGAAGCCTCGATGCCGCCGACGTGCCGGGACAACAACGAGGCAACGAAGATCAGGGAGGAAATTCGCCTGTGGATACCCGCGGCAGCCGCATCCGACTGCCCCAAGCTCGACGGCATGTCTCTCAACACTTCACAACCGTTTACCCGAGCGGAGGCGCTCGCCGCCGGCTTGACAGATGTCGACCTACGTAGCGGACGCTTCCAGCGACTGTTCCACGGCCTGTATCTCCGATCCGGGATAAAGATCGGAGTTCTTCAGATGGCGGCGGCCGCACTCCACATCAGTCCACCCGGCTCGTACGCCAGCCACGAGACAGCCGCCGCACTCTGGGGCACCGACGTCGGCGACCTCAGCCACGTCCATGTCAGCGTTCCTAAAGGATCGTCGAGATCGGAGCGGCGTGGCATCGTGGCCCATCGCACGACGACCGACCAGAATCCCCGGCTTTACAAAGGACTGCCTGTTTCCGAACCCACTCGAGTCTTCCTGGAGCTGGCCGCCGCGAGCAGGAACCTCCTGGATCTGGTCGCACTGGGCGATTCGCTGGTCCGACGCAAACGGGCCACCCCCGCGGCCCTGGTCGAAGCGGCCGACGGCTACGTAGGCAAGGGTTCACGACTGGCCCGCCGCGCCGCGGCCTACGTGCGGGTTGGGGTGGACTCACCTCGGGAGTCACGGCTGCGGCTGCTCTTGGTGTTGGGGGGACTGCCGGAGCCACAAGTCAACTACATCCTTCGTGAATTGAACGGCGACTGGTCGCAGCGACTCGATCTCTGCTACCCCGAACTCAGGCTCATCATCGAGTACGACGGTCGGCACCATACCGAGGTGCGCGCCAATTGGCTGAGGGACATCAAGCGACGGGAAGGACTTGAGAGCGAAGGCTGGCGCCTGGTGATCATCACAGCTGAGGGCCTCTACGACGAGCCTCTCGACACCTTGCTCCGTGTCCGCCTCGCACTAAACAATCGGGGGTGGCACCAGCGCTCCCGACGCATCCCGGCCGAATGGCACCTGCTCTTTACCGACCGGCCAGCTGCAATCTGACAGACGCTCCTGCAAGAAGCCGGCACCGGTCGGAAATCGAGAGCTTCGAGGGCGATCGCGTACCAAATACTCCGCAATGGTCGGAAATTTGAGAAGAAAAGCGCCCACGGACATCGCCGCGCCACTGTGCGAGGACACGTGGGCCGCGGCTCCGCAAATATCTCGTACGGTGCCCGAATGGTTGACATCTCGGTCCCATCCATGTTGCGGTTTGTTGACGAAACCGGTTGCTCTCCCCCTCCGAAGCCCGAATCATCGGCATTTGTCGGTTGACTGAGGCAGAATGAGGCGCATCTTGCCCCTCAGGCTGGGTAAGTCGCTTTCACCGTGACCGGTTCCGCACAGCCGATGCAAAGGCGCATAGATATGTCCACTGCCCTGCCAGTGCCGGAGGACACCTCGGTTCTTGGTGCTCACATCCGCGACGGCGGTACCTCATTCGGGCTCTGGGCACCTCGCGCTCACCGAGTCGAGCTAGCTCTCGTCGACGAAGATCGCAATCAGACGAACCACGACATGACCCGTGCCGACGACGGGGTTTGGACCGTCTTCGTCCACGGCATCGGCCCCGAGCAACGGTACGGTTTTCGCGTCCACGGACCGTGGGACCCGCCCGCCGGCGCTCGCTTCAATCCCGCCAAGCTGCTCCTCGATCCGTACGCCCGCGCGATTACTGGCGGTGTCGACTACTCCGGCCCGATTCTGGATCACACGGCCGAGTCCGACTTCGTTCCCGATACCACTGATTCCTTCGCCGCCGTGCCACTCAGTGTGGTGGTGCCCAACTCGCCCGCACCGCGGCCCATCGACCGACACCGGCCAATGGCGGAGACGGCGATCTACGAACTGCACGTCAAGGGCTACACAAGGCTGCACCCGCTGGTTCCGGAGCACCTCAGGGGAACATATTCCGGGTTGGCGTACCCCGCAGTGATCCAGCACTTGGTGGACCTCGGAGTCACGGCTGTCGAGCTGCTGCCCGTGCACCACTTCGTCTCCGAACCCTTTCTCGTCGGGCGCGGGCTCTCGAACTACTGGGGATACAACAGCCTTGGCTATTTCGCACCGCATTCGGCGTACGGGTCGGTCGGCACCCTCGGCCAGCAAGTCCGGGAGTTCAAGGAGATGGTCTCCGCGCTGCACGATGCCGGACTCGAGGTCATCCTCGATGTGGTGTACAACCACACCGGCGAAGGGGGCCATGAGGGCCCAACACTCGCCTTCCGAGGTATCGACCACCTCGGCTACTACCGGCTAACCGACGACAAGCGGAACGACTATGACGTCACCGGCTGCGGCAACTCTGTCGACACATCTGAACCCGGCGTGCTGCGCATGGTGCTCGATTCACTGCGTTACTGGGTCACCGAGATGGGCGTGGACGGCTTCCGCTTCGACTTGGTGACCACGCTGATCCGAGATGAGCGGCATCACGTTGATCAAGATCATCCGTTCAAGCAGGCGATCCGTGATGATCCGGTGCTGAGCCAGGTCAAGATGATCGCTGAACCCTGGGACATGGGGCCGTACGGCTATCAGGTGGGCGCCTACGGACCCGGTTGGAGCGAGTGGAATGATCGCTTCCGCAATCATGTCCGCGACTTCTGGCGGGGCAACACTGACGGAGTGGGTGAGCTGGCGCAGAGGCTGCTCGGCTCGCCTGACATATTCAATCGGGACGGCCGCACAGCCACGGCGAGCGTGAACTTCATCACCGCACACGACGGTTTCACCTTGCGTGACCTCGTGACGTACAACGTCAAACACAACGGCGCCAACGGTGAGTCCAACCGCGACGGATCTGATGACAATCGCTCGTGGAACTGCGGCGTCGAGGGTGAGACTGACGATCCGCAGGTGAACGCTTTGCGGCACCGCCAAGTACAGAACCTGATGGCGACCTTGATCTTGTCCAGCGGGGTTCCGATGATCACCGCAGGAGATGAGCTGGCGCGCACTCAGGAGGGCAACAACAACGCTTACTGTCAGGACTCGCCCATCTCGTGGGTGCACTGGGACACCCAAGAGACCTGGGCTGACCAGATAGATCTCAGTCGCAAACTTCTCCAGCTACGTGCCGAGCGTCCGGTCTTCAGGAGGGACGGATTCCGACAGGGGGAATTTCTGCTCGATCTCAAAGGCGAACCGCGCGGGCGCAAGAATGTCGCCTGGTTTGGCGGTCGGAATGCCGAAATGAGCGAACAGGAATGGCGGGACCATACCCGGCGGACGCTCGGCATGTATATCGCGTACGACGATCCGGAGCGAGCCTGCGACGAGGCATTCCTGATCTGGTTCCACGCGGGCTCCGATCCGATTCAGGTTGATCTGCCTGACGGAGCCTGGGCAGACACGTACACCGTGGTCGCTCACACCGGCGTGGAGGGCGAGCTCCCGTCGGAGAAGATCAAAGCCGGCTCAACTCTGCAGCTGCCGGGTCACACGGTCGTCGTCCTTCAGGTGGACTAATTTCGAGCCACTCGTGCCGGGAGTCCAGCCCTCGCAGCCCGCTGATCGGTAATCGGCCGATCCCAGCGCCTGCGCCTGCCGATCTGTCGGCTCACGGATTAGGGCACGTAGCCGGCAGACGGTGGTGTCGGGATGCTTGCCGGTAGGGTTGCCAGACCCATTTCCGCCTCATTTGCCAGCAGCGGGTGGTACGGCACAACGCGCACGGTGTAACCGATTGCGCCAGCCCGTATGGCCTCGACCCATCCCTCGTACCGGCGTAACCCGCCATCGACATTGACCCCGGTAGGGAACGGAGTGACTCGAGGCTCATAAAGCCGGTCGTCACCGCTTACGCGACCGGTGACCAGCTGCACCTGAATGTCGTCCGGAGTGAGCTCGCCAAGCCGGACCAGCGCGCTGACATGGATCTTGGTGCCTACCTCGACCTGCTCGCCGCCTAGCGATTCGACATGTTCCACAGCCACACCCGACCATGCGTCACGGACCCGGTGCTTCCAGCTCGCAAGCGCCGGCGCTCCACCCTTCGAGCCGTCCAGAGCGATGCTCGACGCCGAAGCAGGCGTGTAGAGGTTCGTCACGTAGTCGCGAGCCATGCGCGACGCCACGACCTTGGGAGCGAGGCCGTCGATGGTGTCCCGGATCATCTGAATCCAGCGCTCCGGCAGGCCATGGTGGTCAAGATCATAAAAACGCGGGACGATCTCGTTCTCGATGATGTCGTAGAGCGCCTTTGCTTCCAGATCGTCACGACGATCAGCACCGTCGGCGCCCTCGGCAGAGGGGATCTCCCAGCCGTAGGCAGGATCGAACCACTCGTCCCACCATCCGTCGCGGATCGACAGATTGGCTGCGCCGTTCAGGGCCGCCTTCATCCCTGATGTGCCGCATGCCTCGTAGGGGCGCAGCGGATTGTTCATCCACACGTCACAGCCCGGGTAGAGCCGCTTCGCCATCGCCATGTCGTAGTCGGGCAGGAAAACGATGTGCTCGCGCACCGCCGGATCATCGGCGAACTGCACCATCTGCTGGATAAGAGCCTTGCCGCCCTCGTCGGCTGGATGGGCCTTGCCTGCGATGACGATCTGAATCGGACGCTTCTCATCGGTCAGCAATGCCTTCAGCCGAGCCGGATCGCGCAGCATCAAGGTCAACCGCTTATAGGACGGCACGCGGCGGGCGAAGCCGAACGTCACCACATCGGGATTGAGCGTCTTAGAGACCCAATCCCCCGCCATGCCACGATTGGCGCTGCTCTCCGCGAGCCGCGAACGCGTCATGCTGATCAGGTCCTCGCGCATCCTCCGCTTGAGCGCCCAGATCGTCTTGCTGTTGACATGTTCCAGCGCATTCCAGTCATAGCCATCGCTCTCTGATGGGCTGCCGGACGGTGCTTCGAGCAAGTCGAGCAGATCGCGGTGCACCCAGGTGAGATGGTGCACGCCGTTGGTGATGGCGCTGATCGGCACCTCGCTGGTGTCGAATGCTCGCCACAGCCCTTGGAACATCTCGCGGGAGACCGAGCCATGGAGAGCTGACACGCCGTTGGCGCGCTGTGCCAGTCGGAAGCCCATGACGGCCATGTTGAACTTGCTCGGGTCGCCGCCCTCGTAGTCCTCGGCACCCAGGGCAAGGACCCGGTCCAGCGGGAGGCCCTCGAAGCCTGAGAACTGGTGAACGATGAGCTCGCGGGGGAACCGGTCGATGCCGGCTGGAACCGGGGTATGCGTAGTGAAGATGGTGCCGGCGCGGTTGCGCTCCAACGCAGTGTCGAAATCATCGCCGTTCTGCATGTACTCGCGAATCCGCTCCAACCCGAGGAACCCGGCGTGACCCTCATTGGTGTGGAACACCGCCGGCGCCGGGGCGCCGGTGATGCGGCAGTACGCGCGAATGGCACGTACGCCACCCATCCCGAGCAACACCTCTTGTTCCAGCCGATGGTCGGTGCCGCCGCCGTACAACCGGTCGGTCACCTCTCGCTCGTAGCCTGCGTTCTGCTCGACGTCGGAGTCCAGCATCAGCAGCGGCACGCGACCCACCTGCGCTACCCAGACTTGGGCGAAGAGGGCCCGTCCGGCGAGTGGCACCTCGATTCGCACGGGTCCGCTGTCATCGTGCAGCAATGTCAACGGCAACGAGTTCGGATCGAGCAGCGGATAGCGCTCTTGCTGCCAGCCCGCAGCATTCAGTGACTGCCGAAAATATCCCTGCCGATAGAGCAGGCCGACTCCGATGACCGGGATACCGAGGTCGCTCGCCGCCTTGAGGTGGTCCCCAGCGAGAATGCCGAGACCACCTGAGTACTGCGGAAGCACCTCGGTGATGCCGAACTCAGGTGAAAAGTAGCCAATGCTCACCGGCGCCGCGGAGTTTTCGGCGGCGTAGCCCTGGTACCACAGATCGCCAGTGAGATAGTCGGCGAGATCGGCCTGGATGAGGCGGAGGTTCTTGAGGAAACGCTTGTCGGTGGCCAGGGCCTGGAGACGCTCAACGGGTACGTCGGCAAGTAGCCTGACCGGGTCACCACCGGTACGCTCCCACAGCTGCGGGTCAACCGACCGAAACAAATCTTGCGTCTCCGGATGCCAGCACCAGCGAAGATTGCGGGCCAGATCCCCCAGAGGCTTGAGAACCTCAGGCAGTACCGGACGCACGATAAAGCGACGGATAGCGCGCACCCGCTCAACTTACCGGCGAACCTTGGCTGATTTTGGCTTTGTGCTGCATCGGTTCGATGAACCACGCCAGGCAGCGCAATCTGCCTGACCAAATAGCGTCGCCGAACGCCCGCGAGTCGACGTCACCACCCCCTGCCGCGTAGGCGGTCGGGCCGATAGGTTGGCACTCGTGACGGCAACCAACTCAGGATTCCCAGTACCTGAGCGCGACGACGCGGCTCAGCCAGGCTCCGCAGAATCCTCGTCCCAGCAAGCCTCCACAACGACGCCGGCGACCTCAGGTGCCGCCGAACCCAGCGTCACCCTCGACAGGCCGGCGCTGGGAGCGCCGATACATCGCATTCCGGTGCATAAGGTGTCGCCGGTCATCGAGGGCGGTGCGTACCCGGCGAAGGCAGTCGTCGGAGAGACCATTCCGATTCGGGCGACGGTGTTCCGCGAGGGGCACGACGCGGTCAACGCGTCGGTCATACTCACCGACCCCAACGGCGAAGAACGGCTCGAGCCGATGCACCCGACCACCCCGCTGGGCTTCGACTGGTGGACTACGTCAGTGGTGCTCGACACCGAGGGTTTGTGGAAGTTCCGCGTCGAAGGCTGGAGCGATCCATGGGAGACCTGGGTGCACAACGCCGAGATCAAGATCCCAGCCGGCATCGATGTTGCGCTGGTGTGCACTGAAGGCAAAGCTCTCTTCGCCAGGTCTGCCGACAACGCCGAGGCAGCCGCGGACATGCAGGGAGCCGCGCTGCTTCGCGGTGCCGCCGCGAGCCTCGACTCAGGACAACAGGTAGAGGACCGGCTTGAGGTCGTTCTTGCAGACGATGTACGCGCAGCGATGAGCCGATACGGCCCACGGGAGCTGGTATCGCCCACCGATGATTACCCGATCTTCGCAGATCGCCGTGCGGCCTTGTTCTCCTCCTGGTATGAGTTCTTCCCCCGCTCCCAGGGGGCGAGCTGGGACGACGAAAACCAGAGGTGGATTTCCGGCACGTTGGACGGCTCTCACCAGCGGCTCGAGGCTGCGGCAGCGATGGGCTTCGATGTGGTTTACCTCCCGCCGATCCACCCAATCGGCAAGATGTATCGCAAGGGACCGAACAACACGCTCACGCCTGGCCCCACCGACCCAGGCTCGCCCTGGGCCATCGGCGCCGAGGAAGGCGGACACGACGCCATCCATCCAGATCTCGGCGACTTCGAGGCCTTCGACCGGTTCGTCGCCAAAGCCAAGTCGCTCGGTCTCGAAGTTGCACTGGACTTCGCGCTCCAGGCCTCACCTGATCATCCGTGGGTTACCGAGCACCCAGAGTGGTTTTCCAAGCGCGCCGACGGCACGATCGCGTACGCGGAAAATCCGCCGAAGAAGTACCAGGACATCTATCCCATCAACTTCGACAACGACCGCGACGGAATCTATCTGGAATGCCTGCGCATTCTCAGGCTTTGGATGAGCCACGGAGTCCGAATCTTCCGGGTCGACAATCCTCACACCAAGCCGGTCAACTTCTGGGGATGGCTGCTTGCTGAGGTCCGGAAGACCGATCCGGACGTGATCTTCCTCTCCGAGGCCTTCACCAAGCCGGCGATGATGCAAGCCCTCGGAAAAGTGGGTTACCACCAGGGGTACACCTACTTCACATGGCGGAATGAGAAGTGGGAGATCGAGGAATATATGAAGGAGCTGACGACCGAGACAGACAGCTTCTTCCGGCCGAATTTCTGGCCGAACACCCCCGACATCCTGCCCCACTTCTTGCAATGGGGCGGCAAGCCGGCATTCACCATCCGCGCAGTCCTCGGCTCCACGTTGTCACCATTGTGGGGCATCTATTCAGGCTTCGAGCTGTTCGAAAACGCCGCCCTGGCGCAGGGTCGGGAGGAGTATCTGAACTCGGAGAAGTTCCAGTACCGGCCGCGAAACTGGAGAGCCGCCGAAGAAAGTGGCGAAACCCTCAGCCTGCTGATCGGCAGGCTGAACCAGATCCGCAAGGAGCATCCAGCGCTTCAGCAGCTTCGCAACCTGCATTTCCACCACGCCCCACACGCCAACGCGCTGGTGTACTCAAAGCGGAGCGGTGACGACGTGGTGATCGTCGTGGTCAGCCTCGATCCACATAACATCGTCGAAACCGAGCTCTACCTGGACATGCAGGCGCTCGGGCTGACAGCACGCGACGTCTACCTTGTCCACGACGAGATCACCGGACAAACCTGGCGCTGGGGACAGCACGCATTCGTCAGGCTCACCCAGGACGATCCGGCACACATCCTCACTCTGATCCGGTACGGCTCGCGGAGCGCGGCCTCCGGGCCGGCCACCATGCAGGGTTAGGACGCCGTGAGCGCGACGGGCGATCCTCAGGTCGCCGAACAGGTCCTGAGGTACATCTCCAATGCGCGGTGGTTTGCCGGCAAGGGCCGGCGCGCCCGGCTGCAGTCGCTGACGCCTCTGCCCTGGCTGACCGACATTTCGGAATTCTTCAGGCCCGCCGGTCCTCCGGCAGTACGGTTCGAGATCGCCGAGGTGAACTATCCACCCGATGAGGATCCTGAGCCGTCATCGACAGTGTCTGATCAACGTCGGGAAGACCCGGAGTCCCGAGATTTCGCGTCGGCCGGCACTCCCGAGATGGCCCATGAGATTGCGGCTGCGCCCACTGAGTACTACCAGCTGGCAGTCTCGTACCGGCCCGCGCCTTACGCGGAGCTGCACCATGCAGAGCTCGGTCGTTTCACCGATCCTGACCTAGGTCCCGTCATCGGGTACGACGCCGCCCAGGATCCGGAGGCGTCTGGAGCAATTCTGACCGCATTGCTCGGCGGCCGTCGGCTGCGCAGTCCGGACAGTGAGGTTCGTTTCAACATCACGTCGGAAACCGGGCTGAGATCTGATCTTGAGCCCCGGCTGTTCACCGGACAGCAGAGCAACACCTCGGTGATGCTGGGGGATAAGGCGATCATCAAGCTTTTCCGACGTCTCGAGCTCGGACACAACCTCGATATCGAGGTGCACGGTGCGCTCAATGCGGCCGACATCTCCGATGTCGCCGGGTTGTTCGGATGGGTCGAAGGTAACTGGGTGTCCGGTGGGCAACAGCTGGATGCCGATCTTGCGATGGTCATTGAACAGCTGACAGACGCCGTCGACGGCTGGGAGCTGGCACTCGACTCCCTGAAGGCCGAGAACGCTTTTCCCGTGAGACTCGGCGTCGGCTTCGCGCCGGAGGCTGAGGCGCTCGGAAAGGCACTTTCGGAGATCCACCACGCCCTGCGCTCCGCTTTTCCGACCAGGAAGGTGCTGGGCGCGCGCACGGCAATGATCATGATGGACCGGCTGCGTGAGGCGGCCGGCATCACCCCGGCGCTCAAGCCGTACATTCCCGGGCTGCTGCGCTGTTTCGATCACTTGAGTGCCGAGACGCTGGATACACAGCGCGTCCACGGAGACTTCCATCTTGGGCAGACACTGCATACACCTGCCGGCTGGAAGATCATCGACTTCGAGGGTGAGCCAGCCAAGACCATGGCAGAAAGACGTGCCCCGGACAGCGTTTGGCGCGACATCGCCGGCATGCTGCGCTCGTTCGACTACGCGGCGGCGAGCGCACCAGGACCACGCAGCGCAGCCTGGGCGGCAGAGTGCCGGGCAGCCTTCCTGCGCGGCTACGCCGGCGGGGAGTTGGATGCCGCAGCTGCCGGCATGTTGCGGGCGTACGAGGCAGACAAGGCGATCTATGAGGTCGTCTATGAGACCCGGAACCGGCCCGACTGGGTCGACATTCCGCTCCGCGCGGTGGCCGCGCTGGCGGCCGACGACCACGATTCAGCAGAATCCGAGCTGCCTTCCACATTCGCGTATAGCAACCCAGTGGCCCACGGCGAGCCTGCGAGCCCACCCCAAGAAGACGGCGAGCCTGCGGGCCCGACCAGAGAACAGGAGTAAGCACTCATGTCATACGATCCGACTGGCG
>Ga0081455_10006570_pt1 | contig 12441 bp, 11 predicted proteins | sample TabmetS3T2R1_FD_70207 | JGI IMG/M metagenome (GOLD analysis project Ga0081455, IMG submission 70207) | Tabebuia heterophylla rhizosphere microbial communities from the University of Puerto Rico - S3T2R1 | ecosystem: Host-associated > Plants > Roots > Rhizosphere ... | reverse complement strand
AGGCGCGGCGTAGCCCGCATCGTCGAGGAGCTCCAGGGTGCGGCTCCACAGCACCAGCGCCTTCGACTTGTCGGTGCGCGCCGCCACCTTGTCGACGATGCGCACCGGCACGCCATGGCGCACCAGCTCGTTGGCGAGCGTCAGCCCGACGGGCCCCGCGCCCGCGATCAGAACCTTCGGATTGGCAGCCATCGACTACTCCTACCCCCCGGTAACGATGTCGGCCGAGAGTAGCGGGCGACAGCAATCTGTCTAGCGCCCAACCTGTAACATCGTAGGATTGCGCCGAAGAGCCACACCGAGGAATCGCATGCCCCTGCCTCTCGAAGGAGTCCGTGTCATCGAAGTCGGCCAGGCGCTGGCAGGGCCGCTGGCCGGCGTGCTGCTCGCCGATATGGGCGCCGATGTGATCAAGATCGAGAAGCCCGACGGCGGCGACGATGCGCGCCTGTGGGGGCCGCCCTACGGCCCCGACGGTGAGACCTCGCTCTACTTTTATAGCCAGAACCGCAACAAGCGCTCGGTCACGCTCGACCTCAAGGACGCGAACGACGTCGACAAGCTGCATCTGCTTTGCGACACCGCCGACATCCTGATCCAGAACCTGCGGCCCGGCGTGGTCGACGAGATCGGCGTCGGCCCCGAGGCGATGCTTTTGCGCCATCCGCGCCTGATCTACTGCTCGATCTGGGCGTTCGGCTATCAGGGGCCGCTCAAGATGAAGCCCGGCTTCGATCCGCTGCTGCAGGCCTATGGCGGCATGATGAGCGTCACCGGCCGGCCGGAGGATCCGCCGACCTTCTGCGGCGCCTCGATCAACGACAAGGCGACCGGCATGTTCTGCGCGCTGGGCGCCTTGGCGGCGCTGCGCCTGCGCGACAAGACCGGCAAGGGCTGCCTGGTCGACACCTCGCTGTTCGATTCGGCCGTGCACTGGGTCGAGGGCGGGCTCAATTCCTACCTCGCGAACGGCAATGTGCCGAAGCGCCATGGCACCGGCGGCACCGTGATCGTGCCCTATCAGCTGTTCGACACCGCCGACCTGCCGCTTTGCCTGGCGCCCGGCAACGACCGGCTGTGGGCGCGCTGCGCCCAGGTGCTGGGACATCCCGAATGGGGCACCGACCCGCGCTTCGCCAAGACTGCCCAGCGGGTCGCCAACAAGGACGCACTGCTGCCGATGATCGCCGCGGTGATGCGCACCCGGCCGCGCGCCGAATGGCTGGCGGCGCTCGAGAAGGCGGGCGTGCCGTGCAGCCCGGTGAACGACATCGCCGAGCTTGCCGCCACCGACCAGCTCGCCGCCGTCGACCTGGTGCGCCGGCTGCCAACCCGGCCGGGCGAGGCAAGCGGACCGGAGGTGGTCGGCCTGCCGATCTGCTTCGACCGCCAGCGCCCGCATTCGCCGCGCTCCGCCCCGAAGTTGGGCGAACACACCGACGAGGTTCTTGGCCGATCCTGATCTAGAAGCGCGGACGCCTCGAGTCCTGGTTCCAGTTCGGATCGCTGCTCGGCGACATCGGCGGGTCCTGCGCCAGCAGACCCTTGCCGGGAATGAAATTGACCTCGAGCCGGATGCCGTCGGGGTCCTCGAAGACGATGTAGTAGTAGCCGGGCGCAAACGGGCCATCGAGCGGGCCGCGGTCGACGTGCGCGCCCATCGCCGTGAGCTTGGCCGCCACCTTGTCGACGTCCTCGCGGCTGCGCGCGCGGATGCAGAGATGATGGAGGCCGATGCGGTTCTGCGCGAAGCGCTGGCCCGAGTGCTCGTCGGCGCAGCGCTGGATGCCGATCGCGGTGCGGCCGCCCACGTGATAGAGGAAGTTGTTGCCGTCGAACACCTTCTTCATGCCGAGGAACGGCAGGAGCTCGGCGTAGAAGGCCCGCGCCTTGTCCCAGTCACTCACCGTCAGGATGACATGGGCGAGCCCGTTCACTTCGATCATGCTGAAACCTCCCGCTGACAGCGCAGGATAGTCCGCCCCGACCGCGTACGGGCAAACGAGATATCGTCATGCCCTCATAGAGAAGCCGCGGTCAGCTCTCGAAGATAAGGCAGGTCGTCGTGCCGTGGACCAGCACCCGGCCCTGGCGGTCGGTGATTTTGCCCTCGGCAATGCCGATGCGGCGGCCGCAATTGATCACCCAGCCCTCGGCCCTGATCTCGCCGGTCTGCGGCGTGATGGGGCGCACGAACGAGATCTTGAACTCGAGCGTCGTCGAGTTGACGCCTTTAGGCAGGGTCGAACGGACGGCAAGCCCCATGCAGCTGTCGAGCAAGGTGGCGGCGAGCCCGCCATGCACGGTGCCCGCCGGATTGAGGTGGGAGTCGCGCGGCTCGGCAGTGATCACGACGCGGCCGTTCTCCGCCTCGACAATGTCGTAGCCCAAGGTCTGCGCGATGGTGTTGAGCGGCAGCGTTCCGCTCGCCAGGCCCTTTACGAATTCGAGGCCAGTCATCGCGTTTTGCTGCTCGGCGCTCACCGTGCCGTAGGTCTTGTTGGTCATGACCTATTGGTGACCGAACAGCCTGTGAGTCGTCTGGCGATTTTCGGACGCGACCTTGGCGAAGCCGGCTGAAATGCGGCTTCGATTGGCCAACCTGCGATCACCGTACCGACGACGTCTGCAACCCGGCGCTGTGACGACTCGTTCGAACGGGGTCAGGAAAGGAGGAGTTTGTCATGCCCCTGTTCTTCATCTTCGCAATTGCTGCCGGTGCCCTCACGGTGGGTGCGGTCACCGCCGACGTGACGTCGGATACGCGGGCGGCGCGCCATCAGGCTCTGACGGTGAACTTCGATCCGACGCCGTACGCCACGGCGGCGGACTGTCAGGCCGCCGCGTCCCAGGCCGGTGCCCCGGCCTCGGCCTGCAACGGCAAGATCTAGCGACAACGCCCCCGCATCGCTTCGGCGGTGCGGGGGTTCTCATGCCTGCGGCGTCACCGCCGCCGCATCGTGCATGTAAAGCCAGCCGATATTGGCGATCGAACGGTCGCCTGACTGAGCCATCGCGGCGTCGCGCTTCTGCTGCTCGGGCCCGTCGTGCAGATGGAAGCGCACGCGATTCGCCGCGCTCGCTTCCTGCAGGCGGGTGGCGCGCGGCTTGCGCAGCGCCTCGTAGCGGGCGAGCGCGCCGGGCACGTCGTCGGGCATCGTTTTCAGGACGGCTGCCAGTGTGGCCCCGTCCTCGATCGATTGCGCCGCCCCCTGGGCCATGAACGGCAGCATGGGATGGCAGGCGTCACCTAATAGCGTGACGCGCCCGTCGCTCCAATTCGGCAGCGGCAGGCGGTCGTGCAGCGCCCACACGAAGGTCTCCGGAAACGACGAGATCAGCGCGCGCACCGTCGGATGCCAGCCCTCGTAGCGCGCCAGGGCGTCGGCGACTTTGCCCGGCGTCGTCCATCCCTCCTCCGTCCACGCGCCGTGCTCGACGACGCAAACGACGTTCATGAACTTTCCCGCGCCGACCCAGTAATGCACGACGTGGCCGTCCGGCCCCATCCAGTTGTGCGAGGCAACCTCGATATTGAGATGCCGGACACGCTCGGCCGGCACCAGGCCGCGCCAGGCGACGCAGCCGGTGAAGCGTGGCTTCTCGGGCCCGAACAGGAGATGGCGCACCCGGCTATGAATGCCGTCAGCGCCGACCACCAGGTCGGCCTCGGCTGCGGCGCCGTTGTCGAAGCGCGCGGTCACGCGCTCGCCCTTCGGCTCCAGCCCGACCAGACTGTGGCCGACGTGGAGTCGTTCAGCCGGTACAGGCGCGGCCAAGAGCTCGGCGAGGTCGCCGCGATGGAAGTGATAGTACGGCGCGCCGAACGCGGTCTCGACCTCGGCACCGACCGGCGCGCGCTGCAAGGTGCGGCCATCCTGCCAGCGACGCTGATGCACGGCCTGCGGCCGCACGCCGGCCCGGTCGAGCGCCGGCTTCAGCCCGAGACGGATCAACAGCCGGGACGCATTGGGACTGATCTGGATGCCGGCACCGATCTCGCCGATGCGCGGCGCCTGCTCGTAGACGTGGGCGTCGAAGCCGGCCTGCAAGAGATGCAATGTGGCCGACAGCCCGCCGATGCCGCCGCCGATGATCGCGATCTTCATTGCAGGACCCTACTCCATACAGCCCGGCCATCGCGGCACTCGTTACCACGCCAGGCGACATGGGTGTCGGGCCGCACCAAGACAAGCTTGGCCTCGTAGATCGGTGCAACGGCGGGATCGTCGACGATCACCGTGGTGAGTGGCGCCGGCGCAGCGTCGATCAAGGGCGATGGATCGGCATCGCCGAAGCGCAGCAGCGTGAACCAGGGCCCAAGCTTGTCGTAGAGCGCGCTGCCATCGGCCAGGAATGTGCTGGGCAGGCGCGCACCGGGCGCGGTCGTCGGCCGGTAGACGACGGGATCGCCGTCGACTTCGTCGTAGCGGTAGCCGAACTCCAGGCCCCAGCTTTCGTTCTCGGCATTGCCCAACGCGGCAATGGCGCGGCCGAGCGCATCGGGATCGGCGATGGTTTGGTAGAGCTCGGCGATCTTGAGTCGCACGCCGGTGTGCCGTTCCGAGCCCAGCCGATTGCGCAGGCCCACCGGCCGGCGCTCGCGGTCGTAGCTCGCGAGCAGGCCCGGGCCCGCCCAGCCCTTGAGCGTCGCGGCAAGCTTCCAGCCGAGATCGACGGCGTCGCCGATGCCGGTGTTCATGCCGTAGCCGCCGGTCGGGATGTACTGGTGCGCCGCGTCGCCGGCAATGAAGACGCGCCCGCCGCCGTAGCTCTGGGCCAGCAGGAGGTTGGTGAACCAGGGATTGGCGACCAGGATCTCGCGCTCAAAGCCGCGGCCCGCCCAGGCGTCGAGCATGGCGTCGGGGTCGGGCGTCCCCTCGGCCGGCATGCGCGTCTGCAAGGTCCAGGTGTCCTTGTCATCCTGCGCGATCAGCGTGCCCTTGTCGGTCTGGTAGTGCCAGGCGATGCCGAAGGCCTGCAGGAGGTCGCACGCGTCGGACCTGAAATGAATCATGTAGCGATGGGCGACCGCCGCCTTACCGTCGAGCCCGATGCCCTGCTTGTCGCGCACGATGCTCGAGCCACCATCGCAGCCGGCCAGGAAATCGCAGCGCACCTGCTCGGTGCGGCCGGTCTCGGCGACGCGCAGGGTGCAGGTGACGCCCTCGCCATCCTCCACGAAATCCTCGAAGGCAACGCCCCAGCGCGCCTCGACCAGCGGATCGTCGATGATGGCGTCGCGCAGCACCGGCTCGATCATCACCTGGCTCACCCGCATGGCGGGCTCGCGCGACTGAGTGCCGTCATTCGTGGCGCGGATCTCGGCGCGCTTCTCGACGACGCTGGGATAGCGGAAGCGGTGCAGCTCGCGCCCGCCCTTCTCCCTGGTGAGCGACGTGATCCAGGAGACGTCGAAATTGTTCTCCTCCGGCACGGCGACGGCGCGCAACTTGTCGATGAGGCCGAGCCGGCGGAACAGCTCCATCGAACGGCCGTTGGTGATGTCCATCTTGGGATGCCGCGTCGTCGCGGCATTGCGTTCGACCAGGAGGCAGCGCACCCCGAAGAGGCTGAGCGTGCGCGCGAGCGTCATGCCGACCGGCCCGCCCCCGGCGATCAGGACCGGCACGTGTTTCACGGCCACAGGGCTGCGACGCAGGCTCCGATCCACAGCAGCACGACGATGCCCATCGGCCAGTCGGTCAGGATGACATCGGTCGGCGATTCGCCGCCGTCGCGGGCCTCGACCAGGTACCAGTAGCGGTAGAGGCCGAACAGCACCAAGGGGATGGTGATGCTGAGCTTGGCGTTGGTCGAGATCACGAACAGGCTGTAGAACACCAGCGCGCCGGTGGCCGACATCTCGGCATAGCGGTCGACCAGCGCCACCGAATAATTCTGCAGGACCTCGCGCGAGGCGGTGCCGGTGCTGCCGAGCTCCTGCCGCCGCTTGATCGCCGCGAGATAGAGCGCCAGGCAGAGCGTGGTGATGGCCATCCACATCGACAGCGGCACGCCGATCGCCTCGGCTCCGGTGTAGACACGCAGCACGAAGCCGGAGGCGACCGTGAAAATGTCGACGACCGGCTGTTCCTTCAGCCAATACGAATAGGCGAGATTGAGCAGTACATAGCCGCAGATCGGCAGCATGGCGGCGGGCGACCACAGCCAGCCGGCCATCAGCACGCAGTAAAGGATGGCCAGCAGGATCAGCGCCGCCCGCGGCGTCACGGTGCCGGCGGCCAGTGGCCGGCGGCTCTTCTTCACCGGATGGCGGCGGTCGCGTTCGATGTCGCGCAGGTCGTTGACGATGTAGCTCGCCGAGGAGGCGACGCAGAACAGGGCGAAGGCCAGCAGCGCGTTCTTGATCGAGCCGGCATCGAGATAGGCGCGGGCAAAGACAAGGGGGGCCAGGACGAAGGTATTCTTGATCCACTGCCGCGGCCGCACGAGCCTCAGCAGCTCATATGCCGATGTCGAAGGAATAGACTCCGCTCCCGTCACCACGAATTCGGCTATACTATGAGATCGAAACCGCAGCCATAGTCCACATGAGGCCGGTATCGTCCTGGGGCCGCCTCAGCGCCGATCCGCACCACGTCATAGAACTGACAGATCGCGACCGCGTCGCGGCTGAATTGACGGGCGCGACCACAGCAGGCATCGCGCATGGCCTGGGCAAGAGCTACGGCGATGCCAGCCTCAATCCCCAGGGCATCCTGTGGAGCACGCGCGGCCTCGACCGGCTGATCGCCTTCGACAGCGCTTCAGGCCGACTGACCTGCGAGACGGGCGTCGTGCTGCGCGACATCCAGCGCCTGATGATCCCGCGCGGCTGGAGCCTGGCGGTCGTCCCGGGCACCCAGCTTGTGACCGTCGGTGGCGCGATAGCCAACGACGTGCACGGCAAGAACCATCATGTCGTGGGTGCCTTCGGCGACCATGTCCGACGATTGCGTTTGGTACGCAGCGACGGTGAGACGATCGAGTGCGGGCCGGACCTCAAGCCCGAACTATTTGCAGCGACCATCGGAGGCCTGGGCCTGACCGGTGTGATCGTCGAGGCCGAGCTGCAGCTCCGCCCGACCTCGGGGCCTTGGCTGGAAGCCGAGACGCTGACCTTCGAAGGCCTCGAGGACTTCTTCGCCCTATCCGACGAGTCGGAGGCCGGCTGGGAGCACACCGTGGCGTGGATCGACTGCACGTCGGGCAAGGCCGTGCGCGGCCTGTTCATGCGTGGGCGCCCAACGCCTGCCACCGGCAGCGGTTGGCGCGAACGGCGGCGGCGCCTGCCGTTGACGCCGCCGGTTTCGCTGGTCAACGGCCTGTCTTTGAAGCCCTTCAACTCGCTCTACTACAGCGTCAATCGCCGTCGCACAGGACTGCGCGTCGTGCATTACGAGCCGTTCCTTTATCCGCTCGATTCGATCCTCGACTGGAATCGCCTGTACGGTCCGTCAGGCTTCTTCCAGTACCAGAGCGTGGTGCCGCGCGCGGCCGGCCTCGAGGCGACGCGCGACATGCTCGACGCCATCCAGCGCTCCGGCCAAGGCTCGTTCCTCGCCGTGCTGAAGACATTCGGCCATCGCGCAGCGGCGGGATTGCTGAGCTTCCCGCAGCCCGGCGTCACCCTGGCGCTCGATTTCCGCAACAGCCGCGCGCTGCCCGAGCTGTTCAGCCGGCTCGACGACATCGTCCGTGCCGCGGGCGGGCGACTTTATCCTGCCAAGGACGCGCGCATGCCGCGCGCCCTGTACGAGGCCACCTATCCGAACCTCGCGGCGTTCGCCAGGCATCGCGACCCCGGCATGAGCTCGGCCATGTCCCGCCGCTTGATGGGAACTTGAAAGGAAGACGAATGAAGATAGTCGTCATCGGAGCGACCTCGGGCATCGCCGAGCACTGCTGCCGGCTGTGGCTGGCCGCCGAGCCCGCCGAGCTGGTGTTGGTCGCGCGCGACAAGGCGAAGCTCGACAAGATCGCCGCCGACCTCAAGGTGCGCAGCCCAGACTCGACGATCACCACCGTGCTGGGCGATTTCCTCGACCGAACCTTCATCCAGAGCGTGGTCGACGGCACGGTCGCGACGGGACCGGTCGACATCGCGCTGATCGCCCATGGCTGGATGCCAGACAACCAGGTCGGCCTCGATCTCGCGACCTGCGAGCAGATCCTGGACGTCAACGCCGTTTCGCCGGTGCTGTTCGCCGAGGCCTTCGCCGCGCATTTCGTCACGGCGGGCCGCGGCACCATCGCCATCATCGGCTCGGTCGCGGGCGACGTGACGCGCCGGGCCAACTATCTCTACGGCGCCTCGAAAGCCCTGCTGACGCGTTACGCCCAGGGACTCGACCATCGCCTGATCGGCAGCGGCGTGAAGGTGGTGTTGATCAAGCCCGGCCCGACCGACACGCCGATGACTGCCCGGCTCAAGGCCCGCGGTCAGCGCATGGCGCCGGTCGAAGACGTGGCGCGCGCCACAGTCGAGGGCATTCGGCGCGGCAAGGCCGTGGTCTACACGCCGCCGGTCTGGCGACTGATCATGCTGATCGTGCGCCACATCCCGAGGCCGATCTTCAACCGTCTGCCGCTTTGACGCCGACTACCTCGGGGTCATGGTCAGGGTGACGCTCGCGGGTCGGGTAAGTCCGGTGAGGTTGAGCGTGATCGAGTTGCCGGCCGTGCCTGAAATGTTGAACCGCATCGAACGCCCCATGATGTTCGGAAACTCTCCGCTGCCGGTCAGCGCGCCGCCCGGAGAAATCGCAAAGGAAAATACGCCCGGCGCCATCAGGTAGCCGGCGCTTTCGATCCGGCCCGAGCCGCGGTCGTTGGTCACCTCCGCCGTGACGATAAGAAGAGCCGCGTAACCGCTGGGCGCTCTTTCCGGCGACGTCAGCGACCCCGTGTACTGTCCATCGGGAACGACAGTCGTTGCCGTCGCGGGAGCGGGCGTCGGCGCAGGTGTTGCAGATGGCGTGGCGCTGGTGGCCCTGGCCTTGGCTTCCTCCTCAGCCTTCTTGCGCGCCTCCTCCGTCTTTTTCTTCTCCTCGTCCGCCCTCTTCTGTTCCTCCTCGTACTTCGCCACCGCAGGTGCCGCTTCCTTCAGAAGCGCTTGCTGCTGGGTAACGTTCAGGAATCCGGTCGACGAAATGTTGCGCGCTTTCTGCCAGGCGCCGATCATCTCGCGCGTGCGCGGTCCGAACGTCCCGTCACTGCCGCGCGTGTCGAAGCCGAGCGACGTCAGCGCGACCTGCAGGCGCTGACGATCGAACTGACCCAGCCGCAACGCCGCCTCGGTCGCTTCGGCTGCCTTGCGGTCTGCAGCCTCCTCGGCCTTCTGCCGCGTCCCGGTGTCGGCCTTCGCCTTGGCCTCTGCCTCGGCTTGCGCGCGTGCCGCTGCAATCTCGTCAGCCTTCTTGCGCTCTGTCTCCGCCTTGGCCAACGCCTCGTCGGCTTGTCGCTTGGCTACCCCCTCGTCAGCCGCCTTCTGCCGCGCCTGCTCCTCGGCGGCCTTCAGTGCCGCGATCTCGTCCTCTGCCTTGCGCCTCGCTGCCTCGTCCGCTGCGATCCTTCGCTGGTCGGCCTCCTCCTTGCGGCGCGCCTCGATCTGCGCCTTGAGCTGCGCCAACTCCTGCTCCGCCTTCTGACGCTCGACCCGCTTCCGCTCGACGTCGCTGTCGGCCTGCACCTTGGCTGCTGCTTCCTCTGTGCCTCTCTTGCGCGCCTCCTCCTCCAGGCGCCGCTTCTCCGCCGCCTCGGCGTCGGCCTTGCGGCGCTCCGCCAGGATCTGCTCGAGTTGCTCGACCTTCAGGTCCTGCACGGCCGCGCTCTGCGACGGCGGCTTGCCGGACAGCATCAGGTATCCTCCCGCCACCACGGCAAGCGCCGCGGCAGCGATGGCACCGTAGAGAAGCGGCCGATTTTTCCTCGCAGGTGGCAGCGCGGCGGCAGGCTCGACGCCCGACGCAATGCTCGGCCGCATTACCACCGTCGCGTCGGCGGCGGGCCCGCCGGCGTAGGCAAGGAGTGGCCGCCAGCCCGCGATCGACTGCGGCCGATCGCTTGCCCGCAGCGCAAGCCCGGCATCGATGCCGGCCAGCAAGCCCGGCGCGAATCCTGCCGGCTGCAGCTTGCCGAGCGGCACGTAGGCATCATCCAGCATGCGGTCGAACGCGCTCGGCGGAGGCTTGCCGGTGATGGCATGGTAGATCGTGGCCGAAATGCCATAGATATCGGTCCATGGCCCTTGCTTGGCCGAGGTCATCTGCTCGGTAGCCGCATAGCCCGGCGTGAAGACGGCAGTCATCACCGATGTCCGACCCGCCATTGCCATACGCGAGGCGCCGAAGTCGATCAGGGTTGGCTTGCCGGCGGCGTTGAGCAGGATGTTGGCTGGCTTGATGTCGCGATGCAGGAAGCCTGCATTGTGGACCTGCTCCAGTCCATCGAGCAGCGGCAACAGAACGGCGTCGATCTCGGTTGGCGATAGCCGGCCTTGACGGCCCAGCCGGTGTTCCAGCGTCTCGCCGCCCAGCAGTTCCATGACGATGTAGGCCGTGCCGTTGGCCTCGAGAAAGTCGAACACCCGCACGATCGCCGGCGCGTCGTGCAGGGTGGCCATCGTGCGGCCCTCGTCGACGAAACGCTGGCGGCCCCAGGTGAAGTCGTCGGCCATCCTGGTGGAGCGCGGCAGAACGGCAGAGCTGCCCTCGCGCACCGCCAACGCCGATGGCAGATACTCCTTGATCGCCACCTCTCGACCAAGCTGCGCATCGCGCGCACGGTAGGTTATGCCGAACGCACCCTGCCCAATAACCGCGACGATCTCGTAGCGGCCGATGAACGAACCCACCGGCAACGAGCCAAAATGTCCTTCCGACATCTCCGAAGCGGGACTGCTCTTGTCGTCAGCCACCCATGAAGCCCCATTTGGCATGCTCGACAATCGAACGTCGAAGCGAACCTGCCAGCACGATATCGCGAACGCAACCTCTTCAGGCGCGCTTCGCCGCCGCCTCTTTCTCGGCCATCTTCTGCTTCAGCTGCTCGGGCGTCAGCCGGACGATGTGCTCGTTCTGGTGGCTGTAGATGTCGTACTTCTGGACGTCGAGGTCCTCGAGCACGATCTCGCGCGCCAGCACCTTGCGCTTCCAGTCGGCATGCTCGGCCTCGGCGGCATGGAATTCGGGCATCACCTCCTTGGCGAAGAGCTCGAGCGAATCGCAGATGTCCTGGTGGCTCGTCTTGCCGGCCTGGTTGAGCAGGATCACCTGGTCGACGCGGCTCGCCTGGAACTGGCGCAGCTTCCGGCGGATGGTCTCGGGTGAGCCGATCAGGCCTGACTCCAGCGCCTTCTTCTCCTCCGGGCCACCCTTCCAGCTCTGGTACTCCTTCCACAGATCCGACGTGCCCGGCGCGTCGACGCCTTTTCTCCCGTAGTAGGAGAGAGCAAAGATAAAGAACGTCCAGCCGGCGGCCTTGGCCTCGGCCTCCGCGTCGGTCGGGGCGCACATGAAGCCCGACACCATGGCGACGTTGGGATTGCTCGGATAGTCGGTGAGCTTGGCCGGGTTGTTCAGCAGGTTGTTGTAGTACTTGTGCACCCAGGCGCGCGCCGCCTCGGGCGTCACGAAGGTGAAGCCGAGCGCGCCCATGCCCCATTCGCCGGCCTTGCCGATGGTCGCGATGTTGGAGCAGGCGACCCACAGCGGCGGATGCGGCTTCTGCAACGGCTTGGGAATGACGTTGCGCGCCTCGAAGTCGTAGTACTGGCCGTGGAACTCCCAGCTCTCCTTGGTGAACATCGGCACGATCGCCTTGACCGCCTCCTCCCAGCGCTCGCGCTTGTCGCGCACGCGGATGTTGAAGGGATGGAGCTCGGCCGGTCCCGCCGCCTCGCCCATGCCGAGATCGACGCGGCCGCCCGACAGCAGGTCGAGCGTGGCGATGCGCTCGGCGACGCGATGCGGCTGGTTGGTGGTGAGCTGGACGACGCCGTGGCCGAGGCGGATGCGCTTGGTGCGCTGGCTGGCGGCGCCGAGGAAGACCTCGGGCGCCGAGGAGTGCGAGTACTCCTCGAGGAAGTGATGCTCGACCTCCCAGGCGTAGTCGTAGCCGAGCTTGTCGGCGAGCTCGATCTGGGTGAGCGAATCCTGCAGCAGCTGGTACTCGCTCTTCGGCCCCCAGGGGCGCGGCAGCTGGTGCTCGTAGAAGATGCCGAATTTCATGGTCACTTCCCTTTGCAGAAGGTCGTGATGCGGTCGATCAGGGTGGGCAGGAAGCCAGCCGGCAGGTCGTGGCCCCAGCCCGGAAAGGTCTCGATCTTCGCTGCCGGCACCAGCTTCGCGACGTCGCGGCCGCACTCGACCGGCAGCAGCGGATCCTCCTCGCCGTGCAGCACTAGCGTGGGCACCTTGATGTCCTTCAGCATCTCGA
>Ga0081455_10006569_pt1 | contig 12442 bp, 10 predicted proteins | sample TabmetS3T2R1_FD_70207 | JGI IMG/M metagenome (GOLD analysis project Ga0081455, IMG submission 70207) | Tabebuia heterophylla rhizosphere microbial communities from the University of Puerto Rico - S3T2R1 | ecosystem: Host-associated > Plants > Roots > Rhizosphere ... | reverse complement strand
CCTGCCGGATCATGCGCACCGCCAAGCGCATGGGCCTGCGAACGGTGGCGGTGTTTTCCGACGCCGATCGCAACGCCATGCACGTGGCGCTCGCCGACGAGGCCGTGCTGATCGGCCCGGCGCCGGCGAAGGACAGCTACCTGCACATCGAGGCCATCATCGAGGCGGCGCAGGCGACGGGCGCCGGCGCCGTCCATCCCGGCTACGGATTCCTCTCCGAGAATGCCGACTTTGCGCAGGCTTGCGCGGATGCGGGGCTGGTTTTCGTCGGTCCGTCCGCCGCGACCATCCACCTGATGGGCTCGAAATCGGCGGCCAAGGCGCTGATGGAAGCGGCGGGCGTGCCGGTGGTGCCCGGCTATCACGGCGAAGATCAGGGCATCGAGGCGCTGCAGGCGGCGGCCGATCGCGTCGGCTATCCGGTTCTGGTCAAGGCCTCCGCGGGCGGCGGAGGCAGGGGAATGCGGCTCGTCGAGGCGGCCGATGCGCTCCCCGATGCGATCGCGAGCGCCAAGCGCGAGGCGGCGGCCGCGTTCGGCAACGATCAGATCCTGATCGAGAAATACATCGCCAAGCCGCGGCACATCGAGGTGCAGGTGTTCGGCGATACTCACGGCAATGTGGTGTCGCTGTTCGAACGCGAGTGCACGCTGCAGCGCCGGCATCAGAAGGTGATGGAGGAGGCGCCCGCGATCGAGATCACCGCCGAGCGGCGTGCCGAGATGTCGGCCGCGGCGCTCGCGGCCGCCCACGCGGCCGGCTACGTCAACGCCGGCACCGTGGAGTTCATATCCGACGCCGGTGGTTTCTACTTCATCGAGATGAACACGCGGCTGCAGGTCGAGCATCCCGTCACCGAGATGGTCACCCACCTCGACCTCGTGGAATGGCAATTGCGGGTCGCTTTCGGCGAGAAGCTGCCGCTCGCTCAAGAAGAGATCAGGGCCGACGGCCACGCCATCGAGGCGCGGATCTATGCCGAGGACGCCGGCAAGGGATTCCTGCCGGCAACGGGAACGATCCGGAGCTGGCGCGAGCCGACAGGGGAGGGCATCCGCGTCGATACCGGCTTTCGCGCCGGCGACGCGGTCACGCCCTACTACGACGCGCTGCTGGCCAAGCTGATCGCCTGGGGCAGCGATCGCGCGCAGGCGCTCACCCGCCTCACCGCGGCATTGGGCGCGTTTGAGATCGCGGGCGTGACCACCAACCTCACCTTCCTCAAGGCGCTGGCGGACCATCCCGACGTGGTCCGCGGCGAGATCGACACCGGCTTCATCGAGCGCGAGCTTGCCGCGCTGACACGCGCGAGCCAGCCGGTGGCCCCGCTTGACCTCGCCGCGGCTTGCGTCGCGGTGCTCGTGCGCGAGCACAGCGCTTCGCCGGCACCGGCTTCGCCCTGGGACCGCGCCGACGGCTGGAGCGTCACCGGCCGCCGCGGGCGCCGCCTGAGCTTTCGGCACGACGCGCAACGATACGACGCCGTGCTGTCGTACGGCCGGGACGGGCTGAGCATGCAGTCCGGCGGCACCAATGCGCGCCTGCAATTCGTCCCGCGCGAGGGCGCGCTGTTCGACCTCTGCCTCGGCGATGCACCGGAGCGGGCGTCGGCGGTCTGGGCCGGTCGCGACCTCGACCTGAGCACGCCGCGCGGACGCCTGCGGCTGCATTGGATCGATCCGTTCGCGGCGGATCTTGCGGAAGCGGCCGCGGCGAGCCGCATCGTCGCGCCGATGCCGGGGACGGTGACGCGCGTCCTCGCCGAGGCCGGCGCCGCCGTCGAGCGCGGCGCGCCGCTGATCGTGCTCGAGGCGATGAAGATGGAGCACACGCTGCGCGCGCCGGTTGCCGGCCGCCTGAAGGCGCTGAAATGCGCCGTCGGCGATTTCGTCCAGGAAGGCACGGAGCTCGCCGATTTCGAACCGGTTGCGGCTGATGCAGAATCCGGTTGACGTCTTACAGCAACAAATTGTGCCACAGCGATCATCGTCCGAGAGGTCACGGCTGAACATGGACACGCAGGTTCTCATCGTCGGTGCGGGACCCACAGGCCTGACGCTCGCCATCGACCTCGGACGCCGCGGCGTGCCCTGCACGATCATCGAGCAGAAGGAGGCGCCGCAGTTCCTTCCCAAGATGGAGCGCTGCAACGCCCGCACCATGGAGATCTACCGGCGCATGGGCATCGCCGAGCAGGTTCGCGCCGCCGGGCTTCCCGCCCATTGCCCCATGGACATCTTCATCGTGCTGTCGCTCATCGAGCCGCCGCTGGTGCATCACGTGCATCCGTCCGTGGCCGAGGCGAAGGCGCGCATCGCCAAGTCGGAGGACGGCAGCGAGCCGCTCGAGCCCTATCAGCTCATCTCGCAATACACGCTCGAGCCGCTGCTGAAATCGATCGCGGAAACGCTGCCGAGCGTCACCGTGCGCTATGGCTGCGAGCTCGTCTCCTTCGCGCAGGACGAGGGCGGCGTGACGGCCCAGGTCAAGACTGCCGACGGCGCGTCATCGGCGCTGCGCGTGGCCTACATGGTCGGTTGCGACGGCGGCGGCAGCCTCGTGCGCCGCCAGCTCGACATCAAGCTCAACGGCGAGGCCAACATCCAGCAGCTGCGCCAGGCGCTCTATTACTGCGAGGATCTCTACGAGCGCATCCCGATCGGCAAGGGGCGGCACTATCACGTCGCCGACGCCGAAGGCAGCTTCCTGATCGTGCAGGACTCGACCCGGCATTTCACCCTGCATTCCGTGGTCGAGACCGACGCCGACATGGCGCGAATGTTCGAGCGCGTAGTTGCGATGCCGGTCAAGTACGAGATGCTCTATGTCGGGCAGTGGAAGATGAACCTGCTGCTCGCAGACCGCTATGGCGAAGGCCGCGTCTTCCTCGCCGGTGACGCCGTGCACCTCGTCATTCCTACGGGCGGGCTCGGCATGAATACCGGTGTCGGCGACGCCATCGATCTCGCCTGGAAGCTCGCGGCGACACTCGAGGGCTGGGGCGGGCCCAAGTTGCTCGCCTCCTACGAGACCGAGCGCCGGCAGGTGGGCGCGCGCAACGTCGCGGCGTCGGGCTTTGCGGCGCAGGGACGCCGCACCTGGCGCAAGCTCTATCGGCCCGAAATCCGCGAACAGACGCCGGCGGGCGTCGCGCTGCGGGACGAGCTCGCGCGCGTCGCCGACGCCGAGCAGCACAAGGCGAGCGAGATGATCGGCGCCGAGCTCGGCTACCGCTATGTCGGCTCGCCGTTGATCGCGGTGGAGCCGGAGGAGGGACCCGAGCACAACTTCATGGCCTATGTTCCGACCACCTGGCCGGGAGCGCGGCTGCCGCATGTCTGGCTGCGCGACGGTAGTGCAGTGCAGGACCGTGTCGGCTACGGTTACGGTTATACGGTACTGCGGCTGGGTGGCAGCCAAGCCGACGCGGGCCCGTTGCAACGCGCCTTCGCCGCCCTCGGCGCGCCGCTGCAGGTTCTCGACATCGCGGACGCGCGCGCGCGCGACGTCTATGGATACGATCTCTTGCTGCTGCGCCCGGACATGCACGTCGTCTGGCGCGGCAATGACGCTCCGACCGCGCCGGACAAGCTGGCGGCGCTGGCGACAGGGCACTAGCGCATTCGTGCGGTTCAGTTTGGTCGCGCGCCGCGACGCTATCTCGCCGTCGTGCCGCCGTCGATCGGAATGATGGTACCGGTGATGAAGCTTCCGGCGGGCGATGCCAACAGCAGCGCCAATCCCTTGATCTCGTCGGGCTGGCCAAGGCGCCCCATCGGCACCAGGGCGGCGAATTTCTTGGCCACGTCTGGTTCGCGATGGAGCCGTCCGCCCGCGATATTGGTCAAGAAAGGACCTGGAGCGATGGCATTGACCCGCACGTTATGGGCGGCGAGTTCGACGGCGGCGTGGCGGACGATATTGCCGATGGCGGCCTTCGCTGCGACGTAGCCGTAGCCGACCAGCGGCTCCGAGCGCGTGCCGGCAATCGACGTGGTGGCGATGATGCTGCCACTGCGCTGGCGCTTCATATGGGCGGCGGCAAACCGAATGGTCATGAACGTCGCCGTCAGGTTCAATTCGATAGCGCGCTGAAACAATGTGAGGTCCATGGCGTCGATGGTGCCGCTTGGCGACAGTTCGAAGCCCGGCCCGGAGCTGATGCCGGCATTGGCGAAGACGGCGTCGAGACGGCCGTGCCGCTCCGCGGTGCGGCCGATCGCGGCACGCAGGTTCTCGGTGTTGCCGATGTCGACGATGGCTTGCTCGACCGCACATCCCATGGACGCGAGGCGAGACGATGCTTTGTCGAGCCCGCCCGCGTCGACGTCGCTCAGCACGACGCGGGCCCCGTTCTCGGCCATCACTTCGGCAAAGGCGAGACCAAGGCCGCTTGCCGCACCGGTGACGAACGCGACATGGCCATTGACGTCGAACAGGTCCTGCCGCTTCACCGCGATCCCCTTCCGGCCATGGCGCCCTGCACCCCGGCGCATCGGTTCGCCGTTATCCGTGGCGATGCCTTATAGCGTGTTGCGGATGACGACAGAACCATCCATCTTCTTGGGAGCCGATGGGCAGCAACCGGGAGAATCGCGCGGCAATCGGTTGGCAATGGAACGTGCTTGCCTTATCGATGGAGGCGCAGTCGGCAACAGGGGAGGAGATCTTGACGGCGATTCCGAAAGCCCTGCACGAGCATATCAACACGGCTTATCCCGCACATGTCTGTCTGGTCGGGACCACGCTGCCCAACGGCTTCGCGCAGATCACTCCGCGCGGCAGCACGATGGTCTACGACGACGACCATTTCGCGCTCTGGGAGCGCGGCAAGGGATCGACCAACGCCAATCTCGCGGATGGCACCAAGGTCACGATCTTTTTCCGCAAACCGCCGCTGCGCGAGGCCGGGCTTCTGCCGCGCGGCGGCATCGCCCGTTTCTACGGCACTGCGAAGATCTACAAGTCGGGACCGATCTACGAGGAAATATGGAACCGCCTGATCGAGCCCGAGAAGAAGGGCGATCCGGACAAGAAAGGCTTTGGGGTCCTCATCAAGATCGAGCGGGCGGAGGATTTGGGCGGCGCGCCGCTTGCGCTCGCCTGATCTTGGCAGCGCTTACACCATCAGCACGATCGAGCCCGTGGTCTTGCGCGCTTCGAGATCGGCGTGGGCGCGCGGCGCGTCGCGCAGCGGATAGGTCCTGCTGACCTCGATCTTGATCTTGCCGCTGCCGACCATGGCGAACAGATCGTCGGCCGCGGCGATGAGCTCGGCGCGGGTGACGGTGTAGTTCGATACGCTCGGATGGGTGAGATAGATCGAGCCGAGCGCGCCGAGCCGTCGCGGCGGCATGGGATCGGGATCGCCGGAGGCTTCGCCGAAGGAGGCCATCACGCCGCGCCGCCGCAGGCAGCGCAGCGAGCCCTCGAACGTCGCCTTGCCCACGGAATCGTAGACCACCGGCACGCCTTCGCCGTTCGTGATCTCGCGCACCCGTTCGGCGAAATCCTCGCGCGTGTAGACGATGGCGTGATCGCAGCCGTGCGCGCGCGCCACCGCCGCCTTCTCGTCGCTGCTCACCGTGCCGATCACGGTGGCGCCGAGATGCTTCGCCCATTGGCACATGATCAGCCCGACGCCGCCGGCGGCGGCGTGAATGACGATGGTGTCGCCGGGCTGCACCTTGTAGGTGTCCTTGAGCAGCGAGCGCGCGGTCATGCCGCGGATCATCATCGAGGCAGCGGTGCGCTCGTCGATGCCGGCGGGGAGGGGGATGAGGCGCGCGGCCGGCACGATGCGGAGTTCAGCGTAGGAGCCTTCCGGCATGCCGGCACAGGCGACGCGGTCGCCCACCGCGACGCCGTCGACCTCGGGCCCGACGGCGTCGATCACGCCCGCGCTTTCAAGCCCGATGCCGGAGGGAAACGATTTTACGGCGTGGATACCGCGCCGCATCAGCACGTCGCGGTAGTTGACCGCGACCGCGGTGTTGCGCATGCGCACCTCGCCGGGGCCGGGAGCGCCCACCTCGACGTCCTCGAACCGCAGCACTTCGGGCCCGCCGTATCGATCGAAGCGAAACGCCTTGCTCATGCTGCCAGCTCTTTCGAAAGGCGCTCCATCATCCAGGACTCTGTTTGCTGCCAGAGGAAAGAATCCGGCGTTCAGAGCGCGACCGGCTCGAGGTCGAGCCTGAGCGCCTGCATCACGCGCGCGTTCATGTTGTAGCTGCCGATCAGCACGGTCAATTCGACGATCTGGCGGGCATCAAAATGGCGCTCGACCTGGGCGAAGACCTCGTCCGGCACCGCGATGTCGCGGGTCATGGTGTCGGTATAGGCGAGCGCGGCGCGCTCGCGATCGCTGAACAGATTCGAACCGTCCCACGCGGCGAGTGCGTTGCAGTCGTCGAGCGAGAGGCCCTCGGCGAGCGCCAGGGACGGCACGTGCTGGCGCAGCACGTATTGCGAGTTGGTGAGATGGCCCATGCGGATGATCACGATCTCGCGCAGCCGCCCGTCGAGCGTGGTCTGCCAGCGCACCGCGTTGGAGTGGTTGAACCAGCTCTCGGCGAGCGGGGGACTGTTGAGCAGCATGCGATAGATGTTGATCAGCTTGCCGCGCCGTCCGGCGCGATACTTCTCGATCACCTCGGCCAATTCCGGATGGTTCTGCTCCTGGATCAGCGGAACGCGAGCCATCGCCTCACTCCATCTTGAAGCCGGTAGCCTTCATGATCGGCGTCCAGCGCGTCATTTCCGCGGCGATGAACTGCCGCGTCGCGTCCGGACCGGAGTCGAGGATCGGCTCGAAGCCGGAAGTGACCAGGATGCGCTGGAACTCGGCGTCCGCCATGATCCTGCGGGTCGCCTCAGCGATCTGATCGACGATGGTCTTCGGCACGCCGGCGGGCGCGAAAAGTCCGTTGAGATTGCCGGCGATCATGCCGGGAAGGCCGGCTTCGATCGCAGTCGGGATATCCGGCGCCGCCTTGATCCGCGTCGTCGCGTTGATCGAGAGGATGCGCACCTTGCCGGCGCGATGGAAATCGAGCAGCGGCCCGCCCACGTTGGGGGTCATCATGGGAATGTGTCCGCTGGCGAGGTCGGCGACGCCGGGCGCCGAGCCCTTGTAGGGGATGTGCACGATGTCGGGCGCGCCGATGAGCTGCTTGAACAGCTCGCCCGCGAGATTGGTCAGCGTGCCGGCGCCGGCGGAACCGTAGGACAGCTTGCCGGGATTGGCCTTCGCATAGGCGATCAGCTCCTGGAGGGTGCGCGCGGGCACCGACTCGTGCACCACGATGGAAGTCGGCGCGTTGCACAGGATGTAGATGCCGACGAAATCCTTCAGCGGATCGTAGGGCGGATTGCTCATGATCGCAGGGATGAGCACCTGCGTGCTGGTATTGCCGAACAGGAAGGTGTGGCCGTCGGCCTGGGCGCGCGCGACCTCGGCGGCGCCGGTCACGCCGCCCCCGCCGCCGCGGTTCTCCGTCACAACGGTGCCGAGCACGGGCTTCATCATCTGCGCCCACAGTCGGCCGACGACATCGGTGGCGCCGCCCGGCGAGAACGGGACGACGAGTTTGACGGCGCGATCGGGATAGCCGCGGGCGGCGGGCGGCGCCAGCAGCACAGCCGAGACCGAAGCCACGCCGGCGGCCAGCAGCTCACGTCGGTTCATTCAGGTATCCTCGAAATGGTGGACAAAAGTGGCGGCGGGAGCTTGGTCCGGATCGAAGGCATTGTAAATCGCCGCTCACGTCGTCGCCTCGATCATGGCGCGCAGCTCCGGCGTCACATCAGGCATGATCCCAAACCAGGCGCGGAACGCCGGGCGCGCCTGATGCAGCAGCATGCCGAGTCCGTTCACGGTGGGATTGCCTCGCTTGCGCGCGGCCGCCAGCAGCGGCGTCTCGCGTGGAATGTAGACGATGTCGGAAACCAGCGCGGTCGGCGGCAAGGCATCGAGCGCAAGCTCGAGCGGCGGAGTGCCAACCATGCCCTGGTTGGTGGTGTTGACCAGCATCGCCGCGCCGGCGAGCGCGTCTTCCCGTTTCTCCCATGGCAGCGCCGTGATCGGGCCGCCCAGGTCGCGCTGCAGCGCCGCCGCGCGCGCCGGCGTGCGATTGACCAGCCGGATCTCTCTCGCGCCCTGATCGATCAGGCTCACCAGCACGGCGCGCGCGCCGCCACCGGCGCCGATCACGACGATGGGGCCGGCATCGGCGCGCCAGTTGGGCTGCGCCTCGCGGATGCTCTCGACAAATCCAAACGCGTCGTGGTTCTGCCCTTCGAGCGATCCGTCGGGGGCGACCACGACGCAGTTCATCGCCCCGATCCGGCGCGCGACCGGATCGACGCGGTCGACGATGGCAAGCGCCGCCTCCTTGTGCGGAATCGTCAGGTTGCAGCCGGAGAAGCCGAGCGCCGGCAGCGCGCGCAATGCGTCGCGCAGGCCCTCCGTCCTGATGGCGAGCGGCAGATAGGCACCGGTCAGCCCGTGCTGCGCGAGCCAGTAATTGTGCAGCTTGGGCGAGCGCGAATGCATGACGGGAAAGCCCATCAGGCCGGCCAGCAGGAAGCGATCGGGGTGGGTCATGGCCTATTGCAGATTGGGCACGAGCTTCTTGACCGTTTCGATCAGCGCCGGCGGGGTCTCGTAGAGCGCGGCCACGAGCCGCTCGAGCTGCGCGGGCGAGCGATAGGTCATGTCCATCTTCATGCGCGCCGCTTCGCCGACCAGCGCGGGATCCTCGAGCGCCGCGGCGAAGGCCTTGCGCATCAACTCCACCCGCTCCTGCGGCACCTCGGGCGGCAAGACGTAGGGCCGACCGAACTCGGTGCTGGAAAAGATGAACCGCATGAGCGCGCGCTGCTCGTCGCTCTTGGCATGGTCGAAGATCGAGGGCACGTCCGGGATCTCCGCGATCGGGTCCTCCTCCGCGCGCAGGAGGAAGACGAGCTTGCCGTCGCGGATGAGCTGCTCGTAGATGCGGAATTGGCCATAGGAGGCGCAGGCGCCCTGCACCTCGCCGCGCTCCATGGCGAGCACGGTGTCGGTCGTGCCTTTGTAGCCCTGCACGATGCGAAATCTGGTCCCCAGCACGTGGTTGAAGACAGTGGGCAGGATGCTGAGCGCGGAGCCGGCGCCGGCACCGCCCACGATGAACTCCTGCGTGAACAGGTCGGCGGGCGACTTGACGGGAGCGGTGACCCAGCGCACGCAAACCCGCGCCGGCTGCGAGGTCGCGCCGAGCCAGTTGAAGCGCCGGGGATCGGCCTCAACATTCGTCTGTCCCATCAGCGCCTGGCTCGGGACGTTGCGCGAGAACGACCCGAACACCGTGCCGTCTCGGGGCGCCTGGGCGTAGAGGAAATTGGCCGCGGCGATGCTCGCCGCCGCCGGCATGTTCTGGACGACGATGGTCGGCTCGCCCGGGATGTGCTTGGCGAGGTAGCGCGCGAGGAAGCGCCCGGCGAGGTCGTAGTCGTTGCCAACGGGATGCCCGACGATCATCCGAATCTGCTTGTTCTTGTAGAAGTCCTGCGGAGCTTGCGCGGATGTTTTGGTTTGGGCGACGAGCGATGCTCCCAAGCACAAGGCTGTTGTCCCCGCGAAAGCGGGGACCCATCGTGCCCAATGCGCAGGCCTCTGGGATATGGGTCCCCAACGCATGTCGGCTATAGCCGACATGCGCACGAGAAGTGCCGATCTCGGGTAAACCCGAGATCGGATGCGCGGGGACGACACCGGGTCTCGAGCCAAGCGAATCCTCAACACCATCGAGCGTTCATCACCTATTCCGCCGCGCGCTGGCGCACCAGCGCCGCCGCCGCCTGATCATAGCTTTCCTCGCGCACCAGCATCGGCTTCAACCCGACCAGCTCGTAATAGTGGTCGAGCGGGATGAGATGGTCCTGGCAGGGCGCGAGCGAGTTGCCGCGCTTGAGCGTGCGCAGCACGTCGCGCACCGCCTGCGCCGCCGCGAACAACGCGAGCGAGGGGAAGGTCGCGGCGCAGACGCCGGCAGCCTCGAGCTCCTCGAGGCTGCGCGCCTTCGGGCCCGCCGCCTGCGACAGCGTCGCCATGTGTGGTCCCTCGACCTCGCGCAGCACGCGCTTGATGTCGGGGATGGTATCGACGCCCATGGGCTTGGCCATGTCGGCGCCGGTCTGCATGAACAGCTGGCAGCGCGCGATCGCGGCGTCGATCCCTTCGACGCTAGCGGCATCCGTGCGCGCGGCGATGAACAGGTCGCCGTCGCGCCGCGCGTCGAGCGCCGCCTTGATCTTGGCGAGCATCTGCTCGACCGACACGATCTGCTTGCCCGGCAGATATCCGCAGCGGTTGGGAAACACCTGGTCGCTGATGAACAGGCCGGCGACACCTGCCGCCTCGAAGGCGCGCACCATCTGCCGCACATTGTTGACGCCACCGAATCCGGTGTCGGCGTCGACGTAGACCGGAATCTCGACCGCGGCACAGATGCGCGCGTAGTGGTCGGCATAGTCGCGCATGTTGGACTGGCCCATGTCGGCCTGCGCCAGCATGCTGCCGATGGCGGCATAGCCGCCCGCGACCAGAGCCTGGAAACCCTCGGCCTCGATGATGCGGGCGGAGAGCGCGTCGTAGGCCCCCGGCATCAGCACCAGGCGCTTGCCGGCCATGATCGCCCGCAGCTTCTGTCTCGCGTTCATGCGTTTCCTCCGTCGACGCGATCCCCCGCTTGCGCGAATGGGGACAGCGAAAGCGATATCAGCCGCGGCGGTCGCAGGCCGTTTGCAGCCATGGCTGTGCCGCCGCCATCTGCCGTTCCCACTGCGTGATCTCGTCCGCGTGCTTGAGGGTGAGACCGATATCGTCGAGGCCTTCGAGCAGGCGCATGCGGTCGGCGCTCGGCAGCTCGAAGGCGATATCGTCCCCACCCGGACCGCTGATGCGCTGCGTCGTGAGATCGACCGTGAAGGGCGCTAATCCGTTCGCCGCCACCACCCGCTGCTCGAACGCCTCGGCGTCCGCTGCGGCGAGCGAGATCGGGAGCAAGCCGTTCTGCAGGCAGTTCTCGCGATAGATGTCGGCGAAGCTGCGCGCCACGATGACGCGGATGTCGTTCGCCAGCATTCCCCAGACCGCCGCCTCGCGCGAGGAACCGGCGCCGAAATTATGCCCGGTGACGAGAATGCCGGGTTGCCGGAACTGCGGCCGGTTGAGCACGAAATCCGGGTCCTCGCTGCCGTCGTCGCGCCGGCGCGCGCGCATGAACAGCAGCGCCTTGTAGTCGGGCTTGAGGTTGCGCATGGACTGTACCGGCGCGATCTGGTCGGTGTTGATGTCGTCCTTGAGCAGCGGCACGGCGATGCCGGTATGGGTGGCGAACGGCTGCATCACGCCTGTCCCGCGATGAGCTGCCGCACGTCGGCGATGCGTCCCACGACTGCGGTCGCCGCTGCGGTCGCCGGGCTGACCAGGTGCGTGCGCACCTTCGGGCCCTGGCGGTGCTCGAAATTGCGGTTGGTGGTGGAGACGCAGCGCTCGCCCGGCTCGCCGCGGTCGCCGTTGCCGCCGGCGCACATGGAGCAGCCCGACTCGCCCCAGAAAAAGCCGGCGTCGCGGAAGACGCGGTCGAGGCCCGCGGCCTCCGCCTCGCGCTTCACCGTGGTCGAGCCGGGCACCACCATGGCGACGACGCCGTCGGCAACGCGCCGCCCGCGCACCACCTCGGCGGCGGCCGCAAGGTCCGGCAGCCGGCTGTTGGTGCACGAGCCGATGAACACGCGGTCGACCTTGAGTCCGGCGACCGCCACGCCGGGCGCGAGTCCCATATAAGCGAGCGCGCTCTCCACGGCCGCGCGCCGGCTCGGCTCCGCCGCGGACGGATCGGGCACGCGGCCGGAAATGCCGAGCACCTGGCTCGGGTCCGTGCCCCAGGTGATCTGCGGCTCGAGGCCGCTGCAATCGAGCACGTGCTCGCGGTCGAACGCGGCACCGTCCTCGCTTGCAAGCGTGCGCCAATAAGCGAGCGCGGCGTCCCAGGTCGCGCCCTGCGGCGCGTAGGGACGTCCGGCGATCCAGGAGAACGTGCTTTCGTCCGGCGCCACGAAACCCGAGCGGCCGCCCATCTCGATATTGAGGTTGCACAGCGTCATGCGGCTCTCGATCGCCATCGCGCGCACCGCAGCGCCGGCATATTCCACGGCGTAACCGCGCGCGCCGGCGACGCCGAGATCGCCGATGAGGCGCAGCGCCACGTCCTTGGCAGTGACATGCGGGCTGAGCCGCCCCTCCAGCCGGATGCGCATGCGCTTGGGCCGCCGCAGCGCCATCACCTGCGTCGCCAGGATATGCGCGAGCTCGCTGGTGCCGCAGCCGAAGGCGAGCGCGCCGAGGCCGCCCACGGTGCTGGCATGGCTGTCGGGGACGGCGTGGGTCGCA
>Ga0081455_10006568_pt1 | contig 12443 bp, 12 predicted proteins | sample TabmetS3T2R1_FD_70207 | JGI IMG/M metagenome (GOLD analysis project Ga0081455, IMG submission 70207) | Tabebuia heterophylla rhizosphere microbial communities from the University of Puerto Rico - S3T2R1 | ecosystem: Host-associated > Plants > Roots > Rhizosphere ... | reverse complement strand
CATCCCGTCGCAGCGGTCGGCGGGCTATCACATCCATTCCAAGGATCAGATCAGCGTGCTGATCGAGGAGGCGGACCAGTCGGGTCAGGTGCTCGGCGAGCAGCCGACGCCGCCGCGCCGCACGCCGCGCGGCAACGTGACCTTCACCGCCTATTCCAAGAAGTCCATGACCCATCGGGTCAATAATGTCGGGCCGACCGCGTTCCACAACATCGTCATCGCCTTGGCCGACGGGCCGGGCGGACGCTTCTCCCCCGCCGCGCGCGACGGCGCGGGCTATATGCAGCTCTTCGACAACGAGCGGGCACGCGCGTGGCGACTCGTGCTGGAGCCGGGGCAAGCCGCCGCCGCCATCACCCAAAACGCGCCTGGCCTGCGCGTCATCATCGACGGCGGCGAGATCGCCGAGAGCGTTCCCGGCGAGGGCGATCGCGGCATGATGCTGCGGCTCGGCGACTTCTATTGGCAGGAGCCCGGCGTCGTCCGCACGGTCCGCAATATCGGCACGACCCGCGTCCAGCTCGTCGAGATCGAATTGAAGTGATGATCGGAGCTAGTGCCCCGAACCCGAAGTTTGCGGACAAAAAATCGCGATTCGGATGCAAGGATCCGGAGCAGTTCAGAGCAGCGCCATCTCAAGCGAAAACTGGTCCGAAGAATCAAGGCAGGTCATATGCTGCTGCTTGGCTTGCCAAAGCGCGAGAAAAACGCAAAAATTCGTGCCGACTCGGAGTTCATTCGGAGAATCTAGGCGATGTTTGTTTTCTCCATTAGAACTGTTGTCCTCGCCGTCGCAATGTCTGCTCCGTCTCTTTCTAATGCAGATACTTTATCAGAGCAGTCAGAACTGTTGTGTAGCCCAGCAGGCTTGATGCGTTTAATCCCTCAGTTTAATGTAAATGGGAAATTCACAATTCCTAATCCAAATACTGACTTGCAGACATTCCTTTCAGCGCAACAAGGTCTCTCAAATGCTATCGATATGATCTTGGCTCAAGAAAACATAAGCCAAAATCCGTCGAATGTCGGAAGCCGTCCATCTCGACCGTTAATATTTGCAAGCAACTGGCTATCTAGTGAAGTAGGAATACAGACAGATGGAACAACCTTGAGTTCTCCTGAGTCAGGAAGAAAATTTGGTGGTTATCGCGTTCAATCGTTTTTGACCGGACTGACTCCTGTGCCTTTATCTCAAGGAAGCATGTATGTAATTAAGCAATCAAACCCAACCTATCAGGCACTTGTTTACCCGATGCCCACGAGCCACCCTTGCGTGAATAGGCTTGTTTTAGCCGCTGGCAATACTACTGGCTCCTGGCCGACCCCGACATATGCTCTTGGTAGATATCAGTTGGATAGCAATGGCCTCCCAATGCGCGATAAACCATTGATTACGTACTTAATCGTTAATATTTGTCTTGATCTCGGCAAGCCAGTGGTCATTAATCGAAAATCAGTTTTACAACCAAATGCGATGATCATTCTGGCGCTTCATTGGCCATGTGAGGGCTCAGGATGCGCTGATAATGAAGCTGGCCATAAACATTGATCATTCGTAGATAATACACGCCTAGCAGCTTATTGAACTAGTGTGGCTTTGAGCGGTGAAAGGCGCGGCCCGCGTGAGCGAAGCGCTCCGAGGGCCACCGTCTACAAAACAATACGTCGCGGGCTTACGCCGGCAGGTGCCGCTTCAAAAACGTGCGCGCCCGGTTGATGGTGCGGGCCTTCAGCTCCGGCGGGTCCTTCCAGGGAAACACCGTGATCTCGGCGTTCGGCGCCAGCGAGGCGATGTCGATCGAAACCTGGAGCGGATGCGCCGTCACGTCGTCGGGCAGCACCAGCATCGGCGTCTGGCACGACTTCGCGAAGTCGCGCGACACGCTGTACACGAAATCGGGCCGCATGCGGTAGAGACCGTGCAGGTATTTCTCGATCGTTTCCATCGGCACGTCGCGCCGGCGCTCGCGGAAGTCCTTGGCCCAGACGTCGCGCCCGGCGTTGAACATGTAGTCCGGCTGCTCCGGCCGGTGCCCGACCGGCTGGCTCAGCAGCGCGGCGACGACGCGCTGCGGCGCGCGCTCCATCAGTTTCATCGCGAACGGGCCGCCGATGCAATTGCCGAAGAAAAAGAACTGGCGGATGCCGAGATGGTCCATCAGGCCGAGCTGGTCGTCGGCGAACGCGCCCCAGGGATCGTCGACTGGCACCGGGCCGGTGGACTCGCCGCCCGTGGCGTTACGCTGGTCCATGGTGATGACGCGGAAGTCGTTCTTGAACTCCTCCGGGATGTTGATCACCGCGTTCGCCCAGACCGCGATGCGCGAGTTCAAGCCGCCGCCGGGCGTCGCCAACAGCGGAAAGCCCGTGCCGATCTCGGTGTAGCGGATGCGGACGTTGCCCTTCTCGTAGTAGCCGGTCTTGGCGCCCGCCGGCGCGCCTTGCGGGGCGCTTGTCTGCGGCGCCTGGGCAAACACCTGCGGTGCGGCTGCCGTCGCCGCTGCCGCGGCGCCTGTTGTCAGGACAGTGCGTCGGCTTGAATCGATCATGGCCTTCCTCCCGTATCGTTGTCGCGGGCATGCGCTCGGCCCCGGCACCCCATCATTGGACTGATAGTTTGCAGGATCTCCGGTGGCTCTCCATTGAAATGAGGATTTTCGACAAGGGCAAGCCGCTCCGAGGCGATGGGCGAATAAGCAACTGCAACGAGTGCACGGGCGCTTGGAACGCTGCGGCGAAAGCCGTCATCCAATCTCGAGCAGCAGCTTCTGCAGGATCGCTTGTTTGAAATTATCGAAGCCGATTGATTCGATGAGTACATGTCCTTCGCCGCCAACGACATGATTGCGATAGTATACGTCGAGACCTTCGGAAGGTTGCTGCGGAAAAATATGCTCCGGCGGCTTTACGATAATTGGCAGTCCATTGATGACGACACCTTTCCCAACCAACGCATCACGAACGTGATGAAGAGCAGCAATACCTTGGTTATCGTCGCCATCTCCGGAAACATCAATGACCTTCCTGCCACCAGTGAACTCTTGGTCGAACCGCGCGTCGCAGAACAGAAGCGCCTTGCCGATCAGAGTATTGATCCCGAGCTGCGGACGTTGTGCCTGTCTCAATCGATTTCGGAATAATTCCATCGATTTGGCATCTTGGACCCGCATCCACGGTACCATGACTGCCTGCTCGCGAGCCCATGCAACAAAGGCGATAGCAAGCACCGGTGGGTCGAGTTCAGCAATGACCTTCAGGACTCGGGAGTCTCCCAGCGCTTCAAGGTAACCGTCTTGCTGGGTTTTGTAGCGCGCCGAATTTACGCTGCCCGAGACATCGGCAGCTAGGATGAGCTGCATCCCGACCTTCTCCAGTTCGCCTGCATTGGCGGCAAATGCAAGCGCGAGCGCAGAAGTAGCCGCCAAAGCTTGGCGTCGAGTCACCGGGGTTTTCATAGTGCATTTCCTGTGTGCCACCATGTCCCAGTCAGCCTTGGTTGGGACTCGTCGCTTCCGCCGAAGGCGATTCCGAACACAGAACGACAACGTATAGCAGCAGGGACGGTCGGCCAATGTCCGAGATGGGTCAGAGTCAGGTCATTCGGCCATGTCGGCTCCAATGTCCAGATTACCCCCGAAAGCGGTCATTTATCGGTAGGCTGGCCGAAGGTGCCATCCCGGTGATTGCCGCCATTCGTGTAACGAAATTTATGGAATGTCTGCGAGTGCGTTTCACTCGCCCTTGATATTGGATGCTTTGATGATCGGCCCCCACAGCTCCATGTCAGATTTTAGCAGTGCGGCTAGTTCCGCCGGGGTGGAGGGCGTTACCGACGTGGCGATGTCCGCGAGCCGCTGCTTCAGTTGTGGATACGCAAGCGCCGCGACTATATCCTCGTGAAGTTTCCGAATGATGTCCGCGGGCGTCTTGACGGGCACGTACACGCCGTACCAGGACGAATATTCGTAGCCCGGCACACCTGATTCCGCGATCGTCGGAAGCTCGGGTACGAATTCGGAGCGCTTGGCCGAGGTCACTGCGAGCGCGCGCACCTGTCCATTGCGAGCCAGCGGTAGCGTGCTTGGCAGCGTCCCGAAATACACGTCGATGCGGCCCGGAATGACGTCGTTGAGCGCCGGTCCGCCACCGCGGTACGGCACGTGCGTCATCTCTATGCCGGTGAGCTTCCGAAACAGCTCGGTGCTCATGTGCGGATCGGCACCAGTACCGGACGAACCGTAGGTAACCTTGCCGCGATTGGCGTTGGCGTGATCGATGAATTCCCGAACCGACCTCACCGGCGATGAATTGGGAACGACCATAATATTGCTGAATTCGCAGACTTTGGCCACTGGCGCCAAATCCGCGACTGGATCGTAGCCCGATCCCGGATACAGGAACGGATTCTTTGCCATGAACGCGCCGCCGAGAAAGATGTTGTAGCCGTCGGGAGCGGCCGTCGCGGCGGTCTGTGCGCCCAGGTTGCCACCGGCACCGCCCTTATTTTCGATGACCACCTGCTGGCCCCAGATTTCCGAAAGCCGATTGCCCAGCACGCGTGCGATTGGATCGGCCGACCCGCCTGGTGGGAACGGGACGATGAAGCGCATCGGCCGCGCCGGATAAGTTTGCGCCCTCGCGATGCGCGGCACGGCGGGGAGCGCGGCAACGCCCGCGGCCAGATGTAGAAAATTTCGACGGAGAAGTTTCATCTTGCCCTCCCTCTCTCCCGCGTCTTCATTCAATCACCTCGTCGGCGTTACGACGACCTTCATTGGCGCTACTTTCCACCGCTATTCGACGTTCGAAGAAGTGTGCCGTGCGGGCGGCTCCACAGCGAACGGATGCTGCCAGAGGATCTACCGGCCGCCATCGAGCGCTCCCTTACAGTCATGCGCAGGGAGAAGTGCCACGCGCTCTTCACTGCCGTGTCCAGCGCCGAAACGAACTTGCCCGCGGCTTCTGCTCCAGCTTAGGTTGTTTTAGCCAACCCTGAGCAGCCCGACGCGATCAGGCAATTCTGCTTCCTGGCATCGCCATATGGAGCAACGCATGCCGATTGAAAAGATTGACACGCTTGTAGTCGGCGGTGGACAGGCCGGGTTGGCTATGAGCGAACATCTGAGCGCAAACGGGGTGCCTCATCTGGTTCTGGAGCGGTACCGCATTGCCGAACGCTGGCGCTCGGAAAGGTGGGACTCATTGGTTGCGAACGGTCCGGCTTGGCATGATCGCTTTCCGGGTCTCAAGTTCAGCGATGTCGACCCGAGCGTGGGTCCAAACGACTTTCCGCCCAAGGAAACAGTTGCTGACTATTTCGTCGCCTATGCAAAAAAGATTTCGGCTCCCATCCGTTGCGATGTTGAAGTGCTGAGTGTCGAGAGGATGATTCGTCGGCCTGGGTTCCGCCTTGAAACTTCCGCGGGCGTGATTGAGGCCAACCGTGTTGTCGCCGCGACCGGCTCGTTTCAGCGCCCCCTCATGCCTGCAATGGTTCCTTCCGACACGGGTGTACTGCAGATGCACTCCACTGGCTACCGCAACCCGGGCCAGCTGCCAGAAGGCGCAGTGTTGGTTGTGGGATCGGGTTCGTCGGGTACCCAGATCGCAGAGGAGCTCCTAGAATGGGGACGGCGCGTCTACCTTTCAGTGGGGCCACATGACCGTCCGCCGCGGGCCTATCGTGGGCGTGACTACTGCTGGTGGTTGGGTGTGCTCGGCAAGTGGGACGCCGCAGCCCGGGAAGCTGGAAAGGAGCATGTGACGATTGCCGTGAGCGGTACACATGGAGGCCATACCATCGATTTTCGTCTCCTTGCCGCAAAAGGAATGATTCTCGTCGGCCGTACGGAAGCTTATGAGAATGGCGTCATCAGCTTTGCTCCGGATCTTGTCGAGAATCTTGCGAAGGGTGATGCGAACCTTCTGTCCGTGTTGGCTGAAGCAGACGCCTATGTTGCACGAAATGACCTCGATCTGCCGGAAGAGTCCGATGCGCGTGCAACTGTGCAGGATTCAGAGTGTGTGACAAATCCTATTCCCTCGCTTGATCTGGCAAAGTCCGGAATCGCTACGATCATCTGGGCGACAGGCTTTGCTTCAGATTTCAGCTGGCTGAAGGTCGACGCCTTTGACGAGAATGGACGGCCAAAGCATCAGCGCGGCGTCTCGGCCGAGCCAGGCATATACTTCCTAGGCCTACCCTGGCAGTCGCGGCGAGGCTCCAGCTTCATTTGGGGCGTGTGGCATGACGCGAAGTATCTCGCCGACCAAATCACAATCCAGCGCAATTACATGGCGTATCACTACGCTTCGCAGCGAGAAGGTGAGGCGCGATAGTTGCTCGCAAGAATGCGAGCGTTCGGCTGGGCGACAGACGCCGCAATTCGCCGACCACGGCGTCGGTCTTAAGAAAAGCGGATAAAACCCATACAAGCTCGATAAATTTCGGCTCAATACGGGCCGCGCCGCCAACAGCTTCGAAGCCGTATTTGAAGGGAGGCCCAAATGGGGCACCAGCGTATCCGCAAGTTCAATACCAGGGACACCTACCCCGAACAAAAGCTCGATAACGACCTTTGCCAGGTGGTTGTTGCTAAGGGCACGATGGTCTTTGTGCGCGGGCAGATCGGCCAAGACCTCGAGACTTCGAAGAGTGTTGGAATCGGAGACGTGGCCGCTCAGGCCGACCAGGCCATGAAGAACATCAAGATTCTGCTCGAAGAGGCGGGCTCCTCGCTCCAGCACATTTGCAAGATCACGATCTACATCATCGACCCACGTTACCGGGAAGCGGTCTATGGTGTGATCGGCGGGCACCTCAAAGGCGTGTTTCCAGTCTCGACCGGGATCGTCGTCTCGGCGCTGGCCCGGCCGGAATGGCTGGTAGAGGTGGACGCGACAGCTGTCATTCCAGATTGAGGCGTGACATGACGTTTTCGATCGTCGCGCGATGCGTGCGGACTGGAATGCTGGGCATTGCCGTCTCGTCGTCCTCACCCGCGGTCGCCGCGCGCTGTGCCTATGCACGCGCCCAGGTTGGCGCCGTCGGAAGCCAGAACATCACCGACCCGACGCTTGGGCCAAGGCTTCTCGACCTGATCGCACTCGGCGCGACGGCACCAGAGGCCGTGCGCATCGTGGTTGGGTCTGTGGCCCACATCACGTTTCGCCAGCTCCTCGCCGTCGATGCGGCTGGACGCACCGGGGTGTTCTCCGGCAGCAAGACGCTCGGGACGTACGCTACAGCCGAAGGAGAAGGCGCCGCCGCGGCTGGAAACATGCTGAGGAGCAAGGTCGTACCGGAGCGCATGCTTTCTGCCTTCGTCGGCTCGACTGGAGCTCTCGGCAGCCGGCTGCTCGCCGCCATGCGCGCAGGTCTCGCTGCCGGAGGCGAGGAAGGGCCAGTCCATTCATCTGGCCTTCTCATCGTGCGCGACGTGTCCTGGCCTGTTGCCAACCTGCGGGTGGACTGGTCAGACGCGGACCCGATTGCCGATCTCGAGCGCTTGTGGGCAATCTACGAACCGCAACTGGAGGCCTACGTCAGGCGGGCTATCGATCCGTCGACCGCTCCGAGCTTCGGTGTTCCGGGGGACGAGTAAAGTGCAACTCGCTGTGTGTTGATCGTTGCGCTGACCTTGGTATCAACCACATCGATCTTGATGTCCGCTACCGGGACCAGGGCAGAAAAGATTTGATCGAACCGATCAGACATCAGCAGGCCGTGATCTGTCGCATCCAGTCCATTCCGAAGCTGCCCGCATACCCGAACCCAAAGCCTCAGAGATTCTTATAACAACCGTTAACCTCCACGGCCGCCCGAAACCCAAAGCCTCCAGACATTTTTTCTTCACGACCCGTTACAATTTGACGATTTTGCCCACATCCAGCGCGCACCATGGGAGAGGTGGCGTTCGCGTGCCCCTCACCTTGATGTTCGCACCGGGGCGCCTATGGAAGGCAAGTGCTGTTCTCATCGCTGGTTGCGTTCGCCGTGCTCCCATAGGCGTCCCAGTGCACCCTCGCCGCCGTAGAGCAATGCGAAAGTGCAAGGCCTGACGCGCCCTAGGGAGCGCCGAAGAAGGCACGCAGCTCGGAGATGGTCTCGGCGGCGTTCTGCTCGGGAAAGAAATGGCCGCCGGAGAGGGCACGGCCGGTCATGTGGGCGGCCCAGTCGCGCCATATCCCCAACGGCCCGCCGGCGTCCTCGTACCACTTGTCGAGACCACTCCCCGCGCTCCACAGCACGAGCACCGGGCATGCGATGCGGTGACCCGCGCCGCGATCCTCCGCGTCCCGCGCAAGGTCGATGGTGGCAGCCGCGCGATACTCCTCGCAGATGGCATGCACCGTGTCGGGATCGCGCAAGGCCGCGACATAGGCCGCGCGAACCTCCGGCGGAAAGCTCGTTCGGTCCGAGCCCCATCCGCCGAGCGCGTCGTCCACCACGATTTCCGGATCCGCTGCGATAAGCCGCTCGGGCAACGGCTGCGGTTGCGCGAGCAGCGACCAGGGCCAGTAATCCAAAGCGAGCCGCGCATCGGCGCGGCCGAGCGCTTCGCCGGTCGGAACGATATCGAGAACGGCGAGGCGTTCGAGACCATCCGCGTGGTCGAGTGCCAGTCGATAGGCTACGCGTGCCCCGCGATCATGCCCCGCCACCGAAAAGCGCGAGAAGCCTTGCGCTTCCATCATGCGAACCATATCGAGCGCCATCGCGCCCTTCGCATAGGGCGCGTGATCCGGCCGCGAGGGCGGTTTGCCGCTCGCTCCGTAGCCGCGCAGATCGGCACAGACCACCGTGAACTCCTCCGCCAGGGCCGGGGCAACGCGATGCCACATCAGATGCGTCTGAGGGAATCCGTGCAACATCAGCAGCGGGGGGCCGTTCCCCTTGCGGCGGATGAAGATCGTCGTCTCTCCGACGTCGACCTCCGCTGTCGAAAAACCGTCGAACATTTCACGCTCCACCGACTCCAGAGCCCGGTGATCAACGGCGCTCGAACTGCCCGGTTCCGACCGCTCGCTCGCCATGGCGCGTTGAAGAGGCGTGTGAACGCGCGTAAGGCTATTGCGCTTCTTTCGGAGGATGCACATGCGTTTTGCTTTCGTGGCGATCGCGTTCGCTCTGGTGACGGTGATCCCGGCCACGGCCCGCGCGCAGTCATGGGAAGAATATCGGCCCGCCGGCATCGGTTTCCGCATCGAGATGCCGGGCAAGCCTAAGCTCGAAACGCAGAAGACGAAGGCCGGCAATACCGCCTACCGCGCGATCGCGACGTATCGGGACACAGCATTCCTGGCGATCTACGGCGACAAGTACGAAAAAAAGGCCGACGATCGGGAGGCTCTGCTGGAGACCGTGGTCAAGAGCTTCACCGAGGGCAAGAAGGTGCTGAGCTCGAAGAAGGAGATGATCGGCGGTTATCCCGCCCGCCGCGTCGTGCTCGAGGACGACGACAAGGACAAGTTCGAAGCCAGGATCGTGATCGCGGACGACCGCCTGATCCAGGCGATCTTCAGCGGGCCCGCGGGCAATGCCCTGGGCCGGAGGTTTCTCGACTCGCTCGCCGTCGTCGATACCAAGTAGCGCCGAGCGGCGGCTGCCGCACGCGTTCTCCGCCGCAATACACCAAGTATGCCGTCCGCGCCTATCGTGCGTAACGTAGCTTCATCCAGATCGGGCCTTTTCATCATGTCGATGGCCCTGCGAAGTCGAGTACAGCGACTGCTGAGCGGCGAGATACGCGAGCAGGATCTTCACCGCTTATTTCTAAGCATACGAGAGGAGTCCGGCGGAAGTGGACTGGTGAGCGAGATCGCCCATTTCCTCGCTCATCCCAGCGTGCGAACCAGAGGCATTGCGTGGCATGAGGTCCGCGACATGTTTGTGTTTTTGAAGTTTCGGGAGTCTCTGAAGAGACGACGAATCTTCACTACGGACTTCCCCGCCTCAATGCCCGATGCCATGAGGGCCAATCTGCGCCGCATGAGACAACCAATTCTAAAGCGTGAAACCGGACTCAACCGAAATGATGCCGAAAAAGTGCTGGAGGCGGTCTTGGCGCGCGCCATTCCCACTCCAGGAGGTGTAAAGATCGGCGCACTAAGCGAGAGAGAAGCTAAAACGTTTGTTTGCATATCGAGTCATGCCAAAGCGGGTCCCCTCTTCGATGACAGCGATTTGTTCGAAGATTTCTGTCGCGCTCTACAAAAACAGAGCATCCTCCGCAGCTCCGAAAAGCATTCCCTAAAAAAGCGAAACCAGCAATCTCCTTGTTTGCTCTCACTGCCATGCACAATGCGGCCGTTGATTTGGGCGATGGAAGCACCGCTGCGCTCAAAATCACCCCGGACATCAAAAGCCGACTAGCAATCTTTGCAATTGCAGAGGTAGTCAAAGATTACGGCAGCGGCCCGTTCAATATGGCAACATGGCTGTTTAAGACTGGCCTTCCAATCGCCGATTATTGCGAACCGGGCGTCGCCCCTCCTACTAGAGCCCCATTCGTCGGGAACTTCGAAATGACAGAGCACCTGAAATTGGCCCACCTACCGTAGAATCGGGTCGATCTCCGATGCCGCCGTCCTTTCCGTATCGGAGCTCGTCGCGCAGATTTGGCAGGCCAAGCCGCGTCGGGAACGCTAGACGCTAAGATAAGACCAGGCGGTCGGGTTCTCGCCCCCGCGGCGCGCCATCGAACCAAGCGCGCAGAGGTGCTTCGACCAGGATCGCTCGTTTGGGTGGCGGGGGCAGCGCAGCGCGCACCAGCAGCGCGCGCTGCGCCGCGGAGCCGGCACTGTCATCGCTGCGCGCCCCGAGATAGGCGAGCGCGGCGACCAGCGCCCTCTGATCCTCGCCGAGGCAACCCAGCCCGGCATTGCACTTGCGACAAAGCAGGCCGCGAATCATGCCGGTGACATGGCAATGATCGACGCACAACCTCAGCTTCGACGGTTTCCTGCAAATCGCGCACAGCCCGCCCTGCCTCGCAAACAGGGCGTCATAGTCCACCCGTGAGATGCCGTACAGGCGTTTGATGTAATTGTCTCTGGCGCGCGCCCTCACCTTGTCCCTGTTGGTAACATTCCATGCGCGTTTTCGCGCGAGGATTCCTGCACGATATTCCGCATCATTCGCGTAGCGTTCCTTGTTCCAAGCCATTCGACCCTGCCTCATGGAAATGCCGGCGACAGACCGTCTCCCGTCGGCCCACGACGTGTCGCCGCCGCGGAGGCGAGGCCCGCGCCGGTGTCAGGTCGAATCGAGATGAGAGAGGAGGTGCGCCCCGATGAGCGATTGCTCCGGGCGCCAGCCAGTCGGCCGCTAGACGGCTATTGTTCGCGCCGGGCGGAGCCCGGCCAGAGCGAACCCAATTCGGGTTCGTGCCTGACTCATAGGTGACTTACGTAACGTCGTCAAACACAAAAAGCGATCGATATGATCCTCGATCTGCGTCAAAGAACAAGTCATTGATCATATTCAAGAACATTCGTCTGAGGCGTGGTTCGTCCTAGAAGCGGCGCACCCCGAAAGGCGCCAAAAAAGACCGCGAGCACGACGATTCTGCCAAAAATAGTTCCGATCCCACAAAGCGTTACGGGCAAAGCAGGCCGGCTTGACACTCTCCGTGTCGATTTGCGTCCTCAGTGAGATCTCAGCACCGTTGTTTGCAAACGAGCTGCTGCGTGGAACAGCCGAGATTGCAAGCGCCGCTCGCCGCTGGAGCGCCTGGAGTCGGGGCGGCGCTCGGAAGGCAGGAATTCTGACAATTCATCGCCTGCGTGTCGCAATTGATCTGACACGTCAGCGTCGTCGTGTTCAAAGTCGGCGCCACGAGCGGCACGGGCGGCGCGGTCTGATTGGCCTGGGCGAAAAGTTCGGTTGCGACCGATGCGCCGCACAGCAACACGAGCGTCGCCAGCCCAAGTCGCATCACAAGTCGTGTCATGGGATCCTCCGCTTCATCGTCCTGGCCGCGGGGGCAGCACCGCACCACTTTGGCTTATTGCGCTCGCAGTGATTTCGCAAGCGCCAACGATGCCGCGGTTCCCGGTTCTTTCTCCGGCGGGCGCCTGCCGTCGTGCACTGTGCAACGTCACTGCTTTCACGTCGGCCATGTCGCGCACACGTGACTGAAGAAATTCGTTCAGCGCTCGCCGAAACCGCCGTGCGTTTACCGCTTGAATTCGAAGCCGAGCGTTGCCGAGAAGGTGGCGCCGCACAAAGCGGAACGCAATCCGAGCGGATTGTTGTCGGGGTTGGCGACGCCGCCCGGGATGGCGGCGAGATCGCCGGTGAGCACGTAGCAGCTCTCCTTCGAGAGATTGGTGTCGGTGTAATTGAGCGCGAGCTTGAACAGGTTGTAGCTGAACGTCACGCTGGTGCGCCAATTGGTGTAGGCCGGCAGCGGCAGCCCGCCGCCGCCGGTGCGGCCGCC
>Ga0081455_10006566_pt1 | contig 12445 bp, 12 predicted proteins | sample TabmetS3T2R1_FD_70207 | JGI IMG/M metagenome (GOLD analysis project Ga0081455, IMG submission 70207) | Tabebuia heterophylla rhizosphere microbial communities from the University of Puerto Rico - S3T2R1 | ecosystem: Host-associated > Plants > Roots > Rhizosphere ... | reverse complement strand
TAGGCGCCTCGCCAGAGAGAGAGGCTCCACCTAACCCTCTTCCCGCACGGGAAAACCGCGAGCGTTCAGGGTTCGCTCGCACAACCTTGAGGTAATGACTAGTGAAGACCCGTAAAGCAATTCGCCGGACTCGAAAACGGACAATGTGGATCAATCACTTCGATCTCTTACCTGGCGATCCAAGCGTGACGACATCCTTCAACGCGGTTTCGTCAGGTGTTGGAGGTGGCCTCACCGGCTTGGTCATTCAGTCCACCACAACAGGAGAGAACGCACAGGGAGGCGGCAATAAAGTCGTGCACATGGGGCTGCAAGTTCCCCCACGTTATCTGATTAGGGGCGTGCGGGTATGTTATGAGTTGTCGAATACGAGGAGTTTTATTAGCCAGATTAGGCTGGCACAGGTCCAAACACCGCCTCAAAGTGCTATTGTGAAACTAGATGACGGGACAGACCAAACAAATCCAGGGCCGATCTGTGTAGATAGCGCGACAACGACGGTAGATCCTGGCCTCGGGGAAGTGCTTCTTAGCTTGCGTGTCAACTTCGGCGACACTTCAGACAGGATTGTGGTTCGTGCCTTGGGCTTACACTTAAGTCCGATTTAGCTACAGCTTGCGTGTCGCCAGCAACTTTTTTCTTTTACCCGGCGGCGAAACCAGTAGTAACCAGACACCACGCACTCTTTCGAGCGGTGCAAGAAGGGTTTACCAGTAGTGGCTCAACGATGACGTATGGGTCTTGCCATTGTGGCTTTGCGCAGGCTCGACATGAATTCGGAAATGGGTTCGAAGCTCGTTGAATCGGGCGGCGGTTTAGTCTCATGATCACGTCTTATCATTTCGTTCGGCGAGTTTCGGTTCGTACGAACGGGTGCTCGAATGAGCAGTAAAAGAACATGCCCCAATCCGCTGAATCCGACGTCAGACCGATGGGCAGAGCTGCGCCAATAATGAGTTGTGCGTCGTTAGGCAAATTGAAGGCGTAACGCGCTCCAGGAGAAATGATCGCGGTCGTGCTGCGTTCGACAGTTTCCTCGAATGCGAACACGCTTTCGGCAATGTCTTCATTCCAGCCGGCAACCGTTTCGAGCATGAGATTGAAGTCCCGGGTAACAGCGTAAATCGCGCTCGCGCCCACATTGTAATTCGTTAGGTGTTGGCTCTGATGCGCGTTCGGAAACACCGACATCCCGGCGTTAAAATGCAGAGTCCAGCGATCGCTAACGATCTTGCTGAAGGGAAGATTGAACTCATAACCCACTATCCCAGCGCCGAAGCCCTTGTCGCTATCGCCGGTCGGAAGCACAAGCGAGAAACGCGGTGCGAACGCAGGCGTATGATAACCTTCTGTTAGCGCCTGCAAACGGTAGTTGAGCCGCATATCTTCCATCCCGTTGTCATCTTCCGTAAAGAGGTACGGAATCGTATAGGAGAACTGGTGCGTCTGACTGAAGACCGGCCATTCCTGCGTAAAACTCGGGCCGATCTCACGCGAGCCGTTGGTGAAATCAATTGGCAAATTGAATATGTGTTGCACCACACCCGGTTCCTGATTGTACGCCTCTTCGATGAAGAACGAGTTATCCTGGATCCCTTTGGCCAGCGGCTCGGACGCAAATAGGGCACGCAGCGGCACGAGATACGCCAGTGACCAAACCGATGCGATCATAAGACGCAACATCGGTCGCGGGTGCGAAGGCGGAAATTGCAAGAACCTCATATTGGCAGTCAATCTGTGCACACAAGCGAACCATAAGCAGGCCATGATAGTCAACGCGACCGGTTGCAGATTGCGAAAAGGACGATTGAGGATACGGGTACGATGCAATACTTTGACGGACTATGCAGGTCGCCTTTTACCAGTCTGAATCTGAACAGCCGCATCCGGGACGGGCGCGAGCGATCATCAAAGCGCATCCCGAGGTGCGTGAGTTGATGGTGCGCAATCCGTGGACTGCGCTGATCGCGGTCTCAATTGTGGCAATGCAGACGGCGATCGCGTTCGGCATGGGACAGTTGGGCTTCGGTTATTGGTGGGTCAGCCTGCTGATCGCGTTTGGCATCGGCGCGTTTGGCAACCATGCCAACTACGTCATCATTCACGATGCCACGCATAATCTGATTTTTAGGAGCCCGAGTTGGAACAAGATGTTGGCCATCATTGCCGATCTTCCGAATCTCACGCCGGGCGCGATGGGATTTCGCGTTTATCACTTGAAACATCATTCCCACCAGGGCGACTACGAATGGGATGCAGACCTGGCGAACCATTGGGAAGCCCGTTTGGTGGGCAACTCATGGTGGCGGAAAGCGATCTGGCTGATGCTGTTTCCATTTTTTCAGGTAACGCGTCCGCCTCGACTCAAAGCGATCAAGATGTGGGACCGCTGGTTCTCAATTAATCTTGCATGCGCGATCGCGTACGACGTAGCGATTGTTTATTTCTGCGATTGGGCCGGATTTCTTTATCTGGTGTTCGCGTTTTTCTTTTCTATAGGACTGCATCCGGTAGGGGCGCGCTGGATTCAGGAGCATTACACGTATGATTTCGACCAGGAGACGTTCAGTTACTATGGGCCGATCAATCGGCTGGCGCTGAACATGGGTTATCACAACGAGCACCACGATTTGCCGTCGGTCCCATGGAACAATCTGCCGAAGCTGCGGGCAACAGCGCCGGAGTTTTACAACAATCTGAAGTACCACTCTTCGTGGAGCCGACTGCTATTTCAGTTTATTTTCGACAGGCGATACAGCCTCTATTCGCGAGTCGAGCGAACCGAAACGGACAGCCCACACACAGTTTCACATATGGTAAGCCGCGAAGCGGGCAACCTTGATCTGAGTGCTCGGCCAATTAGCTTTTAGCCATGGCGGATCAATTGGACCAGACAACGTCGCTCTCCAAACCGCCTCTCTACGTTTCGACGAAAAACGAAACGGTCCGGATGTTCGACAGCGATTTCATGGAATTCTTTTCGCGCGTGCATCCGGCCACTCCGTTGATTCTGTATCTACCCGTCGTCGGCTTTATGCTTTACGTGGCACTTTGGAGGCAAGGGTTGCCGGTGTTAGTTGTCGTGGGATTTTTCCTGCTCGGTATGCTCCTCTGGACGCTGATGGAATATCTGATCCATCGATACATTTTCCATTACGAACCGAAAACGCGCGTGGGAAAACGGCTGCACTACATCATTCATGGCGTGCATCACGATTATCCAAACGACGGGAGAAGGCTTGTTATGCCGCCGAGTATCAGTGTGCCGCTCGCATTTCTTTTTTATGGCATGTTCCTGCTAATCTTCGGGCGCTTTGCCCCGAGCGCGTTCGCCGGACTGGTGTTCGGGTATGTCTGTTACGACATGCTCCATTATGCAACGCACCATTTTCCGATGAAGCGCGGCGCGCTGCTCTGGTTGAAGCAGTATCATCTTCGCCACCACTACAAAGATGATCATGCCGGGTACGGCATCAGCTCGCCATTGTGGGACTACGTATTCCGGACGACCCGCCGGTAATCGGAGCATTGCATCGCCGTATATCCTCTTGGAACTGGAGGGGGGATGGTGCTGTACTAAACCCTTGTCCTGATTCCGAAAGCCCTTACATTGCTGCCCCGACACGAACATCCACGGGCTGTTGAAGCAGTGGAGAAACTCGTAAGGAATCTGAGTGAAGGACAAAATTGTCAGCTTTGCTGGAGAGACCGTCTATGCAGACGGGTGCGAGTACAACAGAGTCTGGGGCTAAAATGAATGTTGATCCGGCAAAGCTTAGTTTGAGCAACTTTCTGGCACAGGAAACGAGTGATCCGCTCGAGCCGGCGCCCGGATTCACGCATTGGATGCGACAGGCCAAGTTCGCGGTGGAACTTTATGAACCGGAGCTGCTTGCGAGTGCCGATGCGCGCACGACCATCGATTACAACGGCCGGCCGAAGTCCGTCATCAACCTTTGTTCCTACAATTATCTCGGCCTGGCTAATCATCCTGAAGTCATCGCCGCAGCGCAGCAAGCATTGAAGACCCACGGTCTCGGCGCATGCGGTTCGCCAATGCTTTCCGGGATGACGGACCTGCACCGCGAGCTTGAGCGGCAGGTGGCAAAATTTCTCAACCGCGAAGACGCGATGCTTTTTAACAGCGGATTTGGCGGGGCGCTCGGAACCATCTCCGGCTTGCTGCGGAAAAACGATGTAGCGATTCTGGATAATCGTTCACATTTGAGTTTGCGCGACGGCGCGGCGCTTTCGCGATGTCGCGCGGACAAATTCGAGCACAACGATGCAGCATCGCTCGAAAAGGCGCTGGCGCGCAAACAAGGTCGCCGTCAACTCGTGGTAATGGAAGGAATTTATTCCATGGATGGCGATTTCGGGAACCTGCCGGCATTGCTCGATGTTGCAGAGTCGTATGGCGCCCGTGTCTTTGTCGATGAAGCACACTCGATGCTCGCGTGCGGCAAGAACGGTCGCGGCGCCGCGGAAAAATTCGGCGTGGAAGATCGCATACCGCTTGTTTACGGCACATTTTCAAAAGCCTTTGGCGCACTAGGCGGATTTGTGGCCGGCCCCAAGGAGACCCTTCGCTACCTGCGTTTCTACGCGCATCCGTATGTTTATTCGTGCGCTTTGCCACCCGTGGTAGTTGCGGCGATTTTGAAAGCACTGGAAATCGGAATACGCGAACCGGAGTTGCGGACAAGACTTTGGGAGAACGCAGAATACTTTCACGCGCAACTGCGCAACGTCGGCATCGATACCGGAAGATCGACAACGTACATCATGCCGCTGGTGATTGGCGACCGGGAACGCATGTACCGGTTAGGCCACGAATTGCGGCGGCGTGGTTTGTGGGTCGCGCCAGTCGATTATCCTGCGGTGCCGCAAAACAAGATTTGTTTCCGCGCCTGCGTGACCGCCAAACATACCCGCGCCGATCTCGACGAAGCCCTCAATATTCTCGATGACACGCTCAAAGCGGATTCGAAAATCAAGGCGACCACGTTCCGATTGCGCTGCAAAATGTCCGAGCTTGCGGTGAGGATGAGTTCTTAAATGCCGGCACAGGTTGTTCGCACGGCAGCGCCAAAGATCGAATCGACTTTCAAAGGGCGCGGCGTGGAGGGAGTTCTCGATCTCTATTTCTACAGGCCAATAGGGTTTTGGTTGGCCCAGTTTTTTGCGGCGCTCAAGATGACACCGGCGGGCGTGAGCTTGCTGGCCGGCATCTTTGGCGTACTTGCCGGACACCTGTATTTCTATCGCAACCTAGGCATCAACGTTGTTGGGATGATGCTCCATGTTTGTGCGAATACACTCGATAATGCGGATGGACAGCTTGCGCGGTTAACTCATCAGGAAAGCCGCAAAGGCCGTATCATTGATAGCATTGCCGATCATTTGGGATTCGCGAGTGTTTACATTCATCTGACGCTTCGCTATGCGTTTGCAGGTGCGTCACCGGCGATCTGGCTTTTGGCGCTCGGCGCGGCGATCAGTCACGCTTTGCAGGGCGCAGCTGCTGATTATTACCGGACCGCATTCCTCTACTTTGCAGGCGGAGCACGCACCGAAATAGATTCTTCCTCTGCGTTGCGCTCTGATTACCGAAAGTTGAGCTGGAAACAACGAGGATGGGACAAGGTTCTTCTCGCGCTCTATCTGAATTTCACTCTGCAACAGGAAATGCTTGCGCCTAGGCTTAAAAAGTTCCGCGAGACCGCAAACACAGCGTTTCGCGGCGGAATCCCCAGCTGGCTGGAACAACACTATCGAGATTCTGCTGGCAACATGCTCAAGTGGTGGCGTCTGCTAATGACGAACACGCGCATGCTGGTTTTATTTCTTTTCCTGTTCCTTCGGCAGCCGGTTTATTACTTTTGGTTCGAGCTCATCCCGCTGAATGTGCTGTTTGTTTGGCTCATTGTTCGTCAGGAAAAAATGGCAGAATCGTTCGAGCATCTTGTCCTGACTCAACAAAACTCAGCCTAAGTGCTTTTTCGTGTCGGAGATCCAAGTTTCAAAGGTGACCTCGCGCGTTGAACGCGATGTGTTCATCAAATTTCAATGGCAAATCTATGTGAATGATCCGGCGTGGGTGCCGCCCCTGATCATCGAACGTAAAAGATTTCTCGATCGAAAACGGCATCCGTTTTATCTACACGGCGACGCTGCGCTATTTCTGGCGCGCAAAAACGGAAAAATTGCCGGCCGAATCATGGCCAGCGACGATCCGAATTTCAATTCGCTCCACGAAACGAATATAGGGTGTTTCGGTTCGTTCGAGTGCATCGACGATCGCGAAGTAGCCGCTGCGCTTTTCGGCGCCGCGGCCCGCTGGGTTCGCAACAAAGGCCGAACCGAAATGATGGGGCCGATCGATTATTCGACGAATTATGTCTGCGGCCTGTTAATCGACGGTTTTCGATTTCCACCGACGATTCTAACCGCTCACAATCCGCCATACTACCGCGAGTTGATCGAGAGCTGCGACTTTACGAAGGCAAAGGATTGGTACGCGTGGTGGTTTGCCGACCCCTCGAAAGCCGCTATGCATTTGCGACAGCTCGCAACGCGCCTGAAAACACGTTGGCCTGTCAGCATTCGTCCAGCAAATCTGAAGGACCTGCGCGGCGAGAGCAGACGGCTTCGCCAAATTTTTAATCAGGCTTGGGAAAAGAACTGGGGTTTTGTGCCGTTCACCGAAGCCGAGATCGAATTTATGACCGAGGAACTGAAGCCGCTGATCGTGCCGGAGTTTGCCTGGATCGCCGAGATCGGCAGCGAGCCGGTGGGATTCACGTTGTGCTTGCCCGACATAAATGTCGTGCTGCGCGATCTCAACGGCCGATTGACGCGCTTTGGTCTGCCGACTGGCCTGATGAAATTGCTGCTTTACAAAAAGCGCGTTAAAAAAGGACGTCTTATCGCCTTAGGCGTCGTTCAAAAATATCGCCGCGCCGGTATTGCCGAGATGCTGGTGCTGCGGGTCATGGAGGAAACGATGATCAAACGCGGGATCACCGGCGAACTGAGCATGACGCTGGAAGACAACGTAATGGTCAACCGCTTCATCGAAGCGATCGGCGCAGAGCGCTACAAAACGTATCGCATCTACAGCAAATCAATCGCGCAAGCGGATGCTGAAAAGATGGCGGTTGCGGATGAAATTTCCGATTGCGCTGGGTAGATGTACGATTGCGGTGGCCACCTGTAACCAGGCCATAACCATAAAAGCGTTGGCAGGCGCGCCGAGGAGAAATCCGATCGTCAGGATCCAGACGTAAACATTGCGTCGTCCGCCCACGAGTCTGACAAATCGCTCGAACGGCCCGAGTTCATCGATGACTTGTCCCGTAGTGAAATACACGCTCCCCTTCGCCAGACCGTCGATGCCTTCAGCCGCGAGCAACAGGAGCAAATAATCGAAAGCGGTCGGCAACTGCCCCGAAACCCGAAAATGCCAGGCGATAGCAATCCACCACGACATCTCGAACAAAGCATCGAACCAATGCTCGATTTTACCGCGCTTGGTCGTTTCCAACTTAAGTCGCGCTTGTTTCCCATCGAGCCCATCGAGAATACCTACGACCAGGGCCAGAGCTAGTCCCCAGCCAAGACGACCGGTGGCTAGGAGAAATGTGGCTATCCAGGCAACAACATTACAAATCAGCGTTAGCTGATTGGGAGTAATCCGAGTCCTACAGAGCCGCGACACTAGAAATGTTTCAATGGGAGCATGAAACCACGCCGGAATATCGAGTGTCCCTTTTTGGATCGAATCGAACAGAACACGCTTTGCGAGCTGTCGGTTCGCAAACGAGGGGGCGGGGAACCAGTACGGTCTGAGCTTACGGCGCATCGAGACGTAGTACAAAGGTTGCGCTGAGACATCCAGTGCAGGCAGCGAACGATCTGCCAAGCCACCATACAAAACCTCCGCGAGCAAGCCGGGTCGCGATGAAGCCCACTCATAATCCAACAGAGCGGGGCCGCAAAGTTTGCCTCGAGGCGTATCTGGTGCCGAAGCAATGAGGGTCTGAAGGTTCGGCCGCCGCACGCCGGAATCCACCAGAGCCGCAGGCGTTTCCTGCGAAACCAGGGCACGCAACAATCGAGGGTCTAAAACAGAATCTGCCGGGACGACAAGGAGAAGTGGAGCCGGCTGAGAGTCGCGCGGCCAGACATCGATAATCTGCTCCAGCTTCACTGGACCACTCGGACGCGTACGGAGTGTTACATCCAACCCCGCCCGCGCCCACGACGGGCGTGCCAGTTCGTCCGCGACTGGCTCGGCGGTACTTGAGAGAATCGTCGCGCGCTTGATTCCACAGCGTTGGAGTGTGCGGAGGAGACGTTCCAGTGTGGAAATGCCGCAAAGCTCGGTCAGGGCGCCTGGGCTATCGGCCAAAATAACACATTCATTAACCATCAGTTATAAAGAGTGGATACAGAATCAGCTTTGCGGAGCCAAGTAGAGCAACGCCTCAACGCCTCCGGAATAGTTACAATAAATTCGCCTTGGTCACCACATTGGGTACGCTCTCTGTTTTGTGGCAAGAAGTAATGGCTCTGTGCTATCGAATAATTTGCGACCGTCAGTTTCTGACGATGCGCCGGGGATTCTTTCGCGTCTCCGTTACGGCCCGTTTCTTGCGCATTTAGTGATCATCCGCCGGTGTAATCTGTCGTGTAGCTATTGCTCTGAATACGACAAGGTCAGCGATCCAATCCCGGTCGAGGTTTTGGAGGAACGCCTTCGGAAATTGAAAAGTTTGGGTACGTTCGGCATCTCTTTGACGGGCGGCGAGCCTACGCTGCATCCACAACTCCCCGAACTTATCCGCAAGTGCCGTCAACTTGGCTTCTTCCGCACGGGTATGATCTCCAATGGTTTTCTCTTGCGGCCCGAGTTAATTGAAGCCCTCAATGAGGCAGGGCTCCAGGAAATGCAAATATCTATTGATGGAGTCGAAGCGAATGACACGACACAGAAGGTTTTGGCTAACCTGAAAAAACGCCTTCAATGGCTCAGTGAGCACGCACGTTTTCGCGTGATCGTTAGTGGTGTTCTCGGTGCGTGCCCCGCTGAAGAGGCTGAAGAGGTCCTCGCCTTTGCCAAGGAAATGGGTTTTATCCAGCGCGTTCTGCTCCTTCATGACAGCAACGGTCAGCTGAAACCCAGTAATGGCGAAGTTAAAACGTTTGAAAAAATCGTTCGGCAACTGCCAAAGACCCTTGTGGACTTTTCGAATTATCGGAAGCGATTGGTTCGACAGGGTTCAGCGCCATTCAAGTGTCGGGCGGGTAGTCGATATCTGTATGTCGATGAGTACGGAAAAGTGAACTGGTGCTCACAAACCCGGGACATTTGGTCGAAGGATTTGATGAGCTATACGCCCGGCGATTTACGTGAGCAGTTCTATCAGTACAAGTCTTGCCACGCGACCTGCACGCTCGGGTGTGCGCGATCAACGAGCCAGCTCGATAACTGGCGGGCTCAGCCGGGCTTTAGCGCGTAGCTGGAGCTCCCAGTTTCTTCTCTGCGTGGCACAACATCCGTGGAGTGTCCACGTCTTGCCACCAGCTATCGCCAATATCGACAGCACGGACTTTGTCTTCGCGGGCCATCAATCGAACTCCATCAGCGAGGCTGCAATCGCCATTCTTCTTCGCTCGGTTGAGATAGCCGAACATTTCCAGCGGGCAAACAAACAGGCCTATGTCAATTGCGTCGTATTCTTGTAGATTTTTCCCAATGTCGGTGACTTGGCCTCGTCGGGCCTGGACTTTCATCGCGTCTTCCAAATCAAATATGGAATTCAGCTTCCGGTCTACCGCGACGTTTAGGAAATTGGGATCAAACGAATCGAGCAGACGATCCACGATCGCATCGTCGAAAAGATGATCGCTCATCGTGAGAAGAAACGGTCTGCTGAGGCGATCGGCCGATGTGAGCAACGAAATGCCATTTTGTTTTTTCCAATCGCGATTTTCAATGAAGGACGCGTTAAGGCCGGAGGGAATCAACGGCTTCACCTGGGCGATCATGCGCTTGCTTTCGTAGCCAACGACAAAGTTGAGAGTTTTGATCCCGGCGCTGACGAGCATGTCTATCGTGTACGAAATCAACGGGCGGCCAGCCACAGGAACGAAGGGCTTCAGTAAGGTCTTATCCGCGCCGCGCAGACGCACCTGTCCGCCGTAACCTTGGCGAAGGCGGGAGCCTTCACCGGCCATCAAAATTACCGCTTCAGAGGGAGGAGTCATAAGCCGTCGACCAATTACGAGTAGGAGCAGGAGTAAGAACGAGCATCACAGGGCGTAATATCTTTTCAGGCCCCATAGCCGGACGCGTTGTGGGAGAAATCTAAAAATCAGCGGAGCAATTTTTGATTGGAACACATCGCCTACTGTTATCCGTGGCGGCAGACGATCTGCGTTGATTAGTTTAAGAACATGCCGGGCGACGAGGTCTGGGCCGGGTGCGTTTTTCATGACGCGCTCGACGACTTCCCAACACTTGGTGACTTTTGCGTCGTACCGCGTATCCGCCTTGGCAGTCTTCATCACGCCTTGGTTAAATTCGGTGCGAATATCTCCCGGCTGAAGATCGACAACGCGCATTTGAGAATTCCCCAGCTCGAGCTGGACAGACATGGTGAAGGACGCCAGGGCGGCTTTCGCCGCGTTGTAAGCCGCCATGAATGGCACTGGAAGCCGAGAAGCTAGCGAAGTGACGTTAATGATCAAACCCTGCCCGCGGGGCCGCATGTGCCCCAACGCGAGCTGCATCAACTGGATTTGGCCGAAAACGAGTACTTGAAACTGGCTGGTGATTGTTTCCAGGGGAAGAAGCTCGGCAGGGTCAAAATGACCGGCGCCGGCATTGTTGATCAAAACGTCGAAGTAGCCTGCTTCGCTGATCGCAGCATTGAACGCCTCTTCGATGGACAGCGGATCGGCCAGGTCGAGGCGGACCGGGTGCCAATGCGGCGTTTTTGGAATGCGCTCCAAATTTCGCGAAGTGCCCCAGACTTCATGACCCTGTGCCACCAGTAATTTGGCAGTGGCGAGACCGATGCCGGAGCTCGCACCGGTGATTAAAACTTTTTTCACGATGTGGAAAATGGTTTCGCGCCGCGACGCATTACATGTTGCTACGGCATTGATTCCTATTTTAACTATCGGTCCGATGCAAGAATGTCCGGCGCGGGGATATCAGTATTATGCAATTTGTATCAAAGACCTCTTTAAGATGTCCCTCTTGTTCCAATGTTGCTGCTGATTTCGTTTATCCTCGTCATTGTGGGTGCGTTGGGTCTCAAGCGTTTGTTTCCTGTCATTCGAAATGTTAGAACGCGTCGGCAACACGTCCGCTTCATTCGTGAAACTTTGGCACGCAGCGAGAGATCAAACCGTCGCCGAGTCATTGCTTCGCTCACAACGGTACCTGCACGGATTGGCAATCTCGGACCGACCATTCGCTGTCTTCTGAGGCAAACGCGGCCCCCGGATGAAATCGTGCTCACGATTCCGGAGTTTTCGATTCGGGAACAACGACCTTATGAAGTACCAGAACATGTTTCGCGTTTGCCGCGCCTGCGAATTCTGCGTTGTCGCAGGGATTGGGGACCTGCTACAAAGTTTATCCCAGTTATTCGGGAAGAGTTGGCTGCCACCCGAGGAGATGCGTTGATCATGGTGGTGGACGATGATCGCATTTATCCGCTAGATGCTCTGGAAACCTATCTTCACTACAACAAGCAATATCCTGAGGCAGCGCTTTGTTTCCGCGGCGCAATCATGCCACGGAGCTTGGATTGGCGTGATGCCAGGATGACTAAGGCGAGTGAGCTTCGCCAACCGGAGGCCGTGGCGGTGATTACAGGCTGCGGAAGCTACTTGATTCAACCGCGGTTCTTCGACGAGTCGCTCTGGGATTATTCCCACGCGCCGCAAGGGGCGTTTTACATGGACGATATTTGGATCAGTGGGTGCCTGACTCGTAGCAAGGTAAAGCGATACGTTGTGCCTGCATCGGCCATGATGCGTAGTGTACGTCGGCAGCGCCGGACCTTGTCGCTGCACGATGTGCCTAATGGGCGTCAATACAACAACAACGAAGCTATTGCGTTTTTCGCGGAGGCGTGGGACGTCTTCGCTTCGCCCTAAGCGTGCTTGTCTTTGCGATGGATATGGTGCTGCCACCATTGAACACCAAAGACCGCCAGAAATAGGCTGGCGCTGGTCACTTGTCCTGCAATTCCGCCGACAAATGCACGGCAGATGAGAGCTGGACCGAGTGCGATTGCTGCGGCGACCAGCGGCGCGCGAATATCGCTCCACGAATCCTTCCAGCGAAATACCCACCGCAGGGTGGCGTAACGCAGGAGGCCTTGGACGATATACGGCAGGAGAATACCGACTGCCGCGCCCAGCG
>Ga0081455_10006565_pt1 | contig 12446 bp, 10 predicted proteins | sample TabmetS3T2R1_FD_70207 | JGI IMG/M metagenome (GOLD analysis project Ga0081455, IMG submission 70207) | Tabebuia heterophylla rhizosphere microbial communities from the University of Puerto Rico - S3T2R1 | ecosystem: Host-associated > Plants > Roots > Rhizosphere ... | reverse complement strand
CGCCGCCAGGCGGCAGCCCGCGGCGAGCTGACCGCCGACCTCGTCGAGCTCCTGCGCGGAGCGCCGGAGCTCGTCGCCTACGGACGCGAAGCAGACGCCCTCGAACGCGTTCGCGCGTCCGATCGCGAGCTCGCGCGGCTCGCCCGCCGCGACGCTCTCGCCGGCGGGCTGGCAGACGCCCTGTCGATCCTCGTCATGGGCCTGACCGTCGCCGGTGTCCTTGCGGTCGCCGTGGCCGCCGACGGCCTCGACCGCGTGCTCGTGGCGACGCTCGCCCTTCTTGCGCTCGCCTCGTTCGACGCGGTTTCCCCGCTAGCGGCTGCCGCCCGGGAGCTCTCGGAAACGCTCGCCGCCGGGCGGCGAGTCCTCGAGCTCACGGACCGTCGGCCAACGATTCTCGATCAGGCCGCCCCGCTGCCCGCGCCAGGTTCTCCGCCGGTCGTGGCGCTCGAGGGTGTGACGGCGCGCTACCCCCTTGCTGACGAGCCGGCGCTCAGCGGTCTGGAGCTCCGACTCGACCCTGGGGCGCGCGTCGCGCTCATCGGCCCGAGCGGCGCCGGAAAGACGACCGTCACGAACCTGCTCCTGCGGTTCCTCGACCCGGAGGAGGGGCGCGTCACGCTCGCGGGTCACGACCTCCGTGACTACCGCCAGGATGATGTCCGGGCCACATTCGCGCTCGCCGGCCAGGACGCGCACCTCTTCAACTCGACGATCCGCGCCAACCTCCTGATCGGACGGCCCGAGGCGACCGACGAGGAGCTCTGGCACGCGCTCGGCCGCGCGCAGCTCCGAGGCTGGGTGTCCTCGCTTCCCGGCGGGCTCGAGACACTCGTGGGCGAGGAAGGAGCTCAGCTCTCGGGAGGCCAGCGGCAGCGGTTGACGCTCGCGCGCGCGCTCCTTTCGGATGCGCCCGTGCTCCTGCTGGACGAGCCAACCGCCCACCTCGATGCCGAGACCGCGCGGGCGCTCGTGCGCGACGTGCTGGCGGCGGCGGACGGCCGCTCGGTCCTCCTGATCACTCATCGCGCCGAGGGCCTCGACCTCGTCGACGAGGTCGTGGAGCTCTAGCCCGGCGGGCCGGGAAGCTGTGTGAGCTGGACGACGGAAGTGACGAGCAAGACCGTCCCGAGAGTGATCAACCCGTAGCGCGCGGCGCGCAGCGGGAAGTGCGTGCTGATGCCGACGAGGAAGAGCACGACCGCGAGGAACACCGTCGTGCGGACATAGTCGTCCGCGTGCTTTCCGGCCTCCTCGCCTTCGGCGAACAACTCGTCGGCCTGGTTGTCGAGCGCCGTCGCCCTGGCCACCTCCGGCTGTCGGTACTCCGGCATGTACGTCGGGCCGGGCGGCGCACGTGGATTCGTCTCCGGTCTCGTCGCTCGCCAGGCGTCGAATGCGACCCGGAACTCCGGGCGGAAGCGCCGCTCGGCGACGGTCATCGCCTGCTCGTTGCGGGCGGTGTACGCGGCGAACCAGGCCTCGAAGGTCGAGGAGTCGAAGTTCCGCAGCTCCATCGCGACGAGGTTCGCCCGGCTCGCCTTCGTCCTCGCAGTCGACGACTCCGCCAGGAGCACCCGCGACTCGGTGTTCCAGCTCGCGGCCGCGTAGCCCGACCACGCCGCGAGCAGCGCGACGATCGAGAGGAGGACAGCCTCGGCGATCGAGAGGAGCCGATCACGGCGCTCGTGCGGGTCGAGCATGGCGTGCGCGGCCATCTCCCTGCTGATCTCTGATGGGCCGATCCCCTCGCTCACTACGCGCGAGCCGGGCCGCCCGCCCGCGGCCGCAGGGCCTCGAGCAGGTCCCGTCCGCGGGCGAAGGCGTCGACCCGACCCCAGCGCCCGGGAACGTCGAGCAGCGCGAGGAGCCCGATGCCCTCAGGAAGCGCCGGGTCGACCACGAGGTGGTCGCCGACCGGTTCCAGCCCGAGCATCGTTCGCAGGAGAAGCAACGGCGTTCCCGTCGACCAGGCCTGGGGACTGCACGCGGTCGGGTACTGGACCGGATACTTGGTCAAACCCCGCGTGTAGCCGCCGAACGCCTCCGGTAGCCGACCGTCGAAGAACTCCGCGGCATCGAGGATGCCCGAGGCGATCTCGGCCGCCTCGTCCTTGAACCCGTAGCGGCGCAGGCCCCACGCGATGAACGAGTTGTCGAACGGCCAGACCGTCCCGACGTGGTAGCCGATCGGGTTGTACCTGCCTTCGCCCTCGGCAAGGGTGCGGACGCCCCAGCCGGAGAAGAGTCTCGGGCCCATGAGGTTGCGGACGACTGCTTTCGCCTTCGACTTGTCGACGATGCCGCTCCAGAGCAGGTGGCCGTTGTTCGACGCCAGCGAGTCGACCTGATTGCCCTCGGTATCGAGAGCGAGGGCGAAGTACTCCCCGTCACTGACCCAGAAGTCGCGGTTGAAGCGCCGTTTGAGATCGGCGGCCTGGCTCTCGAGCTCGTCGGCGAGCTCGGGGTCCTTCCACACGAGCCTCGCCAGACGCGCGCCGCGAACCTTCGCGTCGTAGGCGTAGCCCTGAAGCTCGCTGGTCGCGCGCGGGAAGCCGGGCAGGCGCCCGTCGCGGTAGGAGATCGAGTCCCAGGAGTCCTTCCAGCATTGGTTCTCGAGGCCGGTCTCCTCGTTGCGGCGCCGGTACCAGACGTAGCCGTTCTCCATCAGATCGGCGTACTCGTCGATCCAGTTCAGCGCCGCGCGCGCCTCTTCTTCGAGGTCGCGGACGAGCCGGCGGTCACCGGTCCAGCGCTCGTACTCGTCGAGCAGCACGACATAGAGAGGCGTCGCGTCGGCGCAGCCGTAGTAGGGCGAGTGCGGGCGCTCCTCGAACGCCGTCAGCTCGCCGTAACGCATCTCGTGGAGGATCCGGCCGGGATCCTCGTCGCGGAAGTCGTCGACACGGCTTCCCTGCCACATTCCGAGTGCGCGAAGCGTCGTCGCCGCCAGCTCCGGCGTGAACGGGAGCGCCTGCAGGCTCGTGAAGATGCTGTCGCGGCCGAACAGGGCCATGAACCAGGGGAGGCCGGCCGCCGGCAGGCTCCGTCCACCCGAGACGGGCGGTGCGAAGCGCAGCGCGGCCAGATCGACAAGGCTTCGCCGGTACGTCACCTTGAGCGGATCGGAGTCGGTTTCGAGTCGCGGCGCGTCGGCCAGCCAGCGCTCCAGGCTGCGCTCCATGTTCGGTCGGGCCTGTCGCTCGCCCTGCGCGTATTTCGGCCGGATCGGCGCTCCGCCGGCTGCCGCTGCGGTGACCACGTTGAGATCGGTCGTCCACTCACCCTGGGGCTCGATGTGCACGGCGAACGTCAAGCCCTTCTTGTCGAGCTTCGCCCGTGCGCTCGCTGAGATCAGCGTCTGCCGGGTGAACGGTCCGCGCTTGTAGCCGAGCACGAGCCGCCCGTTCTCGATCCGCGTGGAGTAGCGGCCCTTCTTTTTCAGCGCGTCCTTGACCTCGAAGAGGTCAGCGAAATCGCTCGCGGCCTCGATTCGAACGGTGAGGTCGACGGGCTTGGCGTCATGGTTCAGGATCGTGAGCTCCTCGTGGAAGCCGTCGCCCACCGCGCGCCGCCGGATCACGGACAGCTTGGAGTCGACGTAGACCGTCCCCGTTCCCGGGACGAGGAAGAAGCGAGCTTCGAAGTACTGGAGGTCGTCGACCGACAGCGGGTTCAGCCGTTGCCCGTCAACTGTGAGGATCCACGTCGAGAGAAAGCGGTTGTCGAACGAGAAGAGGCCGGTCGGGTCGGTAAGTGAGGCCTCGATGTCGCCGCGTGGATCGCTGACGACGAACGTGTTGCCGTCGAGGATCTTGACCAGGTCGTCGTTCATGAGCTGCTCCTCGGTGGTCCCGGCAACAGCCGTTGCAACAGGATCAGTAACTCGGTGTTGCCGTCGATTACGACCTCTCCGCGCAGCGCGGCCGTGAAGGGGTTGACCTTGCCGGTGGCGATGTTGTCAAAGACCTTCTTGTCGGCCCGGACGACGCAGTCGGCTTTGAGGTTCCTGTGCGAGACGGCGACGTCGCCTTTGTCGATCGTCACGAGCCAGCGGCTCGTGCGCTTACCGTTCGTGAGGTCGAAGCGCACTGTCCCGGTCGCTTTCTCCAGTCGAGGCTCGTGACCGCGCGCTTCGAGACGCTGGAAGAACTCCGTGGTTGCGTCGCTCCTCATTCTCTGGCTTCATCGAAGCGTGCCGCCGAAGCAGGAACATCACCCGAACCGCATGAATCACACTGTTCGGATGATGCTTTCGGCGTGCGATCCAAACGAACCTGTGTCCGAGCATGAGTAGCGCAGAAGGCGTCAGCGTCGCGGAAGCGCCCGCCGGTAAGCGCTGGCGCATTCTGCCGTTCCGCGACCCGTCCAGACCAAGGCGGCTGGGCAAGGTGATCGCGTGGCTGATCGGGATCGTCGCGCTCGTCGTCGTCCTCAACCTGCTCGGCGTCGACGTGCGGGGCTGGCTCAGCAGCGTCTGGGACGCGCTGACCGAGATCTCGCTGGGCTACCTGATCGCCGGGTGGGCGTTTCAGACCGTCCAGACGACCCTGACCGCACTCGCCTGGTACTACATCCTGCGCGCCGGGTTCCCGCACGGCGGGGTCTCGTACCTCCCGGTGCTGGCCGCCTATGCGGCCGGCGTGGCGCTGAACGGGTTCCTACCAGCCAACATCGGCACCTTCGTAATGCTGCTGATGTTCGTCGCGCTGATCCCGGGCTCGAGCTTCGTCGGCGTGCTTGGCGGCATGGTCGTGCAGAAGATCTTCTTCACCGTCGTCGGCACGCTCGTCTATCTCTACCTCTTCCTCTCTGTCGCCGGATCGTTCGAGCTCCAGCTGAACTTCTTCCACGACTATCCGGGGCTGACCGTGCTGATGCTGGCCTCTGGCGTCCTGCTGATCGTGATCCTCGGACGGATCTTCTGGCGGAGGCTGCAGGGGCTCTGGGCGAAAGCGAAGCAGGGCGGCGCCATCCTCGCGCGACCGCGCGACTACTTCCTCAAGGTCTTCCTGCCTTCGCTCGGCGCGTGGCTGGCGAAGCTGGGCGTCACGGGCATCTTCCTGGCCGGCTACGGAATCCCGGTCACCTTCCACAGCATCATGTCGGTGATCGGCGGCAACTCGCTCGCCAACACCGTCTCGGCGACGCCGGGCGGCGTCGGCATCAATCAGGCAGTCAACGCCATCGCCCTCGAGGACTACACAGATGCGGCGACGGCGACGGCGTACTCGCTCGGCCAGCAGCTCGCGATCACGGTTTTCAACATCGTTTTCGCGACCATCCTCGTCGTCTGGGCGTTCGGCTGGAGCGGAGGCCGGCTGCTCGTTCAGCAGTCGTATGAGGATGCGAAGGTCAAGGTCGCAGAGCAGAAGGAGCAGCGCGCGGCGAGGAAGGCCGAGAAGCGGCAAGCCGGCGCCTGATGGCCGAGTACGGCGAGCACGTCGCCTGGGATCCGGAGCGGCCGAAGTTCAAGGTCCTCCACCTCGTCACCTCCTGGTTCTTCACGGCGCTCGCGCTCTACGTGGCGGCCGGAATCCTTCCCGGCGTCCAGGTCGCCGACTTCTGGGGCGCCCTCTTCGTGGCGGCGGTCGTTGCAGTCCTCAATGCGCTTCTGCCTCCTCTCCTGGCTGCCCTGCGGCTCCCGTTCATGCTCGCCCTGGGCTTCATCCTCGTACTGCTGCTGAACGCGCTCGTCCTCCAGATCGCCAGCGACGTCAGCGACGGGACGTACGAGGTCGACAGTTTCTGGTGGGCATTCCTCGCGGCGCTCGTGGTGGCGGCGGTCAGCGTCGCGCTCGAAGTGTTGTTCGGGACGAACGACAACGACGCGTACACGATGCAGGTCGTGCAACGGATCGCCAAACGCCAAGGCGGGGCGGACCGGACCGACAAGCCGGGGATCGTCTTCCTGGAGATCGATGGCCTCGCTCTCCCGGTGCTTCTTCGAGCGATGCGCGACGGCAGCGCGCCGAACATGGCCCGCTGGCTCCAGGAAGGCACCCACCAGTTGACTCAATGGGAGCCCGACCTCTCCTCCCAGACCGGGGCGAGCCAGGCCGGGATCCTGCTCGGCTCGAACGAGGACATTCCGGCCTTTCGCTGGGTGGAAAAGGAGACCGGGAGACTGATGACGTGCTCGGCGCCGGACGACTGTGCGCGCATCGAGCAGGACCGGGCGACCGGAAAGGGGCTGCTGATCGACGGAGGTTCGAGCCGGGGCAACCTGCTCTCGGGAGAGGCAGACGAGGTGATCCTGACCGTCAGCAAGATCGAGGCGGAGAAGCGCGCGAACCCCGGCTATCGCGCGTTCTTCGCGAACGGGTTCAACGTCACCCGCGCGCTCGTTCTCTTCTTCTGGGAGGTGATCCTCGAATGGGTCGCGGCGCTGCGGGCGATCCGCCGCGACGTTCAGCCTCGCGGTCACCGAGGCGGCTTCTATCCGTTCATGCGGGCCGGGATGTGTGTCGTCGTCCGCGACCTGATCGTCTACGGCGTCCTCACGGACATGATGCGCGGCCGGCCCGCGATGTACGCGACGTTCTCCAGCTACGACGAGGTCGCGCACCACTCGGGGCTCGAGCGATCGGACACGATGGAGGCGCTGCGGAAGCTCGACCAGCAGTTCGGGCGGATCGACCGCGCCCGACGGTACGCGCCGCGTCCCTACTCCATCGTCGTCCTCTCCGACCACGGTCAGACCCAGGGCGCGACGTTCAAACAACGGAACGGCTATGGGCTCGTCGATCTTGTCGAGCGCTCGCTCTCAAAAGGGAGGGTCCAGGAGGTCGCCGGCGGCGACGAACAGCACTCGATGGTCGCCCACGCGGTGAGCGAGGCGACCGGCGCGAAGCCGAGGAAACGTGCGAAGAACGATGTCTCAGACCAGGAGGTCGTCGTGCTCGGCTCGGGGAACCTCGGTCTCGTCTACCTCATGGAGGAGAAACGCAGGCTGACGCTGGAGGAGATCGAAGAGCGCCATCCGAAGCTGATCCCGGCACTCCGGTCACATCCGCACATCGGCTGGATCCTCGTTCGCTCGGCGGCGCAGGGTCCCGTCGTGCTCGGAGGAAGCGGAGCCCGCTACCTGGCCGAGGGCCGGGTCGAGGGCGAGGACCCACTCGCGAACTTCCCGCCGACCGCGGCGCAGCATTTGCTGCGCACCGACGGGTTCCCGCATGTCGCGGACATCATGGTCGGGAGCTTCTATAACCCCCAGCTCGACGTGGGCTGCGCGTTCGAAGAGCTCATCTCCTTCCACGGCGGGCTCGGCGGGCCTCAGACACAGCCCTTCATTCTGCATCCCGTCGAGCTGACGCTGCCCGATGAGCCGATCATCGGCGCCGAGCGCGTCCACGAGCTGCTCTGGGGCTGGCGGCAACAGCTCGAGACCGAGGAACGCCCTCAAGCTGCCGTCGCAGCCGCCGCAGCCGCCGCCGGCGAGTGAACATCGTCTGGGCGGCGCTGATCGTCGCCGCCGTGACCGCGGTTGCCGTCACGGCGATGCTGCTCGTGCGCCGCGGAGCGCCGGAGGGAAGCTACTTCGCTGACGGCGATCGCGCCTCGGGTGTCTTCGGCGTCCTCGCCACCGGCTTCTCGGTCCTGCTCGGGTTCATCGTCTTCCTCGCCTTCGAGAGTTACGACCAGTCGAGAGTCGGTGCCGAGGAAGAGGCGCTCGTGCTGTTCCAGCAGGTCGAGACCGCGCAGTTGTTCCCCCGTGCGGCCGGCCGGGACCTGACGGCAGAGCTGGTCTGTTACGGGCGTTACGTCATCAACGTCGAATGGCCGAGCGCCGAGGCGGGGGAGCTCGGTGACCGGATCAACCCCTGGGGCGCCGCCCTGTTTCGGACGCTGCAGACCGTGAATCCGCGGACGCCGACGCAACAGTCCGCCTACGACAAGTGGCTCGATCAGACCTCCGATCGTGAGGCGGCGAGGATCGACCGAGTCCACGGCGCTGTGGGAGTCATCCCGACGCCGCTCTGGATCGTCCTCTTCTTCATCTCGATCGTGATCTTCGTCTACATGCTCTTCTTCGCCGACAGCGCCGAGGGCGTCTTCACCCAGGCGCTCTTGATGGGCGCGGTGGTGTCGGTGATGGTCGGAATGCTGCTTCTGATCCGCTTCCTCGACTCTCCGTTCCACACCGGCGTCGGCGGCGTGCATCCGGTCGCAATGGAGCGCACGATGCGCATCATCGACGAAGCGCTGCGGGCCACGGGCGTCGACGTCGCACCGCCATGCAACGAGCGTGGCGAACGAGTCTCGTGACCGCGCCCGGCCAGCGTGACTGGATCGAGGTGGTCGCCACTGTGCTCCTCGCGTTGGCCGCCGTCGCGACCGCCTGGAGCAGCTACCAGGCAGCGCGCTGGAACGGTGAGCAGGGGAAAGCGTCCGGCGCGGTGAACAAGACCCGCATCGAGGCCGCGCGTGCGGCGGGGCTCGCAAACGCGCAGACGGAGGTCGACGTCGCGACGTTCACGCAGTGGATCGATGCCTATGCCCGCCGGGAGCCTGTGCTCGCGACCTTCTACTTCAGGCGCTTCCGCAAAGAGTTCAAGCCGGCCGTGAACGCCTGGATCGCGACTCGCCCGCTCCGAAACCCGGACGCACCGCTGACGCCGTTCGCCATGCCGGAATACCGGCCGGCCGCACGCGCCGAGGCGGCCCGGCTCGACGTGCACGCCGAAGCGCTCTCGGCGCAGGTCCGGCGGGACATCCAGCGCTCGACGAACTACGTGCTCGGGGTCGTGCTCTTCGCCGTGGCGCTCTTCTTCGCCGCGATGTCCACGAAGCTCGGCGCCCCGAGCCTGCGCATCGCCGCGCTTGTACTCGGGGCGCTGGTCTTTCTCGGAGCCTTCGTCTGGATCGCGACGTCGCCGGTGAGCTTCTCGGTCTAGCCCGCGGCCAGTGCCTTCGCCTTGATCGAATCGAACTCCGCCTGTGTGATCGCGCCGCTGTCGAGCAGCCCTTTCGCCTTTTCGATCTCGGCCGCGGCCCCGCCGCCCGAGACGTTCTTCACGTAGTCGTCGAACTGGGCCTGCTGTGCCCGGGCCTGGTCGATGTTCCGCTGGGCCATCTCGTCGTGGTTGATGATCAGGTACGCGAAGACGCCGATGAACGGAATGAAGAGCATGAAGATCAACCAGAGCGCCTTCTTGCCTCCGCCGATGTCGCGTCGCCTGAAGACGTCGATGGCGACGGTGATCAGCACCCAGAAGAAGGCCACCCAGGCGAAGAAGATCAGCAGCGTCCAGAGGACCTCGAGGAACGGATAGTCGGCTGCTACAAGCATTGATCCTCCTGGTGAGTTGGGGGTCAGTCTCGCCCGGTTCGATCCGCCGGCGCATCATACGATGCGGGTGATTCGCGTTCAGGCCCGTGCGTGCGCCTCTCTGCGCCGGGCGGAGGCGGCGGCGATGAGGCCGAGTAGGAGCGTCGGCACCATCGTCAGGAAGCGGTAGAGGAGGACGGCGGCGACGACCCCGGCGTTGTTGCCCCCGAAGGCGAGGAGAGCCCCGGTCAGTCCGAGCTCGACGACCCCGACGCCGCCGGGAGTGATCGGGATCGACCCGAGGAGCCGGGCGAGGGCCCAGGCCGCGAACGCCTCCTCCCACGAGACTTCCGACGCGGGCACGCCGAGCGCGCGCAGGGAAATGAGCAGGACGAGGAACACGCTGAGGGTCCCGACGTACGTCACGAGCGTCAGGAGATGCCATCGCCGCCGGAGGAGGTCGAGTGAGTCTCGGCGGAACCGCTCGAAGCTCTCGCCGCTCCAGGCCACCGGGCCCCTCCGAAGCTTGTCCTTGATCCAGTTGGCGCCCCTCGCGCTCAGGTCGCCGAGGTTCGTCGCCAGCTCGTCGCTCGCCAGGACGGCGACGAGCATCGCGACGGCGACGCACAGCACGCCGGCGCCGATGAACGCCGCCGTCTGGAGCACAGCGAAGTTCCCGCCGCTCGCGCTGAGCAGGAAGATCGCGATCACCGGGTAGGAGAGGTTTGCGAACTGGTTCCAGAGGCTGACCAGCGTGACTGCGCGTCCGATCTCCCGGCTCGGGAAGCCCCAGCTCCGCAGGACTCCGAAGGAGCTGGCAATCCCGACCGCCGCGCCGCCGGGGAAGACGATCGAGAGGGCGGTCGAGAGCTGCGTAAGTGTGAGAGCTGAGATGAACCGGAGGCCGGGGAGCGCTACCTGCCACGGCGGTGCGAACGTCACGATGTTGAGGATCGTCGCCCCGATCAGCGCGAGGATCCACGGCCAGGTGAGCTGCTCCAGGACGGCCCAGACGTCGCGGTAGTCGGCGATCTTCGGCAGGAAGTACCCGAACGTGGCGACGACGAGGACGAGGCCGAAGCCCCCGAACATCACGCGCTGCCAGGTAGGGCGTCCTGCTCCCATCCCTAGATGATCTCCGCTCCACGCCTCTCCGTGAGAGGTACCCCGCGGTCCGCGTCGAATCGTCCCGCTTGGCGGACAACGAACCGCAGAGAAAGGAGCAAGTCATGAGCCAGTATCAGGCGGCGTCGGATACTCCCGACGTCTCCGGCTGGGCAGTCGGCGGCGTGATCTTCGCCGGGACGATCCTGATCATCCTCGGCATCTTCCAGGCGATCGAGGGTTTGGCTGCGATCTTCGACGACCAGTTCTACGTCGTCACGCAGAACTACGCGTTCGACCTCGACGTGACGGCGTGGGGATGGGTTCACCTCATCCTCGGAGTAGTCCTCGCGTTCATCGGGTGGGCTCTGCTCAGCCGCCGACCGTGGGCTGGTATCGCCGCCATCATGCTGGCGGCGCTCAGCGCGATCTCGAACTTCTTCTTCATCCCGTACTACCCGTTCTGGTCGCTGCTGATGATCGGCCTCGCAATCTGGGTCATTTGGTCCCTGACGCGGCACGGAGCGATGCAGACGACCTAGGTCAAGCTCGGCGCCGACCATGGCCGGGCCACGGTCGGCGCCTTGCGTCCTCCTAGTCCCTGGCGATCGCCGCGGCGAGGTGCCGCTCGACGTCGACGTACGCGTCGTCGGCGACGTCGAACACGACCTTGAGGATCTGGCCGCCGGTGAACTCGAACTTCGGCTCGTACTCGCTCGAGACCGCGTCGCCCCCGTCGTAGCCGACGCACAGGCCCTCGCCGCAGAGGCTGTAGCGAGATGCCATCGTCCGGATCTCGGTCTCGGCGACGACGTCCTCGTCGAGGTACAGCTCGAGCTTCCCGATCGGCTCATGGTTCTCGCCGGTGCGCTCCTTCGTGAACGCGACGCCCACGACGTGTGTCCCGGCGGTCGGTGCGTCGGCCGTGACCTTCTGCTCCGGCGGAATGCCGAGGAAGTTGTAGACGTACGTGAGCTTCCCATCCTTGACGAACAGCGTGTAGCCGCCGAACCGCGACCCCTGCGCGACGATCACGCCCTGCGAATCCTCGGTGAACTCCACCTCCGCGAGAATCTTGTAGGAGACGTTGATCGTGCCCGCCGCCGACGCCTCGGGGATCTGGCTCGTTCCGGGGTAGTAGCTGTACTGGCCGCTCTTGGGCACGGACACGACGTACTCGAGCGCCCGGTACTCGAGGAGCCCGAGATCGTTCAGCGGTAGCACGTCGTATTTCTCGGCCTCCTCGAGCCACAGTGCCTTCAATTCCTCGAGCTTCTCGGGCTCCTGCTCGGCCAGGTCGCGGGCCTCCGAGCGGTCCTCGTCCGCGTGGAACAGCTGCCACCGGTCCTGGTCGAACTTGCCCAGGTCGATCGGGACCGGGCCATGCTCGGTCGCCGCCTTCCAACCCTTGTGCCAGATGCCGCGCGTGCCGAGCATCTCGTAGTACTGCGTCTCCTTCTGGGTCGGCGCGTCGGCAGAGTCGAACGAGTAGCGCATCGAGACGCCGGCGAGCGGCACCTGCTCGTGCCCGTCGACGACCTTCGGCATCTCGACGCCGCAGCAGTCGAGCATGGTCGGAACGATGTCCGTGCAGTGGTGGTACTGCTGACGGACTTCGCTCGCGGCCTGGATCCCCTTCGGCCAGTGGATCACGAGCGGGTCGCAGATCCCTCCCTGGTACTGCGAGTAGCGCTTGAACATCCGGAACGGGGTCGAGAAGGCCACCGCCCAACCCGTCGGGTAGTGGTTGTAGGTGTCGGGGCCGCCGAGCTCGTCGATCATCGCGAGGTTCTGCTCGATGTCGTCCGGGAAGGCGTTGAAGAACTTGTTCTCGTTGACCGAGCCGTTGGGGGTCCCCTCACCGGAGGCGCCGTTGTCGGCGCAGTAGAAGATCAGCGTGTTCTCGAGCTGGCCGGATTCCTCGAGGTAGTCGACGATCCGGCCGACCTGGGCGTCGGTGTACTCGGAGAAGCCGGCGTAGACCTCGGCCATCCGAGCGAAGAGCCGCTTCTTGTCATCCGAGAGGGTGTCCCACGGCCTGACGGCATCGGTCGGGGCGTACGTTCCC
>Ga0081455_10006564_pt1 | contig 12449 bp, 15 predicted proteins | sample TabmetS3T2R1_FD_70207 | JGI IMG/M metagenome (GOLD analysis project Ga0081455, IMG submission 70207) | Tabebuia heterophylla rhizosphere microbial communities from the University of Puerto Rico - S3T2R1 | ecosystem: Host-associated > Plants > Roots > Rhizosphere ... | reverse complement strand
TGTCGACGTCGAGATGCTCGCCCGGACTGATCGCCTCGAGCACCGCGAGCCGCTGCTTCGTGACCCGGAGGCCGGCGCCGGTGAGCCGCTCCGCGGCGGTGGTGGGCATGCCTGTAGACCGTAGTCCTAGCCTGGAACGAGTCAAGAAAAGGGTTGGCCGCAAGGTGAGAGGATCTCAGAGTGAGACACCGGTCCGGGTTCTGCTGCTTCGTCGGCCGGCCCAACGCGGGCAAGTCGACCCTGACGAACGCCCTGGTCGGTAGCAAGATCGTCATCACCAGCGACAAGCCGCAGACGACCCGGCGCGCCGTGCGCGGCATCGTCAACCGGCCCGACGCGCAGCTGGTCATCGTCGACACCCCTGGCCTGCACCGGCCGCGCACGCTGCTCGGCGAGCGGCTCAACGACGTGGTGCGCTCGACGCTGGCCGACGTCGACGTCATCGGCTTCTGCGTACCGGCCGACCAGAAGGTCGGCCCGGGCGATCGCTTCATCGCGGCCGAGCTGCCGGCGCTGCGAAAGCCGGTGGTGGCCATCGTGACCAAGACCGACGCGGCCAGCCGGGAGCAGCTCGCCGCGCAGCTGGTGGCGGTGAGCCAGCTCGGCGAGTTCGCCGAGATCGTGCCCGTCTCGGCCACCTCGGGCGAGCAGCTCGACCTGCTGGCCGACCTGCTCGTCGCCCAACTGCCCGAGGGCCCGCCGCTGTACCCGGGCGACGTCGCCACCGACGAGGACGTCGAGGCGCGCGTCGCCGAGCTGATCCGCGAGGCCGCGCTCGACGGGGTGCGCGACGAGCTGCCGCACTCGATCGCGGTCACCGTCGAGGAGATGCAGCCGCGCGAGGCGCTCACCGTCGTCTATGCCACCGTGCACCTCGAGCGGCGCAGCCAGAAGGGCATCGTGATCGGCCCGAAGGGGGCCCGGCTCAAGCAGATCGGCATCCGGGCCCGGACCGGCATCGAGCAGTTGCTCGGCCGTCGCGTCCACCTCGACCTGCACGTCGCCGTCGAGGCCGACTGGCAGCGCGACCCCAAAAAGCTCGACCGGCTCGGCTTCTGATGGCCGCTGTCGTTGTCGTCGGCCCCCGAAGCTTCTTGATCAACAGGGATTTCTGGCTGCTCCAGCGACCACAATTCCCTGTTGATCAAGCACTTCCGGCCGCCGCTTCCGACGGGGCCTCGTGATGCTCGGCACGTACCGCGCGGTGTTCCGCGCTCCGGGCACGGCCGCCTTCTGCGCGGCGGGGTTCGTCCTGCGCATGCCGATCGCGATCTACCCGATCGGCCTGGTGCTGCTGATCTCCACGCGCACCGGCCACTACGGGTTCGCCGGGTTGCTCAGCGGTGCGTTCGTGCTGACCAACGGGGTGAGCAACCCGATCCTGGCCCGGCTGGTCGACCGGTACGGGCAGAGCCGGATCCTCGTGCCCGCGTCGTCCGTGCACGTGGTCAGCATCGTCGTGCTGTGCCTGCTGGCCAAGCTGCACACGCCGCAGTGGACGCTGCTGATCCCCACCGCGGTCGCCGGATTCGCGTGGCTGTCCGTCGGGTCGCTGATCCGGGCCCGGTGGTCGATGGTGCTGGCCGGCCGTCCCGAGCTGACCACGGCGTACTCGCTCGAGTCGACGCTCGACGAGGTGATCTTCACCGTAGGGCCGCTGATCGCGACGGTGATCGCCACGCAGGTAAACGCGATCCTCGGGCTGCTGCTCGGCGCCGCGCTGGTCACGGTCGGCGTGCTGTGGCTGCGGCCCCAGCACGCCACCGAGCCGCCGCCGCACCCGGCCGGATCGCCCAAGCATCCTTCGGCGGTGCGATATCCGGGCATGGTGCTGATGACGCTTGCGGCGGTGTTCATGGGCGCGGTGTTCGCCAGCGCGGAGGTCACCATGATCGCGTTCTGCGGTCAGCACGGTCGCACCGGCCTCAGCGGCCTGGTCGTGGCGTGCTTCGCGTTCGGCAGCGGCACGGCCGGCTTGCTCTACGGCGCCCGCACCTGGCGGGCCAGCATGCTGCACCGTTTCCGCGTCCAGGCGCTGATCTTCGCCGGGCTGCCGGTGCTGTTCCTGGCCGCCGTGAACGTCCCGGTGCTGGCGGCGTGCGCGTTCGTGGTGGGCCTGGGCATCGCCCCGATGCTGATCACCGGGTTCGGGGTGATCGCCGAGATCGTGCCGTCGGCGGCGCTCACCGAGGGCATGGCCTGGCTGAGCACGGGGCTGTCCATCGGCTACGGCGCGGCGTCGGCGGCGGTCGGCCGGATCGCCGATGCGCACGGCGCCCGGGTGGCGTTCAGCGTCGCTATCGGAGCCGGCGTGTCCGTCGGCGTCCTCGCCCTGGGCGTGTACCGGCGGATCGCCCGGCCGGTCGTCGAGTCGCAGCCGGTCGCTGTCGGCTCCGGGTGAGACGATCGGGACGTGCCGCTGTACCGGGACGAGGCGGTCGTGCTGCGAGTGCACAAGCTCGGTGAGGCCGACCGGATCGTCACCATGCTCAGCCGCCGGCACGGCAAGGTGCGCGCGGTCGGCAAGGGCGTGCGGCGCACGTCGTCGCGGTTCGGGGCGCGCCTGGAGCCGGGCAGCCACATCGACGTGCAGTTCCACACCGGGCGCACCCTCGACATCGTCACCCAGACCGAGTCGCTCGGCGCGTACGGGGCATCGCTGGCCGCCGACTACCCGCGCTGGACCGCCGCATCGGCCATCTGCGAGACCACCGACCGGCTGACCGACGAGGGCGAGCCGGCCCTGCGCCTGTACTTGCTCGTGGTGGGCGCGTTGCGGGCTCTGGTCGCCCGCGAGCACGACCCGGGCCTGGTGCTCGACGCATTCCTGATCCGCGCGATGTCCAACGCCGGATGGGAGCCGGCCCTGGACGAGTGCGCCAAGTGCTCGGCCCCCGGGCCGCACGCCGCGTTCAACGTCGCGGCCGGCGGCTCGGTCTGCGACACGTGCCGCCCGCCCGGCTCGACCCGCCCCGATCGCGCCACGCTGACCCTGATGGCGGCGCTGCTGCGCGGCGACTGGGACCGGGCCGACGCCAGCACGGCGGCCCAGCGCCGCGAGGCCAGCGGGCTGATCGCCGCCCACCTGCAATGGCATCTGGAACGGGGCCTGCGTTCACTGCCGCTGGTCGACCGCGGCTAACGTGATCGCGTGACCTCGCCGACCGCTGCCCGTTCGCGCCGAGGCGGTCGCCGGCCGATCTGGCCGGATCCGCCGCCGCATCCCTCCGGCGCGCAGCCCCCCGACATTCCCGCCCAGTTCGTGCCCAAGCACGTCGCGATCGTCATGGACGGCAACGGGCGGTGGGCCAACCAGCGCGGCCTGCCTCGCACGGAGGGGCACCGGGCCGGCGAGGCGGCGCTCATGGACGTGCTCTACGGCGCCATCCAGCTGGGCATCTCGACCGTGTCGGCCTACGCGTTCTCCACCGAGAACTGGCGGCGCACCCCCGAGGAGGTGCGTTTCCTCATGGGGTTCAACAAGGAGGTCATCCGGCGGCGCCGCGACGAGCTGGCCGAGATCGGGGTGCGCATCCGCTGGGCCGGACGCCGTCCGCGGCTGTGGCGCAGCGTCATCGACCAGCTCGAGGACGCCGAGCAGTACACCCGCGACAGCGACCGGCTGACCCTGCAGTTCTGCGTCAACTACGGCGGGCGGGCCGAGATCGTCGACGCCACCCGGGCCATCGCCCGCGAGGTGGCCGCCGGCCGCATCAACCCGGCCAAGATCGACGAGCGGACCATTGCCGCCCATCTCGACGAGCCCGGACTGCCCGACGTCGGACCACAGCTTGCGCAACCCGGCCACGTCGGGTGCCGGCGGCGTCTCGGTGAGCACCGGCGTGCCGGTGGCGACTGCGTCGCGGATGACCTGTGGCGAGGCGGCCCACGGCACGGCGGAGACGATGAAGTCGGGCTTGTCTTGGGCCACGGCATGGGCGATGGAGCGCGCGGTTGGCAGGCTCCACTGTTGCTGGACCTGCGCCGCGCGCTCGTCGGACCGTGGGACGATCGACGTCACCTCGAATTGTTCCGGGAATTGTGTCGCGAGCCGTAGGAAGAACCCAGCGCGCCAGCCTGACCCGGCGACCACGTAACGCGCCGCCCGAGACATTAAACCGTCAGTCATGTTTGTCCGTTCGATCTTTCCAATCATCGGCCAATAGCTTGGTGTAGCTGACGCGACGCCCGGCGAGCGATCGCCGACCGTGTCTATTGCGCGGTCCGAGCTGGCAGCAGGCCGCGGTCATACAGCTCGTTGATCTGGGCGATCAAGCCGTCGGCGTCGAAGGTGAAGATGCACCACAGCACGACGTCGGGCCGATCGGCATAGTCCAGCGTCAGTTCCACGAAGATCTGTGTGGGATCTTCGAACGGCATGATGCGGTGCGCAATGCCGTAAGGCGGACGGGTCTCGAATTTGGTCCGTGTCCCTTCGATCAGGTCGTCGATCCCCGCAACCGTCGCAGCGTCTCCCAGCGTTGCGAAGACCTGCCGGCCGTCGGCACGCCAGAACGTGGCCCAGGTCGACAGGTCACGGTCGCGCTCGGCCTGGTAGTACCGGGCGACGGTCTGCAGGTTGCGGTCGCGGATTTCCTGGTTGTTCACCTATCACTCCTCAAGATCAAGTTGAAGGGGCAGGCGAGCGGGCAGTCATCCGCTCGCCGGGACCGCCGTACGTCCGCCGTCGACGATGATCGCCTGACCGTTGACGAATGACGCCTCGTCCGAAACCAAGAACAGGTGCATGTAGGCAACCTGGCGTGGGTTGACGGTGTACTGATTCTCTTCGGTGCCGAGTGTCATGTATTCGCGGTGGGGGCCGTCTTCGGACGGGTCGATGCCCTTGGCTTCGAGCGTGTGCGTCTCGATCTGCGTGATCATCCGGCCGGCTGACACTGCATTGACCCGGATCAGCGGGCCGACGTCGGCAGACAGCGACTTCACCAAGCCGACGACGGCGTGCTTGGAGGCCGCGTACACGGGCGTGACGGGGTAACCGTAATGCGCCGCCACCGACGTCGTGACGCTGATGGCCCCGCCGCCGGCCGCCCGAATCGCCGGCACTGCGTGCTGCAGGCAATGGACCACACCGTAGAAATTGACGGCCATGATCTCTTCGATCTCAGGCGTAGTGAGCTCCTCGAGGCGCTTGCCCGAGCCACGGCCCTGGATGCCGGCATTCGCCGTCATGATGTGGATCGCACCGAACTCGCGCTGTGTCGTTGCGATCATCTGCTGCACCTCGGTGGCCGAGCTGACGTCGACCGGCACGAAGATGGCCTGCCCACCGTCACCGCGGATCTGCTCGACGACCTCGTTGGCCTCGTCCCGCCGCACATCCGCGACAACAACCTTGGCGCCTTCCTGCGCATACAGCATCGCAGTGGAGCGGCCGAGTCCGGTGGACGCACCGGTAACCACCGCTACTTTTCCGTCGAGACGACCCATCACAATCACCATTTCGCTTCAGATTCAGGCCGCAACTGCGGCCCACCTACCCCGTACGCCTGTTCTGCGATCGGGCCTTACCGTCCGACCACCAGTGGTGCGGACAAACGACCTACTATTTCGGGCAGCCCGTCGTGACGGAACACTCGGGTACGAAAGACCCAGCGCCCATCGATCTTGCCGAGCTCGTCGAAAAACATGCCGGTCGTCTCCAGCACTGAGTTGACGGCATCGCTGGGTTGACCGTGCACGTTCGTTGCGTCGCTGTGCGCCCTAGTGACCACCACGTAAGACGACGCCCGCGCATGAGCGCCGCGGCCGTCCAACAAGACGTTCAGCGAGGACTGCCGCACGCGACCACGGCTGTATTCCAAGGACGCCCTCGCGAACCTCCGAAGCTCGTCGCGACCGCGATGCAGACCGGCGAGTCCGTCCTCGACCTGGCTCGTGTCCAGTGTGCCGTCCTCGGCGAAGCATTCTGCGAATGCGTCCGCGTCGCCCAGGTCCAACGAATGGCTGTAGGTCGCGAACAACTGGTACAGATCATCTGTGTCGACGGCAGCTAGCGCCACGACATACCTCCGATAGTCCTGACATTGAATTCCTCTGAGGTCGCAAGCGCAACGCGCACCCGATCACTGCGACAGCGGCCGGATGCGGATGTTGCGCCACCGACAGGCTGCGCCGGGGCCCCACCGACGATCGCCCATCTGCGGGTCGTTGTCGTGGACCTCGAGCGCGATGTGACCCTTCGGTCCCAGCGTCTCGAGCACCACGGCCGCGTCGTAGCGCGGATGCTGCATGGTCGCCAGGTCGATCTCGGCGACGAAGACGTCGTTGACCCACGTGGCGATGTTCGGCTTGTCACCGACGCAACGGATACGCAACCGGTTCCAGTCCCCAAAGCGCCACGCTGCCAGGAACGGCTCCGGGTTACCAGCGCGTTCGAGCAACTCCTTCTTTGCCGGGTCGAAGGGCTCGAGGCTGGTCTCGGCGTCATCCAAAACCAGTGCAACCGGCGTTTCGTGCTCATCGCGAGCAACGTCCAGGCAATACGGGATGGCGTGGAACCCGCCTATGCCGTTGCCGTAGAACCCGCCGATCGACCCGGCACTGCGATGGTCGACAACTATCTGGATACCCTCCCAGGTCTCGTCCCTGCGGCGCACGAGGACTCCGGTATCAGCCGGCCAGTCGGGTTTCATCTCCAGCTCGAGTTCGAAGTCGCCGAACACATCGTCGGTGACCAGATAGCCGCCCCAACCGCGGGCGTCCGGATCCTGACGTCCAGTCAGGGCACCGTCTTCCACGCTCCAGCGGGCAGGGTGCAGCGCGGCTTGCTCGTTGTAGTCGAACGGAACCCACTCGATCGCGTCCCTGACCTCAGGTCCGCCAGGCCACAGCGTTCCGTAGGTTCGAGGTCGGGCATGCCACCCCGCCGGCGTTTCGCCGTCGAACAACTCTATCCAGTCGGCGGCCGTCATCCAGTAAGCACCTTTCGAAGTCGCGACCTAACGGTCTTAGCCGTGCGCCCTACCGCGGAACGTGATGTGCAGTTCCCGCGGCGCGATGTGGGCGGGACTGGCGCTCGGCTCAAAGGTTTGTCCTGGACTCAGCCGGATGTCGTCGAGCCGGGCCAGCAGCCGTTCCAGCGCCATGCGCGCCTCGATACGGGCCAAGCGCGCACCCAGGCAGTAATGAATTCCGTGCCCCCAACTGAGATGGTCGTTGACGTTGGCGCGATCGAGGTCGAACTCGTCCGCACGGTCGAAGACCGCTCGATCGCGATCGGCAGCCCCGATGACAAGCAGCACAGCCGAGCCAGCCGGGACTTGGGCACCGTGGACCGTCGTGTCCTCGGTGACCATCCTCGTCACCCACCTCGGCCTCCTGTTCTGGGAGCTGAGGTACGTGTCCGCAACCCTCGCCTTCCCGGCCCTCAAGCCGGGGCACAAGGAGGCCGTGCAGCCGTGATCCTCGGGCTCGAGTTCCCGCCGATCAGCCACCTCGTCGAGTGGCCCACGATCTTCGGCAGCGGTCCGTTCGCCGTCAACAAGGTCGTCCTGCTCATGTGGGCATCGGTGGCGATCGTGTTCGCCGTCTACTTCATCGGCGGGCGCAAGCGCGAGCTGGTCCCGACCGGGGCGCAGAATCTCGCCGAGTCGACGATCGAGTTCATCGACGACCAGATCGTCATGCAGACCATGGGCGTGGAGGGGCTGCGGTTCACGCCCTTCCTGATGACGCTGTTCACGTTCATCTTCGTCTGCAACATCTGGGAGATCATCCCGGGCATCCAGATGCCGGTCACCGCCCGCATCGCGCTGCCGATCTTCCTCGCCCTGCTGGTCTACGTGATCTACAACTTCGTCGGCATCGTCCGGCAGGGGCCGATCAGCTACCTCAAGAACATCATGTTCATCCCCGGCGTGCCGTGGCCGATGTACATCCTGCTCACGCCGATCGAGCTGATCACGCGGTTCATCACCCAGCCGCTCAGCCTGGCGGTCCGGCTCTTCGCCAACCTGCTGGCCGGCCACCTGCTGCTCGTCAGCTTCGCGGTCATCACCCAGGCGCTGTTCGAGGCCACGGTCGTCGGCGCCGCCCTGCCCTTCACCCTGCTGGTGTTCCTCAGCGGCTTCGAGCTGCTGGTGGCGTTCCTGCAGGCCTACATCTTCACGATCCTCGCCGCCGTCTACATCGACGCCGCGATGCATCCCCAGCACTGAGCACACACCAAGGAGACATGAACGTGCTGAACTTGCTTGCTCAGCAGGCCCCGAACGAGCTGGTCGAGGGCCTCACAGCCGTCGGACGAGGCATCGTCTACGGCGGCGCCGCCATCGGCCCCGGCATCGGCATCGGCCTCGTGGTGGGCAACGCCATCCAGGCCATGGCCCGCCAGCCCGAGGCCGCCGGCATGGTGCGGACCACCATGTTCCTCGGCATCGCCTTCACCGAAGCCCTGGCGCTGTTCGGCTTCGTCCTGGCCTTCATCATCTCGGGCTGAGGAGGTCCGCCGTGCGAATCCGCGCGTTGTTCGCGAGCGGGCTGCTCGCCCTGGTGGGGCTCCTCGCGCTCGGGCCCGCGGCCCAGGCCCAGGAGGAGGGTGAAGAGGACATCTCCCACGCCACCGAGGAGTGCGTCGAGCGGGCCATCGCCGAAGACGACCCCGACGCCTGCCAGGAGGCGCCGAGCCCGATCATGCCGGCGACGGACGAGCTCGTCTGGGGCTCGCTGAGCTTCCTGGTGCTGCTCTTCCTGCTCTGGAAGTTCGCCTATCCCGCCATCAAGCAGGGCATGACTGCCCGGACCGAGCGCATCCGTGCGGACATCGCCGCGGGTGAGCAGGCCAAGGCCGAGGCAGAGACGCTGCTCGACCAGTACCGGGGCCAGCTGAACGAGGCCAAGTCCGAGGCCGGGCGCATCATCGAGGAGGCCCGCCAGGCCGCCGACCAGATCAAGCGCGACCAGGAGTCCCGCCTCCAGGCCGAGCTGGCCGAGGTCCGGACGCGGGCGGTCAACGACATCGAGACCGCCAAGGCCCAGGCGATGACCGAGCTGCGCAGCGAGGTCGCCCAGCTCGCCATCGGGGCCGCGGAGGCCGTCGTCAGGCGCAACCTCGACTCCGCCACCCAGACCCAGCTCGTCGAGGACTACATCAACCAGGTGGCGGCACAGCGCTCGTAGGAGCGCCGCCACCGCCGACCCCCCCCGCATCAGGAGCGACGCCGAGATGGCAGACGACCGCACGCTGGCCTATGCCGAGGCCCTGTTCTCGGTCGCCCGCGCCGAGGGCACCCTCGGCGAGGTCGAGGACGAGCTGTTCCGGTTCTCCCAGACGCTGCAGAGCAGCGACGAGCTGCGCGACGCGCTGACCGACGCCGGCATCCCCGCGGCCCGGCGCCAGCAGATCGTCGAGGACCTGCTGGGCGGCAGGGCCAGCTCGACCACCGTCGCCCTCGTGTCGCTGGTCGTGGGAACGGGCCGGGCCAAGGACCTGCCGGCCATCATCCGCCAGCTCGTCGACATGAGCGCGGCCGAGGCCAACAAGGAGGTCGCCGAGGTGCGCTCGGCGGTCCCCCTCACCGACGACCAGCGCAAGCGGCTGGCCGAGGCCCTGTCCGAGGCCACCGGCAAGCAGGTCGAGGTCAAGGTCGTGATCGACCCCGCCGTCCTCGGCGGGGCGGTGGCCACCCTGGGCGACACGGTCATCGACGGGTCGGTGCGCACCCGGCTCGACCGGCTCAAGAACGCTTTGTGAGAGACGAGGACGAACGATGGCAGAGCTGACCATCAACACCGCGGACATCGCCGCCGCACTGCGCAAGAACCTCGAGGGCTTCGACCCGGGCGTGGAGACCGCCCAGGTCGGCTACGTCACCGAGGTGGGCGACGGCATCGCCACCGTGTCCGGCCTCCCGGGCGCGGCGGTCAACGAGCTGCTCGAGTTCACCGGCGGCGCCGTGGGCCTGGCCCTGAACCTCGACGAGGAGTCGATCGGCGCCGTGGTCCTCGGCGAGGCCTCCGCCGTCAAGGAGGGCCAGTCCGTCAAGGCCACCGGCCGCATCCTGTCGGTTCCGGTGGGCGACGGCCTGCTGGGCCGGGTCGTGGACGCGCTCGGCAACCCGATCGACGACAAGGGCCCGCTGGCCAACGTCAGCGACCGCCGGATGGAGATCCAGGCGCCGGGCATCATGGGCCGCCAGCCGGTGCACGAGCCGCTGCAGACCGGCATCAAGGCCATCGACGCCATGACGCCCGTCGGCCGGGGGCAGCGCGAGCTGATCATCGGCGACCGCAAGACCGGCAAGACCACGGTCGCCGTCGACACGATCCTCAACCAGCGTGGTCTGGGCGTGAAGTGCATCTACGTGGCGATCGGCCAGAAGGAGTCGACGGTGAAGAACACCGTCGCCGTCTTCGAGGAGCACGGCGCCATGGACTACACGGTGGTCGTGGTGGCCGGCGCCTCCGACCCGTCGCCGTTCAAGTACCTCGCCCCCTACGCCGGGTGCGCCATGGGCCAGCACTGGATGGAGACCGGCGAGCACGCCCTGGCCGTCTACGACGACCTGTCCAAGCAGGCCGAGGCCTACCGGCAGATCTCGCTGCTGCTGCGCCGCCCACCGGGTCGCGAGGCCTATCCCGGCGACGTGTTCTACCTGCACAGCCGCCTGCTGGAGCGGGCCGCCAAGCTGTCCGACGCGAACGGCGGCGGGTCACTGACGGCGCTGCCGATCATCGAGACCAAGGCCGGCGACATCTCGGCCTACATCCCCACCAACGTGATCTCGATCACCGACGGCCAGATCTACCTGCAGGACGACCTGTTCAAGTCCGGCGTCCGGCCCGCCTTCGACACCGGCCAGTCGGTGTCCCGGGTCGGCGGCGCCGCCCAGATCAAGGCCATGAAGAAGGCGGTCGGCACGCTGAAGGGCGACCTGTCCCAGTTCCGGGAGCTGGAGTCGTTCGCCGCGTTCGGCTCCGAGCTCGACAAGGTGTCCCAGGCCCAGCTGGACCGGGGCTACCGCCTGGTCGAACTGCTCAAGCAGCCCCAGAACAGCCCGATGCCGGTGGAGGAGCAGGTGGTGTCGCTGTACGCCGGCACCCACGGCTCCCTCGACCCGGTTCCGACGTCCGAGGTCCGCCGGTTCGAGGCCGAGCTGATCGAATGGTTCCGGGCCCGCCACGGCGACATCCTGGACACCATCCGCACGACCGGCGACATCCCGGACGTCGAGGCGTTCGAGGCCGCGCTCGCGGCGTTCGCGGAGCAGTTCTCGTGGGAGCAGGCCGCCGACGAGGCGCAGGGCTAGCGCGTGCCCGGCGGCAAGGAGCGTGCGCTCCGCCGGCAGATCCGGTCGGTGCAGTCCACGAAGAAGATCACCAAGGCGATGGAGCTCATCGCCGCCAGCCGCATCCTGAAGGCGCAGCAGCGGGTGGCCGCCGCCCGCCCCTACAGCGAGCGCATCACCGAGGTCATCCGCAACCTGGCTGCGGCCGGGGCCGGCGGGGGCTCGCCGCTGCTGGCCGAGCGCGAGCAGATCGGGACCGTCGCCTACGTCGTCATCGCCGCCGACCGGGGCCTGGCCGGCGCCTACAACAGCTCGGTGATCCGGGCCGCCGAGCGCTCGATGCAGCGCCAGCGGGCCGAGGGCCACGACACCCGGCTCATCACGGTCGGCCGCAAGGCCCAGTCCTACTTCCGGTTCCGGGGCTGGGCGATCGACCAGGCCTACACCGGCATCTCCGACAGCCCGACCTACGAGGACGCCCGGCTGGTGGCCGACTACGTCGTCACCCGGTTCGAATCCGGCGAGTACGACCTGGTCGAGCTCGCCTACACGCAGTTCCTGTCGGCCGCGACCCAGCGGGTGGCGATCCGGCGCTTCGTGCCGCTCGACCGCTCGATGCTCGAGGACGCGGCGGACGGCCCCACCGCCGGCTACGAGTTCGAGCCCGACCCGCAGGAGATCCTCGACCGGCTGCTGCCCCGCTACGCCGAGGCCCGGCTGTATGCGGCGCTCCTCGATGGGGCGGCGTCGTTCCTCGCCGCCCAGCAGCGGGCCATGAAGTCCGCCACCGACAACGCCGAGGACCTGATCGTGCGCTACAGCCGGGCGATGAACCGGGCCCGCCAGGACGCCATCACCACCGAGATCATGGAGATCGTCGGCGGCGCGGAGGCCATGCGTGCCGCCAAGGCGGATGGGCACGACCTGTTGGTCGACCACGCGCTCATGTCCGCCGACATGCTGTCCGATCGCCTCGAATCCTCCCGCACGTAGGAGCACAGGAAATGACCGTCACCGACACCAGCACCGACACCGGGGCGACGCTCAAAGACGGCCGCGTCGTCGCCATCGCCGGCCCGGTCGTCGACGTCGAGTTCCCCCCCGACGCCGTACCCGCCATCAACACCGCCCTGGAGATGACGGTCACGGTCGGAGGCGAGGACATCCCGGTCCGGGCCGAGGTGGCCCAGCAGATCGGCG
>Ga0081455_10006563_pt1 | contig 12449 bp, 9 predicted proteins | sample TabmetS3T2R1_FD_70207 | JGI IMG/M metagenome (GOLD analysis project Ga0081455, IMG submission 70207) | Tabebuia heterophylla rhizosphere microbial communities from the University of Puerto Rico - S3T2R1 | ecosystem: Host-associated > Plants > Roots > Rhizosphere ... | reverse complement strand
CCGACCTCGTCGGCAAGGTCGAGGCGGGCATTCCCGAGGACGACCCGCGCAACCCGGCCGTGATCGCCGACAACGTGGGCGACAACGTCGGCGACTGCGCCGGCATGGCGGCCGACCTCTTCGAGACCTACGCGGTGACGGCGGTGGCGGTGATGCTGCTCGGCGTCCTGCTCTTCGCGGCGGGCGACGCGACCAACGTCGCGCTCTACCCGCTCGTGCTCGGCGCCGTGGCGATCCTCGCCTCGATCATCGGCACCTTCTTCGTGCGCTCCTCGACGGGCAACGTCGAATGGGCGCTCTACAAGGGCCTCATCGCCTCCGGCGTCATTGCGGCGGCGGCCTTTTACCCGGTCACGAAGTGGCTCATGGACGACGTCAATCTCCGCGCTGTCGCGGGGGGCGTGGCCCAAACCAACCGCGGCGCCGCGGCCTTCCTGATCCGCGGCAACGCGCCGAGCGTCGGCGATCTCTATCTGTGCTCGCTCGTCGGCATCGCGGTGACGGCGCTGCTGTTCCTGATCACCGACTACTACACGTCGACGCGTTTCAGCCCGGTCAAGAAGACGTCGGCCGCGTCGCAGACCGGCCACGCGACGAACATCATCCAGGGCTTCGCCAGCGGCCTGCAGGCCACCGCGCTGCCCGCGCTCGTGCTCGTGCTCGGCATCCTCGTCTCATGGAAGATCGCGGGCGGCGGCACCGTCGGCATCTACGGGATCGGGGTCGCGGTCATGGGCCAGCTGTCGCTGACCGGACTCATCGTCGCGCTCGACGCGTTCGGCCCGATCACCGACAACGCCGGTGGCATCGCCGAGATGGCCGAGCTGCCTGAAGACGTCCGCAACGTCACCGATCCGCTCGACGCGGTCGGCAACACGACCAAGGCGGTCACGAAGGGCTACGCGATCGGCTCGGCCGTGCTCGCTGCGATCGTGCTGTTCGCGGGCTTCAAGTTCGAGCTGCTGGCCGAAGGCAGCACGCCCGTGTTCGCGATCGACGACCCGGTCATCCTCATCGGCCTGCTGCTCGGCGGCATGATGGTCTGCCTGTTCGCGGCGCTGTCGATCGAGGCCGTGGGACGCGCCGGCGGCGGCGTCGTCGAGGAGGTGCGCCGGCAGTTCCGCGAGAAGCCGGGGATCATGGACGGCACCGAGACGCCCGACTACGCGACCAGCGTGGACATCGTCACTCGCTCAGCGCAGCGGGAGATGATCCTGCCGGCGCTGATCCCGATCGCGATCCCGTTGATCGTCGGCCTCATCGACGTCAAGGCGCTCGGGGGCCTGCTCATCGGCGTCATCGTCGTCGGCTTCTTCTTCGCCATCCTCATGACCGCCGGCGGCGGCGCGTGGGACAACGCGAAGAAGCTCATCGAGGACGGCGCGTACGGCGGCAAGGGCTCCGAGGCCCACGCCGCGTCGGTCACCGGCGACACGGTCGGCGACCCGTTCAAGGACACCGCCGGCCCAGCGATCAACCCGATGATCAAGGTCGCCAACATCGTGGCCATCCTGATCATCCCCATCATCACGTAGCGACATCGCCGTGAGCGACCTGGAGATCGTGCTCGCCGGCTCGGACCGGATCGACGAGCTCGAGCCGGTCTACAGGTCGCTCTACGCGCACCACGTCGAGGTCTCCACGTGGCGGCCCGGCCCGCCGCGCGGCGCCGACGAGGCCTGGAGCCGGCGCCGGGGGCGCTACGAGAAGACGCTGTCGTCGCCCAACGGCATCCTCCTCCTGGCGGTCGTCGATGGGCGGGTCGTCGGCGCGCTCATCGGCGAGTCCGAGGAGCACCCCGAGGGCTCCGACACGTTCGAGATCCCCGCGCACGTCGCCCACGTCCACGACGTCGCCGTCCTTCCCGACGCCCGCGGCGGCGGCGCCGGGAGGGCGCTGATGGAGCGCTTCGAGACCGAGATGCGAGCCCGCGGCGTCGTGTCCTACGGCCTCGACGTCATGGCCGGCAACGACTCGGCGCGGCGCTTCTACGAGGCGCTCGGCTTCGAGCTCGCCGACATGGTCTTCGAGAAGCGCCTCACTGCCTAGACTGCGCCTGAAGAATGGCTGAACGCCGCCTGCAGGGATTGCAGCGCGTGCTCGGTGTCAACGCGCTCTTCTCAACGGCCTACGGCAACGTGGGCTCGTCGATCTACTACGCCCTCGGCCTGGTCGCCTCGTTCGCCCTCGGCCTCACGCCGGTCGTCTTCGTCATCGCCGGCGTGATCTTCTACCTGACCGCCGCGACCTACGCGGAGGCCACCTCGATGTACCCGGAGGCGGGTGGCTCGTCGTCGTTCGCGCGCCGCGCGTTCAACGAGTTCTGGTCGTTCTTCGCGGCCTGGGCGCAGATGCTCAACTACACGATCACGATCGCCATCTCGGCGTTCTTCGTGCCGCACTACTTCGGCAGCGTGATCGGGGTCGACGCGCTGCGCCACTCGCCGGGGGACATCTTCTTCGGCATCGCCGTGGTCGTCGTGCTGAGCACCGTCAACGTCATCGGCGTCAAGGAGTCGGCCGGCGTCAATGTCGCGCTGGCGGTCACCGACTTCCTGACCCAGTTGCTCCTCGTGGTCGTCGGCCTGTTCCTCGTCTTCTCGCCGCAGACGCTGGTCGACAACGTCCACCTCGGCGTCGCGCCGACCTGGAAGGACTTCTTCCTGGCTATCCCGGTGGCGATGATCGCCTACACGGGCATCGAGACGATCTCGAACATGGCCGAGGAGGCCAAGGACGAGACGAAGACCATCCCTGCCGCCATCAACCGCGTCGTCATCGCGGTGTTCGCGATCTACGCGCTGCTGCCGATGGTCGCGCTGTCGGCACTGCCGGTCACCCAGAACGCCGACGGCACCTACACGACGCTGCTCGGCGAGCCGGAGGACAAGGGCGGCTACGCCGGCGACCCGGTCCTCGGCGTGGTAAAGCAACTCGACCTCGGCATCTTCCAGCACGTTGGGGAGATCTACGTCGGCCTGCTGGCGGCGACGATCCTGTTCATCGCGACCAACGCCGGGATCATCGGCGTCTCGCGGCTCGTGTACTCGATGGGGCTGCACCGCCAGGTGCCCGACCGATTGCGCCAGCTGCACCCGAGATACGCCACGCCGTGGATCGGGATCCTGCTCTTCGGCGGGATCGCCTGCCTCGCGATGATCCCGGGCAAGGCCGAGTTCCTGGGCAACATGTACGCGTTCGGGGCGATGCTCTCGTTCACGATCGCGCACATCTCAGTCGTACGTCTGCGCAAGCGCTACCCGGACTTCAAGCGGCCGTACAAGGGGCCGGGGAACGTGCGCTTCCGCGGCTTCGAGCTGCCGCTGTTCGCGGTGTTCGGCGGCCTGGGCACCGCGCTCGCCTTCGTCGTCGTCACCTTCCTGCACCTCGACGTCGCGCTGGCCGGCATCGGCTGGCTCGCGCTCGGCTGCATCATCTACCCGATCTACCGCCACCGTCAGGGTCTCGACCTGACGGCGACCGTCAAGGTCGCGATCCCGGCCCCCGTGGTCGACCGCGAGGCCGAGTACGAGTCGGTCCTCGTCGCGCTCGAGGCCAAGCACTACTCCGAGGGCGCGATGGCAACGGCGATCAAGATGGCGGCGCGGCGGCGGCGCGGCATCCACGTCCTGGTCACGATCACCGTGCCCGCATCGGCACCGATCAGCGCCGAGCTGCCCGAGCAGGAGCAGGCCGCGCAGGCGATCATCGAGCAGGCCAAGCTGCAGGGCGGCCGCCGCGTGACTGGGCACGTCGAGAAGGTCCGCGCCGGCGGGGCCGGGCGCCTCATCGTCGAGGAGGCCAAGGCGATGGGAGCGAGGGCGATCGTGCTGCCGCTGCCGGCGCGCGCCAGCGGCGCCGTGTTCAGCAAGACGGTCGAGACCGTGCTCGGCGAGCGCCCCTGCCGGGTGATCATCCAGGCCGATCCAGGATTGCAACAGCCTGTGCGCAGTCCCGCCCCCGAGGCGGCGTAGCATCAGATCGTGCCCACGCCGCGTGAGGTCCATCGGGGCGCCACCCGCGTCCTCTCAGCGCTGATGGTGCTGATCGGCATCGCGCTGCTCGCCAGGTCGCTGGCGGGCGGCGTCTGGCTGGGCCTCGTCATCGGGATCCTCTTCGTCGCCGCCGGCGCCGGGCGGCTCTACCTGACCATCCGAGGAGGCCGATAAGTGTTCCGGCGCGGCCTCGGGCAGCCCGCGCTCTTCGCGATCATCTACACGTCGGTCGCGAGCGCGATCTACTTCTCGCTCGGGGTGGTCGCCGACCGGGCGCTGGGCCTGACGCCGATCGTCTACCTGCTCGCCGGCGTGTTCTTCGTGCTGGCGTCGATGACGTACGTCGAGGGCGCTTCGCTGCACCAGGATCGCGGCGGCGCGACGGTGTTCGCGCGCTACGCGTTCAACGAGCTCCTCAGCTTCGTGGCCGGCTGGATGATCCTGCTCGACTACACGATCCTCATCGCGGTCACCGCGTTCTCGGCCACGAACTACCTGGCCGCGTTCTACGGGCCACTGGGCGACGGCACCTGGGAGATCGTCCTGTGCTTCGCGATCATCCTCTACGTCGCGATCCGCAACATCCGCGGCTTCTCGAAGACGCGCGTGAACCGCATCGCCGCGCTCGTGATCACGGACATCGGGCTGCAGGTCCTGGTCATCGTCCTCGGGCTGTTCGCCTTCTTCCACCTGGACACGATCACCGACACGATCCACCTGTGGACGACGCCGACGTTCGGCAACACGGTCTTCGCGCTCGGGGTCGCCACCGTGGTGTTCACCGGCCTGGAGTCCGCGTCGGGGCTGTCGGGCGAGGTCGCGGTCGGCCGGCGGGGGCTCAAGCGCCTCGTGTGGGCCGCCGCGCTCGTCGTGATGGTGGTCTACACGGGCATCGGCGTGGTGGCGGTCACGGCGCTGCCCGTCGTGGGCAACGCGACATCGCTGGGGCGCAACTTCCTCGACGCGCCGATGCTCGGGATCGCCGAGTCCTTCCACGCCGACTGGCTGGCGAACACGCTGAAGTACGTGATCGCCGCCGTCGCCGCGGTCACGCTGATCGCCGCGGCCAACTCGGCGATGATGGGCCTGTCGCGCCTGGCCTACTCGCTGTCGACGAACCGGCAGATCCCCAGCGCGGTCGGGCGGCTGCACCCGAAGCGCGCGACGCCGTACGTCGTCATCAGCATCGCGGCGGTGCTCGCGGCGGGCCTGACCGTCCCGCAGGACCTCGAGTTGATGGTCGGCATCTTCGCGTTCGGTGCCCTCATCGGGCTGACGATCGCGCACTTGTCGATCGTCGTCCTGCGCTACAAGGAGCCCGCGGGCAGGCGGCCCTACCGGATCCCGCTCAACGTTCGCGTCCGCGGCGGCGACCTGCCGATCCCGGCGGTCGCCGGAGCGGTGCTGAGCTCCCTCGCGTTCGTAGGGTTGGTGGCCACGCACGAGGGGGCGCGCTGGGTCGGTCTGGCCTGGCTCGTCGGCGGCGTGGCGCTGTACATCGTCTACCGCACGACCCAGGGCAAGTCGCTCTACAAGCGCGTCACGGTGCCGGAGGAGGCACTGCGGCGCGAGCGCCGCGAGGCCGAGTACGGCTCGATCCTCGTGCCGCTGATGGGCACGCCGCTCGACGACGACATCGTGCAGACCGCGGGCCGTCTCGCCGCCGAGGAGGACACCGATGCCTTCGAGGAGGACAAGGGCGCGACCATCGAGGCACTGTGGGTCTTCGAGGTGCCGATGTCGCTGCCGATCGACGCGGCGCTGCCCGACGCGCAGCTCAAGCGGGCGCGCGCGGCGCTGGCGCGGGCCAAGGCTGTCGGGGAGGAGTACGAGGGCGTCGAGGTCGCGACCGCGACCGTTCGCGCGCGCCGGGCAGGCCAGGCGATCGTCGACGAGGCGCGCCGCCGCGGCGTGCAGGCGATCGTGCTCGCGGCCGAGGAGCCGTCGAAGATCCGCGGCGGCGGCCTGCTCGGCGGCCGCGGCGGCCCGCTGGACAACTTCGTGGGGGAGGTGACCAAGTACGTGCTGGCCAAGGCGCAGTGCCAGGTCATCCTCACCGCCCCGCCCGCGTCGGAGCCGCCGTCGGCGCGCGCCGCTGCCGCGGTCACCCGTGACGGGGCGACCGCGGAGCAGGAAAGCTAGAGTCCGCCTGCATGTCCCTGATGCTCATCGTCGGCGCGGGCCGCGTCGGATCCTCGGTCGCGCGCTCGATGCTCGCTGCCGGCCACGACGTCTCGATCCTCGACGAAGACCCGCTCTCACACGAGCGGCTCGACGCGGGCATGGACACGACGTGGGAGGACGCCGGTGGGCGCTTCACCGTCGGTCACGGCCTCGAGATCGACGCGCTGCGCGAGGCCGGCGTCGAGGAGGCCGACGTCTTCATCGCCGCGACCGACGGCGACAACACGAACCTCACGATCGCCCAGATCGCCGCGAAGCAGTTCGGGGTGCCGAAGGTCATCGTCCGCGTCATGGATCCGGCGCGCGCCGAGTGGTATGCCGAGCAGGGGATGCACACGATCTGCCCGACGAAGTACGCGATCGAGATGTTCGAGCGCGCGCTCGAGGAGGTCTAGCGCCCGTGTACGTCGTCATTGCCGGCGCCGGCAAGGTGGGGTGGAACCTCGCCCGCGAGCTGATCGCCAAGGACCACGAGGTCACGGTCATCGAGAGCGAGCGCTCGCGCTACCTGACGGTCGAGCAGGAGCTCGAGCACGCGATCCAGTACGGCGACGCCACCGAGCTCTGGGTGCTCGAGCGCGCGGGCATCAACCGCGCCGACCTGACCATCGCGGTCACCGGCGACGACGAGGACAACCTCCTCATCTGCCAGATCGCGAAGGAGAAGTACCTCTGCTCGCGGATCATCGCCCGCGTCAACAATCCGCGCAACCGCCAGTACTTCGAGCTGCTGGGCATCCAGCCCGCGGTCAGCGCGACCGACCTGATCCTGCGCCTCATCGAGCACGAGGTCCCGTCCTACGGGCTCGTGCACCTGCTCGACCTGCGCGACGAGCAGCTCGAGATCATCGAGGTCGAGGTCGGTCAGGGCGCGCCCGCGGCGGGCCAGCGGGTGACGGACGTCGATCTCCCCGACGGCTCGCTGATCATCTCGGTGCTACGCAACGGCAAGGGGTTCGTACCGAACTCCGAGACGGTGATCGACCCCGGGGACGAGGTCCTGCTCGTCCTCGACCCCGGGCTCGAAGATCGCATCACCGCGCAGTTCACGAACTCCGCGGGTCCCTAGCGCACCTCGACGCTGGACGAACCGGGCGGCGCCGAGAGCGTCATCCGCGCGGTCTTCTGCTGGTGGGGCTTGAGGTCCACGCGGGTGAAGCCCGCCAGGCGGCGGCTGCCGTCGGCGCCCACGAGGAAGGCCAGCACGGTGTGCTCGCCCGCCTGCCGGCCGACGTTGCGGACCTTGACGCTCACGCGCGTGCCCTTGACGCTCGTGCGCCCCAGGTCGAAGCGGGTGTAGCTCAGGCCGTAGCCGAACGCGTAGCGCGGGTCGTACGACGCGCCGGCCTCGTTGTAGGCCAGCGGGAACGTGCTCGAGTCCTTCGGCCACGAGTCCGACAGGCGCCCGCTCGGGTTGTACTTGCCGAACAGCGCGTCGGCGATCGCCGCGCCGCCCTCGCTGCCGGGAAGGAACGCCATCAGGCTCGCATTGGCCTCGTCGAGCTGGTGGTCCATCTTCAGCGGCCGGCCGGCGACGACCACGACGACCACGGGCTTCCCTGTCGCCTTCAGCGCGTCGACGAGCGCCGACTGCGCCGAGGTGAGCGACGGGTTGGGGTCGTCGCCCTGGCCCTCGGCGTACGGGCTCTCGCCCACCGCGACGACCACGGCGTCGACGTTCTTGGCTGCGTCAACCGCCTCGGCGCGCTGCGCCGCCGCTGTCGGGTTGGCTGCGTCGTTGAGCGGGTCGTACGTGGCGTTGCGGCTCCTCGTCGTGTCCGCGACCGGGGCGCCCTGCACCCACGTCACCTGCCGGCCCGGACCTGCGGCCTGTTGCACGCCCTCCTTGACCGTGGTGACCTCGGGGATGGGGATGTCCTGCGGCAGGCCGAACGCGCCCTGCCACGCGACCGACCAGCCGCCGAGCTGGTTGGTCGGGCTGTCGGACGCCGGCCCGGCGACGAGGATCTTGCGCGTGTCGCGCGAGAACGGCAGGACGCCGTCGTTGCCCAACAGCACCAGGCTCTCCTGCGCGGCCTTACGGGCCAGCGGGCGGTTGGCGGGGTTCTCCACGGCGGCGTTCGCGCGGTTGGCGTCGACGAACGGGTGCTCGAACAGGCCGAGCTTGAACTTCAGCGTCAGCACGTGGGTGACCGCGTCATCGATGCGGCTCATCGGGATGAGCCCGTCGTTGGCGGCCTGCGTCATCGCGTTGGTGAAGCCGGTCGGATCGAGCGGGATCATCGACATGTCGAGGCCCGCGTTGAACGCGAGCGCGACCGCGTGCTCCATGTTGGGCGCCACGTGGTACTTGGTGATCAGCGCCTCGACGTCCTGCCAGTCGGAGATCACGACGCCTTTGAAGTGCAGCTGGCCGCGCAGGACATCCGTGAGCAGGTGATGCGACGCGTGCACCGGCTCGCCGTTCACCGAGCCGCTGTTGACCATGACCGTGGCTACGCCCGCGTCGACGGCTGCCTTGAACGACGGCAGGTGAATGCTCTGCAGCTCCTGGTCGGAGATCGTCGCGTCGGTGCGGTCCATGCCGCTGTCCGGCGCCGAGTAGCCGAGGAAGTGCTTCGCCGTCGCGGCGACGGAGTTCGGGCCGGCGAGGTTGCTGCCCTGCAGGCCCTCGATCGTCGAGGCGCCAAGGACGCTGTTGACGTACGGGTCCTCGCTGAAGGGCTCATACGAGCGGCCCCAGCGCAGATCGCGTTCGGTGTCGAGGTCCGGGGCGAACGACCAGACGACGCCGGTCGCGCGCGTGGCCTTGGCGGTGCTCTCGCCGAGGCGCTCGGCGAGCGCCGGGTCGAAGCTGGCGCCGAGCCCGATCTCGTGCGGGACCATGGTGGCGTCGTAGAGGTTGTTGTGGCCGTGAACGGCGTCGGCGCCGTAGATGATCGGGATCTTCAGCCGGTTGTTCGGAGCATTCAGCGCGAACTGCTGGATCGCGTTGATCTGGTCGGCCCACGCCTTGCCGTCGTCGCCAACGCCCGGCCACGCCCCGCCGCCGGAGAGGATCGAGCCGATCCGGCTCTGGTTGAGGACGCGATCGAGGTTGGCGTCGTTGAGCGGCGCGCGATCCCAGTCGTTGTTGGGGTCGCCTTGGAGGACGGTGACGTTGATCTGGCCGAGCTGGCCGATCTTCTCGGCGGTCGTCATGCGCGACAGCAGGTCGCGGACGCGCGCGTCGACCGGCAGCGACGCGTTCTGATACGCCGGGCCCGCGGCCCGCGGGCCGGCCTGCGAAGCCGGCGCATCGCGCAGCGCGATGGCCAGGATTGCCAGAACGATCACCGCCGCGGCGACGAGCACCCAGCCGCGCCGTCGCCTGATCGTCATCGAAACGTCACGCATGAACCTTTCCTCCCACAAACCCGAGGACGTCTGGACGCTCTGTTTGTACAACGAATGTCAAGTGGCCCAGATGGCCGAATCATGTTCAACCTGCGAACATCGATCGCGCACCCGATCCGGCAGACGGGATAGCGTCGCCGCGTGACCACCTCAGACTCCGCTCACAGCAGCATGCGCACCGCTAATCGCGAGCGCATCCTCGCGCTGCTGCGCGAGCGCGGTCCGATGTCGCAGGCGGACTTGGCGCGAGCGAGTGGGTTGTCGCCCGCGACGATCTCGGGCATCGCTCGCGAGCTGCGCGAGGCCGGCTGGCTCGAGGACGACAGCGACGCGCCGGCGCGGGGCCGCGCGCTCGCCCTGAGCCGCTCGGCCGGCGTCGCGGTCGGGATCGACTTCGGGCACTCGCACGTGAGCGTCGCCGTGGCGGACCTCGCGCACACCGTCCTCGCCGAGGCCGAGGAGCCGCTCGACGTCGATCACGAGGCCCACGAGGGCGTCGCGCTCGCCGGCCGTCTCGTGCGCGGGCTCCTCGAGGAGGTCGGGGTCGGCGCCGAGCGCGTTACCGGCGTCGGCATGGGCCTACCCGGCCCGTTGCGCCGCGACAGCGGCGAGGTCGGCGACTCGGCGATCCTGCCCGGGTGGATCGGCGCGCGTCCGGAGGAGCTCATGCATGCCGAGCTCGGCGTGCCCGTGCGGGTGGAGAACGACGCCAATCTCGGCGCGCTGGCCGAGATCGTCTGGGGCGCCGGCCGCGAGTGCTCGGACCTCGTCTACGTGAAGGTCGCGACGGGCGTGGGCGCGGGCCTCGTCCTCAACGGCCGCCTCTACCACGGGCATACCGGCACGGCGGGGGAGATCGGGCACGTGACGATCGACGAGACCGGCCCGGTCTGCCGCTGCGGCAACCGCGGCTGCCTGGAGGCGTTCGCGGGGGCCGAGGCCGTGCTCGAGCCGCTGCGCCTGCGCCACAGCGACCGGCTGACGCTGCGCCAGGTCGTCTTGCAGGCCCAGGCCGGCGATGTCGGCTGCCGGCGCGTGATCGCCGACGCCGGCCGCGCTCTCGGCCTCGCCGTGGCCGGCGTGTGCAACATGCTCGGGCCAGAGCGCGTCGTCGTCGGCGGCGACCTCGCCCAGGCCGGCGACCTCCTGCTCGAGCCCTTGCGCGCGACCGTGGGCCGCTCCGCGATCGCGGCGACGCGCGAGCTGCCGGTGCTGGCCGGCGTGCTCGGCGAGCGGGCCGAGGTGCTCGGCGCGGTCGCGCTGGTCCTGCGCGAGTCGCAGCGCTTCGTCGCCCAGCCCGCGGGCGTCTAGGCAAACGAAAGGCCCCTTGCGGGGCCTCTAAAGCTGCGGGACAGGGACTCGAACCCCAAATTCGTGATCCAGAGTCACGCGTGTTGCCAATTACACCATCCCGCAACGGGCCGAGCGACGGGCGCCCGGACACGGCTGTGATCGGCAGCTCGGCGGTCGAGTATAGGCCAATGCGCCGGGTCCGACCGGGCGTCAGGCCTCCTCGACGACGTCGACGTCCGCGCCGGCCGCCGCGAACACCGCCGGGATCGTCGCCGTGAAGGTGGCGCCGCGGCCGGGCTCGCTGCTGACGCCCACCTCGCCGCCGAGCAGCGTCGCCAACCGCTTGCAGATCGGCAGGCCCAAGCCGGAACCGCGCAGCTCGCCGACCTGCCCGGCGCGCCCGAGCTGGACGAACTCCTCGAAGACGCGCGCCTGCTCGTCGGCGTCGAGGCCGGGGCCGGTGTCGGCGACGGCGAAGCGCACGCTCGCGCCCGCCGCGACCGTGGTCGCCGAGATCCGCACCTCGCCGCGCTCGGTGAACTTCAGCCCGTTGACGACGTAGTTGCGCAGGATCTGCCCGAGCTTCGAGCCGTCGGTGCGCAGCGGCGGCACGCCGTTGACGTTCTCGAAGACGACCGCGACGCTCGGCGAGCGGGGGAGGTGCGCGACGATGCCGCGCAGCGCGCTGAACAGCTCGTCGACCCGCACCTCGGAGACGCGCACGACCTCGCGGCCGGCCGCGAGACGAGCGAGGTCGAGGTGGTCGTTGACGAGGTCGAGCGCCTCCTCCATAGCGCCGTCGATGAGCCGCACGTCCTCGCGCAGACGCGGATGGAGCTGGTCGCCGCCCTCGCGCAGGATCGCCTCCGCCATGCCGCGCACCGCGTACAGCGGCGTGCGCAGCTCGTGCGTCAGGGCGCTCAGGAAGCTCGCGCTGCCGGCCGCGCGCTCGCGCAGCTCCTCCGCCTGCTGGCCCAGCTCGGCCAGGAGCACGGTGACGCCGCGGTTCGTGTCGACGAGCTCGCGGTTGAGGGCTGTGAGCTCGCGCTCGCGTTCGCGCAGCATCGCCAGCGCGCTGACCAGCTCGGCGTTCTGCATCCGCAGCTCGTTGACCGTCGCCTCGGCCTCGCCGGACTCATGGCGCTGCAGCGAGCCGAGCACGTGCGCGAGCTCGTCGACCCCCGGTACCCACGCGTCGGCCTCGAGCCGGCTCGTCAGACGTACGTAGGCGGTGCCGGCGACGTCGCTGGCCTCGACGCGGTCGACGAGCTCCTGCATCTCGTCGTCGTCGTACTCGAGCCGCTGCACGAGCTCGTACAGCTCGGTCATGTGGATGCATCCGTGCTCCTCGCCGTGCCGGAGCAGGATCTCGATCGGATCGGTGCTCATGTGGACCGCTATTCCCGCTCGGCCCGCGTGCCAATCCCGAGATGCCGAGAGCCGCGAGACGCGGCTCTCGGCTGGGCTGACATCAAGGAGGGAGCGGCGAGCAACTCTCGTTGAAGCAAGCCCGTTGCGGCGCTCGGTACCCGGCCGCGACGGCGCCAAACCTAGGAGGCGAATCGCCTGGCGACCTCGAGCGGCAGCTCTGTGAGTTTCTCCTGAGGGGTATCGGACTTA
>Ga0081455_10006562_pt1 | contig 12450 bp, 11 predicted proteins | sample TabmetS3T2R1_FD_70207 | JGI IMG/M metagenome (GOLD analysis project Ga0081455, IMG submission 70207) | Tabebuia heterophylla rhizosphere microbial communities from the University of Puerto Rico - S3T2R1 | ecosystem: Host-associated > Plants > Roots > Rhizosphere ... | reverse complement strand
CCGCCTCTGCTGATGCGCAATGGCGGCGCGAGCGCACATTTTCTCAATTTCAAACTCGTAGGCGCCAAGAGCAACCGCGACGCGACGGCCGCCCGCGTCCGCGTGCGCGCGGGCGGCCTCGCGCAGATGCGCGAGATTTCGGCGGGCGGGAGTTACTTTTCGCACGGCGATCTGCGCGCCCATTTCGGCCTCGGGCAAAACGCGAACGCCGAGAGCGTCGAAGTCTCATGGCCCGGCGGGCAGCGCCAGGTCTTCCGCGACGTGGCGGCGGACAGGTTTTATGTGATCGAAGAGGGAAGGAGCCAACTCGCGGCGCAGAGATTTGGCCCGCCTTCAGGGAGTCGCTAAATCGGGACACTGACATCGGCGCGCGCCGGTTCCGGATCATTAGTGGCGCCTGCGTCATCCTTCCGGAGGCTGATCGGATTCTTCGCAGTTAATCAACCACGGTATGCCGAAGCGATCGACGACCATGCCAAAACGGGCGGCCCAGAACGTTTTCTCGAGCGGCATCACAACCCTGCCATCCTTGGCCAGTTCATGAAAGATACGCTCGGCGTCAGCCGCGCTCTTGATCTGAAGCGAGAGTGAGAAGCCCTTTGGTTCCTCATATTGATCCGGCCTTACGTCGGCGCCCATCAGCGCCTGGCCGCCGATTGTCAGGTTGCCGTGCATGACCTTGTCCGACCAATCGGCCGGAACGTCATCGGCCATGGGCGAACCGGCGTAACGGAAGATCGCTCCGGGTTGGGCGCCGAGACACTGCTCATAGAACTTGAACGCCGCCTCGCATTCTCCCTTAAAACTCAGATACGTATTCATCTGCATGTCGCCTCTCTTTTCGACGATCGAGTTCTGGCTGGCCATCAGCTCAGCCTAAGTATGCGCGCTAGAACTCAGTCGGAGTCACTTCAATCACGCGCCAAATACGGAGGCTAATTTTACGCGGGGAAGAACCAGACCGCCAAGATATCTACAGTTCGTGTCTCTTCTTTCGCGCTTTATATGTTCCCGGCCTCTTTCTGCATGTTACGATGCCGGCGCAGGAGGGCAGCTATGCCGGCGCAGGAGGGCGCATATGCCACGTCGGCTCAGTTTCACGCGGCTCAGTCTTTTCGAACAGCCGCTGGTCTTCATCACCTCTTCTTTCATCTTCGGGGTGCTCTTTGCGGCGCGATTCCGGTTTTCAACGCGCGTATTGCTGATAGCGTCCGCCGTTTTGTGGACGGCGGCCTCGGTCTGTCTTTTGAGAAAACTCGGCGGGCGAGCGGTCACGTGTCTGCTGCTGACGCTGAGCTTCGCGTGCGGCGGCGCGCTGTGGGCGATTAACGAAGTCAGCGTCGGTAAAGACCGTGCGCTCCGCCTTGTCGAGCGCGGCGAATTGACGGCTGAAGAGCCGGTCGAGATTTTGGGGACGCTCAATGACGCGCCGGAACTCGCCCCCGATCGAATTTATCTGAGCGTAGCCGTCGAGAAGGTCGCAACACTTGGAATAGAGCGCGCCGCGAAGGGTGTCGCGCAGTTCGTCGCGCCGCTCAGGGATGATCAATCCCGCGACGATTACGACCGGCTATCGCTCGATTACGGCTCCCGCGTGCGAATCCTCGGCGATCTGAGCGACCAGCGCGGTTATCGCAATCCCGGCGCGCCTGATTTCGACGAGACGCTGGAACATCGCGGGTTCGACGTGACGGGAGTGGTCAAAAGCCCGCTGCTGATCGAAAACCTGGGGGCCGGCGCTCGCAGCGCGACCCTTCATCTGCTTTATCGAATCCGCGCCCGCGCGATCGCCGTCACGCTCCGCAGCTTCACTCAGCCGACTTCGGGCATCCTGGTCGCCGCGCTCTTCGGCAACCGCTATTTTCTCTCGCGCGACGCCGCCGAAACGTTCCGCGCGGGCGGGACGTTCCATCTGTTGGTCATTTCCGGGTCTCACGTGGCGATGATCGCGCTGGTCGCGCTCTGGCTGGCGAAGAAGCTGAGCGGCCTCCGCGTTGTTCAATACGCGATCGTGACGGCGTTGATGTGGGCCTACGCGCTGATGGTCGGGGCGCAACCTTCGATCACCCGCGCGGTCGTGACGCTCAACGTCGCGCTCGTCGGGCGTTTGATCTTTCGCGCTTCGATCGGGACGAACACGCTGGCCGCCTCGGCGATTGTGTTGCTCGCCTGGCAGCCGCGAGACGTCTTCAACCCGGCCTTCCAGCTTTCGTTCCTGACGGTGTTGATGATCGTGGCCGTGGCCTCGCCGCTCTATTTGCGGTTGAAAGAGGCCGGCCGGTGGCAGCCCTCAATGTCGACTCCGTACCCGCCGCGCGTCCCGAAGCCCGTGAAATGGCTGGCCGAAATTTTGTTCTGGAACGACCGTGAATTCCGTAAAGAGATGAAGCGCTCGCCGGTCCGCTACCGGCTGGAAAAATCGCCCGCGGCCGTCCGGCTGAACAGGCTCAGGTTACAGGCGCCGGCGTCGTGGACGGCGGTCACGCTCGCCGCGACAACCGCCACGCAAATGGGCTTGCTGCCGCTGATGATCCATTATTTTCATCGCGTCTCTATCGTCGCGCCGGTCGCGAACGTCGTCGAAGCCGCGCTGATCTCGATGTTGATGATAGCCGGCGCGGCGTATCTGTTGATCCATTCGATTATAGGCGCGTGGGCGTTGAAGCTCGCGCCGGCGGTCAACGCCATCGGGCGGCTGACGGTCGAAGCGGGCAGGCCGCTGATCGAGTGGCGCATGGCGAGTTTTCGCGCGCCCGATTTCGGCGAGCATTGGGAGGTCGTTTTCATCGCCTATTTCACCGCAGTCCTGATCTTGATCGTCGCCGCCAATGAATGGAATCCTTTCCGCAAGGGCGATAGCGTGGAAGACGCGCGGCGTAAGGCGCCTGGCCGCGCCGTGACCGCCATGGCGACGATCGCAATCATCGCGCTCGGCTGGCTGTTGACCGTTCATCCCTTCGAGCATGAATACGACCGCGGGCGATTGAGCGTGACGTTCCTGGACGTCGGGCAGGGCGACTCGATGTTGATCAGCTTTCCGCGAGGCTCGTTGATGCTGCTCGACAGCGGCGGGCGGGCCGGCTTCGATTCGCTCGAAGGCGATGAAGAGGAGGAATACGTCTTCGTTGAAGACCGCATCGGCGTTGGCGAAATCGCGGTGGCGCCTTACCTGTGGCGACGCGGGGTCAAGCGGCTGGATTGGATCGCGGCCAGCCACGGCGACGCCGACCACGTCGAAGGCTTCGGCGAGATCGTTCGCGGATTCGGGATCGGCGCGGCTCTAAAGGGCGCGCCAAAGCGAAGGGATCCGCCGCCGAGCGCCTTCGACAGAGCCGCGCTCGCGGCGAACGCGCCGACGCGGAGTCTCAAGCGCGGCGACGCGCTGGACATCGACGGCGCGCGCGTCGATGTCCTTTCTCCCTTCGCCGATCAGCCGCCGATGTCGGATAACAATGAATCACTGGTCTTGCGAATCAGGTTCGGCGCCCGCAGCTTCCTCTTGACCGGCGACATCGAGAAAGAAGCCGAGGCGCGGCTGGTCGAATCGAATAGCGATCTGCGCGCCGACGTCTTGAAAGTCGCGCACCACGGGTCGAAGACATCCTCGACAGTCGGGTTCTTAGAAAGAGTGAAGCCGTGTCACGTGGTGATCTCTGTGGCCAGGCTCAGCCCCTTCGGGCACCCGCACCCCGAAGCGCTCGCGCGACTGCAAACCACGAGCGCCCGCGTCTGGCGGACCAGCGAATGCGGCGCGATCACCATCTCGACCGACGGCGACGACCTGCGCGTCGAGACCTTCGTCAAATGCGGATTGTGATATTGTAGGCGGGATGCAACGTCACCGTTTTTACGCCGCGCCATCCAGTTTCACCGGGACCTCAGTCAGGCTCGACGCAGACGAGGCGCATCACTTGACGCGGGCCCTGAGGCTCGGAGCCGGCGCGCGAGTATTCGTGTTCGACGGCGAAGGCGCCGAACACGAATGCGAGGTCGCGCGCGTCGCCAAACACGAGGTAGATTTGAACCTGCTGCGGCGGCTCGACGACGTTGTAGAATCGCCGCTCCGGTTGACGCTGGCGCAGGCTCTGATCAAAGGAGACAAGTTCGATTGGGTGATTCAGAAGGCGACCGAGCTCGGCGCGTCGCGAATCGTCCCGCTCGTCACGGAGCTTAGCGACATTAAACGCGCCGAAGAGCGGGCGGGGCAGCGCGTGCAGCGTTGGCGACGAATCTCGCTCGAAGCCCTGAAACAGTGCGGGCGGCGAAGACTGGTCGAGATCTGCGAGCCGGCGCCTTTCGACGAGTATTGTGGATCGGAGGCCCAAGACGCATGTCTGATCTTTTCCGAACGAGGCGGAAAAAGTCTCGCTGAGGTCTCGGCGAAATTGCGAGACGCCGATCAACTCAGCCTATGCGTGGCGTCCGAAGGCGGCTGGAGCGAACGCGAATTGCAGAGGGCCGCGTCCTGCGGCTTTACGCCCGTGAGCCTCGGATCGAGGATTCTCAGAACCGAGACCGCCGCGATCGTGGCCGTCTCGCTGGCGCAGCACCTGTTCGGCGATCTGCGCTAAAAGAGTTCGTAGTCCCGGCTTTGGCCGGAAAGGGCTTGGCTCCGAGCCTTTCCGGCTAAAGCCGGGACTACGAACAAAAAAGCCGCGTTGCGACGACTATAATGCGCGTCACAACGCGGCAAATTGTTTTATCTCCTGGTCAGAGCTTACAAGTCCGCTCGCGGAGCGCGATAGACTTCGTAGCTTCGCGCGGGAGCGTATTCGGGCCATTGTTCGCTTTCAAATGGCTCGTTAAACTTCTCTTCGTTCTCGACCGCTTCAATCGCTTCCAGCCAAACGCGATCCATGAATTCAAGCTCCACGCCCATTCGCCGGCAGGCGTTCACATGCCGGCGGACTATCGCCTGAACCTTATCGCGTTTGCTTTGCGGCAGCGCGTCGAGCGCTTTACGAACGTTCTCTGGAAACTTCATAACTCTTCCTCCTTCTCAAAAAATCGACCGCAAAGACGGCGAAAGACGCGTTGGCGAGATGAGAGTCGCCTGCGCGCCTTTCCGCCGATTTTATCGTCCACCTTTCAGGCGGCTACACCGGATATTATCGCGCCAAGTCCGTTCATCTCCAACGAGACGGCCGCGGCCTGGATCGTGGCGGCGATCCTGACCGCGTCGTGAACCTGGTCTTCGCTGACGCCACCCGCCGTAACCACCTGCTCGTGAGAGCGGATGCACACCTCGCAACCGTTGATCGCGCTAACCGCAAGACAGAACAACTCGAAATCGGCCTTATTGCTCATCGGTTTGCCGATCCAGTTCATCCGCAGCCGCGCCGATTTCGCCGCGTAACTCTCCTTGCCTACAAGATGCCGAAACCGGTAGTAAACGTTGTTCATCGCCATCAAAGCCGCCGCCGCCCTGGCGTCTTCGATGACGTTTTCGTCAATTTTGCCCTGCGCTTCGACAAAGACCGCCCGCGCCAACTCATCGTTGCGTGTTGTAATGGCCGAGGCCAGCGCCACGCCCCAGGTTTGCGCTGGCGTCAACGTCGTTGACTGAAGGACAGTCTGCAAATTCAGCCTGATATCGCGCGCCGCGTCCGGCATTCGTTCACGCAATTTTTCAATCTCGCTCATTTCTCCCACCTATGAATACGACTTGTGGGACCGATAAAATCCCATAAGTCCTATAAGTCCCATAAGTTCCATTCATATTTCTTTTCCGGCGGCCTTGCCCAGGGTCTTTTCGCCACTCTTCCAATTGCATGGGCAAAGTTCATCGGTTTGCAACGCGTCGAGCACGCGGAGGGTTTCATCCACATTGCGTCCGACCGAAAGGTCGTTGACCGTCACCCAGCGGATGACGCCTTTGGGATCTACGATATATGTCACGCGCAGGGCCACGCCCTCCTCTTTATGGAGGATGCCCAGCGCCGATGAAAGCTCGCGCTTCGTGTCAGCCAGCATCGGGTACGGCAGGCTCTTCAGACCGGGATGGCTGTGGCGCCACGCCAAGTGGACGAAATGCGTGTCCGTGCTCGCGCCCAAGACCTGCGCGTCGCGGTCGACGAAGTCCTTGTTGCGCTTGCCAAACTCGGCGATCTCTGTCGGGCAGATGAACGTGAAATCCATCGGCCAGAAAAAGATCACCTGCCACTTCCCCCGGTGCGTGCTCTCGGTGATCTCCTGAAACTCCCTCTCCTTCTCCAAACTAACTACTGCATTCAACTTGAAATTCGGAAATTTCTCTCCAACTGTCAGCATTTACTGTCTCCTATAACTGTTTTAAATTTAGAACTAGTCTAAATAAATGATCACAAAATTGAGGGCGATCATTCGCCCTCAATTTCTGATTCTATTTCTCCTTCTGGCAAATGGCGCAGAGGCCGCGAAGAGTAACCTCGAAAAACTCCACCTTCTGGCTCGCGGGCAAAGAGCAAACTTCCACCGTCCCTATCAAATCACATTCGATGTCCTCGACTTTGCCGCATTTACGACAGACGAAATGATGATGATGATCCGTGTTCGGATCGAATCTGACGCAGCCCGCCTCGAAGACCTCTTTAATCATCCCCTCCTGCTTCAACCAATTGAGCGTGTTGTAAACGGTCGCGCGTGAAGTCATTGGGAATTCGCGGTTGACAGTCTGCAAAACCTCATCGGCAGTAGGATGATGATCCGCCGATTGCATATAATCAATAATGGCGCGCCGCTGCGGGGTCATCTTCAGCCCGCGCGATTGCACCATTGTTTCGACTATTTGTCTGAGCAATCTTGCCATTGGCGATTAGACTAAATCCAAGTTGAGATATTGTCAAGAGGTCGAGGAATGGGGGGAATCGGAAGCTCGAATGTTCAATACTGGCTCCTCATTACCCATTCTCCACTCCCTATTCCCTATTCCCCACTCCCTACAGCCGTTTAATCACATCTTTGGCGAAGTAAGTCAGGATCAGATCGGCGCCGGCGCGTTTGATTCCGATCAGAGACTCCATCATGACGCGTTCTTCATCAATCCAGCCCAGCCGCCCGGCGGCCTTGATCTGCGCGTACTCGCCGGAAACCTGATATGCGGCCAGAGGCAGGTCGAATCGCTCCCGCGCGGCTCGGAGGACGTCGAGGTAAGGCAGCGCGGGTTTGACCATCAACATATCCGCGCCCTGTTCGACGTCGAGCGCGGCTTCGCGCAGGGCCTCGCGCACATTCGGCGGGTCCATCTGGTAGCCCCGACGGTCGCCGAATTGCGGCGCGCTGTCGGCCGCCTCGCGGAACGGGCCGTAAAACGCCGAGGCGTACTTCACCGCGTAAGACAAAATCGGGATGTGCGAGAATCCGGCGGCGTCGAGGCCGGCGCGAATCGCCGCGACCATTCCGTCCATCATCCCTGAAGGCGCGATGACGTCGGCGCCCGACTCGGCCTGGCTGATTGCAGTCTGGGCGAGAATCTTGAGCGTCGGGTCATTTGCCACGTCGCCGTCTTCGATCACGCCGCAATGGCCGTGCGAAGTGTATTCGCACAGGCAGGTGTCGGCGACGACTAGAAGGTCTTTGACTTCGCGTTTGACGGCGCGGATGGCGCGCTGTGTAATGCCGTCTTCGGCGAACGCGTCGCCTCCCCGCTCGTCTTTACGTTCTGGCAGTCCGAAAACGATAATCGACGAAACGCCTGCGCGCCGCGCGTCTTCGCACTCTTTGACGAGCTCGTCGACCGAGAGGTTGAAAACTCCGGGCATCGATTTGACTTCTCGGCGCACGCCCTCGCCCGGGCAGACGAAAAGCGGGTAGATCAGATTCGAGGGGTCGAGGCGGGTTTCGCGAACCATCTCTCGCAGCGCCGCCGTGCGGCGCAATCTCCGTGGACGATAAATCAATTCCGTCATTGGGATCTCCTTTGTGGGTGATAATCGAGGAGCAGGATTACAGCGGTTTTAGTATGGACGAATAGCCACAGAGAACACAGAGAACACAGAGAAATAATTATGATCTCTGTGTTCTCTGTGACCTCTGTGGCTAACAATCTTCACACATTGAAAACGGTTATAGTATACCCCTTCACGCGCTTCGATAAAATTCGGCGATCTGCTCGACGACGTATCGCCGCATCTCTTCAGTCAGTTCGGGGTAGATCGGTAGCGACAGGCATTCGCGCGAAGTTCGCTCGGTCACGGGCAAGTCTCCGGGTTTGTAGCCCAGGTAGGCGAAACATTCTTGAAGGTGCAGCGGCACGGGGTAATAAATCTCCGACCCCACGCCCCGCCCCTTCAAGAAATCCATCAGCTCGTCGCGCCGCGAGCAGCGGATCGTGTATTGATTGAAGATGTGGCGGCGATTCGGGCGGACGGACGGCGTGGCGACTTCTTCGACGCCGGCCTCGGCGAAAAGCCTGTCGTAGTGTTCGGCGTTGCGACGCCGCGCGTCGCTCCACCGGTCGAGATATTTGAGTTTGACCCCGAGGACGGCGGCCTGCAAGGCGTCCAGACGACTGTTGACTCCGACAATCTGGTGATGGTACTTCGGCCGCATTCCGTGAACGCGCAGCAGGCGCAGCTTCTCGGCAAGATGATCGTCGTCGGTGGTCATCAACCCGCCTTCGCCGGCGCCGCCCAGGTTCTTCGACGGGAAGAAGCTGAAGCAACCGACGGCGCCTATCGCGCCCGCGCGTAGTTCGTGATATCCGGCGCCGATGGCCTGCGCGGCGTCTTCGACGACGGGAAGGTTGTGGCGTTCGGCGACTTTCCGTACCGCGTCCATCTCGGCGCATTGGCCGAATAGGTGAACAGGAAGGATCGCCTTCGCGCGCGGCGTGATCGCGCGTTCGATCAGGTCGGGGTCTATGTTGAAATCATCAGGCGAGATGTCGACGAAGACTGGGCGCGCGCCCAGTCGCGTGATCGAGCCCGCGGTGGCGAAGAAGCTGAACGAGGCCGTCACGACCTCGTCGCCCGGCCCCACGCCCAGAGCCGTCAACGCCAGCAGCAGCGCGTCGGAACCGGAACCGCACCCGATCGCATGTTTGACCCGACAATATTCGGTGGCGGATCTCTCGAAAGCTTCGACCTCCGGGCCGAGGATGAAATGCTGGCTTTCAAACACCCGTTCGACCGCTGCCATAACCTCGTCGCGAATCGTCTGAAATTGCGCGCGCAAATCCAAGAGAGGAACATTCATCTCTTTATTTTTCTGTCCCACATTTTTCTGTTTAATATTGATGGCCGAAACGATGATCAAAGCCGCCCTGAATCTTTTAAGCGATACCACTCGATCGTCTTCTTCAGTCCCTCTTCGACCGGCACAAGTGGCTCCCACCCCAACACTTCTTTCGCCCGCGTGATGTCGGGCCTGCGGGTCTTCGGATCGTCCACCGGCAGCGGGCGGTATTCGATCTCGCTGCGGCTTCCGGTCAGCCGAAGGATCAGCTTCGCGAATTCGAGGATGGTCATCTCATTCGGATTGCCGATGTTGACCGGCTTGTTGAATTGCGCGTCCATCAGCCGCCGTATGCCTTCGATCAGGTCGTCAACGTATTGGAAGCTGCGCGTCTGGCCCCCTTCGCCGAAAACCGTCAGCGGCTCGCCGCGCAAAGCTTGATTGATAAACGTCGGGACGACGCGGCCATCGTTGACGCGGTTTCTCTCGCCATAGGTGTTGAAAATACGAACGATGCGCACATCAACTTTATGCACGCGGTGGTAAGCCATCGTCACCGCCTCGGCGAAGCGTTTGGCCTCATCGTAAACGCCTCGCGGGCCGATCGGGTTGACGTTTCCCCAGTAATCTTCCTGCTGCGGATGCACGAGTGGGTCGCCGTAAACTTCTGAAGTCGAGGTGAGGAGGAACTTTGCGCCCTTGGCCTTCGCAAGACCCAAAGCATTATGCGTGCCCAGCGCCCCGACCTTCAGCGTCTGAATCGGCAGTTGAAGGTAATCAATCGGGCTGGCCGGACTGGCGAAGTGTAAAACCCAGTCGAGATCGCCCCTCACATGGATGTGATTGCTGACGTCGTGATGAATGAATTCAAAATTCGGATCTGAGCGATGATGAGCGATGTTCGCCAGATCGCCAGTCACCAGATTGTCCATCGCCACCACCTGATGCCCCTCGGCTACCAGGCGGTCAGTCATGTGGCTGCCAATGAAACCGGCCCCGCCGGTGATTAAAATGCGCATTTTCTCTCCATGGGGGTGAAAGGGTGAAAGGGTGAGGGGGTGAAGGGGCGCCTTGATCGCCTTTCACCCTTTCACCCTTTCACCCTTTCACCCCGTCACCCCTTCATCTCCCGATTCCTCGATATTTAAATCCCGCTTCTTCGACCGCCTGTAGGTCCAACAGATTGCGCCCGTCAATGAGCGCCTTCGCGTTCATCATTTCTCCGATTTGGTTGAGGTCCAGATAGCGGAACTCTTCCCACTCGGTGACGATGACAATGGCGTCGCAATCTTTGGCGAGCGCCATCGCGTCGTCGGCGTACTCGATCTTGAGTTCAGGGTACTGGCGGCGGCAGACGTCATTGGCGATCGGATCGTAAGCCTTCACCCGCGCGCCCATCTCGATCAGCTCAGACGCGATCTCTATCGCGGGGGCGTCCCGCAGGTCGTCCGTGTTCGGTTTGAAGGCCAGCCCCAACAGCCCGATGGTTTTGCCTTTGATGATCTTCAGCGCCTCCTGCAATTTCTGCACCGGCACGTGGCGCTGGCGTTTGTTGACGTCTACGGTCGAGTGTAGCAGCGCGGGTTCGTAGCCGTACTCTTTGGCGATGTCGATCAGCGCCGAGACGTCTTTGCCGAAGCAGGAGCCGCCCCAGCCCACGCCGGCGTTCAAAAACTTCGGCCCGATGCGGCTGTCCAGACCGAAGCCTCGCACGACTTCTTTGATGTCTGCGCCGACGCGTTCGCAGATGTTGGCGATTTCGTTGGCGAAGCTGATCTTGGTCGCGAGGAAGGCGTTGGCCGCGTATTTGATCATCTCGGCCGACGCCAGGTCGGTCGTCACCACAGGTATCACAGCGACGTCGGCGGGGCGCGGCGCGGACGCCGGAGGGGTGAAAGTCTGCTCGACTATAGGCTCGTACAGAGCGCGCAACCTCTCGGCCGCGTATGCGTCCGTCGCGCCGATCACTATCCGGTCGGGATAAAACGTGTCGCTGATCGCCGACCCTTCGCGCAGGAACTCGGGATTCGACGCGACGAGGAATACGTCATCTGGCTTGCCGCCGTTCAGCCGCCGGTTCCCCCCCAGGTCGGCGGTCGGCGCATTGGCCGCGCTCGCCAGTTTATCAAGCCAGGCCGGATTCTCGTTCAACCCCTCTTTGACCAGCATCTCGACCCAGTTGCCAGAGCCGATCGGCACCGTAGACTTGTTGACGATCACGCGCCGCCGCTCGCAATCGAGCGCGCGCCCGATGGACTGCGCCACGGCCTTGACTTGGGACAGATCGGCTCTGCCGCTCGGCAGCGGCGGAGTGCCGACCGCGATGAAGATGATCTCGGACTCCTTGACCAGTTTCGAGATGTCGGTCGAAAACCTCAGGTTGCCGCGCTGTAAGCCGCTCGCGATCAATTGATCCAGCCCCGGCTCGTAGATCGGCGACCGGCCGCCGCGCAGCGCCTCAATTTTGCGCTCGTCGATGTCGACGCAAACCACCGAATGCCCCAGATACGCCAGGCAAGTGCCCGTCACCAGACCGACGTAGCCGGTCCCAACAACACAAACTTCCACTTGATTTGCCTCCTATTCAGACAGGATTGTTCGGGATAGACAATGAGATATAGGCCGCCCCTATTTTCTCCATTCTCAACAATCCTGTCTATATTTTCCTGAAGATCACCTGTTTTTTTCGTAAAGGTAGGCGCATTCGATGAGCTTCGCCTCTTTGCCGTCATGCACGGCGAATTTCGAGTCTTTCCACAAGGAGGCCGCGCCGTATTCGCCCTTCTTATTGACGGCGTAAAAATTGATGTTGCCGAGCGTTGCCAACTCTTCCCTGTTATTGCCGTAGCGCGCCGCGACGCGTTTGACCGCGTCCATCGCCGCTTCGGTGGGCGCCATCCCGCGGCGCATGTTCTCGACCACCGTATGCGCCCCGTTGATGTAAATGCACTCTTCGCCTCGCCCTGTAGATCCCGCCGCGCCGACCTCGTTGTCGACGTACAACCCGCAGCCGATCAGCGGCGAATCGCCGACGCGACCCGGTATCTTCCACGCCAGCCCGGAAGTCGTCGTCACACCGGAAATGTCCCCGTTGGCGTCAACGGCCAGACAGTTAATCGTGCCGGTCGGGCGGTCGCGAAGAATCTCTTCGATGCGTTTATTGAGGGCTATCTCTTCAGGCGAGAGCTTCATTTGCGAGGTTTTGACATTGCCGGCGGGCGCGGTCTTATGCCAACTCGGCCCCCAGAAATCTTGTGGGTTCAGGCTCTCGCGCCACGCCAGCCACTTTTTGCGCGA
>Ga0081455_10006561_pt1 | contig 12451 bp, 12 predicted proteins | sample TabmetS3T2R1_FD_70207 | JGI IMG/M metagenome (GOLD analysis project Ga0081455, IMG submission 70207) | Tabebuia heterophylla rhizosphere microbial communities from the University of Puerto Rico - S3T2R1 | ecosystem: Host-associated > Plants > Roots > Rhizosphere ... | reverse complement strand
CGCTTAACCATGCGTTTTTCCCATGGCTGCGAGGGTCCAGATGCCCCCAGCGGGATTCGAACCCGCGCTACGGCCTTGAAAGGGCCGTGACCTGGGCCGCTAGTCGATGGGGGCGCTGCTCTAGGGCAGGATAGCCCGGTGGAGGAGGCGAGGCGGGTGGCGATCATCGGGGCCGAGCTCGACCTGGGTGCCGGGCGGCGCGGGGTCGACATGGGCCCGTCGGCGATCCGCTACGCCGGTCTCGGCGAGCGGCTCGCGGAGCTCGGCATCGCATCCGAGGATCTGGGAAACGTCTACACGGAGATCCGTGAGACGGCGGATCCGGGCGATCCCAACGCTCGCTTTCTCTCACAGATCCGTGGGACGTGCGAGCAGATCGCCGACCGCGTGCGGGAGGCCGCCGAGCGAGAGCTCATTCCGCTCGTTCTGGGCGGTGATCACTCGGTTGCTCTCGGGTCGATCGGCGGACTGGCCTCGCTCCACGGTCCGGGTGCGGTGCTCTGGTTCGACGCCCACGGCGACCTGAACACTCCGGCGACGACTCCGAGCGGGAACGTGCACGGCATGCCGGTCGCCGCCGCGCTTGGCCGCGCCGGCGCTGGATTCGAAAGCGAGCGCTGGCCGCTTCCATCGGTCGACCCGGACCGAGTGGCGCTGATCGGCATCCGCAGCCTCGACCCGGGCGAGCGCGAGGTCGTGAAAGAGACCGGGATTGCCGTCTTCACGATCGCCGACGTCGACCGCCGCGGCGTCGAGCCAGTGCTCGCCGAGGCGCTGGAGCGTGTCTCTGGCGCCCCGTTCGTCCATGTGTCGGTCGACCTGGATGTCGTCGACCCGGATGTCGCGCCGGGCGTGGGGTCGCCTGTCCGCGGCGGGTTCTCGTACCGGGAGGCGCACTTGATGATGGAGCTGGTCGCCGAAAGCGGGCTCCTCAGCTCGCTGGAGCTAGTGGAGGTCAACCCGATCCTCGACCACGAGAACGAGACCGCAGGACTAGCAGTGGAGCTGGCCGCGAGCGCCCTCGGAGCCCGCATCTTGTAGCGCTAAATTGGCTCCTGCGGGCCGGTAGCTCAGCTGGTAGAGCAGGGGACTTTTAATCCCAAGGTCACAGGTTCGAATCCTGTCCGGCCCACTGCACAAACCTCCCGCATACATGCGCTTTTGGACGACGTCGGCCGACTGTCGTACGAACTAAGGTGGAGACTGCGAGTGGGCGACGTCCACCTGGCGTCGAAAGGGCCGCGCCTGCGCCGACGGGACCTGAGACGCCAACGGGCGGCCGCGGAGGCCGCCCGTTGGCACGCACTGGTGGGCGCGGTTCTACCGTCCCGACGGGAGAAGAACCTTGTTGATCACGTGAATCGTGCCGTTTGACGCCGCGATGTCGGTCTTCACGACCCGCGTGGAGCCGTTGAGGAAGACGTTCCCGCTACGGATCTTGATCCGCAGGGATGGCCCTGCGAGAGTCTTGGCCGAGCGGAGCCCGACCACCTGGGCCGCCTTCACGTCCCCCGCGACGACGTGGTAGAGCAGTACCCGGCGAAGCTGTGCTCGGTTGCGGAGCAGCTTGTTCAGCGTTGCCTTGGGCACCATCTTGAAGGCGGCGTCCGTCGGTGCGAACACGGTCAGCTTCGTCCGGCCGGTGAGAGCGCCGGCGAGGCCCGCGCGCTTGGCGAGCATGACGAGCGTCTTGAACTGGCCGGCAGCGACTGCGGTCTGGACAATGTTCTTCTGAGCTGTCGGCCTCTCGGCTGGAGCTGCCGTGCTAGTCCCTGCGGCCGCGAAGGCGGCGATCGCGAGAACGGAGGCGGTGAGGCTTGCTGCGACGAGCTTGGTCATCGTGACTCTCCCTTCCACTAGGCGGTTGTGACTTGTGGGTTGCGGCTCCAGCGGCGCCGGATGGCCCCCTGCTGAGCCACCTGATAAACGGCCGCGAGACCGACGAGGCCGTAGATCACACGGCTGGCCGCGTTCGTCTCGCCGAAGTCGAGGCCGACGAGCGCCGCCACGAGGTCGAAATCGGCGACGGCAACTAGACCCCAGTTGAGCCCGCCGACAACGAGAAGGACGGCTGCGAGGATGTCGAGCTTTTTCACTGTGCGCTCCCTTCTGTACAGCATTTGTCGAGATAACGTACAGGTATCGGCGGCATCTTGTCAAGTGTTTGTTCAAGGTCTGTAGAATGCTGGCATGGAGCCCGCGACCGAGCAGCTCCGGATCGGCGAGCTGAGCCGACGAACAGGTGTCAGCGCCGAGCTCCTGCGCGCGTGGGAACGCCGCTACGGGCTGCTCCACCCGACTCGCACAGGCGGCGGATTTCGTCTCTACTCGCCGGCCGATGAGCGGCGGGTCTCGCTCATGCGCTCGCATTTGCAGCATGGGATGTCCGCTGCAGAGGCTGCCCGCCTCACTCTGACGGAGGCGGACGGCGGCACTCGCGATGATGAAGAACCTGTCCTGCAGCGCCGCGCTCAGGAGCTTCGCCAGGCGCTGGACGACCTCGACGAGGGCGCCGCGCAAAGCGCGCTCGACAGCGTTCTCGCGGAGTTCTCGACCGAGACGGTGCTAACGGATCTCGTGCTGCCCTACCTGCATGAGCTCGGTGAGCGCTGGGCGAGCGGCGAGGCGTCGGTGGGTCAGGAGCACTTCGCCAGCCAACTCATCCGAGGCAGGCTCCTCGGGCTCGCGAGGGGCTGGGATCGCGGCGCCGGCCCGCGTGCTCTCCTTGCCTGCGCTCCGGGCGAGCAGCACGATCTCGGGCTGATCGCACTTGGCGTCGCCCTGCGCGCCCGAGGCTGGCGCATCACGTATCTCGGCCAGGACACGCCACTCGAAACGCTTGCCGAGAGTGCCCGCTCGTTCGGGCCGCTCGCGATCGTGATCTCATCTGTCTCGCCCGACCGGCTCTCGAGGTCGGGGGCCGAGTTGCGACGCCTGGCGGGCATTGCACACGTGTGGCTCGCCGGGCCAGGCGCCACCGAAGCTCTCGCCAAGAAGACGCGGGCAACATTCCTCGACGTCGGCCCGGTGGCCGCAGCGGACCGCGTAGCCGCCACAAGACCATGAGGCCTGCTTGAAACCCGTGACGTCCGTCGAAACGGCGACCGCCATCGGACCCGTCGTCGAGCCGACGCCACGGGGGGCGGAGACGCTCGCCGCGAGCTACTGGCGTGAGGTCGAGGCGACGACGCGCCGCATTGTGCGGGCAGACGCCGTTGCCGGGCGCATCGATGTTCGCGTATTCGGTCGAGGCCCCGTCCTCATCAGGCTCGGACGTCCTGCCGTCCGAGCCGACCTCACATCCGTCATGTGCACGTACCCCATCGTCGGCGGGCTCCTAGTGGGCCGGCCCGGCGGGGCGCTCGCGCTGGAGCAAGTCAACGGTGACCCGGTCGTTCTGCGCTCGACACTGACGGAATACGTCCCCCGGCTTGCGGGCACGCTCTATTTTCAGGTGCAGGCTCGCCTGCATTCACTGATCAGCCGCCGCCACTTCGCGCGACTCGGTCGGGACGCACGATGAAAGTCGCCGTCTTTGGCGCGACCGGCACCATCGGCACCGCTCTGCTGCCGGCTCTGGCGCGCTCACATGACGTCGTCGCGCTGTCGCGACGCGAACGGGAGGGCGACGGAGTGAACTGGTTGCGGGCCGACGCGGGCGACGCCGAATCCGTCCGCACGGCTCTCAAGGGGGTCGACGTCGCCTACTACCTCGTGCACTCGCTTGGCACGCGTCACTTTGAGGAGCGCGATCTCGCCGCGGCCAGGACCGTCGCCGAGGAGGCCGAGCGGGCCGGGCTTAGCCAACTCATCTACCTGGGCGGCCTCGGCGACGATTCTCCTGAGCTGTCTAAGCACCTCCGTAGCCGACTCGAGACCGAAAAGGAGCTCGCCTCTGGTGCCGTCCCGCTGACCACGCTGCGAGCCGCGATCGTCATCGGCCGCGGCAGCGCCGGCTTCGAAACGATCGTTGCGCTCGTGGACCGCCTGCCGGCAATGGTGTGCCCGCGCTGGGTCGGCGTACGTACTCAGCCGATCGCGGTCGTGGACGTCATCGAGTACCTCGCCGGCGTCTGCGGTCTTCGCCAGGCGATCGGGGCGAGCTTCGACATTGGCGGGCCCGACGTCATGACCTACAGGGAGATGATCGAGCGGGTTGGGGCCGAGCGCGGCAAACGACCGCTGATCGTGGAAGTCCCCGTGCTCACGCCCCGCCTCTCCTCGTACTGGCTCCACCTGGTGACACCCGTGAAGGCCTCGGTCGCCCGTCCGCTGATCGAAGGTCTGCGAAACGAGACCGTTGCGCAGGACGAGCGCATCCGGGGACTGCTCCCTCTCGAGCTTACGCCGTTCGACGTAGCGGCGCGAGTAGCGCTCGACGGCTAATCGGAGCTTCGGTCACGGCGCGCCAAATTCACGCGCCGGCAAGTACACAGCGCGTGAACCCGTGTCAGCAGATGATGGACGTGGAGTGGTGGTAGACGGGAGCGACGGGACTCGAACCCGCGACCTCCGGCGTGACAGGCCTGCCCGGCGCTAACCGGCTACAGCCGACTACAACCGGGCCTCACCGAGCGAACCGGCTCTGACAGGCTCGACCGCCCTGCTACCCGGCACAGCCTGTGTGGTGGGTGGCAAACGTTACGCTCGATCGCGCTTCAGTTGTCCGGTCGGACGACAGACGGGACTACGAATGGGAGTACGGACTTGCCCCGCGACCTGCAGGTCGTTGCATCTTGCTTCAGCGTGCACTCGCGCTCGCTTGCAGGTGGTTTCAGGTGTCAACAGTCCGTCGCAGCGGTTCCGCGCGGACTTTTATCCCAAGGTCACAGGTTCGAATCCTGTCCGGCCCATCAGAACTGATGCAGGCAAGCCAAAACCGCATGGTTGTGCGTGTCGGAGGTGCGTAGAACGCGTATCTCGACTAGTTGGTGCTGGGTCGGTGCTGGGTCCCATTTCGGCAGCGGGATATGCTGCGAGTGGCCGTCCGGTCCAGGACAGGAGGACTGGATGACCTTCACCTTCAGGCTCGATGGGGCCGATACCTGTTCGAGCAGGTGGTGTGCGGCGGCAAAGGGAACCCGCGCCCAGCCGCATTGCGGGTTCCCTGGCCAGTGTCTGCCGCCGATTCGGTTAGACGCAGCCTCGATCGCTGCGAGCGCGTGTGGTAGCCGGGCGGTCGCAAGAGATGGCGTCTCGTGTTGCCATCCGGTTGTTACCCCTTTCGGTCGTCCTCGGTGTCGAGTCCGTGTTCCCCTACCTGCGCGCCTGAAACCGGTTTGCCCCGTGTGCCTCGTATTGGTTTGCTCACGCGGCGACAGCCCCTTCCGCCGCGTCAGCGGACGCCAAGCAAGGACGAGCCGCCCGTCCTCATCGTCGAAGACGTGGCCGAAAGAGCGTCTAGCGCCGAGCGCTGACGTTTCGTAGGTTCGGGAGGGCGGGGTGGAGGAAGCGCACGGCGTTCGACCGCCGCCCGGCCCCGGGTCTGCGGCCGCACTGCGGGAGGTTCTCGGCTCTATGCTGGTTCGCGATGACCCGGTGGCCTGCGCGTAGGCTCATCGTCGTTCTCGCGGTGGTCACAGCGCTGTTCGACCTCGCTGTCTTGCTGCCCGGCAACCCCTACTCCAGTCGCGACGAATTTGTCGGGGCAGTCGCGATCCAGGCGCTTGTCCTCTTGGGGCTCTGGCGTGGCTCGGCCGTTGCCTGGTGGGTGGCGGCACTTTTCGCGGTCGGCCAGATCGTGTCGATCACGATGATGATGGAGCCAGACCTCGGGGTCGGCGTCGTCTCGGTCCTGGTCTTGTCGGCGGTCATGACGGCGATCCTCTTGACGAGAGAAGTCAGATGGTTTGTTGAGACCAGCGGGCGGCGCGTGGGCACACAGCGTTTCCCGAGGTAGGCGTTCGACCGCCGCCCGTGACGCTGCACCACATCGACCGGCCTTCGGCGGGGTACGCCGTCGGCGCGCTCGTCTTTTTTCCACGGCTACTCCGGAGACCCGGCGGACTTCGTTGCGTTTCTGAAGAAGATCGACCCTGAGCGGCGCTTCCACGGGTACCTGCCGCAGGCGCCGCACCCGGGGAAGGGCGGTCGCACCTCCTGGTTCAATCGCGAGAGCGCAGACCTGGTAGAGAAACAGCTCGCCCCGGTGATCGAATGGCTGGACGAACTGACTTGCGCGCGCGAGCGCACGGTGTTCGACGGCCTTTCGCAGGGCGCGAACGTCGCGTACGCCGTCTCGCTCGGCCCCCGCTACCCGGCCTTGCAGGCGGTCATAAACCGCCAAGGCTGACCGACGGGATGCACGGCGGTTTGCCCTTGCACGACCGCGCCGCTGGAGTCTCCGAGGGAATCTTAGGTGGGTAGTAGGTCTGTGCTCACACCATTGACCAAGCTGGGCCGGGCAGCGAGACGAACGCCTAGGACCCTCCCCATGACCCGACCCCTAGCGAACTGACAAGACGTCGAGAACGGAAGTAAGAACCTTCGAGCCGCTGGCTGAAATTGGTTCGGACGTTTGATGCAACGCCAAACCGGGCAGCCGTTTGACTGGTTGATGTTTGCCCTCGAAAGGGAGGCTGCGCAATGTCCCGTTATTGGCCCTCATCCTCCATCGAGCTGCTCGATCGCGTTCTGCACGACACCTCGGCCCCAACCGGCACGGGGCGCCGGCTGATTCGACGCGTGGCGGTGGGCACCGCCGGAGTCGCGGCGGCGGGCGCGGGCGTCTTCGCCTCCAGCGCGCTCGCCGATGACCGGCCTCACGGCCCGGGCGACGGTGACGGCTCGATTGACGACTGGGGCGTGTTCACGTCCACGACCGAGGCGCTCACGGTCACGATCCTGACCGAGTTGCTGCGCCGCACGAGCCTGCATCCCGAAGTTCCGAGCGAAGTTTCGGTCACGTTCGACGCGGTCTACGCCGCCGAGCTGGACCATTGGAACTTCATCAGCCAACACTTCGACCCGAGCACGAAGCACTTCTGGATTCCGGACGGCTTCTTCGGCGGCGCGGACGATGCGCTCGACCTGACCGCGGTCGGCAAGGGAGTCTCGGGCGGCGAGACGCTCTTCGTCAATACGTATCTGGTCGGCGTCACGACTTTTGCAAAGGCGGGGGACGCGAAGTTCGCGCGTTACGCGGCCGAGGCCGCCGGGGACGAGTCCGAGCACCGCGTGCTCGGGCAGACGCTGGCCGGTGCAAGCCCGCCCAACAATCTCGGATTCGAGGAGTTCGTCTTTGACAACGTCGGTGATATCGAGGCCGCCCTCGTGAGCGCCGGTTTCGGCTTGGGGCAAGAAGGCACGAGCCCCGGGCGCTTCTACGACTTCCCGAACCCTCCGATGGCCCCGCCGATCTCGATCAGCTCGAACGAACCGACATAGCTTCCAGTGAGGCAACCAGTGCGGCTGCGGCGGTCATCGCGCTCGCGGGCGGGTTCGTAATGAGCTACCGCCTGACTTGGGACGACCGCTACCGCCAATCGTAATCGCCCACGGACGAGCCGACGAGTCGGTCCCGGTCAGTATCGCCCGACAAACCCGCGACGTCCTCGAGCGCGCAGGAGCGACCGTGCTCTACCGAGAGACGCCCGTTGGTCATGAGATCGATGAGGCCGTCATTCCCGACCTCCGCGCATTCTTGGCTCAGCTCCCGTAGGTCTTGCCCCATCCATCGGCCCAAGTAGAGTGGACAAACTGTTTCTGGCCGATGGTTCTGCTGGAAACGGCCGTCCGGTCCCGGGACAGGAGGACTGGATGACCTGGCTCGAGCGGCTGGACGGGACGCCGGCCGAGCCGCGTCCTGAGTAGTCCGTTCCTGTAGAAACCACTGGTGTTTTCGGGCCTCGGCCTGGTCCCGCTCATTGTCATCTTTCTCGCCGCAGCCGGAGCGGTCTGGGTCGCCGGGATCCACCTCTCAAGCTCGACCGACGCGCTTGACATGCGGCTGGGGCTCGGCGAGGCGATCGGCGGTCTGATCCTGCTCGCGGTCGCGACGAACCTGCCGGAGATCGCGATCACCTCCTCGGCCGCGGTCACGGACAACCTCGGGATCGCGGTCGGCAACATTCTCGGCGGGATCGCGATCCAGACGGTTGTGCTCGTCGTGCTCGACATCGCGATCGGGAGCGAGTCGGCGCTGACGACGCGCGCGGCCTCGCTCGTCCTCGGCCTCGAGGGGCTGCTCGTCATCCTCGTGCTCGCGATCGTGATCATGGGCACGCAGCTGCCGGCCAAGCAAATGCTTTGGCGGATCGAGCCGGCGACGCTGCTGATCGCGCTGTTCTGGGTCGTTGGCGTCTATCTCATCAACCGCGCGCGGCACGGGCTGCCCTGGCACGACACGACGGGAACGGCGCCGGGCGGCCAGGAGAAGCCGCGCGGCCACTCGAAACACGCCGCTGCCGAGAGGATGGGACTCGGCCGCGCCGCTTGGATCTTTGGCGGGGGCGCCGCCGTGACGCTCGGCGCGGGCATCGTGCTCGAACAGAGCGGCGAGGAGATCGCGGGCCACCTCGGCCTGTCCGGCGTCGTCTTCGGGGCGACGATCCTCGCCGCGGCAACTGCGTTGCCGGAGGTCTCGACCGGGATCGCTTCGGTGCGGCTCGGCGACTTCCAGCTCGCAGTCTCCGACATCTTCGGCGGAAACGCCTTCCTGCCCGTGCTCTTCCTGCTCGCGGGCCTGCTCTCGGGCAAGGCCGTGCTCCCTCTGGCTCAGGACACGGACATCTACCTATCCGCGCTTGGGATCGCGCTGACGGTCGTCTACGGCTGGGGACTGATTACGCGCCCGCAGCGCCAGGTGCTGCTGATGGGCACCGACTCACTCGCGGTGCTCGTGCTCTACGCCGTCGGGATCGTCGGACTCGTTGCCGTCAGCCACGGTTGACATCTCAGCCGCGGCGGTCGAAAGCCTGCATCGGCGCGTGGGAACCTGGCGACCCGATCTACTTGGGCCGTAGGACGCTTCAGGTGGTTCGCCTTCGCGACGACGACGCCGACCAGCCGCCCATCCCCGTTGTTCAGGCGTGGCCGAGAGAGCGGCTAGCGCCGAGCTCTGACGTTTCCCAGGTTCGAGAAGGGCCGGACGGAGGAACGCCTGGCGCTCGACCGCCGTCCGGCCTTCGTTTTCACTCGTCTCATTCGGTGCTCTCAGTGATCGCGGCTACTCAGGTTGAAGCGTGTACGTCGCGAGAGACGTAATGACGACAACCAGCAAGAAGGCAACGACCACGATCCAGATGAGCCGCGTCGTCCACTTGCCCACTAGCTCACAGGATAAGCCGTTCTTGCGCGGCGCGGTGGCGGGGTCTCCGCACGCTGTCGTCTCAGTCGGCGTCCCTCGAATGAGCGATTGACCAGGCGCCTTTATCGTCGTAGTTTCGGCTTCTTGCGGCGAACGACGCAGCGTCACGATTGGTCGCTGCGTCTCTAGAAAGGAGAGACACTATGGCGAGGACAAAGTCCTTGCTCGCGGCTGCAGCTTGTGCGGCCGTGGTTGCGGCTGTGGGCGCTGGTTCCGCGTTGGCCGGCGAGGTCACCGGAAACGGCAAACTGACCCCGATAGGGGCTGCGCCGGACGCGGCTCCGCACGCCAGCTCGATCTGCTCGTTCTCTGGGCAGAATGATGGAGAGCCGCCGGTGGGACGGACTGCCGAGCACGTGCAGAACTGGGGGCAGAGGACTAAGGAGGACAGGGATCTCCTCGCCACGATCGGCTTCCATCCTGGCGACTCGTGCAATGGCCACCGTGGCTTCTTCGCGGGCGGCTAGTAGCCTCACATGACTCACGGTTGGCCCCGGCGCTGGTTGTCGGGGCCAACCGTCATGGACTCTCCGCGAAAATCCTGCGGCTCACAGCCTGGGTGCTGAACCCTGCGCTAGCCAAGAACAGCCGTAGACTCAGAGCGTGGCCGCCTCAGACGCTCGAGGCGCTCGTCCGAGACGAGCTCCGTGGTCCTGTCTCCGAGCTCGTCCGCGAGGAACTGAACGGCGCCGCGCAGGCGTCTGTCGAGACCGCCAGCGCGAACGGCGCAGCCGAAACGACGAAGGTCTGTAAAACCTGCGGACGCGAGAAACCCGCTACCAGTTCGCGCGCAACCGGCGCGTCTGTCGGGATTGCACGCGCGAACAGGGCCGAGCTTGGGAAGGAGCAGCGAGTTGCGTTCCGACGCGAGGAGCGCACACACGGTCCGAGCGTCGTCCTCGACGACGACGAGCAGGCCCCCCGAGCCGCTTCAGTTGTCCTGTCGGACGACAGACGGGAATACGAATGAGAGTACGCGCATGTCTCCGTGACCTGCAGTTCGTTGCATCTTGCTTCAGCGTGGACTCGCGGTCGTTGCAGGCGGTTTCAGTTGTCAGCAGCCTGTTGCCACAGTCCGCGCGGACTTTTAATCCAAGGTCACAGGTTCGAATCCTGTCCGGCCCATCCGAACACTTGGCGGCAAGCCAAAACCGCATGGTTGAGCGGGAAGGGCTTGCCGTGAGGCCAGAAATGAGCACGGCGTGCTGTCCCGGTGCTGTCTCAGGATCTCGTCCGGTAAGGCAACGGGGCGTGAGTCGAAGTCCGCGGCCCTCCCACGCCCCCGTAGGGACGCAGGCGCGGCACCGAACCTTTCGACTGTATGACGACGGCTGAGCTGGGGCTCATCACGACCGCGATCGCCGGCGTCGCCGCAGCTGCAAGTCCTGCTTACGCGTGGTCGGCGTCGTCGCCACGAACGAGGACGAGCCGCCCGTCCTAATCGTTGAGGACGACGCCTAACAGACCGTCTAACGCCGAGATCTATCGTTTTGGAGGTTGTCGATCGTCCTCGAACTCCCGCTTGGCGCGGTCGGGGCATAAAACGACGACCTCCTCGGATTCATCTTCCGCGACGGTCAGGTAGGCACCCAACCGTGCGCCTCGACCTCTAAGGTCGCATCCGTACCGCACTCCTCGCACCGCAGCATGGCCTACCTCAGCTGCAACGGGCGGAGCGCCCCAGAAGTCACGCTCCGACCCCTAGCGGGATTCCCAGGGCCGGACTGATTCGGACGAGAGTCGGCGGGGTAGACGCCGAAGGACGCGGGTGAAATTCAACAGCAAGGAGCGAAGCCGTGACGTTGTTCAGCGTTCAGTTAGAGCTCGGGCCCGAAACGCGGGCGATGATCGAGCGAGTGGCCACGAGCGCCATGCTGCGTGTCGAGTTCGGTCCAAAGACGCTCGCGATGATCAACGGGTTGGTTCCGACGGAAACGAAGCAGGAGGGCGACAAGGGCCTGCTGCGCAAGGGTGCGGATGCCGCGCTGGGCAAGTAGCCGAGGTTCGCCTGACGCTCGAAGCCGTGCGGCAGCGCAGGCTTGAGGACAGCGGTCGCGCAGGCATGACCGAGGTCGTCCTTGAGGACGTGGCGTCGGCGAGCGGGCCACCGGTTGACCTAATCGCATGACGCGATACGGTCGGTGCGGCTGGTCAGGTCCCGGTCAGGAGGACTGGATGACCTTCGGCGTGACGCTCGAGCAAGCTGATGGGACGCCGGCCCAGCCGCCGTCGATCGAGACCACCGTGCTTCGGTGGGAACCCGGCGACACAATCCCCGCTGAGCGCGAGCCGAACGCTTCAGGTCGTCTGCGTTCGTGACGACGATGCTGACCAGCTGCCCGTCTTGCTCGTTCAGGACGTGGCCGAAAGAGCGTCTGCGCCGAGCGCTGACGCTTCGTAGATTCGGGAAGGCCGGACGGAGGAAGCGCTTGCGCTCGACCGGCCTCACTGCCGTTCTTGTGCGGCCCGGCACTGCATCCGGCGGCTAGACACGGCTCGGGCCGCGTCCTAGGGTCAACCGTTAGGGCCCTCAAACCTGCGCTTCCCGTCTCGGTGGTCAGCCAGTTCTTCGATCGTGCGGGGCTTCCTCGAGACTCAAGAGATCGAGGAGCTCCCCGATCTCGTGGTCGTACTGAGCAGGATGACGCATCGACGCTGATCGGTTGACCAAATAGCGGTTTCGGCGACCGACACGTTGCCGTTCGACGAAGCCGGCTTCGATCAGGTCGGCCACGATCCGCTGCGCCGCCCGCTCCGTGATGCCCACCGCCAGTGCCATGTCTCGAAGACGGACGTCGGCGTCACGCGCAATGCACAGCAGGACCTGGGTGTGGTTCGTGACGAAGCGCCACGGCTTCTCCTCACTGGCACTTGACTTAGGAGATATTTTTTGCGTATATTTTTTTTCGTCTAATAGTTTTCGTCTCTAAAAAGACATATGTGACGCTACCACAGACCCACGGAGGTGACATGCCGCTCTACGAAGTGATGCTCCTGGGCGACGGAGCACCGGAGCTGAGGCTGACCGACCGCGCGCTCGCCCTCGGCGATCTTGTCGAGATCGCGCAGAGGCTCTGGCGCGTCGCGCGCTCGACGGAAACGAGCCGCGAAGACATTGATCGTCGCTTCCTCCTCGTCCCCGAA
>Ga0081455_10006560_pt1 | contig 12452 bp, 15 predicted proteins | sample TabmetS3T2R1_FD_70207 | JGI IMG/M metagenome (GOLD analysis project Ga0081455, IMG submission 70207) | Tabebuia heterophylla rhizosphere microbial communities from the University of Puerto Rico - S3T2R1 | ecosystem: Host-associated > Plants > Roots > Rhizosphere ... | reverse complement strand
GGTCAAGTAAGGATCAGGGCGGGGCACTGCGCGAGCCGGCACAGGCATCAGGTCCCTGGTGTCGAACGGTGAGCGTCAGACAAAGACCAGCTCGCGGACCGGCTGTCCTTCCTCGGCGATCAGGATCTTCGCCTTCCTGTCCAGGGCTTCCTCCACATACTTCTGGGTGGAGATACAACGGCGGACCGCCTCGGTGACGGTCGTCCCATGCTTCTCGGCGATCCACTGCAGCGCCTCGGCCACATCTGGCGAGAGGTTGACCGAGAGCCGCTGGACTGTCCGGGTGGGCTGTGGCTTGGCAGCGGGCGCAGCCATCTGGGGGCCTCCTTCAAGGGCATACCCGTATGCTTGTGCGTATCTTGTGTACCTCACATGTGGTTATCGCACACCAAATTTCAGTAGGGAAGAGGGTTGTGACGAACATCACAACCACACGGCCCGCTCCTTGACAGGCCACTACACCCTCTCAAGTAAGATAGACCGCCTGAAAGTGACGGATATCACTGACCAGACAAGCCACGGGACTCGACAATCTAGGTAGTAGCCGTGCTCCTGGAGTTGCATATGGGGCCTCGCAACTCTCACCTCCGGATCGTCCGTCCACCCGGCATCGAGTCCAGCGCCGGGTTCCACCCGCTCGTCGTTCCTGACCTGGAGCATGAGCCGGACAAGGGCATCGAGATGGACCCCGGCCTGTACGTCCCTGGGATCAAGGAGTGGGAACGGGGCCGGGACCACTGCTGCCGGCCAGCAGACTCCGAGGAGGATGGTCACCGGCATGCCCTCGACTGGGGCGCCCTCGCGCCCGAACTGGCACCCGGAGAGGAGCTCGTGCCCGTAGAAGCCACCCCGGGGACCGAGCCTCCCGGACTTCTTACCCCGGTCACCGGTGAAGCCTGGAACCCAGGCAAGCACCTGGCGACCTCGCGACGGTTCATCGCCCACTGGCTCCTAGCGATGCTGTCGGGCGTGCTGCTGGTCTCCTGGCTGAGCGTGATCCTGAGCCTGGCCACCTTCGAGGACGTCCAGGCGCTCATGACGATCGTCTTCGCTCCGATGATCGGCCTGGTGGGGGCCGCCACCGGCTTCTACTTCGGGGAGAAGTCCTCAGGCTGAGGTCCGCAAGCTCGTCGCCTGGAGCTGCAGGCGCCGCCGCCGCGCCGGCTGGGCCGGCTCGGGCTCGAGGATGCCGCCGCGGCCAACTCGGCCGCCCTGGTGCCGTGCCAGGACCGGCCATCGGTCAAGGCGGGGGCGGCCTGGCTGCGGCGGCTGCGCCTCGGCGGCGACGCGACCGCGACCGTGGACGGGCTGGCCGCGGCCCTGGCCGCTGCTGCCGACCGCTACACCGCCCGGCACGGGCGGCTGCCGTACGCCGACGAGCAGCGGGCCGTCGATCAGGTCGGCCGGGCGCTGGCCCGGACCCCACCCGGACCTCGCCGCCGAGCTTGGCGTGGCTTGTGGCCTCCCGCTCGGCTAGGGTGCCCGCCATGGCGGCGAGCTTTGTCCTGGTCCACAGTCCCTCGGTTGGGCCGCGGACCTGGCGACCGGTCGCCCACAGCCTGGCCGAGCTGGGCCGGGAGGCGGCCGTGCCATCGTTGCTGCACGTCACCGAGCATGGGCCCCCGTTCTGGCCCCGGGTGGTCGAGGCGGTCCGCGCCGGCATTCGCGCGACCGGGCAGGACCAGGCCCTGGTGCTGGTCGCCCACAGCAACGCCGGGCTGTTCGTCCCGGTGATCTGCGCGGCCCTGCCCGGCCGGGTGCTCGGCTGCATCTTCGTGGACGCGGCGCTGCCACCCGCTTCCGGGGCGGTCCCCTGGTGCCGCCCGAGCTGCTGGCGTGGTTGCGGGACAAGGCGTCGGATGGCGTGCTGCCGCGCTGGACCGACTGGTGGGACGAGGAGGAGGTGGCGGCGCTGTTCCCCGACCAGGCGACCCGCCAGGCGGTGAGCGAGGAGCAGCCGAGACTTCCTCTGGCCTACTACGAGGCGTCGGTGCCGGCGCCTCCAGGCTGGGATGCCCTGCCGTGCGCCTATCTGCTGTTCGGTCCACCCTACGACGAGCTGGCCGGCGAGGCGCGCGAGCGGGGCTGGATCGTCGAGCGGCTCCCGGGAGCCCATCTCCACCAGCTGGTCGACCCCGATGGCGTGGCCCGCCTGCTGGTGGCGATCGCCGACCAGCTGGGAGTCACCCGTGCCTGAGGAGGAAGCCTCATGCGGATCACCGTGGTCGGCCCCACCGACCTGCCAGAGCTGCTGCCGCTGATGCGCGGCTATTGCGAGTTCTACCAGGTCACGCCGAGCGACCGGGACCTGCTGGAGTTGTCGCGGGCGCTCCTGGCCGATCCCGAACGGGAGGGGCTGCAACTGCTGGCCCGCCACGACAACGGCGCGGCCGTGGGCTTCGCCACCCTGTACTGGACCTGGCAGACGCTGGCCGCCGCCCGGGTCGGGGTGATGAACGACCTGTTCGTAGCCGCCGAGGCACGCGGCATGGGGGTGGCTGAGGGGCTGATTTCCGCCTGCCTGGAGCGCTGCCGCGAGCACGGCGCGACCCGGCTGGTCTGGCAGACGGCCAGGGACAACCACCGCGCGCAGGCCGTCTATGCGCGGGTGGGGGCCACCCGCGATGATCGGTGGCTGGACTACGACTTGCCGGCCTAGCGGTCGGGGTGCCGCATCCACCACTCGGTGAACTCGGCGCAGCGGCCCTCGGCATCCAGGCGGATGACCCAGAGGTTGCTGTAGACGCGCCAGCGGCGGACGATCTCGTCCCGGCCGCGCCAGGGCTCGGTGAAGTAGACCGCGTCCTCGGTGAACAGGTCGCCGATGGCGGTGGGGTCGTTGGAGTTCCAGGCCCGGACGTAGCCCTCCACCCAGGCCCGGACGCGGCCGGGCTGGCGCTCGTCGCGCATCCGCCTAGCTCGCCGGCAGCTTGGTGATGGCGTCGGTGAACACGCGCAGGATGTCGCGCGGGTCCCTCGACACGTAGGCCAGGCCGCCGGTGACGTCCGCGATCTGCTTGAGGGACGTGGCGTCGGCGTTGGCCCCGTAGGCGATGGTGATGATCCGCACCGGCTGGTCCTTCTTCTGCTCGGCCTTGAGGCGGCGCAGCAGCTCGGCCTTGTCGATGCCGCCGGTCGGGTCGTCGTTGATGCCGTCGGTGAGCAGGACCACGATGTTGATCCGCTGTGGGGCGTACGAGCGCTGCAGAGCCCGGAACGCGGCCAGAGTGGTGTCGTACAGGCCGGTGTCGCCGTTGGTGGCCTGGAGGCGGGCCAGGGCCTCGGCCAGCACCTGGCGGCGGCTCTTGCCGTTGGGCAGGCGGGCGTTGGTCGGCCCGATGGGGACCGACTCGACCCAGTCCCGGTTGCCGGCCAGGTTGCTGGAGAACAGCCAGGTGCCGAGGTTGGTCTCGGGCGCGAACAGGGCCAGGGCCTGGCCGGCGGCGATCTTGACGATGTCGATCTTGGTCTTGCCGCCGGACCCCGGGACCTCCTCCTTCATGGACCCGGAGACGTCGTAGACGGCCAGTACGTTGCTGCGCTTGCGGGCCGCGTTCCAGCTCTCCAGGGCCGCCGCCACCACCTTGGGGGCGGGCGGGGCCAGCACCCGGGTCGGCTGGTCGGGGAGCAGGCCGTTGGCCTCGCTGAGCTGCGGGCCGGGGCGCCCCTCGGAGCTCCGGAACCCGGCCTCCTGGAAGCGGGCCTGGATGGGCTCGCTGCGCAGGTAGTCGAGGAACCCGGCGGCGGCGCTGCGCTTGGCGTCGTCGACCCAGGGGGCGCGCAGCACCACCCACGGGTGGTCGGCCTCCAGGGTGCCCTCCTGGGGGTACACGGCGACCAGCGGGACCTTGGGCTTGTCGCGCTCGCCGGCGGTCTCCTCGAGGCCGCTGGCGTTGCCGCGGTTGTAGTCCCAGACCGACTTCTCGTCCAGGGGCACGGCCGAGACGAACTCGAGCGCCTGGCCGGCCTGGTCGGCCTGCTGCAGGTTGGCCAGGAAGGTCGCTGGGGTGTCGGCGTCCTGCCCGGGGGCCCGCTCCAGGCCCAGGATCACCTGGCGGAGCTGGTCCTCCTGCTTGACCAGGGTCTCGACCGACAGCTCGCTGGTCTGCCCGGTGGCCGCGAACACGGCCCCGATCAGCGCCTCCAGCCCGGGCGTGGACAGGTTGGGGTCGGTCTTGCCGAGCTTGAACGCCCCCCACTCGGGGTGGCCGAGCGCTCCCCAGCCCTCCGGGTTGCGCACCGCCCCGAGCAGGTCCTGGAAGCTGAGGGCGCGGCGCGGCCAGCCGAGCGCCTGGGCCATCGGCTTGGGCATGGCCATCACCATCGGGGTGGTGGCCACCTTGGGGAACTCCAGGGGGATCAGCACCGCCTGCTTGCTGGCCTGCTGCCGGAGGGCGACCTGGAGCGCCCAGGTCGAGGAGGCCGGCACCCAGACGTCGGGGCGCGGGCCCTGGGTGGACTCGTCCCAGCCGGTGGACAGGGCGGCGGCGGCCTCGACCGAATCGGTGCCGCGGACCTGGACGTCGACGCAGCGGTCCTCGACCGCCGGCCGGCGCCGCTCGTACTCGGCCGCGGCCTGGGTGATCACCCCGGCCTGGTCGGGGGTGGCGACCACGTGCAGGGGCAGGCTGCCGCCGCGGCAGGCCAGGCTCTGGGCCGGCTGGTTGAAGAAGAGCACGAACCCGCCGATCCCGAGGGCCAGGACCAGCAGGATGCAGGCCGCCGCCAGCAGCGCAGTCGGACGCCGCCGGCGCCGCTGGGCCAGATGCCTGCCAACCGATGCTTGCTCGCGCTCCATATTGTCCCGGCCGCTTCGGCCGGTCGGCGCGCCCGGGGGTCGTACGCGCCTCGGGGAGCCGGACCGACCTGGCTCCACCGTATCCGCAGAGATTGCCGTGTTCCCTGCCGCTATGCAAAATCCGGCAGGGATCGGGGGGATTCCCGCGTTTTTCCGGCGCCACCATCGGACAGAGCGACCGGTTCGAGACGTTCGCCTGGTCCCGGGCGTCGCCGGGTCGCCTACCCGGCCGAGGTGGCCTGGTCGAGGAGCTTGGCGATGGCGCCCTCGTCCACGTCGTGGGGGACGGGGATGCCGCGGACCCAGTCGACCTTGCCGATGCCGGGGTTGAAGACGGCCGTGCCGTCGGGCAGGAAGGCGTGCGGCGAGCCCTCCACGCCCCGGCGCCGGCCCTCCTGCCAGTCGGCGACCACGCTGCGGCGGTGGCCGCCGCCGTCGAAGGCGTCCAGGAACCGCCCCCGGTCCAGGCCGGCCTCGGCGGCCAGCTCGGCCAGGGTGGGGCGGATCGACAGGTCGCGCCGCTCCAGGAAGAAGGCCCGCCTGGCGACCTCGTCGAAGCGGTCGGCCGCCGCCGGCCCGCCCAGCTCGCCGGCCACCTTCAGGGCCTCCATGGCCGGCAGCAGGGTCGAGGGCCAGGTCTCGCGGCGCGGCGGGGCGAAGTGGTCGGGCTCCAGCTGGGTCAGGACCGGGACCTCCTGGCTGAGCGTCTCCCAGGGGGTGCCGCGCTCGTTGACCAGCTCGAGCGGCCAGCAGCGCCAGGCCACCGGCGGCCGGTCGACCGCGGCCCGGGCCCGGCGCAGCCGGATCGAGAACACGTACGCCCAGGGGCAGTGCAGGTCGGAGAACACGGTCAGCACGGGCGGCTCCTAACGCTGTGGACCTGGACAACGAAGCGCATGGGCGGTCTGGATGAGGTTGTGCCATCCTTGAACATATCGCCGCAGGGTCCTGCGGAAACCGGTCGAAGGGCCGGCGATCCCGGACCCTCGCAACCGGAGCCTCGCGTCGGTCGAAGGGCCGACGCCGAGCTCCCGGCGATCACCCGGCGGCGGCGCCCGTCGCCGCCCGCCGCCGTCCGGGTTCCTCCCTCCCGCGCCGCTCGCGGGTGTTGCGTTTCTTCCACGGGTTCGGGCAGCCTACCGCCGTGCGCTCCCGCCAACGGTGGTTGCCCTCCCTGGTCCTGGCGCTCGCCCTGGTCGTGGGATGGATGGCGACTCCGGCCGCCGCGGCTCCACCCGCGCCCCGGGTGGAGGCGCAGGCCGCCGTGGTCGTGGACGCCGCCACCGGCGCCGTGCTCTGGCAGCGCCAGGCCCACCGGCCGGTCCTGGTCGCCTCCACCACCAAGATCCTCACCGCCATCGTGGCCAACGACTTCTACCGGCCCAGCAAGGTGCTGCGGGTTCCCGAGGCCGCCGAGCGGGTCGACGGCACCCGCTTCGGCTACAAGACCGGCTGGCGGATCCGCCGCGACCAGCTGCTCACCACCCTGCTGCTGGTCTCGGCCAACGACGCCGCCGAGACCCTCGCCGCCGCCTGGCCGGACGGCGGCCGGGCCGGCTTCCTCGAGGCCATGCAGGCCAAGGCGGCCGAGCTCGGCTGCACCGACTCGACCTGGCGCGACCCGTCGGGGCTGGACGTCCCCGGCCACCGGGCCAGCGCCGCCGACCTGGCCGTGCTCGGCCGGGCCCTGCTGGAGCGGCCGGTGCTGGCCAAGCTGGTCGGGTCGCGGGTGGCGCCCTATGCCTGGCCGGGCGGTCGCAAGACCGTGCTCGGCAACCACAACCACTTCGTCGGCCTGGGCCGCGACCCGGGCGCCCTCGGCATCAAGACCGGCTACACGACCAAGGCCGGCTCGACCATCGTGGCCGCCCAGCGGCGTGGCGGCCGCACCCTGGTCACGGTCGTCCTCGGCTCCGACCACATGTACGACGACGTCCGCGCCCTGTTCGGCTACGGCTTCAAGGTCAAGCCCAAGGTCGGCGCCGAGCTGCTCGGCGTCCGCCCCGAGCCGCCCGAGGACGCGACCGAGGCGACCCTGCCCCCGGCGGCCGAGCGCATCACCGGCCGGGTCGCGGCCAGCCCGTCGCCCCTGGTCGAGCGCCTCGGCCTGCGCATCCTGGCCGCCCCCGTCCCGCTGGCCGCCAGCGCGGCCGTGGCCTGCCTGCTGCTGGGCGGCCTGGCCCTCCTCTGGCGGCGCCGCTAGGTCCGGCGCGGCCGGGCCCGCAGGCCCAGCGCCCGCAGCTCCAGGTCGGCCAGGGCCTCGTACTCGCCGGCGCGGAGGTCGCCGGCCGGGTCGGGGGTGACCCGGTGGAGCTGGCGGAGGGGCCGGTTGGCCACCGCCCGCATGGCGAACAGCTCGAGGTCGGCCCCGTCCAGGCGCAGCCGGGCGGCCGCCCCGGCCTCGCGCGCCCAGGCGACCCGGCGTGGCAGCCAGACCACCAGCAGGGCGGCGATGGGGACGGCCGCGACCATCACCCCGAGCCAGAGCGCGAGCTGGTGGACGACCTGCTGCTGGGTCGCGCCGGCGTCGGCCAGGGTCCGGCCCACGCCGGCCAGGCGGCCGAACGGGTCCTGGAGGCCGTCGCCGACCACCGGGAGGCGGCCGATCTTCTGCTGGATCTCGGCCACGTCGCCGGCGAACCCGCCGCCGGCCTGCTCGAGCCGCGCCCCGGGGGTGGTCAGCCGCTCGACCAGCCGGTACAGGGTCAGCCCGGCCCACACCCAGGCGGCCGTCCAGGCGAGGATGGCCAGGTCGCCCAGGAGCTGGCGGGCCCGCAGCCCCGACGTCTCCGCGTAGAGCTTCACCGCCGGCCGCGGGCCGCCGGCTAGGCCTGGTGGCGGCGGAACACCACCACCGCGTTGTGGCCGCCGAAGCCGAAGCCGTTCGACATGGCCGCGTCCACGTCGGCCTTGCGGGCCTGGTTGGGCACGTAGTCGAGGTCGCAGGCCGGATCGGGGTCGGTCTGGTTGATGGTCGGGGGCAGGATCCCGTCCCGCAGCGCCAGCACGGTGGCGATGCCCTCGACGGCGCCGGCCGCCCCGAACAGGTGCCCGATCATCGACTTGGTCGAGGAGACAGCCAGCCGGTCGGCGTGCTCTCCGAAGGCCAGGCGGATGGCCCTGGTCTCCGACACGTCTCCGGCCGGGGTCGAGGTGCCGTGGGCGTTGACGTAGCCGATCGCATCGGGGGGCAGGTCGGCCGAGCGCAGCGCCCGCCGCATGGCCAGGGCGGCCCCGCTGCCGTCCTCGGAGGGGGCGGTGATGTGGAAGGCGTCGGCCGACTGGCCGAAGCCGACCAGCTCGGCGTGGATGGTCGCGCCGCGGCCCAGGGCGTGCTCGCGCTCCTCCAGGATCAGGGCCCCCGCGCCCTCGCCCATCACGAAGCCGTTGCGCAGGGCGTCGAACGGCCGCGAGGCCTCGGTGGGGCGGTCGTTGAACTTGGTCGCCAGGGCGGTCATCTGGCCGAAGGCGATCAGCGCGACCTGCACGAAGGCCGACTCCGAGCCGCCGGCGATCATGGCCGTGGCCTCGCCGTGCCGGATGGCCTGGAAGGCCAGGCCGATGGCGTGGTTGGAGGCCGCGCAGGCGGTGGTGGTGGTGAAGTTGGGCCCGCGCAGGCGGAGCTTCATGGCGATCTGGCCGGCGGCGGCGTTGGGCATCAGCTGGGGCACGGTGAACGGCGAGACCCGGTTGGGGCCCTTCTCGCGCATCACCGCGTCGCTGGCCAGCAGCGAGCTGATGCCGCCGATGCCGGTGGCGAACACCACCCCGGTCTCGTCCTTGTCGACACCGCCCTCGATGCCGCTGTCCTCCCAGGCCTCGCGGGCGGCGGTCAGGGCGAACTGGGTCGAGCGGTCCAGCCGCTTGGCCTCCTTGGGCCCGAGGCTGGTCGTCGGGTCGAAGTCCAGGCACTCGGCCGCCACCTTGGACGGCACCGGCTCCGGGTCGACCAGGGTGAGGGGCCCGACGCCCGACCGGCCCGCGCTGATGGCGTCCCAGTAGGCCTTGACCCCGACGCCGACCGGGGTGACCGCACCGAGCCCGGTGACGACGACGCGCTGCAAGGTCCTACCCCACCGCCGTCTGCTTGGAGATCACCAGGTCGGCGGCCTCGCCGACCGTCTTGACGCCCGCGATCTGGTCGTCGGAGATCTCGATGCCGAACTTCTCCTCCAGGGCGAGCACGACCTCGACCAGGTCGAGCGAGTCGGCGTCCAGGTCCTCCTTGAAGCGGGCGTCGGCGGTCACCTTGTCCGCATCCACGCCCAGCTCGGAGGCGAGGACGTCCTTCATCGTCTCGACAACTTCCTCGCGCGACTGCGCCATCTGCTGTTCTCCTTCGTGCCGGGGGCCGCGATGGCGGCTCAGGATGCCGCCCGCGCCGACCGCCAGTCAACTGGCCCTTCGGGTTACGCGCCCATCGTCATCCCGCCGTCGACGGCCAGGACCTGGCCGGTGATGTAGCCGGCCTCCTCGCCGGCCAGGAAGCGCACCGCCGCCGCCACCTCCTCCGGGGTGCCGAGCCGCCCGACCGGGATCTGGCCGAGGGTCGCCTGCCTGGCCTCCTCGCTCATGGCGTCGGTGAGCTTGGAGGGGATGTAGCCGGGGGCGACGGCGTTGACGGTGATGCCCCGGCCGGCCACCTCCCTGGCCACGCTCCTGGTGAGCCCGAGCAGGCCGGCCTTGGAGGCGGCGTAGTTGGCCTGGCCGGGGTTTCCGACCAGCCCGACCACGCTGGAGATCGAGATGACCCGGCCCCAGCGGCGCCGCAGCATGCCACGGAGGGCCTCCCGGGTGCAGCGGAAGGCGGCGACCAGGTTGACCTCGAGCACGCCGGTGAAGTCCTCGTCGCGCATCCGCAGCACCAGCCCGTCGCGGGTCAGCCCGGCGTTGTTGACCAGGATGTCGACCCCGCCGTCGCCGGCCGCCGCCACCAGCGTCCGGGCCGCACCCGGGTCGGCGAGGTCGGCCTGGGCCACCACCGGGTCGGCCCCGGCCGCCTTCACCAGGTCGGCCGTCTCCTGGGCGCCGTGCTCGTCTGAGCCGTAGGCGACCACGATCCTCGCCCCCTGGCCGGCCAGGGCGACCGCGCACGCTCGCCCGATCGCTCCCGACGCCCCGGTGACCAGGGCCGTCCGGCCCTCGAGACCCTGATCCACCGGTGTGCTACCGCTTCGTTCCTTGGGCCCCCCGGACCACCCGGTCACAGCGCCGCCTCCGGGACCTGGGGGCGCGCCGGCATCATGTCCTGGCCGTCCCAGAGGGTGCCGTCGAGCAGGCCCCGGACGATCGGCAGGGCCGGCTGGGTCGGCTCCTCCGGGGCCGGCTCGGCCGGGTTGGGGAGGGTCCAGTCGACCACCGCCGAGCCCCAGGCCAGCCCGGCCCCGAACGCGGTCAGCAGCAGCCGCTGGCCGGGCCGGATCTGGCCCTGCTCCCAGGCCTCGGCGATGGCGATGGGGATGGAGGCGGCCGAGGTGTTGCCGTAGCGGGCGACGTTCATGACCACGTCGGTCATGGGCACCTTCAGCCGCCGGGCGGTGGCCTCGATGATCCGCTGGTTGGCCTGGTGGGGGACGACCAGGTCGATGTCGGTGGGCTCGAGCCCGGAGCGCTCGATCGCCTCCAGGCTGGAGGCGGCCATGGCGGTGACCGCGCCCTTGAAGACCTCGCGGCCCTCCATGACGATGTAGTGCCGCCGCTCGGCCACGGTGCGGCTGTTGGCCGGGAACCGCGACCCGCCGGCCGGGGTCATCAGCAGCCGCGACCGCCCCCCGTCGGCGCCGAGCGAGAACGCCCGCACCCCAGCTTCTCCCCGGCGCAGCACCACCGCGCCGGCTCCGTCGCCGAACAGGATGCAGGTGCCGCGGTCGGTGTAGTCCGAGATCCGCGACAGCGTCTCCGAGCCGACCACCAGGGCGGTGTCGGCCGCCCCCGAGTCGACGAACTGCGACGCGGTGGCCAGGGCGTACACGAACCCCGAGCAGCCGGCGATCACGTCCATGGCCGCGCCCCGGCCTATGCCCAGCTCCAGCTGGAGGATGCAGGAGGCCGAGGGCAGGGTGTAGTCGGGCGTGGCCGTGGCCACGATCAGGAGGTCGACCTCGTCGACGCCGATGCCGGCCACCCGCATCGCCTGCTCGGCGGCCCGCTTGCCGAGCAGGGCGGTGGAGTCGTCCTTGCCGGCGATCCGGCGCTCCTTGATGCCGGTGCGCTCGGTGATCCACTGGTCGTTGGTGTCGACCAGCTCCTCGAGGTCCGCGTTGGTCAGGACATAGGGCGGCACGGCCACCCCGAGCCCGATGATCTCGGCGGGCACGACGGCTCCTTTCCGGCGTGGGGGATCGGCGGTCGGGCGGTCAGAAAGGCCGGAGGCTGAGCAGGATCTGGCCGGGGGTGACCAGCTCGCCCTCCCAGGCGAGATGGGCCATCACCCAGCCGCGGAACGGGCTGCGGACGGGGATGCTGGCGGCGCCGTTGCGGACCTCGCCGAGCAGGTCGCCCGGCTCCACATACGGCCGCTCGTCGTTGAAGCGGGACGGGCTGACCGGGTAGAAGCGGCCGTGACCCGGCGAGACGGCGAACCGCTCGGGCAGCACGACCACCTCGCCCTGGTCCTCTCCCTTGGCCACGTCGCCCTTGGCCGCGTCGCCGTCGGCCTGCGAGCGCAGGGCGTCGGCCACCCCGGCCACACCCTCGGCGCTCGCCGCCGACAGCACCTCGGCCCCCTCCACCGTGCGCTTGATGAGCCCGCTCAGGACCGTGCCCGGGCCGACCTCGATGAAGGTGTCGACGCCGAGGGCGGCCATGCGCCGGACCGACTCGGTCCAGCGGACGCGGCCGGTGAGCTGGCGGGCCAGCAGCTGGCGCAGCTCCTCGGCGCTGGTCACGGGCTCGGCGGTGGCGTTGGCGACCACCGGGATGAGCGGGTCGCGCAGGGGGGCGGCGGCCAGGTGGGGCTCGAACACCTCGACCGCGGGGCTCATCAGGGGAGAGTGGAAGGCGCCGCCGACGCTGAGGGGCACGACCCGCTTGGCCCCGAGCTCCTTGGCCGCGGCCGGCAGCCGCTCCAGGGCCGTCCACTCGCCGGAGACGACCACGTTGCCGGGGGCGTTGTCGTTGGCCACGGCCAGGACCTGCCCCTGGGCGGCGGCCTCGACGGCCATCTCGATCCCCGTGCGGCCCGTCTCGGACGTGCCGCAGCTCCCGCTCGAGGTCGGACGCGGCCGTCCCGCCGTGCTCCACTTCTGGGCCACCTGGTGCGACGCATGCCGGGAGGAGTTTCCGCGGCTTCGCAAGCTGCTCAACTCGCTGCCGGAGCGCGGGATCGGAGTGCTGCTGGTCAGCATCGATCGCCCCGAGAAGCTGAGCGAGGTGGAGCGCCAGCTGCGCCACTATGGAGTGGCGAAGCTGCCGGCCGTCGTGCTCGACGCGCCCGAGCCCGACCCGGTGGCGACCGCCGTCGGCGACCCTTCCTGGGACGGTACCCTGCCCTCTACCTTCGTCTTCGACGGCAAGGGCCGGCTGCGCAAGAGCTTCATCGGAACCACCAAGCCGGCCTCCCTCGAACGCGCGCTTCAAGCTGTCCGTTAATCGACAGCGGCGGATCGCGGGCCGCCCGAGGCGCGACAGAGCGGGGGCACGCCTCTTGAGCAGA
>Ga0081455_10006559_pt1 | contig 12453 bp, 9 predicted proteins | sample TabmetS3T2R1_FD_70207 | JGI IMG/M metagenome (GOLD analysis project Ga0081455, IMG submission 70207) | Tabebuia heterophylla rhizosphere microbial communities from the University of Puerto Rico - S3T2R1 | ecosystem: Host-associated > Plants > Roots > Rhizosphere ... | reverse complement strand
GCTGAAGCCGACCCACTCCTGGACGCCGCCGTCTTCGTCGCGCAGCGGAACCGCGCGACACATGTGCCAGCGGTACTCGCCGTCGGGGCGCAGGTAACGGTGGCGCGATTCGTGCGGCGCGCCCGTGAGGACGGCCTGATTCCATTCGGCCCCGAGGCGCGGCGCGTCGTCAGGATGGACCGCCGCCAGCCATCCGGCGCCGAGGCTCTGTTCGAACGCCATTCCCGTCAGTTCCGTCCAGTAGTCGTTGATGTAAGAGACAGACCCCATGGCGTCACTCATCCAGGCGACGCCGGGCAGCGCATCGACCAGCCGTTTGAACCGCCTCTCGCTAGCGGTGAGCGCCTCCTCGACCTGCCGGCGTTCATTCACTTCGCGCTGCAGGTCGGCCAGTCGATCTTCGAGCATGAGGTTCTTGATCGCCAATTCCCGCCGCTGCTCCTCGACTTCGCGTTGCAAAGCCGCCTTCTCGATGGCGTTGGCGATGGCCCGCTCCAACAACTCGGGGGTGACCCAGTTCTTTTCCAGAAAATCGTGCGCGCCGTATTTCATCGCGTCCACGACGACGTGCGTGTCGCCGATTTCGGCCAGCATGACCACCGCGCAGGGGAGGCTTCCGGATTTATCCGCGAGCGCCTGTAAGACTTCAAGCCCGTTCAGATCCGGCAGCCTGAAATCGAGCAGCACGCAATCCGGCCTGTGCCGCTGGCAGATCGCCAACGCTTTCGCGCCTGTCGTGGCTTCCCAAATCTTGTACCGGCGACTTTTACAGCGCGTCAGATGGCGTTTGTAAATAGCGATGTCTTCAAGAGCGTCATCCACGATTAAGATCAATGGTCGCTTCGCAATCATGGCTCTCCGCCTTCAAGGTTCGTAACGGGGATTTATAGGGCTCATAGGACTTAAGCAGATGGAGAACATTTTGAGGCGCTTCAATTGTTCATCGTTCATCGTTCATTGTTCATTTGTCATTGCCGGAGCCGCGCCATCCCGCAATGACAAACGAACAATGAACGATGAACATTGAACAATGGAAAACGCACAATGAAAGCGCCTCAAATTTTCCGCCTGACCGCTTATGGGACCTATGGGACTCATGGGGCCTACGGAGCTTATGAGACTTATAAGTCTCATAGGTCCCATAAGTCCTATTTCGAAGACTCACAGAATCCTGATTCTAGGCCCATCTGCCACCAGCCACCAACATCAAAACGTTTTACGGGCGCTATGGGACGGCGCCGACCATGTCCTCTTTATTTTCATCCATGACTACATATACATGACCACATATATTTGATCCGCTGGCCGAGGGCGCTCCACATCGATACAGTCTGATCGCCGTAACTATGGACGAAAAAACAACCCGATCGGGGCTGACGCCGAATGCCCATTCCAAATGGCGCGTAATGAATTGTCCGCCCGGAGTCGGGATCCAGGATCTAGCATCCTCCGCCGGCGGCGACTCCCCTGGAAGTGGGGTTCGGGGAGTAATGGACAGAGCTGGGAGACGGAGGGGCCGCGGAGTAGAGAGACAGAGGGACCGCAGGATTCCAAGAAAAATCTCCTCGCCCTTCTGTCTCTCCGTCTCCCCATTCTTCGGTCTCTCTTTCCTTCCATTTGACGGCGCCCTTGCGCGACGCGCCCAGGAGGTCTTCGAGGATTCCCGCCTGGGTTCGCGCTGCGCGTTCAATTATTTCAGCCGCGCGCGTCACGTCTTCCATGTTGTCGGCCTGTCTCCGCAACACCCACGACCACCCGAGCAAGGTGTTGAGCTGTGCGCGCAGCCTGTGAGAGGTCATCGCTATAAATTCATCTTTTGCGCGCGCGGCGTTTTCCGCCGCTTCGCGCAGCTTCTGTTCCCGGCGCCAACAAAGGCGATTTTCGACGGCGATTGAAACCATCAAGGCGATCTGCGCCAGTTCGGCTTCATCCTGCTCCGTGAATTCGCCGTCGTATTTATCCGATAATTGAATCAACCCCAAATTACGCCCGTAAGCGCCGTCGCGGCTGCTGAGCGGCGCGGCCAACCATCCGCGCATGTCCAGCCCGCGTAACATCTGTGGCTTGCGCGCCGCCTCCACTTCGCGCAAGAAGGCGATCTCGCGCGGCGTCGCGACTTCATGCAGGCCGGCGATTTTGCTCAGACTGGCCATCCGGCGCAGCGTCGCAAACTCGAGTGGCGTCACCACCCCTTCAAGAGCGTGCGGATGGCGATGTGTCTCATAAGTCTCATGAGCCTTTTGCCAGCCGAGGCGCCATTCCGACTTTGGCGCGGCGCCGGGATCGGTAGCGACCGGCTCAACAAGCGACCGGTCGCTACTGATCCCGGCGCCGTACCTGAGGCCCCATTCCAACTCGGCCTGCTTCAACCGCATCGGCTGGTTCAACCGGCAAGCCAGCGATGAGAACCACGTCTCGCGCCCCACGTCGCTCAAGTCGACGGTTTCTCGCGCATGTTTCCCTGAAAGCGACATGGCGCCGGCGGCCGGATCGTTCGAGTCGAGCGCGTCAGGGTTCAGACTGGCCGCCGCCTGATGCGCGCCGATCATCTCGCGCGCTTCCCGAGCCGCGACCTGTAAAATCTCGTCGAGAGAGTCGGTGGAATTGATGACGAGCGCGAGCCGGGCCAGGCCCTCAAGCGCGCGACTGCGCCGACGTTCGTCGGCGAGCGCGCGCGCGATCTCGCCGGCGTCCAGGCATTGACGCAGCAACATTTTGATATTCGCCAGCAGGAATTCAGGCGTCGCCGGTTCGAGCAGGTAACCGTCGGCGCCCTCTTCTAAAGCGCGCGCCCTCTTCTCACAACCGACGAAGGTGGAAGACAGGAGCAAGATCAGCGGCGGGGCCGCTTGCGAAGAGAGCGCCGTATCGGCCTTGATCCTGCGGAGCCCTTCGAACCCGCTCCAGTCAGGGAGGTCGGCGCTCAGCAGGATGAGTTGCGGCGCCGAAGCGGACGCTAACCACAGCGCCTCAGCGCCGGTCCTGGCTTCGATGACTCTGTAGCCGGCCTCCCGCAAAATACGGCTTTTAGCGTATAGTCCGACCTCGCCGCTGTCCACGTTAAGGATAGTGATCCCGGAATTATCCATGGCTTTCTGTTTCTCCCGACAATGCGCGGCGTCTCTCTGCGGGGCGCCGATTGAGAATTAGACCGCCTGATGCGCGCTTCGCCCGTGAGGTAGGCTTCTACACATAGGCAACGATTTTATTTTATTTGGTGAAAAAGGAATCGGGGTCTTTGGCCCTTACGCGCCTCGCAGCCTGTCCAAGCCCGCCGGCTGCGAAGATGAACTCTCATTATCTCGCTTCCTGTCCGGCCATGTCGCCGGCCATGTTCCTGGCAATGTTATCTGTCTCATAAAGATTGCGTGGCCTGCTCAACCTGCCGGTTAGACTGGCGACTATAGTAAGCAACTCCACAGGCTCCACGGGCTTTGTCACGTGCATATCGAATCCGGCGGATAGTGAGCGCAGGCGGTCTTCAGTCCGCGCGTACGCGGTCAGGGCGATGGCCGGCGCCCGCCTGCCGCGATACGACTCCATCTCGCGCAATTTACGAATCAATTGATAGCCGTCGGCCTCCGGCATTTCTATATCGGAGATTAGCAGTTCCGGCTGCCATTCATCAGGACGCTCGAAGAAAGCCAGCGCCTGACTGGTCGAACCGGCAGTCTCCACGACGGCCCCGTATTGGGTAAGGATGGTTTTGATCAAATCCCGCGCATCCGAATCGTTATCGACCGCCAGAACCCGCAACCCGTCGAGTTCCAGCGCCTGGTCGATGGCGTCGTGGTCATAGGACGTATAGGACATATGGGACATATGGGAAACATAGGTCTCATTAGTCTCATTAGTCTCATTAGTCTCATTAGTCTCATTAGTCTCACTGGTCTCATCGGGCGCATGCGCGACGAGCGGCAGTCTGAGGACAAAGGTCGCGCCCTGATCGGGCCCGGGGCTTTGAGCATGTACGCTGCCGCCGTGCATCTCAGTCAAATGGCGCACTATCGCCAGTCCAAGCCCTAAGCCTCCCTGCCGGCGCGTGCTCGAGCCGTCGCCCTGGCGGAAGCGGTCGAAGACGAACGGCAGAAAGTCAGGAGCGATTCCGACGCCCGTGTCGCTTATCGTGATCTCGACATCCTTCTCTACGCGTTCCAGCTTCACCTGGACCTGTCCTCCATCGGGAGTGAACTTGATCGCGTTTGAAACCAGGTTCCACACGATCTGGCGGAGCCGGTCGGAATCGCCCGCGACCGGGCCCGCTTGATCGTCTAAATTAAGCTCGATGTCGATTTCTTTGGCGTCGGCGGCCGGGCGCAGTGACTCGACCGCCGATTCGATCGCCGCCGCCGGTCGGATGGGCCGCGCGTTCAGCCGCAATTTGTCGGTGATGATGCGTGAGACGTCGAGCAGGTCGCTGATAATGCGGTTCTGCGCGCGGGCGCCTCGTTCGATGATCTCCAACGCCCGCGCGGTTTCGTCCGGGTTGAGGCGGCCCTCGCGCAGCAGTTTCACCCAGCCATGGATGGCGTTGAGCGGCGCGCGCAGCTCATGCGAAACGGTGGCCAGAAATTCGTCCTTCAAGCGGTTGATTTCTTCAGCTTCTTCCCGCAGCGTTTTTTCACGCGACAGAAGCTCGTCGCGCTCATTCTCAACGCCACTTTCGCGCTCCTTGAGCTCATGAATGTCCAGGCAGTAGCCTATGTACCCGACGAACACCTTCTTGGCCCCGCTAACCCCGTCAGAATCGAACAGCGGCGCGCAGCGATTGAAGATCCAGCGGTATTGGCCGTCATGCCGCCGCAGCCGGTATTCCATAGTGAATTCGCGACGGTCGTCGAAGGACTCGTCGTAAATCTCGAGACAACTCCCAACGTCCTCCGGGTGTACGTCTTCAGCCCATCCGTTCTCCGCGCTCTGTACCAGGAAGGTCGGCGTCCGGCCCGTGTGACCGAGCCAGCTCTCGTTGAAGAAGTTGCAGACCTTTTCCGCGTCCGAGACCCAAATCATCGCCGGGGCGGACGAGATCATCAGCCTGAAACGGGCCTCGCTTTCTCGCAGACGCGCCTCAACCCGCATGCGTTCGGTCAATCCCTCATGGCTCTCCTCCGCGACGCGTTCGCGTTCGACCATCTCGGCCCAGATGTCCTGGTTGGCGCGCCTCAACTCCGCCTCTTGTTCGCTGACGCGTTGTTGAAGGGCGGAGTAAGCTTTGCAGAGCGCCGCTTCGGCCAGCGCGCGATCGGCGTCGATGTTGCGCAACCGTACGGCGCTGCGCCAGACCAATCCCAGAAAGAGCAGAATGATCACCGCCGTGATCATCAACGCCGCGGACTGCGCCTCGAAATAGCCGGCCTTGACGCCGAGGAGCGCGGACGCGCCGATGATTACCGGAATCACGATCGCCGCCGGCGCCAGACGCCGCGCGATATAACCGCCTGGGCCTGCGCTACTCAGCAACGCGACCATGCCACTCCTGGGGCGCGCGCAAACGACCCCGATCGAGAGCGCGACGAAAATCATCGCCATCACCGTCGTCATTTCGGGCCAGCCCTTGAGGAGGATGAAATTCTGGAGCGGCGAGGTTTGATAGGCTTGGCCGAGCGCGACCAACAGTGACAGGAACAGGGCGGTCAGCCCAAGATGTTGGGCCGGCCTCGCCCCGCCGCGCGTCTCGACGTCGAGCATCGTCAGCGCGACCCCGTTTAGCAGAAAGGCGAACGCGGCGCTCGGCGCCATCCGTGTCGAAAAACTTCCCAGCCCGCCCGAATCTCCCAATTCATTTAGGACGGCGCCTAAATGCGAGGCCCATCCGCCGGCGCTCACCGGCCCGGCGTCCAGACCGAACATATACCCGGCGAGCACAGCTACGGAGATGACTACCGCGACCGATGCGAATAGCTGAGCAAGACGGCGCGGAAACCCGGGGGCGGAACTCTTCTTTTCCGGCGCATCCCCTTCGACCACATTCCCCTCAACGGCGCTGATCTGCGAGAGGCCGACGCCCAACCCCTTGTTCTCATCACCCTGGGAGCGATGCGCGCCTTGCTTGCCGGGATCCGGCGCGCTTTCCTTGCCCAAGGCCTTATCCCCATTCGCCCCCTTGATCAATGAGGCGCCGATCAGATCGGCGTCGAGGAGACCCTTGTCGGCAGACGCCACCTCAGATAACTTCCCGGTGGACTCACGCAGCACCCACAGTGAAACCCAACACAAGATGAAGCAAAGCGCGGCGTCAGGAGTTATCCCGAGAGGCGCTCCGGATTGATTTAAAAACTGGAAAACGCCAAAGCCGAATATCCAGCCCGCAATCGACAGGCAGGCCATGACAATGACGATCGCCCCAACTGCAAGCGTAAGCAGTCCCAATACATGGATCAGACTGAACCGATACTGTGCGCTCATAATCGTGTGACATAACCTGACGACCACATTTAAGCGGTCATCGACCCACTTGTAAGGGGACTTCTAATGCAGGGTTGCAATCGGATCGAACGCTGTCTGCCGCGCGCGCAACTGGGCGCGAGTAATCAAAGGGGATCAACAGTTATCTTGTATCAGTAAATTCACAACAGCGGCGCGGTTACTCACGACCGCGTCTCGAAAGATCGGCACAGTACCGCGCGCGTAAGGAAGCGGTCGCCCCTACGCGAAACCGCTCGCTTATGCGCGCGGTACTGTAACAGCGCCCTTAATAAGAGCGGGAAGAAAGTCTGGATTGGCCGAGCAGGAGAGCGCCGTGGCCGCAAATACCCAAACAAAAGTCGGGCCAGGACACGCAATTATCCGCGGCCCCCTCGTCGCTCTCCTGCTCATAAGTCCCATTCAGGGCGATTTTCATCATAATGACCGGCATATCGGTCCTGACCGGTATATCGGTCAGCGAACCTGTTCTGCAGGTAATCCGTCGCCGCTTTGGTAACCAGCCCTGTCAGCGCCGCTTTCACCGTTCTGCCTAGACCAGAGCCAGATCTATGCGGCGCCACGTTTTCGAGTTGATGATGGAAGTGGCCTGCCAGGTCTTCGATGCCGTAGGCCAGGGCGTCCTTGATGCGCTTGCCCGCAGACGGACGGGGCTTGATGATTCTGGCGGCGAGAAAACCCAGACCGGCGGCCACGCCCAGAGCCGCCAGAGGATAATCGGAGACATAAGCTTTCCAGTCGAACGCTTGTTGAAAGCGATCACTCAGCCTGTCCACGGTCTCCGTGATTGATTCGCGCCGGGCTGCGATGTCTTGACGAATATCTTCCGCGCTGCGTTCGGCGCCAGAAATCACATCTTGCTCCTGTTGCCCCTGCCCCTGCCGTAAGGAAGAGGGACCTGAGGTTAGGTCAGATCTTTCAGCCATTCTTTGTTCTCCTCGAGAGTCTCGATCGTTTTCTCAGGTCTAAGGCTTGTTCGTTTGAACCTGCTGACGCCGATTAAAATAGTGGCCCCGGCAGCTATCCCCAGGATCAGCCCTACAATGAGGGCAGACTGCCAGGGCCCCACGTATTCAGCCAGCGCAATGATGACTGCGGCGCAAACCGACAGCGTCGCAATCAGAGCGATGATCGCCCCGATTGCGACGACTGCCGCCGCTGACTGAACCGTTTTCAGTTTTTGCTCTAATTCCCTCCGCGCGAGCGCGACCTCGTCACGCGCCAGGCCGACTAATTGGCCGGTCAATTCTCCGATCAAATCTCCCCAGGATTCGCGCCTCACGCCTGTCTCCGTCAGGCTGTCCATCACCTGTGACTGATGAGACCTATGGGACTTATAAGACTCATGGGACCTATTTGAGGGTAATCCCCTATAGGTCCCATGAGTCTTGTAAGTCCCATAGTTCCCATAACCATCAGATGTTTCCCGGAGAGCCATGACACTTACCTTCTCCGCAGCAAGCCACCTAACGCCAACCCTACTATGCCCGCAATGAGGAGGCTGCGTCCCGGATTGCGGCGCACCTTATCCTCAATGTCGGACTTAAGCCGCTGCGGCTCCATCTCACTCACGTAGTCAGCCGAGCGTTCCAGCCAATCGGCGGCACGATGCCCCAAGGCCGAGACTTCGGACGGCTGACCAGATCTATCAGCCTTCTGATGAAGCGTTTGCGCCGCCGCCTGTAACTTGTCTGCGGCTGTTGTTCTAATTTGTTTAAAAATCGAATCACGCTGCCTCCCACCTTCTGGGACCCTGGTTACGCGCGAATAATCCACCCCCCTTTCGCGCTCACTCATCTGCCCAATCTCGAATTCGCCTTCATGTTCCGTTCGATTCATCTCGCTTACCTCTTCGCGCGTCGCATACGCTTTTTCTACTTGGAACCGTTATTTAAAAGATCAGAGAAGGCTGTTTGAGATGGCTTCGCATCAGCTCCGCTTCATCATCAAACAGCCTCTCCGATTCGGCAGAGAGAGGAACTATTCGTCTCCGAAATCTATTTCTCGAATCATCCCCTCTCTCTTTCCTTTCGGCATGCTTTACTTATGTTTTTATCCATTCGTTGTTATAGCAAGGCGCAGGCCACAACTACACCCATCCTTACCGGACAATACCAGACCATTATCCGGCCTTACCTGGCGTAACTTGACAGAGGCGCCTCAGTTAGCGGCTCCCCACACTCCGGCGGCTCACACTAACCCTAATGAGGCCAGACAGTTTCATGTTGAGTTCAACAAATCGCGCGCTCGCGGAGGCTCTGCGGGAATCTCGTCTGGAACTAGGCCCAACGCCGTCCTCTTATATGCGCCAGCGTTCGATGTTGTATTACGAAAAGACAGGCGCCTTGTCTCAATACACATTGGATATGGGCCATACAGGAGAACGCGATCCCGGTCGATCTATTAAGGCACAATTATTGCGGCCACTCCTCCGAAATAGGACTTATAGGGGCTATAGATTCTATAAGTCCTATAAGTCCTATTTCGGAGAAACAAGATGTTAGCGGTTGTGGCGATACTTTTATTACTGTGGCTTTACGGACTGACCATCGGCCTGTTCGGAAATATGATTCACCTGCTACTGATTGTCGCGCTGGTGGCGCTGGTCTTTTACACCCCTGCAAACAGGTGAAATGGTCTAAAGCTCGAATCGAGTTGATACGGACTCGGCCGGTACAGGCGTACACTCGAATTATGACAAGTCCTGCGGAAGCCAAACGCGCCAACGGACATCGGATATGAACAAAGCCGAAGAGCAATTCCGCATCGAACGCGATCCGCTGGGCGAAGCGCGCGTGCCCGCCGACGCGCTTTACGGCATTCAGACCAAACGGGCGCTCGACAACTTCAGGATCAGCCTCCTGCGCGTAGACCCGGCGCTGATCACGGCCTTCGCCGAGATCAAGAAGGCCGCCGCCGAGGCCAATATGGAGACCGGCGTGATCACGCGCGAGATCGGCGAAGCCATCTCCCGCGCCGCCGACGAGTTCATCTCCGGCCGCCATAATGACCAATTCAAGCTCGACGTCTTTCAGGCCGGCGCGGGCACCTCGTACAACATGAACGTCAACGAGGCGCTGGCCAACCGCGCGCTGGAGTTGCTCGGATCGCGCCGCGGCGACTATTCGCGGCTGCATCCGAACGATCAGGTCAACAAGTCGCAATCCACAAACGACACCATGCCGACGGCCATGCGCATCGCCTGCCTCAGGCTGCTCGGCGAACTCGTTCGCGCGCTGGATCAGCTCGCGCGCTCACTCCGAGAAAAAGCCGACGAGTTCCGAGACGTGAAAAAATCGGGCCGCACGCACTTGCACGACGCCATGCCGATGACGCTCGGCGAGGAATTCGACGGCTACGCCGGCAATATCGAACGCGCGACCGATCGCCTGCGTGTGGCCGGGGCGCCGCTGCTCGAAGTCCCGTTGGGCGGCACGGCCGTCGGCGGCGGCCACAACGCGCATCCCGATTACGCCCGCCTGGCGGTCAAACGATTGGGCGAGATCACGGGCCTGCCGCTCACCGAAGCGCGCAACAGGTTTCAATCGATGCAGAGCCTGGGCGATTTCGTCGCGCTTTCGGGCGCGCTGCGCGGTCTGGCCGTTGAGATGGGAAAGATCGCGAATGATCTGCGCCTGCTCAACTCAGGCCCGCGCACGGGGCTGGCCGAGATCGAGTTGCCGGCCGTTCAGCCTGGCTCTTCGATCATGCCTGGCAAGGTCAACCCGTCCGTGCCCGAGATGGTCAACATGGTCTGCTTCCACATCATCGGCCACGACGTGGCCGTCGCGATGTGCGGCGAGGCGGGCCAGCTCGAATTGAACGTGATGATGCCTTACGTCGCGTACGCGCTGCTGGAATCGCTGGACGTCATGACCCGCGCGGTGAAGACTTTGGACAAAAAATGCGTGCGCGGCGTCACCGCCGACCGCGAGCGCTGCCGCTGGTACGCCGAGAACACCGTCGGGCTGGCCACGCTGTATAACGAAGAGCTCGGCTTTATGCGCGCGGCCGAACTGGCCGACCGCGCGATTCGTTCGGGAAGAAGCGTTAAAGAACTGATCGAAGAAGAAGCCAGGAAGGGCGGATCTAAAACCAAGGTGAAGGGGACGTAAATTTGTCATTTGTCATTTGTCATTTGTCATTTGTCATTTGTCATTATGTCACTGGTCATTGGTCGCTGGTCATTGGTTGTGAGTAAACAAATGACAAATGACAAATGACAAATGACAAATGACAAATGACCTGGGATTTACGGATGAGCGCCAGGACGGAAGATCTGCCCCCGCGTCCGCGCCGGTCCACGCGGCGGCGGCTGTTCATGTATTCGGCGGTGGGCCTGATTGCGCTCGTCATCATCGCCATTCTGATAGCGCTTCTCTACCTCCGCTCTGAAAAGTTCAATCGCTTTTTCGCGATCGAGATCGAAAAAGCGCTCGAATCCTATGGGCTGCGCGCCGAGGTCGAAAAGGTCGAACCAGAGTTCGGCTCCAACGCGGTCACGCTTCGCAACGTAAAACTCTTCAATCGACAGACCGGCCAACTCATCGTCACAATCGATCGCGCCAGAGCCTCCTTTACGATCCGCGACCCGTTCGCGCTCCGCTTGCGCCGTGAAATCGTCTTCGACCGTTTGGAGCTTGACGCTGTAGATCTGTGGGTGGTCTTCGACGAACAGGGGCAGTCCAACTTCCTGGGCCTGCGCCGGCCTCCGCCTCTCCGCCGCCGAATCACGTTCGATTATTCGAGACTGGTCGGGTCGCTCAACAAAAGCATGATCCATTTCACCGATCGAAAGCGCGATCTGCAAGGCGAGCTGCGCGACCTGACCGTAGAAGCGCGCCCGGTCGAAGGCGCCTATCCGCCGAAGGTCGGCGCGCGATTGACTTCTGGAAAAGGCGCGATTGTCCGCAATGGCCACAAAATGGCTATCGAATCGGTCGAATTCATCGGGAGGGTGATGGAATCGGGCGCGGAGATCGAGCGGATGACGCTTCGGTCGCCCATGGGCGAAGTGACGGCGTCAGGACGGCTGGATGACTGGCGGTCGCCGCGCTATCAGTTGGATACGGGGGCGTGGGCCTGGATTGAAGAAGTTTTCGCCATCTTCGCGCCGGTGGGCGCCGCGCCCGGAGTCGTAGCGCATGAGCAACCGGTCGCTACCGCTCCAGGTATCGTACCGGCGGGTACGGCGCCCGAAGCCGTAGCGCCTGGGCGACCGGTCGCTAAGGCGCCAGGTAGAGCGCCGATGGGTACAGAACCGGGAGCGCTAGCGACCGGCGCCGCGTCGAAGTTCCCACTCAAGGGCCTGACGAGCTTCAACGGGCGGATCGAAGGCGATGGCGCGCGATGGAGCGCCATCGGGCAGGCGGGTTCTGACGAACTGGCCGCGTACGGCATCACGTTCCGCGACGCGCGGGTCGAGCGCGCCCGCCTCGATTCGCAGGACGGGCGATGGACTTTTTCAACCGGCCAGGCGCAGGCGCGCTCGGTCTCCGCCCATGGCGTTGAACTCACAAACGCGACGGCGTCAAACGTGAAAGGGACGATAGTTAGAGGGCAAACGCGAATCACCTCCGATCAGGTGACGGTCGCGTCTATAAAATTCGGCGAAGCCGGCAAAGCCGGCAAACCCGGCAAACCCGGGCGGAACGAATTCAGCGGGATCATGTTGCGCGACGTCAGCGCGATTTATGAATCGGGCAAGGGGAAGGGTCAATGGACTTTCTCAAGCTCGATGGGGAAGGCGCGCTTGGGCGTCGCCGGAGAGATCGAATTCACTGAAGCGTCGGCGTCGAGGCTGAGCGGGACGTTGATCGACGGACATGCGCGGTTCACTTCCGACCAGGCTTCGGCAAAGCGTCTCAAGGCCGGGCAGAGTGAGTTTAATGAGGTCACGGCGCGCGACCTCAACACCGCCTTCGGCTCCGGCGCGAGTAAAGGCGAGTGGACTTTTTCAATAGGCCAGGCGCAGGCGCGTTCGGGCGTCGCCGGAGGAACAGAGTTGACGAACGCGTCAGTGTCGAAAGT
>Ga0081455_10006558_pt1 | contig 12453 bp, 14 predicted proteins | sample TabmetS3T2R1_FD_70207 | JGI IMG/M metagenome (GOLD analysis project Ga0081455, IMG submission 70207) | Tabebuia heterophylla rhizosphere microbial communities from the University of Puerto Rico - S3T2R1 | ecosystem: Host-associated > Plants > Roots > Rhizosphere ... | reverse complement strand
GCGCCCACCCTCCTGCCGTCGGTGAAGACCACCCCCGCCGGTCCGTCCCACGGCTCGCTCATGGCGGCGTGCCAACGCCAGAAACCACGCACCTGATCGTCGAGGCCGGGGTCCCGCTCCTGAACGCTCGAGATCAGCATCGCCATCACCCGTTCGATCTCTCGTCCCTCGCCCGCTGGTCCGCCCTCCTTCGTCAGGAGCTCCACCACTTCGTCGAGCGAGGCGGAATCGGAGCCATCGGGATCGATCGCCGGGTTGAACAGCTGCTCGTCCGACGGATGTTCGAATCCGAGCGATCCCTGACGGCCGCGCATCCGTAGCCGGTTGCCTGCGATGGTGTTGATCTCACCGTTGTGACACAACATGCGGAACGGTTGCGTCCGCTCCCACGACGGGGTCGTGTTCGTCGCGAAACGCTGGTGGAAGATCGCGAATCCAGCCCTCAGGCGGGGGTCCGCGAGGTCCGGGTAGAAATCGACCAGTCGATCGGCCCTGACCAGCGCCTTGTAGGTGACCGTCGTGAAGCTGCTCGTCACGACGTATGTCGGATCCGACTCACCGCGTTGCCGATGCTCGATGCGACGACGGAGCCGTTGCGCCCGGCGCTCTGCCTCCCACGGCGGCATCAGCTCGGGCCGGCGCATGATGGCCTGGAGGATCTGCGGTCGGGTCGACTCCGCCCGTCGGCCCAGCGCGGTGGGATCGACCGGCACGTGGCGCCATCCGCAGATCGAAAGAGCTTCCTCGGTCGCCGCGCGTGCGACCAGGTCGTGGATCGCCTCGGATGATCGCCGGCGGGGAGCGAACGCGATGAGCGTCCCGATCGTCGAGGGATCCGCCTCGATCGCCAGGACGTCGGCGAGGAACCCGCGGGGGATCGGCATCAGGATCCCGGCGCCGTCGCCGGTGTCGCCGTCGGCCGCGATGCCGCCTCGGTGAGTCATACGGCTCACGGCGAGCAACGCGAGCTCGACGATGTCGCGACCCACGCGGCCGCGGGCGTTCGCCACGAACCCGATACCGCAGGCGTCTCGATCCATGCGTCTCCTCCGCGAGCGAGCTGGAGATGTTAGTATCGTTACGCGATATCGACATACGCTCTGAAGACGTGCGCCCGAAGAGCCAGGCGCCGCAGGGCAGACGCCCGATCGTGGGGGGACATGACCAGCGCAGACGGCAGCAACGCCCGCGCCGAAGAACCCGAGCTGCTCCTGGCTCCGCGAGAACGTCCACGACCGCACCCGTCCGAGAGAAAACGGAGCGGGATGGGGACCCCGAGCAGTCGTGCTCATCGCGGTGGTGGATCCCCTTCTCCTGCCCTTCCGGGGGAGCAGGGGAACGCAGGGGTTGGACCCCGCATCGGGAAGGCGGGGTCCGACTCCTGCACAGACCCCAGACAACCGTCGGCTGGTCTGCGTCGAACGGCCTGAGCGAGAACCGCGTCACCGGACGAGGTTGTTGACCCCCTCCTGAGACGTCCGGTGGCGTTGCCGGCCCGGCCCAGGCACGTGGGCCGGGTCGGCACCCACCTCTCAGCGGTGGGAAGCGGGCCCGCCCGGCCTCTAACGGATCGCAGCGATCGCCGCGCTCGTCGTGGCGGTCATCACCACTACGAGCCACGGAGGAAGCTTCCACAGGGTCAAGGCCGCGAATGCCGCGACGGCGAGCGCGAAGTCGATCGGTTCGAGGATCGCACTGGTGGCGACCGGTGTGTAGAGCGCGGCCAGCAGGATGCCCACCACCGCAGCGTTGACGCCTTGCAGCGTCGCGCGGAACCCGGGCCGCGCTCGCACCACTCCCCACAGCGGAAGCACGCCGATCGTCATGAGGAACGCCGGCAGGAAGATCGCGACCGTCGTGATCAGGGCGCCCACGACACCGTTGGGCTTCGGGCGCATCGCGGCACCGAGATAGGAGGCGAAGGTGAACAGCGGTCCGGGGACGGCCTGTGCCGCGCCGTAGCCCGCGAGGAACTGCTCGTTCGTGATCCACCCGCGTGGGACGACCTCCGCCTGCAGCAACGGCAGGACCACATGACCGCCGCCGAACACCAGGGATCCGGCGCGGTAGAAGCCGTCGAACAGATTCAACGCTTGGTACGTATAGATGCCTCGGAGCACCGGGAGCGTGATCAGCAGGCCGAACAACAACACCCAGGCGATCATGGCGGCTCGCCGCGAGATGGGGATCCGCCTCGTGAGCTCCGGCACCGGTCCGTCACGAGCCAGGAGCTTCCATCCCAGGATGCCTCCGGCCACGATCACCATCACCTGGGCGATCGCCACGGGCCATGCGAGCATCACCACCGCGGCCGCCACCGCGATCGTGCCGCGGGTTCGCCCGGTCGCGAGCGATCGAGCCATGCTCCACACCGCCAGGGCGACCACGGCCACGGCGACCACCTTGAGTCCGTGGAGCCAGCCGTCGGCGCCGGGTCCGAGGTGCTGGGCGCCGTAGGCGAACAGCACCATCAGGATCGCCGAGGGAAGCGTGAAACCGAACCATGCCGCGACGCCACCCCAGAATCCGGCCCGCAGGATGCCGATCGAGATCCCCAGCTTGCTGCTGGCAGGACCTGGGAGGAACTGCGACAGCGCCACGAGGTCCGCGAACTCGGACGCCTGTACCCATCGCTGGCGCGAGACGTACTCCGTCTCGAAGTACCCGATGTGGGCGATGGGGCCCCCGAACGACGTGGCGCCGAGGCGGGTGGCGACGGCGAGCACCTCCCAGACGGATCCCTCGGTTGCCGACGACCGGCGTGTAGATCGATCCTCTGGGGCCGCCGGGTCCTCCTGCAGTGTCACTGCCCTGCTCCTCGGGGTTTCGTGTCGCGCAATGATATCGCAATCCGATTTCGTGACCCGCTGAAGATGATCCCGGTCCGGGATAGACTCCGCTCGGCTGGGGTTCGTGGAAGCACATCGGACGAAGGAAGGTCGGGTCGAGTGGCTGGGGCGAGGACGCGGAGCGACGCTCGGGGTTCGCAGGCGCCGAAGCAGGAGAGCAAGCTGCTTCGCGACTTCTTCCTTGGATTCGTGAAAGTGCATGTGCTGCAGCACGCGAGCCAGGAACCCATCTACGGCGTCTGGTTCCTCGAGGAGCTCGAACGCCATGGCTATCACCTGTCGCCCGGGACGCTCTACCCACTCCTGCACGACCTCGAGGAGACCGGTTACCTCAAGCGTGAGGATCAGGTGGTCGAGGGCAAGGTCCGCAAGTACTACACCATCACCCGGCTGGGCACGCGGGCGCTCAACGAAGCGCGGCAGAAGATCCGTGAGCTCGTCGACGAAGTGATCTAGCCCTTCGTCAGCCCCGCGTCTCCTCGAGGGCCTCGTCGAGCTTGCCCGCGGCGCGCCGACAGTTGCCCAGGGTCGCGACCATCGCGATCCGAACGAACCCCTCACCCTCGGGACCGAACGCGGATCCAGGGGTCACCACCAGCCCGGCACGATCGAGCAGCTCGAGGGACCAGTCCAACGATGCATACCCATCGGGGGTCTGGACCCACAGGTAGAGGCCGCCTTCGCTGCCTGCCGCCCGGAGACCCCGGCGCATGAGCACCTTCTGGAACAGTCGTCGCTTCGCCGCGCACAGGGCACGGTGGTTGGCCACGTGCGCTTCGTCGTTCCACGCGGCGATCGACGCCTGCTGGACCGGTTCGAGCGGCGTCACCCCGGCGTCGAAGGCGCGTTGCGCGAGCGGCGCGATGAGGTTCGGATCCCCCGCGACGAACCCACTGCGGTACCCGGTCATGCACGAGCGCTTGCTGAGCGTGTTGGTCACCAGCACACCCGTGAGATCGCCGACCTGAAGGGCGGACGCCGGTGATTCGCGGCCGAACCAGAACTCGCTGTACGCCTCGTCCGCGGCGAGCACGGTCCCGGAGCGACGACATCGTTCCGCAGCCGCTTCCAGGAACGAGCGTGGGGCGAGGGCCCCCGTTGGGTTGTTGGGGTAGTTCAGCCACAGCAGATCGGCTCGCTCCCACTCGGACCGATCGACGCGATCGAGGTCGGGGAGGTACGCGTTCGCTTCTTGGAGAGCGAGGGTGTGCACCCGCGCCCCGGCGGCTCGAGCCCCCATCGCCGGGATGGGATAACCCGGCGACGTCACCATGACGGTCCCGCCCGGACCCGGCAGCGTCTGCGACAACGAGAACGCGAACTCCTTCGTGCCGAGCAGCGGGAGGATCTGGGTCTCGGGGTCGAGCTCGACGTCGAACCGCCTCGAGATCCATCGGGCGATCGCCGTTCGCAGCTCCGGGAGACCGTCTCTGCGGGGGGAGTGCGAGACCGGTCGCACGGCCCGAACCAGAGCTTCCCGCACGAACGGTGGTGTGGGCTCGCGAGGGTCGCCGATCCCCAGGTCGATGATCGGGCGACCGGTCTCCACGAGGCGTTGCTTCCGCCACTGCATGGCCGAGATCGGATCGAGGGCGCCCGTGTCCGTCGACGGCCACAGCGAGCGAGTTGATGTCGGCATCGGCGCTTCCTTCTGCGAACCGACCTTGCTTGGTCGGGCAGAGATATATCAAGATACGATATCGCATTACGTATTCGAAGCCCGTGGCCGTTCCCGCCGCGGGTGCGTGGCCAGGGCCGTGGGTTGACGACCGGTCCGCGGCAAGGAGGAGCACGTGGAGATCACACGAGCCGCCGCCGACAGATTGCGCTCACTCCGATCGGATCATCTCCGGGATACAGGGCTCCGGGTGTTCGTCACCGGGCAGGGATGCTGCTCGACCCGATACGGGCTCGCTTTCGATCCATCGGTCGCGCCCGACGACTGGGTGACGGAGCTCCGCGGCATCAAGCTGGTGGTTTCGGCGGCGGACATGCCCGTTGCCGGATCGGTGACGATCGACTTCGTCGACGGTCACGCGGGGACCGGATTCCTCGTGTCGGACCCCGGCTCGAAGGGTGGCTGCTCGTGCCGTGATCGTCGTTCTCGTTGACGAGCTCCTCTCGCATGCGCTGTCACCTCGACCTCGTCGGTGCCGTGGGGCTGCGTACCATCCGTGAGAGTGACCGAGGGAGGGGATGATGCCGGATCGAGAGCCCACCCCGCGAGGGCCCGTGGACGCAACCAACGTTCCACGCTTCATGGGGCCGGACACGTTCGCCCGGCTCCCCCGTCGGGACGAGGTGGAGCGCTGCGACGTCGCTATCGTCGGTGTTCCCTTCGATGGCGGCGTGACCTATCGCCCCGGCGCACGGTTCGGCCCCGGTGCGATCCGCGCGGGCTCCAAGCTCTTACGCCCCTACCATCCTGGGTTGGACGTGGAGCCATTCGGCGTGATGCAGGTGGCCGATGCGGGGGACATCGCATGCGATCCGTTCGATATCGCGGGAGCGATCGCCACGATCGAACGCGCGGCCGGAACGTTGCTGACAGGAGCGGGCCTCCTCGTGGCCTTGGGAGGCGACCACACGATCGCGCTTCCGCTGTTGCGAGCCACGCACGCGAAGTTCGGCGATGTCGCGCTCGTTCATTTCGACGCCCATCTCGACACGTGGGACACGTACTTCGGTGCTCCATATACCCACGGAACCCCGTTCCGCCGTGCGTTCGAAGAAGGTTGGTTGGTGCCGGATCGGTCCGTTCACGTGGGCATCCGCGGGCCGCTCTATGCTGGATCGGATCTGGCTGAGGACGCTGGGTTCGGCTTCACGATCGTGTCTGCGGCCGACTACGCGGTCTCGAGCATCGAAGCCATCGCGACCCGGATCCGTGAGCGGGTCGGTGACGCGCCCGTGTACGTCTCGATCGATGTCGACGTGATGGACCCCGCTCACGCGCCGGGCACTGGCACGCCCGAGGCCGGTGGTCTCTCGAGCCGTGAGCTGCTCCTGACGCTTCGCGCGCTGAACGGTCTCTCCATCGTCGGCGCCGACGTCGTGGAGGTGGCCCCCGCGTACGACCATGCCGAGCTCACGACGATCGCGGCCTCGCACGTCGTCTACGAGCTGCTCAGCTTGATGGCGAAGCAGATGACATGAGCGCCGAGGCTTGCCGGGGGCCGACCTCGGCCGCCGGTCTTGGCGTCGCCCGCGAGTACGGGTCAGTTCATCGGCATCCGCTCGGTCGCTGTAGGGTCCTCAGGACGTTCGACGGGAGGGGGAGGCATGTCGAAAGCCAACACCAGCGCCGCCGCAGGCGGCGGTGCCCTCTATGGCCTCGGGATCCTCGGCGCGTTGTTCTACTACTGGCAGCAAGCCGACTCGTTCTGGGAGTACATCTGGGCCGTCTTCCCGAAGGCGATCTTCTGGCCGGCCTACATGGTCTACGAGGGGTTCAGGGCGCTCGGAGCATGAGCGTCGCTCCCTCCGGCGGGATCTGACGCGACATCGGCGACGATCCCGAGGGGGCCTCCCCGTCAACGAGGCCGTTCATGCACGTCAGCTGGCACGGACATCTGCGCCGTCTTCCTCATCGGCTTGGCGGACCTCCACGCGAGCTGCCTGCCAAGCTGACCAATGGCCGGAGACGAGTGCCCATAGCGACAGCGCGGCGACATACGTAACGCTGTCGATCCAGCCCGTCGCGATGGACACCGGGATCATGATGATCCACAGGATCGTGAGCCAGCCGTTCACGCGCCGCATGAACACCGGATCTCCCTGCAGGGAGGACCACAGCTTCCTCATGACGGCCCCTCCCGCCGGGAACGCGCCCGCTACGTGAAGATCGATACACCGCCAGGACCGACCAGGAGGCCGATCACGATCAGGGCCGCGCCGTACAGGACGGCGCCCCGCACGATCATCACGATCCCCGCGATCACGAGGACCGCGGCAACGATCCACAGGATCGTCTCGAGCCCTCCGCGGCCGTTCGCCGCGAGCAATGCCATGACATCCATCGATCCGTTCCTTTCGATCCGCTGGTCGCGGGGCCGACCCGCCCACCCCGTCGTCACCGAGGTAGGTGGGCCGGTCACCCGCGGGGGGAGCAACTGCCGGTCAGTCGTCCTCGTTTCGGTCGAGGGCGCCATCGATCTCGTCCTTGACCCTGTCGACCGCGTCGCCGAACTTGTCCTTCACCGAGGCTCCGGCCTGATCCAACTCGCCTTCGCGCTTCAGGTCGTCGTCGTCCATCAGGTCGCCAGCGGCTTCCTTCGCCTTGCCCTTCGCGTCTTCGAACCTGTCACTCATCCCGGCCTCCTCGACCGCCCTCGTCGGGCTCCCCGGGCTTCTCCGGCAGAGGATCCGGGCGTGGGGGATCCGGTTCGGGATCGATGTCGGGGATCTCGGGAACCTGGGGATCCGGAACCCGCACGTGCGGGACCCGCGCGTCTGCTTCCTGTGTCGTGGTCGGCATCCTTCCTCCTTGGGTCGACGCCGACCGACGCTAGCCGCGCGAGCCTGGCGTGACCGTCCGCTGCCGTACCAAGACGCGGCCGCCCGGGGATAAGCTGCGGGACGAGATGCCGGCCACGGTCACGACCGCCACGAGGACCCCGAATCAGTTGCTCGTCGCCCTGCCGACGCTGGAGCGTGATCGCCTCATGGCCGAAGCGATGTCACGCTTCGTCGAGCCGGGCGACGTGCTGTACGAAGTCGGGCAGCCGCTCACCGCTGTCTACTTCCCCGTCACGTCGGTCGTCTCGATCCTCACGATCCTTGGTGACGGGACGGCCGTCGAGACGGCGACGATCGGCCGTGAAGGGATGGTGGGCGTCTTCGCATCGTTGGGTGATGACCTCAGCCCGAACGCGCGCGCCGTCGCACAGATGGGCGGAGAGCTCCTCGTCGTCGACATCCGGCGTTTCCGACACGAGCTCCGTGAGACCGGCAGGCTGCGTGCCTTGGTCGATGACTACACGCGCGCCCTCCTGATCCACGTATCACAGAGCGTCGCGTGCAGCGCCGCTCACAGCGTGCGGCAGCGATTGAGCCGATGGCTCCTCCAGACGAGTGATCGCGTGACGACCGACGACGTTCGGCTGACCCACGAGTTCCTGGCAGGGATCCTCCACGCACGGAGGGCGTCGGTGACGGAGGCGCTGGGTGAACTCCAAGGGCTGGGGATCGTGCGAACGCGGCGAGGGGGGACGGTGATCATCGAACGTGCGGCGCTCGAAGCCGAAGCATGTGAGTGCTACGACGTGATCCGGCAGGAGTATGCCCGCCTCCTTCCGGTCGAACCCTCGGCCACCTACCCGGCGACCGGCACCGTGAGCTCCACCGTGTAGCCGGCGTCGACGCGCCCCGTCACCGTTCCGAGCTGACGCTTCCCGGCGTCGTCAACGAACACCATGTCGGTCGCGAGGCTCACCTGCTGGAGGTTCGCGACGCTCTGCTCGTACCCGGGCGTCGCGTAGACCTCGTGACAGGTTGCCTCCGGAAACGCGATCTGTGAGGTCGCGATGACGTTGGCGTCGTCGTTCGCGGACGCGAGGTCCGGGTAGACCTCGATGTGGATGTGGGGCCACCGGCCCGAGTAGCAGGCGGGGAAGATGCTCGTGAACCGCACCACGCCTCGTTCGTCGGCGGGTTGGACGCCGCGGAGGTAGTTCTGATCGGTGACCGTATAGAGGGAATACCGCCCGTCCCGATCGCAGTGCCACAGATACACGGCGGCACCGGCGAGCGCGTCGCAGGTCGAGGCGTCCTGGAGGTTCAGCCGGATCGCGAGCGGGATGCCCTCGGCCGTGCCCGAGAGCCCGCCGAAGCTCGAGCGGATGTCTTCGCGAACGATCCCGCTCTCGATGAGGACGTCGGGACCGTTGGAACCGTCCGCCGGATACGGACCGGCCGTCTCCTCGGGGATCGTGTCGCAGCCGGCGCCGGATCCGGCATCCGCGCCCCCCGATGTGCTCGCTGCTCCGGCCGCGGAGCTTCCGCCTGCCGCGGATGCCCCGCACGCCGTGAGCGCGACCCCGAGACCGGCGAGGCCCATGAGCCGGAGCAGCCCGCGCCGATCGAAGATCGTCTCGAGATCGAACGACAGTCCTTGATCGAAGATGTCCTCGCTCGGACGAGCGGGTCGGCGGATGCCGCCCTTCGACGGCGGTCGTGTCTGGTCGGGATCGTTCGGGACGGCGCGCACGGCGGGCTCCTCTCTGAGGTGTCTCATCGAGCGAGGGAAGTCTCCCCCGCAACCCTGGGCGCGGGCTGAGAGCGAGCTGAACCCGCCGAGAGAACCGGTCGGGGCCGGAACCGGTCTCCGAACGCCGTGAGACCATGCCGGGATGCCCCGGATCCTCATCGCCACCCGTGACGGAGTTCGCACGTTCGACGAGCACGGGGACGAGGCGGCCGTTCAGCTCGCGGGCCGATCGGTGAACGCGATCGTCCGGGATGGGTCCCAGCTGTGGGCGATCGTCGATCGCGCCGAGGTGTGGCATGCACCTGACGGCGAGTGGCGGCACGTGGCGAAGGTCGACGGCTTCTCCGCGACCTGCATCGCGATGACCGACGCGCTCCACGTGGGCACGTCCGAGGCTCGCCTGTTCCGGTTGACCGGCGAGGCGCTGGTACCCGTCGGCGCGTTCGATGCCGCCGAGGGTCGCGCGAGTTGGTACACGCCGTGGGGCGGGCCTCCGGACACGCGGTCGATGTCGGAGTGGGGCCACGACGTCTATGTCAACGTGCACGTCGGCGGGATCCTCCACACCGCCGACCACGGCGCGTCCTGGAACCCCACGATCGACATCGACGCCGATGTGCATCAGGTGGCGACCGCCGAGGGACTCGTCCTGGCCGCGTGCGCCGGTGGCCTCGCGACCAGCTCGGACGGGGGTGCCACCTGGTCGATGCGGACCGATGGGCTCGATGCGCGGTATTCGCGAGCTGTCGTGGTCTGCGGTGACCACCTGCTGGTCTCGACATCGACCGGGCCCCGTGGCGGCCGCGCGTCGGTCTCCCGCGCCGGTCTCGCGACGGGCGCGTTCGAACGGTGTCGCACGGGGCTCCCCGAGTGGTTCGACGACAACATCGACACCGGCTGCCTTGATGCCCTCAACGACGGCTCGTTCGCGGCGTTCGGCACCGCCGACGGGCGGATGTTCGGCTCGGACGACGGCGGCGTCACGTGGGGAGAGCTTGCCGCCGGACTCCCATCCGTGGAGCACGCGCTGATCGTGCCGAGCTGACCGAACGTCATTCCACCCCAAGCCCGAACCATCCGGTCCGAGTCATGGCCCACGTGCCCTTCCCGACCAGGTCAGAGGAGGGCGGAGGCTGCGGATGGCCCGTCAGACGGAGCTGACGGGTTCGCCACCCCGCGTGGCATCGTGTGCGGATCGATCGGATGGACGACGGGGGGTCGTCGTGAAGGTGACGCTGCTCGGCTCGGGTGTGCGTGCGCCGTTCGTCGTGCGGGGACTCGCGTCGGCTCAGGACGTCCTCGGGGTGGACGAGGTCGTGCTCTTCGATCCCGACGTCGAACGATCGGAGCTGATGGGCGTGCTGTGTCGGCATATGGCTGCGGGTTGGGCCGCCTCGTTCAGCGTTCATGCGGCCCCGGATCCGACGTCCGCGATCGCCGGTGCGCGGTTCGTGTTCTCCGCGATCCGACCGGGACAGGAACGAGCGCGGGCGATCGATGAGGAGGTGCCGCTCCGATACGGCGTCCTCGGCCAGGAGACGACCGGGCCTGGCGGGTTCGCGATGGCGCTCCGCACGATCCCGGCGATGCTTCGGTACGCGAGGCTGATCGAACAGGTGGCTCCCGAGGCGCTCCTCGTGAACTTCACGAACCCCGTCGGCATCGTGATGCAGGCGGTGCATGACCACACGGACGTCCGCGCGGTGGGGGTCTGCGACGGCCCGATCTCGATGCAGCGGAGCGTCGCGGCGTTCCTGGGGCTTCCCCGTGATCAGGTGCACGCCGATTACTTCGGGTTGAACCACTGTGGATGGATCCACCGGGTCCTCGTGGACGGACGCGACCGTCTCCCGGAGATCGTGGATCGGTTCCCCGAGCTTCGACTGTCCGACGAACAGTGGCGACCGTTCGACCCGGCGCTCGTGCGGAAGATCGGGATGCTGCCGATGGAGTACCTGTACTTCTATTACTCCCGATACGACGCGGTGGAGCACATCCGGCGATCCGGGGGATCGAGAGGTCGACAACTCCAGACCCTGAACGACGCATTGTGGCCGGCTCTGCGAGCGTGCGTCGATCGGGGCGATCTCGAAGGAGCCCGCGTGACCTGGCAACGGGCGATGGGGGAGCGCGACGCGACGTACTTCGCACGGGAACGGGGGGAGGACGTCACCAGCACAGACGTCGACGACGCCGTCTTCGACGGGGAAGGGTACGAGGGGGTCGCGATCGCCGTGATGTCGACGGTGGTCCAGCGACGACCGGCGTCGCTGATCTTGGATGTGCCGAACCGGGGTGCGATCGAGGGGCTGCACGACGACGACGTGGTCGAGGTCTCATGCTTCGCCGACGAGCACGGCGCGCACCCGGTCGCCCAGGGCGGGATGCCGGCCGCCGCCTTCGACCTGGTCGCCACGGTCAAGGAGTACGAACGACTGACCGTCACGGCGGCGGTCGACGCGTCCTACGACGCCGCGCTCGGAGCCTTGACCACGCATCCGCTCGTCGGCTCGCGTGAGCTCGCGGAGCCCATCCTGGACGCGTACGTCCACGAATTGGGTGACCTGCTGCCGCCGCTCGCCTAGGTCCGGGCGCCGACGGAGGGCCGTCTCAGCTTCACCGCTGCGCGCCCGGGCCTCGAACGAATCGTCCGGGCATCGCGCCGGTGTGCTCGCCGTCGCGCAGGACCTGTTCACCGTTCACCAGCACGTGCACCATGCCGGTCGCGTACTGGTGCGGGTCCTGCGGGGTCGCGTGGTCGGCGATCGCGGAGGGATCGAACACGGCGATGTCCGCGAACCCGCTCACGCGCAGTCGGCCGCGTCCTTCCAGGCGGAGGTTGTCGGCCGGCAGGCCCGTCATCTTGCGGATCGCCTCCTCGAGCGGGAGCAGCCGCTCGTCGCGGACGTAGCGGCCGAGCACGCGCGCGAACGCCCCGTACGCACGCGGGTGCACACCCATCGTGAGGAACCGGCCCTCCGCCGCGACCGACTCCGCGTCGGAGCAGAAGCTCACCCACGGCAAGGGGATCGCCCGGCGGACGTTGTCCTCGAGCATGTCGAAGTACATCGCCTGCACGCCGCCGCCGTTCTCCACGATGAGATCCATCAGGGTGTCTTCGGGCCCCACACCGCGATCACCGGCGACCTGACTCAGCGTCCATCCTTGGAGCGGCCCGATCCCCGGCGCCATCGAGCCGGAGAGCATGATGCCGTCGGGTCCCGCATCCAGGTAGGCGTTCTCCCAGGTGCCAGACGGTGTCGTCATCTCCTCCCGGATCCGGGCGCGGTCGTCGTCGTCGACGAGTCGGGCGAGCAACGCCTCGGGTCCGCCCTCGTGCGCCCATGGGGGGATGCACGCGGTGAGGCCGGTGCCGCAGAAGTCGTACGGGTAGAC
>Ga0081455_10006557_pt1 | contig 12455 bp, 15 predicted proteins | sample TabmetS3T2R1_FD_70207 | JGI IMG/M metagenome (GOLD analysis project Ga0081455, IMG submission 70207) | Tabebuia heterophylla rhizosphere microbial communities from the University of Puerto Rico - S3T2R1 | ecosystem: Host-associated > Plants > Roots > Rhizosphere ... | reverse complement strand
GTGGGTCTTGATCAGATATTGCGGCTCGCCGGCATCGTCGAGCACGGTCATGCGGCGGGTCAGGAACAGCCGCAGGCCGTCCTTGGTCGAGATCGGATGCTCCTCGGTCAGCAGGCTGCGCTTCTTGATCGCCGCCTCGTCGCGCGCGACGATCAGCTTTGCCTCGCGCGGATTGAAGATGTCGGTCGCCGTGAGACCCGTGGCGTCCTCGCGGCGGCGGTTGAGGATGGCCTCCGCGCTGCGGTTAGCGAGCAGGTACTTGCCGTCCTTGACGTCCTCGACGATCAGCGCGACCGGAATGTTGTCGACGACGAGCTCGAGGAATTTCTTGGTGTTCTCCAGTTCGCGCGACAACGAGCGGCGGTCGGTGACGTCATCGAACATCGCGATCAGGAATTCCGGCTCGCCCTTCTCGTTGCGGGCTACCACGCGGTTGGAGGCGAGCACGCGTTGCTGCGAGCCGCGCTCAACCTGGAATTCGTTGCGGTGATAGCCTTCCGGCGCCATCAGCGCCGCCTCGTCGGCCTTGACGATGGCCGCCGCAGTGACAGGGCTGAAAATCTCCTCGGCGCGCTTGCCGATGATGTGATCGCGCGAGAAGCGCGAGAAACGCTCGAAGGCGCGGTTGGCGAAGATGTAGCGGCCGTCCTCGATGTTCTTGGCGGCGACGCAGACCGGCACGTTGTCCAGCACCGATTCCAGGAACTGGGTGGTGGACGACAGTTTGCGCGACAGCTTGCGCTGCTCGGTGCAGTCGAGATGGGTGGCAACCGAGCCGCCATTGGGCAGCGTGAAATATTTCACCAGCACCGAGCGGCCGTCGGGCAATTCCGTGATCAGCCCCTCCGGCGTGGCCGCGCGGGTGTAGAATTCCTCGTCGGAGCCCTGCAGCACACCGCGCCGGCGGCGCAATTCCAGGAGATCCGGACCGTTCATGTCGCGCGGCACGTCGGCGCGCGTCAGGCCGTAGAGGTTGAGATACTGGTCGTTGCAGAAGATGACCCGTCCGCGCGCATCGGTCATCACCACGCCCTGGTTAAGGTGGTTCAGCGCGGTGCTGACGAACGCGTTGCGCCGCAGCCGCGAGCGCTTGGCCCGGCGCAGCGCCGACACCACCGAGATCGCAACCGCGCCGAGAAAGGACGCGACCACGATGCCGCCGATCAGCATTTCCCAGATCATGTTGGGGTCGAGCGACCCGCCATGGCTTGAAGGCGCAAATCCACCGGAAGCAGCCAGAGCGTGTGCCGGCGGGAAGGCGCCGGCAACAAGGCACACGACGGCTATGGCTAGAGAGTTCTTGTTGCCTGCCTGCCAATTCTTGCCCGCCATCAGTCACCTGCGCATTTCTGCGCGGGAGTGTCTGGGCTCACGGGTTTGGATCGGGTAAACGCGTACCCTTGCAACTCCAAAATGTGACTCAAATTATGGCAATTGCCCTGCCATGATTAATGCTTCACTAATGCGCCTGCCCTTAACTAATGCACCTGCCCTTGCAGGTGCGGCTGCGAGGTAAACCAAGGGCTTGGCGCCAGCGGAGACTTAACAACGGGATGAAAACCTGCTGCTGATAAAGCCCAGCGACACGGCAATCTTTTCGGGTTTCAACTTCACATGGACAGGGTTGAGTGCGTCATTGTCGGGGCCGGAGTGATCGGCCTTGCGGTGGCAAGACGGCTGGCTCAGGCCGGCCGCGAAGTGGTGGTGCTGGAAGAGGCCGAGGGCATCGGCACGATGACATCCTCGCGCAACAGCGAGGTGATCCATGCCGGGATCTACTACCCCGCCGGCAGCTGGATGGCGCGGATGTGCGTTGCCGGCAAGCACGCGCTGTACCGTTATTGTGACGAGCACGGCATCCCCCATCGCAATTGCGGCAAGCTGATCGTGGCGACCACACTGGAGGAAACCACAAAGCTCGCTGCGATCCGCGCCCATGCCGAGGCTAATGGCGTCGCCGACATGCAGACGCTTGCAGGCGAGGCCGCACGCGAGCTCGAGCCGGCGCTGAAATGCGATGCCGCCCTGCTCTCGCCTTCGACCGGGATCATCGACAGCCACGCCTACATGCTCTCGCTGCGCGGCGAGGCGGAAGATGCTGGAGCCGCCTTCGCCTTTCACACCCCGGTCATCCACGCCAGGGCCGAGGCCGGCAAGATCGAGCTGGAAGCCGGCGGCGCCGCGCCGATGACGCTTGGCTGCGACCTCCTGATCAACGCGGCCGGGCTCAACGCGCCCGCGGTGGCGCGCACCATCGAAGGCATGCCGATCGAGATGATCCCACCCGCCTATCTCGCCAAGGGCAATTATTTCAGCTGCAGCGCACGGGCGCCGTTCTCGCGGCTGATCTACCCGGTGCCGGAGCCTGGCGGCCTCGGCGTGCACCTCACGCTCGACCTGGCCGGCCAGGCGCGGTTCGGCCCCGACGTCGAATGGATCGAGACCATCGACTACGCCGTCGATCCGGCGCGCGCGGCGCGCTTCTATCCGGCGATCCGCAAATACTGGCCGACGCTGCCTGATGGCGCGCTGATGCCGAGCTATTCCGGCATCCGCCCGAAGATCGTACCACCTGCGGTAGCACGGCAGGATTTTCTGATGCAGGGGCCGGCCGAGCATGGCGTCGCCGGTCTGATCAACCTGTTCGGGATCGAGTCGCCGGGGCTGACATCCTCACTGGCGATTGCCGATCATGTTGCCGGAATGGCGGGAGTGCAGCGCTAACGGCAATAAAAAGCCCCCGCGCGGACGAGCATGAGGCTCATCCGAAGGCGAGGGCCTATCTTTGCGAAGATTTGCGAGGACGTCGGCTAGTGGACCGTCTCGTCCGCGGTATGCTTCAACCGCTCAATCTGGTCCTTTACCATCAACTTTCGACGCTTCAACTCGACTATTTCCAGGTCATCTGTACTGAGATGGAGCAACGCTTCGTGTAGTTCACTTTCGAGAAGCTTGTGTTTGCGTTCCAGTTCAACGAGATGGGCCTGTATTGCCATTCGCATTCCTCCTCGGTGGGAAACCTCAGATTCGATCCGGACAAAGAAGTCTACACCAGACTGCGAATCTGTCGATGGGAATCGGAAATCCGTCCTTGTCATATTTTCGGTATTATCTGTAACCAATCGTGACTAGGGAACTGGGGTCTGCTTGCGCAGTACGACGGCAAGGAGGATATTTGCGGCGCGCGGCCGCGGGACCGTTCACAACCTCATCGTGCCTATTAGTTATATACACCATGACCGACGAAGATGAGCGCGAACTCCAGGCCGAACTTGCCCGGCTGCAACAGGAGCACCGCGATCTCGACGCGGCGATTGATGCGCTGCATCAGTCGCCCGCGCCGGATTTGCTGCGCCTGCAGCGCCTGAAGAAGCGCAAGCTTTTGCTGCGCGACCGGATTGCCTTCATCGAAGACCAGATCACCCCCGACATCATCGCCTGATGCGGTAGCCGGCAACTCCGGCGGTTAGCCGCAACCGCTGCGCGCCTTGTCCCCGTTCTCCACAGGCGGCCCGGTTGGCCAAACAAATGGCCCCGGCCTGCTGGAAGCGGACCGGGGCCCAAGAGGGTGGTGGAAGTCTGTACAAGCACCCGTTAACGCCGCCTACGGGCGATCGTTCCGGCGGATTTGGTCTTGACTTCACGAGAACAAAAAGAGAACATACTGAGCAGCCTCAGCCCCGGGAGTTCTAGCCATGTCCGCCTCCGCGTTCTCAGACAACCGCCGTTACGAACAGGCCTGCGATCAGGCGATTGCGATGTGCGACGGCAATCTGCGCTCGACCATCAAGGCGCTGATCATGGCCAATGAATATCTGGAAATCGAGCTTGCCGAGCTGCAGGCGGCGGTCGCAGCCGGATGCGTGCCTACCCCTTCCACGCATGCGAGGAGCAGCGCCGCCTGATCTTCAGGAAACGAAGCCATGGCCAATGTCACCTATTACGTCGCATTGCCGTTCATGCGCGACGAGAGCGGCGAAATGATCGCGGGCAATGCCGAGGAGTGCCAGAGCGCGACCACGGCGTTGCGCCGCGCCGAGATGATGTCGCGGATTCCCGGCAGCATCGGCGCCATCGCCTTCAGCCGCACCGGCGATCCCATGATCGGCGAATTCGGCGATGCGCATCTGCTGCGCAAGTTCGGCAATGTGCCGGATGATCTGCTGGGCGCGCTGTGAAGGCTCACTGCTTTTCTCGCGCCGCCTCCGGTGGCGGTGCTGACGCATAGTGCATGCCCGTTCCGAACGGGCCGTCCGGACAGCGCGCAAAGCCGAAACGCTCATAGAAGGATTCGCCGCCGCGCAGCGGGATCAGCACGATGCTCGCACCCGGCTTTGCGCATCGGTCAAAATAATCCGTCACCGCACCCATCAGCCGATCGCCGAGGCCTTCGCCGCGAAAGTCGGGATCGACGATCAGATCGGCAAGGAAGAAGTAGAGCGCGCCGTCGCCCATCACCCGGGCAAGTCCAATCAATTGGCCCTGCCGGCGCAGCGTGATCGTGTAGCGGGCAGCGCCGATGGTTTGGCGCGCGATCGATTCATCAATGTCGCCCCAGCCTGTCCTGGAGCGAAGCTCGCAGTACTCTGCCGCCGACGGCAGCTCCTCGGCGAGGACTATTCCATCCATCTCATACCTCGCCTGCACGGCCGGCCTCGTGCCGGCGCTGCGCCTTGCGCACATACATGGCGCTGTCGGCCCGTTCGAGCGCGGTGCGCATCTCCGAATGGCCATCGAGGACGGCGACGCCGACCGATGCGCCGGTTCGCACCGTGCTGCCGTCGAACGAGAAACGCAGGCCGTCGATCGCCTGCTCCAGCTCGGCCGCCTTCGCACGTGCATCGGTTTCGCTGAGATTCCACAACAGCACCGCGAACTCGTCACCGCCGAGCCGGCCGATGACGTCGGAGGCGCGCACCTGGCTCGCCAGCGTCTGCGCGATCGCCTTCAAGACCGTATCGCCGGCAGCATGGCCGAACGCATCGTTGATCGGCTTGAAGCGATCGAGGTCGAGCACCAGCAACGCGCCGCTGGCGGAATAGCGCTTGATGTAGGCGATGGAGCGCGAAAGCTCGCGCTCAAAGCCGCGCCGGTTGAGGATGTCGAGCAGGAAGTCGCTCTCGGCGGCAGCCTTGAGTTGTTCGACTTCGGCCCGCGCCTGCGCCAGCTCCTGGCGCAGCCGCCGCACCGCCGATTTGGCGTCATCAGGCCCGGCCGCCTTGGGAGCCGCCAGCCGCCGCGGGGAGGCCTGCGCCCGCAGCAGGCCCGCCTTTCGCCCCGCCGCACCCATTTTGCGGTCTTTTGCTGCCTTCGAGGCCCGGGCCCGGGCTTTCTTCTTCATGGGTAATTTCTCAAGAAGGCTTGCTCGGATTCACCAAGACAGGATAGTCCATTCCCAACCTCTTGCCACCGCCTTGGATCAACCCCGGGCCGACCCTATAATCGGCCTATGCTTTTGGATTCCCGAAAAGAATTCACCCTATGACCGCCCCCGTCGCCATCATCATGGGTAGCCAGTCCGACTGGGAAACCATGCGCCACGCCGCCGAGACGCTCGCCGCCCTCGGGATTCCCTCGGACAAACGCATCGTCTCCGCGCACCGCACGCCCGAGCGGTTGTACGCCTTTGCCAAGGGCGCGAAAGCTGCCGGCTTCAAGGTGATCATTGCCGGCGCCGGCGGAGCTGCGCATTTGCCGGGCATGGCGGCCTCGCTGACGGAGCTGCCTGTGTTCGGCGTGCCCGTGGAATCCAAGACGCTGTCGGGCCAGGATTCGCTCTACTCCATCGTGCAGATGCCGGCCGGCGTTCCCGTCGGCACGCTGGCGATCGGCAAGGCCGGCGCCATCAACGCCGCGCTGCTTGCCGCAAGCGTGCTGGCGCTGAACGATCCTGCATTGTCCGCGCGGCTTGCCGCCTATCGCAAGCAGCAGACCGATTCGGTTGCCGAACGCCCGGAGGGACCGGCGTGACGGCTACTGGTGCCGCCGATTTGAAGTTCCTGCATCGGCTCCCGCACACTCGTATCAGGAACTTCAAATCGATCAGCGGCACCGGAATTGAGATTCCTTCTGATGCCCTTTTGCTTCCGAAGTTCGTATAGAGGTCGCCGCAATGGACTACGAACTTCGCAAGCAGGGCATCAGCCGAGTGAAGCTGAAGCCGGGCGACACCATCGGAATTCTCGGCGGCGGCCAGTTGGGCCGGATGCTGGCGATGGCGGCTGCACGGCTTGGCCTGAAATGCCAGGTGTTCTCGCCGGAGCCGGATTCGCCGGCCTTCGACGTCGTACTCAACGGCGTCTGCGCCGAATATGCCGATGTCGAACGGCTGGAGATGTTCGCCGCCGACGTCGACGTCGTGACCTACGAGTTCGAGAACGTGCCGGCCGCAACCGCCATGGTGCTGGCGGCGCACAAGCCGGTGCTGCCCGCCTACAAGATCCTCGAGACCACGCAGGACCGTCTGATCGAGAAGGATTTTGTGGTCAAGCTCGGCATCGGCACCGCCGATTATGCCGACGTGTCGTCGCCGGAAACCCTGCGCGCCGCGATCAAGCGCATCGGCTTGCCCGCCGTCATCAAGACCCGCCGCTTCGGCTATGACGGCAAGGGCCAGGCCATGCTCCGCGAAGGCGACGACATCGACCGCATCTGGGCCGAACTCGGCACCAAGTCCGCGATCCTGGAGGCCTTTGTGCCGTTCGAGCGCGAGATTTCGGTGATCGCCGCGCGTTCTGCCGACGGCGACGTCGAAAGCTACGACGTCACCGAGAACGAGCACCGCGACCACATTCTGAAGACCTCGCGCGCGCCCGCCGACATCCCGGAAGCGCTGGCAGCGCAAGCCCGCGCCATCGCCGAAAAGATCGCCACTGCGCTTGATTATGTCGGCGTGCTCGGCGTCGAGATGTTCGTGGTAGAGAACGGCAAGGGCCCGCAAGTGCTGGTCAACGAGATCGCGCCGCGGGTGCATAATTCCGGGCACTGGACGCTGGACGGCGCCTCGATCTCGCAATTCGAGCAGCATATCCGGGCGATTGCCGGCTGGCCCCTGGGCAAGCCGATCCGCCATGGCCGGGTCATCATGACCAACCTGATCGGCGACGAGATCAACGATTACGGGCGGTGGCTGGAGGTACCTGGCGCAACCGTCCACATCTATGGCAAGGGGCCGGCGCGGCCCGGCCGCAAGATGGGTCATGTGACGCAGGTGATGCCGGAACGGCCGAAAAACGGCTGATTTCAGTCCGAATTGATCGATTTTGTCGCGTCGGAAGCGCGGCATAGGTGGACAATTCAAGATTTGTCTGATACATGCGCGCGCTCAGGCTAAAGGTCCGCCTCTCGGCCTACCTTTCGCTTCCCAGATTCCAGACCGCTCACACTGATAAAGAGGATGCCGCGTGCAGGTTCTCGTCCGCGATAACAACGTCGATCAAGCCCTCAAGGCGCTCAAGAAGAAGATGCAGCGCGAGGGGATTTTCCGCGAGATGAAGCTCCGCGGTCATTACGAAAAACCCTCCGAGAAGAAGGCCCGCGAAAAGGCCGAAGCCGTGCGCCGCGCCCGCAAGCTGGCACGCAAGAAGCTGCAGCGCGAAGGCCTGTTGCCGATGAAGCCGAAGCCGGCCTTCGGCGCCGGTCCCGGCGGCGATCGCGGTCCGGGCGGCGGTGGCCGCGGCGCAGGTCCTCGCGGTCCGCGCTGATCTGCCCCGAGCAAACCGAAATCGAAAACGCGGACCTTGCGGTCCGCGTTTTTTCTTTTGTGGGTTAGATCTTCGGCGTCGCCGGAAAATCCGGACGGCGCCCAGCGCGCCTGCTCGATCACGCGCATCGCAGCCAGCACCAAATCGTCGCGCTAAAGACGGCCAGTTGCCGCGTCTTTGCGGGCAAAACCTTCCCTGCCCCGCAAACCATTTTGACCGGTGTATTTTGCTTCGTGCCGGGCTACCTATGCGACGGGAAACGCGGGAGCCTGGCGGCTGCATGGCCGATTCGACGTCGAATGCCTTTTTTAGACGCGCGTGCTGCCTGCTCCCGGCGGCGCTGCTCGCGATCTCGCTCGGAGGCTGCTCGTTCGACCTCGGCTCGTTCTCGCTCGGCCCCGATAAGGAGGCGAAACCAAAACCTTCCACCCCGCCGACCGCCGAAATCAGCCCGGCCAATATCAAGGAGGCGCAGGATTACGCTGCGCAAGGGCAGATGCTGGCCCGCTCCGGCAAGACCGAAGGGGCCATGGCGGAGTTCGAGAAGGCGCTCGCTCTCGATCCCTACAATGTGCAGGCGCTCTCCGGCCGCGGCATGATTCATCAGGGCGAGAAGCGCCATGCGGAGGCGATCGAGGATTTCACCGCCTCGCACGGTCTCGTCCCGCAGCGCGCCGATCCGCTGGTGGCGCGTGCGACCAGCTACCTTGCGCTCGACAAGCTCAAGGACGCCGCCGCAGATCTCGACGAGGCCGTGCAATCAGACCCGAACAACGGGCATGCCTGGTCGATGCGCGGGCTCGCCTATGAACGGCTTGGGGACAAGGCAAAGGCGGCGGCGTCCTACAACCGCGCGCTTGCAATTCGACCACGCGACGATGCGGCACGCAGCGGGCTCGCGCGGGTCGGCGGTTAGAGCATGATCCCGACCCGGAGGGCCGCGTTAGCGCAAAGTGGAGACCGGTTTTCGGAAAAGATCACGCTCAACCAAAAAGATAAGGCGGGATGACGATTCGAAGATAAGTCATCACGCTTCAGCACTATTCGGCTTGACGCGTTTTCGGCAGAACGGCGTGGAACATCGACTTCGCCGCGGACAGCATGTCCTCGCCGATGTTGGTCTTCTGCTTCGGCGACTCGGCTGCGGCCTCGGCTCGCAAGTCGAGCGGCGGACGCGCCGTCGGAATCTCGGCCGGCGGCGTCGGGCGCAGTGGGTCCTCAACCCGCGTGGCGGCATTGTAGGGAGCCCTTGCCTCGGTGCTCTCCGGCGGGCTTGTAATCACGATCGGCGGCGGCAGGGCGCTGATGCTTGACGGCGGCGACGGTGCGGCGCGCGGCGCTTCAGGGACGCGCGCGACTTCCGGCACACGCGGCGCTTCCTGTGCCCGCTTCGGCGATTCACCATTGGCGCGCAGGCGCTCGATGGCCGCGCGGGCAAGATCGTTGGCGTCGCGGCGATCCTCGACCGCAGCCGCGGCATCGGCCGGAGCTGCGGCGATCACCGGCTGTGCGGGCGAGGCAGGCTGTACGGGCGAGGCAGCCTTGGCCGCACGCGGCGCCGCCGGGCGCTTGGTCTCGGCGGGAATGCTCGCCGTAGCCTCGGCGGGCTTGTCGGTAGCCTTGTCAGCGGCCTTCTCTGCGGGCTTCTCGACCACCACCGCCTTCTCGGCGGCGTTCTTTTCCAGGATGGCCCGCTCGGAAACCCCCTTGGCCTTCACGCCGGCAGCGGGAATGCCGCTCACCTCGGCGTCAGGCTCTGCCTTCGCGTCGCTCTTGGCGGCCTCGGTCTTCGCAGTGTCGGGCTTGGCGGCGTCGGGTTTGGCCGCATCGGCCTTGTTGGCATCGGATTTGGGTTGGGCGGTCGACACCACCGCCGCCTTCGGCGTCTCGGAGGCGGGCTTGGCGTTGATGTAATGGTTAACGATGTAGGCCCCGATGATGGTCGCAGCCACCGACGGGACGATCTCCATCGCAAATTTCTTCAGGTAATTCAGCATGAACCGGCCACTCCCGACACCGGCTTGTTTGCGGGAACTTTGAGGCACATTAAGGGATCAACTGCGACGGATCGGTGGCAATGGCCTGCATTTCCCGATCAGGGTTTCAATTCTACTTCCAGGAACACGATCTCGGAAGCGGTCTCGTTGAGCACGTCGTGCTCGACGCCCGCTTTCCGGAAATAGGATTTGCCGGCTGCCAGCTGGGCCTTGGAGCGCTCGCCGTTGGGCGCCACGATGGTCATCTCGCCCGCGGTGACCGGCACGATCACATAGTCCATCTCGTGGATGTGATGGCCGGTGGCGCTGCCCGGCGCCAGCCGCCATTCCGTGACGCGAACCTCTGATGTGTCGACCTGGACGTCCGATTTGGCGCTGAGCATCCTGCTAACCTCTTGTTTTCGGGGCGCTAGGGCACGAATACCATGAACACAAATACCGCAAACACCACCATGTGGACCATGCCGAACAAGATGTTGGTGCGCCCGGTACCGAATGTGAGCATGCTCAAAACGAAGGTCAAAAGCAGAATCACCTCGTCCTGGTTGCTGAGGCCGAGCACGAGCTGCATGTCGAGCGCGTAAGCTGCGAGCGCCACCGCCGGAATGGTCAGCCCGATGGTGGCGAGCGAGGAGCCGAGCGCAAGGTTGATGCTCTTCTGCAGATCGTTCTTGCGCGCGGCCGAAATCGCGGCGACGCCTTCCGGCAGCAGGATCAGCACCGCGACCAGCACGCCGGCAAAAGCTGGCGGCGCACCGATCCTCGCGGTGACGACGTCGACGACAAGCGAGAATTTCTTGGCGAGCAGCACAACGGCGAGCAATGCAAGCAGCAGGAGCGCGATGCTGAGTGCAAGCATGCCGCCGGATATCGGCTCGCCATGCGCGGCATCGCTGGCACCGCCGACAAAGTAGTCGCGGTGGCGGATGGTCTGGGTGTAGAGGAACACCGCATAGAGCAGCACGGTCACGACGCTGACGAAGGCGAGCTGTGCCGTGGAATAGACCGGTCCCGGCGCCGTCAGTGTGAAATTCGGCATGACAAGCGTGATCGTCGCCAGCACAAACAAGACGCTGAGGTAAAGGTTGGAGCCGGAGACCTGAAAGTCCTGCTCGCGGTAGCGCACACCGCCGATGAAGATGCAGAGCCCGACGAGGCCATTGCAGACGATCATGACCACTGCGAACACGGTGTCGCGCGCCAGCGCCGGGGCCGGCTTGTCGCCAAGCATGATGGTGGCGATCAACGCGACCTCGATGACGGTGACGGCGAGCGTCAGCAAGAGCGTGCCGAACGGCTCGCCGATCCGCTCGGCAATCATCTCGGCGTGATGGACCGCAGCGAACACCGTGCCGAACAGCACGACCAGCAGCACGGCTGCGAACAGCCAGCCGGCGGCGGATGGCGCAAAGGAATAGCCGCTCGCCGTGACAGCGCCGAACAGCACCATGCCCAGCACCGGAAAGATCCACGCCGATCGCGGCATCGGCCCGTGTGCGCTCATGAAGTCAACCTTGTGGGTTCCATTTTGCCGGCCGAACCTAGCATCGGCTAAAGCATGATGACTTTGGTCATCACGCTTTATCATTTTGTTTGAGCATGATCTTGTCCGAAAACCGGTCTCCACTTTTCGGGATCATGCTCTAGCCGCCCGATGCGCCGATGAATTGTCGCGCCGTGGCCGAGGCTCCAAAATAATCGAGATCGTTGTGGTTGCCATCGGCAAAGCGGACGAACTGCTTCGGCTCGTTCGCCAGCGCAAACAGCCGCTCGCCGAACGCAATGGGAATGGTGGCATCGCGCGCGCCGTGCATGACCAGCAATCGCGCCTTGACCCGTGCAATGCGCCGGTCGGAATGGAACGGGTCTCTCATCAACCACCGCACCGGGAGAATCGGAAAGGCGGCGGCGCCGACATCGGCAAGCGAGCTATAGGGCGCTTCCAGGATCAACCGGCTGACCGGATGCTCCGCCGCCAGCGCCACCGCGGCCCCGCTGCCGAGTGAAAAACCCCAGACGACAATACGATCCGCGCCATAGCGCGCGGCGGTGAAAGCCCAGGCCGCCTCCGCATCCCTTAACAGCCCCTGCTCGCTCGGCGAGCCGGTCGAGCCGGAATAGCCGCGATAGGCTGGTGCTACGATTCCAGTGCCATCGGCGATGAAATCGCGGAAGCGCGCAAAGAAGCCGGCAAGATAATCGCCGTTGCCGTGGAAATACAGGATGACCGGGCGGCCGGGTTTGGCCGGCATGTGCCAGACGATGATTTTCTCGCCGTCCGCCGCGGTCAGGACATGCTCCTCGACTTGCGGAAAACCTGCCGCCGCGGGCGCGATGCGCTCGTTGGACGGAATCGGAAACAGGATCGCGCGCTGCAAGAAAAACATGGCGGCGAGCCCGCCGGCATAACCGAGGGCAGCGACGATCACGAGCCATTTCAGGATGGTCATGGCGGCGCTAGCGCTTGGACGGACGCTTGAGCAGTCTTGCCACGTCCGACTTGATGCTTTCCGGAACGGCGCGGCATCCGCAGGCGGCGGCGTGCGCAACGTGCCATTTGATGCGCTGCTCGCGGCTCGCTTTCGGCGGCATGCGATGGGACCGGTGCCATTCCTTGTTCAGGGCCACGGTCGCCTCGCTAACCTACATCGCCTTGACCACGTTCTCGGTGACCTTCTTGGCGTCGCCGAGCAGCATCATGGTGTTGTCCCGATAGAACAAGGGATTGTCGATGCCGGCATACCCCGACGCCAGC
>Ga0081455_10006556_pt1 | contig 12457 bp, 13 predicted proteins | sample TabmetS3T2R1_FD_70207 | JGI IMG/M metagenome (GOLD analysis project Ga0081455, IMG submission 70207) | Tabebuia heterophylla rhizosphere microbial communities from the University of Puerto Rico - S3T2R1 | ecosystem: Host-associated > Plants > Roots > Rhizosphere ... | reverse complement strand
GATCTCGCGATGGGCGTCCTTGAGAAAGCGGTTGTAGTCGTCGCCGACCGGGCAAACGGCGAGGCAGCGCGGGCAGTCGCCGAAGGCGCCGACGACACGGAGGAGCCCCTGCCAGATGCCGAACCACTCGTGGCCGCCTAGCGCCTGGAGCTTCGCCTGGTCGCCGTCGCCGCGCAGGAACGCGCTGAAGACGCGGACGATCGTGGAGAAGCCGAACTCCTGAGCGAACGTCGCGCAAAGACGCTTGTCGAGGCCCCAGTGCTGGACCGCGTCGGGCGGGCAGGAATAGAGGCAGCGCGAGCAGGGCTCGCCGATGCAGAGCTGCTCGGTCAGCTTCCCGTCCGGCTCGAGGACGGCGTCGGTGAGGACGACCGTCGTGTAACAGCGCGGTCCGGCCTCCTTCGTCAGCAAGTTCAGCTCGAGCCCGATCGTGCCGAGCCCGGCCTCGATGGCGACGTGGCGGGTCGAGAGCGAGCCATAGCTCGCGGTCTTCATCTCCCAGACCGTCTCCTGGGCCGCGGTCTGGAACGCCCAGTGGTCGTGCTCTTCGAGGAAGCGGGCGATCCGGTAGCCGACCTTGTCCATCTCGCGCAGCACGAGCTGGTCCACGTGGTGGATGCAAGCGTTGTCGCGCGCACGGAAGGCACCCGCGGGAATCCGCTTGAAGAACGCGACGCAGCTCCGGATTTCCGGAGAGATGCGCCGCGGGATCTGCGGGTGCGCCGGATCGGGCGGGTGCGCGTCGAGGACAGCCGCGGCGGCGATCCCGACGCCGTTTCTGCTGATCCTGATTTTCTGGCTTGCGGTGGTGTTCGCAAGCTATAGCCTGTTCGTCGAACCCAGCTGGACCGTAATCGCCGCGCTATTGGTCTTTGCACTCTCGATATCCAGCGCGCTGTTCCTGGTCGCCGATCTCAGCCAGCCGTTTGTCGGCGTGATGCAGCTCCCGAAGGAGCAGCTCCGGCATACGCTGGGGCCGCTGGGCTAGCTCGGCGCGTAGCACCATTGAGAGGCTGTCATTCCGGGGCGACGCGGAAGCGTCGAGCCCGGAATGACGGAGAGAGCGCGTCCCCTCAAACCTCGCGCCGGCTGAGGAACGCGAGCCGTTCGAACAAATGGACGTCCTGCTCGTTCTTCAAAAGCGCGCCGTGCAGCGGCGGGATCAGCTTGCGCGGGTCGCGCTCCCTGAGCATTTCCGGCGTGATGTCCTCGTTGAGAAGCAGCTTGAGCCAGTCCAAAAGCTCGGAAGTCGAGGGTTTCTTCTTCAGGCCCGGCACCTCGCGCACCTCGAAGAAGATGCGCAAGGCCTCCTCCACCAGGCGCTTCTTGATGCCGGGGAAGTGGACGTCGACGATCCTGTTCATCGTGTCGGCGTCGGGGAACTTGATGTAGTGGAAGAAGCAGCGGCGCAGGAACGCGTCCGGAAGCTCTTTCTCGTTGTTCGAGGTTATCATCACGATCGGGCGCAGCTTGGCCTTGATGTTCTCGCCGGTCTCGTAGACGAAGAACTCCATGCGATCGAGCTCGAGCAAGAGGTCGTTGGGGAATTCGATGTCGGCCTTGTCGATCTCGTCGATCAAAAGCACCGGACGCTTCTCCAGGGTGAAGGCGTCCCACAGCTTGCCGCGCTTGATGTAGTTCTTGATGTCGGACACCCTGATATCGCCGAGCTGGCTGTCGCGCAGGCGCGACACCGCGTCGTATTCGTAGAGGCCCTGCTGCGCCTTGGTGGTGGACTTGATGTGCCAGGTCAGAAGCGGCGCATTGATCGCCTTTGCCACTTCCTCGGCCAGCACGGTCTTGCCGGTGCCGGGCTCGCCCTTGATCAGCAGCGGGCGCTCGAGCACGATCGAGGCGTTCACCGCGACCTTGAGGTCATCGGTCGCGACGTAGTCCTTGGTACCGGTAAATTTCATCGAGCTTGCCTTGATCCGTTCAATACAGGTTTTTGCGCGCAGCGCCTTGGACCTGCCTTAACAGGAAATCCCCGTCAAAACAGCATTCGCCGCGGGAATAGGGGGAATGCGTCAGGCGCGCCTGACCAGCGACAAAATGACCAGCACGACCACGCCGCCGATGGTGGCGTTGATGATGTCGCGCACCGTGCCGCTGCCGAGGCTGACGCCAAGCTGCGGCAACAGCCAGCCTGCGACCAGCGCGCCGATGATGCCGATCACGATGTTGCCGATCAGCCCGAATCCGGCGCCGCGCACAATCAGGCCGGCCAGCCAGCCGGCAATGGCGCCGATGATCAGCGCTGCAATGAGACCCATGGAAATCCCCCCACTGAAATACCCCGTTGGGCTGTAATTCTAGTTGAAAAACCTGCCCGGTCTAGGGCCTGCCATGCGCCGTTCGCCCTTGACCTTCGACCTCCGGCGGGCAATCTGTCAGCCATGTTCTTGCAATTCTTCACATCGCTACGCGACGCCCAGGTCCCGGTGACCTTGCGCGAATATCTCACGCTGATGGAAGCGATCGACGAGGACCTCGCCGACCAGTCGGTGGAGCATTTCTATTACCTGTCGCGCGCAGCGCTGGTGAAGGACGAGCGCAACCTCGACAAGTTCGACCGCGTGTTCGGCACGGTGTTCAAGGGGCTCGAGAACTTGCTCGACGCCATGGGCAATGCCGAGATCCCCGAGGAGTGGCTGCGAAAACTCGCGGAAAAATATCTCACCGAGGAAGAGAAGAAGCAGATCGAGGCCATGGGCTGGGACAAGCTCATGGAGACCTTGCGCAAGCGCCTCGAGGAGCAGAAGGGCCGCCACCAGGGCGGCAACAAGTGGATCGGCACCGCCGGCACCTCGCCGTTCGGCGCCCATGGCTATAATCCCGAAGGCGTGCGCATCGGCCAGGAGAAGAACCGCAACAACCGCGCGGTGAAAGTCTGGGACAAGCGCGAGTTCAAGGATCTCGACGGCAACGTCGAGCTCGGCATCCGCAACATCAAGATCGCGCTGCGGCGCCTGCGCAAGTTCGCGCGCACCGGCGCGCCCGACGAGCTCGACCTCGACACGACAATTCGCGAGAGCGCCAACCACGGCTATCTCGACCTGCACATGCGTCCCGAGCGGCGCAATGCGGTGAAGGTGCTGGTGTTCTTCGACATCGGCGGCTCGATGGATTCACACATCGAGCAGGTCGAGGAACTGTTCTCGGCGGCGAAGACCGAATTTAAGCACATGGAGTATTTCTACTTCCACAACTGCCTCTATGAAGGCGTATGGAAGCAGAACAAGCGGCGCTTCACCGACCGCACGCCGACCTGGGACATCCTGCACAAATATCCGCACGACTATAAGGTCGTGTTCGTCGGCGACGCCTCGATGAGCCCTTACGAGATCATGGTGCCGGGCGGCTCGGTCGAGCACGTCAACGAGGAAGCAGGTTCGGTCTGGCTTGATCGCGTGATCCGCACCTATCCGCACGCGGTGTGGCTCAACCCGGTGGCGCAGCGGCATTGGGACTATTCGGAATCCACCACCATCATCCGCCGGCTGTTTGCCAACCGCATGTATCCGATCACCATCGAGGGTCTGGAGAATGCGATGAAGGAGCTGGTGCGGTAACAACCGTCATTCCGGGGCGCGCGCAAGCGCGAACCCGGAATCTCGAAGTTGTTTAGTCCATCGAGATTCCGGGTTCGATGCTTCGCATCGCCCCGGAATGACGGAGCGGGAGGAAGCGCAGTGCCCCAAAACATCCATCGCGGCATCAAGGCGATGATCGACGAGGCCAATGCCGAGATCGAGACCGTCAGCGCCGCCGACGCCATCAAGCTGATCGGCGACGATAACGTTATCATCGTCGATATCAGAGATCCCCGCGAGATCGAGCGCGACGGCCGTATCCCCGGCGCCTTCCCCTGCACCCGCGGCATGCTGGAATTCTGGATCGATCCGCACAGCCCGTACGCAAAACCGATCTTCCAGCAGGACAAGAAGTTCGTCTTCCACTGCGCCGGCGGCTTGCGCTCGGCGCTCGCGGCGAAGACCGCCAAGGACATGGGGCTGAAGCCGGTCGCGCATATGGGCGGCGGCTTTGCCGCCTGGCGCGACGCCGGCGGTCCCGTGGAGAAGTGGGAGCCGAAGAAGAAGGGGTAGGGCGCGTCATTCCGGGGCAGCCCGCAGGGCTGAACCCGGAATCTGGAGATTGTGGCGCGAGATTCCGGGTTCGCGCTTCGCGCGCCCCGGAATGACACTGGGACAAAATCCATGACCACCACCGATCCGCTCGTCTCGACCGAATGGCTGGCCGCGCATCTGGGCGATGCCAACGTCAAGGTCGTCGACGCCACCTTCAAGATGCCGGGCGTGCTGCCGCTGCCGAGGGACGATTATCTCGCTTCCCATATTCCGGGCGCCGTGTTCTTCGATGTCGATGCGGTGTCGGATCATTCCAACCCGTTGCCGCACATGTTTCCAAGTGCCGAGCAGTTCGGACGCGACGTCGGCGCGCTCGGCATCGGCAATGACGACACCGTGGTGGTGTATGATTCCGGCGGTTGGGTCGCAGGCCCCCGCGCGTGGTGGATGTTCCTGTCGTTCGGCAAGAACGTCCGCCTGCTCAATGGCGGGCTGAAGAAGTGGCTCGCGGAGGGGCGCAAGGTCGAGAGCGGGCAGGTGAAGCCAAAGCCGTCCGCCTTCAAGGCGGCGTTCGACGCGCGGCGTGTGCGCAGCCTGCAGCAGCTGGTCGCTAATCTCACAAGCCGCGCCGAGCAGGTGATCGATGCGCGCGCCAATGAGCGCTATCAGGGCAAGGTCGCCGAGCCGCGGCCCGGCCTGCGCTCGGGTCACATCCCCGGCGCGCTGAGCCTGCCCTATAACAATCTGTTCAACGCTGCGACTGGCGAGACGAAGCCGCTTGATGAACTGCGCGCGGCGTTCCTCGGTGCGGGCGCAAAACTCGATGCGCCGATCGTGACGAGCTGCGGCTCCGGCGTCAGCGCCGCCGTGCTGACGCTCGCGCTCTACCGCCTCGGCGTCGAGAACCCGGCGCTGTATGACGGCTCATGGACGGAGTGGGGCGCGGCCGACGGACCGCCGATTGCCACGGGGCCCAACTGATTATTTGCGGCGGCGTGTTGTGGTCGTGGTCGTCGTTGCAGGCAGGGTTGGCTGCGTTACTTGCGCGAACGGATTGGCCGCTTGCTGGGCTGCCGCCGCCGCAGCAGCCTGTTGCGCCGCCAGCCGGGCGCGGCGCGCCGCGAGCCGCCGCCGCTCCTTCTCGCGCTCGGCGCGTTGCTGCTTCTTGACCTCGCTCGGATCGGGTTTTTCGCTCGCCTTGTCGGGCTTCTCGCCCGCCTTCGTGGCGGCCGGTTTCTCCGCCGCCGCCGGGCTGGCAAGCGCCGCCGTTTTCGTGGAGGCAGCGCCCGGATCCGTCATCGCGGGCGTCACGTTCTGCTCGACCGGGACAGGCGCAGCCTCGACGGTGGGTGTTGGGTTCGGCGCGGCATCGAGCGCAGCAAGCTTCAGCTCGGCGGGAGCGGCTGGTTCGGCCGCTACCGGCGCGGGCGGCGCCGCTTCGACCGCCTCAGTCTCGGGCTTCGCCGTCTCGGCCGGGGCGACCTCCTCGACCGCCAGCGCGGCGAGCTTTTCCGTCTCCACCCTCGGTACCGGCACGGCCTCAGGCACGGGCTCGGGCATCGCAACGGGAGGCGCCTCTGGCGTCTTCTCGGGTGCGGCCGGCTCGACGCGCAGCAGCGCCAGTGTCGGTCGCTGCGCCTCCGGTTGTTGGGCGAACACTTGCTCGGGGAGGATCCGCCGGGTCGGCACGCTGGCAAACTCCTCGTGCGCGGCGCGCAGCAGCGCGGCAGCGCCAAGGCCGAAGATCAGAATGGACATGGAGAGAACGATCGCAGCGAGCAGGAAACGGATTCCGGGGAGCATGGGCTCGAGTTCCGCCTAGTCGGGCAGTTTGGTGGCCTCGGGAAACGCGGTGAGCACTGGATCAGCCGCGTTCGCCGCGGCGAATCACGCTGTATCCAGAATACAGCAATCCGGGCCTGCCCGTTTGCTCCAAAAGTGGTGGTGGAAATGTCCGTAAAACGTGCCGAAACGGCTGACAAAACCGGCCGCGATCCGGGGATTTCCGGGTCCGGAGTCGATCACAAAGTGCTTGAATTCGGCCGGATTTCGGGGATTTGTCTTGAATGCGCCGCGATCTTCCTCCATCAGCCGTTAACGGTCCGGTGTGGTCTGGGGTCTATGCAAGGGCGATGATGATCAAGAAAATTCTGACGATCGGTGCCGCTGTGGCAGCCGCCGCGGCGGGAACCTCGTTCGCCCAGGCCCAGCAGAGCTATCCGGTGCCGCCGGGTTCGGTCTATTCGGCCGCGCCGGGCTATCCGCCCGGCGGCTATGTGGTCGATGAGCGCCGCCAGCCCGGCGCCCCCAGTTTCGACGATCTGGAAGACGACGACACGCCAGCCCAGCAGAACTCGGCCGCGTTGCCGCCGCCCGGGCCCGTGCTGTCGCCGAGCGATCCGCGCTACGGCCGGCCGGTCTATTCGAACGCGCCGCCGGCTCCGACCGGCCCGATCATGTCGCCCGACGATCCGCGTTACGGCCGTCCGGCCTACTCGAACGCGCCGCCGGCGCCGACGGGTCCGGTGATGTCGCCCGATGATCCGCGCTACGGCCGCCCGGCCTACTCCAACGCACCGCCGGTCCCGACCGGGCCGGTGATGTCGCCCGACGATCCCCGCTATGGCCGACCGGCTGGTCCGCCGCAGGTGATCTACGCTGACCGTCCGCCGGCCGGCGACAACCGCGGCTATGGCGTCGCCAATCCCAACGAAGACTTCCCGCGTCCGCCGGGCGCCATCGGTCCGTCCACCGGCGCCGTGCCGCAGCAGCCGCCGGTCGGCGCCGACGGCAGGCCGGTGCAGCTGTCCGCGCTGCCGCCGGAAGAGCAGCCGGAAGTCGGCCCCGCGCAGCTGCCGCAGCATCTGCGCCGCCAGGAAGTGGCCTTCCCCACCAAGGAGCCGGCCGGCACCATCGTGGTCGATACGCCCAACACCTACCTCTACTACGTGCTCGGCAGCGGCCGCGCGATGCGTTACGGCGTGCGCGTCGGCCGCGAAGGTTTCACCTGGACCGGCGTGCAGAAGATCACCAAGAAGACGGAATGGCCGGATTGGCATCCGCCGACCGAGATGATCGAGCGCCAGCCCTATCTGCCGCGCTTCATGGCCGGCGGCCCCGGCAATCCGCTCGGCGCGCGCGCGATGTATCTCGGCTCGACCATCTATCGCATCCACGGCACCAACCAGCCCTCGACCATCGGCAAGTTCGTCTCGTCGGGGTGCATCGGCATGCTGAACGAGGACGTCTCCGACCTCTTTGAACGCGTCAAGGTTGGCACCCGCGTGGTGATACTGCCCGGCGGTCCGCCGCCCGGCACGGCCACTGCAGCAGCCGCGCCGCCTGCAGCCGGTCCTGCGACCGCTGCCGCCGTCCCGCCGGCTCCGGTTGGCCCGGTGCCCGGCCAGGGGCCGACCGTCGTGCAGCCGCTGCCGCCCCCGACCACGATCCGCTGACCGGCTCAAGTTGAATCAAGCTCGCTCTCATCTTCCTTGAAGAAGTTGAGAGCGGGCTTTTTCATGTTGTGTGTGAACTTCAACGCACGCACCTTGAGCATTGATACGTCTCGCCTATGCTGGGTTTGATTCCAGCTGGTCGGAGGCGCTTGTGAAGACACCGCAATGGTTCGTGGCGATGATTGCTGCCTTCACGATCGCTGCGATCCCCGCGAGCGCGCAGACCCGCTCGGTCTGGATCGACGATCTGACCTGGCTGGAAGTGCGCGATGCCATCGCCGGCGGCAAGACCACGGCGATCATCTTCGTCGGCTCAAGCGAGCAGAACGGCCCGCATATGGCGATCGGCAAGCACAATTTCATCGCGCGCTACTGCGCCGAGCGGATTGCGGAAAAGCTCGGCGATGCATTGGCCTATCCAATCATTCCCTTCGCCATCACCGGCGACGCCGCGGCCAAGACCGCTCATATGCGCTTTCCGGGCTCCGTGACCCTGCCGCCGGATGTGTTTTCAGCCCTCGTCCGCGCCGTCGCTCAGAGCGCGTTATCGGCGGGCTTCAAGCTGGTGGCGCTGATGGGCGACCATGGCGGCGGGCAGGAGGAGATGGCGCGCGTGGCGCAGGCGCTCGATGCGCAATCGAAGAAAAGCGGCGCGCGCGTGCTCCATGTCGGCGATCTCTACAGCAAGGCCGATGCTCAGTTCGACGAGCTGCTCGCCAAACGCGGCATCTCGAGCAAGGAATTGCACGCCGGCATTCCCGATACGTCGGCGATCCTGTTCCTCGGCGCGGAGAACTGGATCCGCAAGGACCAGATCGGAGCCGCCAATGATGCAACTGGCGTGCAGGGCTCGCCTTCGCTCGCCACGGCCGAGCTCGGAAAACTCTATCTAGACATGAAGATCGAGGGCGCCGCCAGCCAGATCCGCGCGTTCCGTGTCGGCAAATAGTGGCCTGAACCGGTAGCACGCATCGCAACCTTTCGCGCCTGCCTGAATTCACATGTGATCCGGTATGATGACAGGAGGATCGCATGCGCATTTTTGTTGCTGGCGCCACCGGCGCTGTCGGGAGCGCGCTGATTCCCGCCTTACTTTCCGCTGGCCATGCCGTGACCGGCATGACGCGCTCTCCGGATAAGACTGCGACCATCCAACGGATCGGCGCGGAACCTGTGGTGGCCGATGGCCTCAACGCGCGTGCGGTTCGTGCCGCGGTGATTTCCGCCAGACCGGATGTCGTCATCGACCAGATGACCGATCTGGCTGGCGTCACCGATTTGCGCCATTTCGACCGCGCGTTCGCTACCACGAACCGCCTGCGCACCGAAGGCACCGATCATCTGCTGGCGGCGGCGCGCGAAGCCGGCGTGAAGCGCTTCATTGCGCAGAGTTTTTGCGGCTGGGCCGTCAGCCATGAAGGTGGCGTCGTGCGGACGGAAGCCGATGAGTTCGATCCGGATCCGCCGCGAGAGCTGGACCGCACGCTGGACGCACTGCGCTATCTCGAGCAGGTCGTTACCAAATCCGCGGAACCTGAAGGCATCGTGCTGCGCTACGGCTCGTTGTACGGCCCCGGCACGGGCATGCTTTCCCGCGCCATGGTCAACGAGCTTCGCCACCGCCGGGTGCCGCTGATCGGCGACGGTGCCGGCTGGTGGTCGTTCGTCCATGTCGACGATGCCGCATCCGCGGCGGTTGCCGCGATCGAGCATGGCGCGGCCGGCAACATCTACAACATCGTCGACGACGATCCGGCGCAGGTCTGCAATTGGCTGCCCGCATTGGCCACAGACGTTGGCGCCAAACCGCCGCTGCATTTTCCGGCCTGGATTGCGCGATTCCTTGCGGGCGAGCACATGGTCGTGATGATGACGCAGGTCAAGGCAGCCTCGAATGCCAAGGCGAAGCAGGAACTCGGTTGGCAGCCTGCTTACCCATCCTGGCGGCGTGGATTTTCCGAGGCAGCAAGGCAATCCGTCGAGCGCAGGGCTGCGGCCTAAGAGTGATTCACGCCAGCCGCCGCGGCGGCTCGCCGCCCTTGGTGTAGGCGTCGATGCATTCAACCATCTGGCTGTAGTGGGTGCCGAGGCTCTCGCGCGTCGCGTAGCCGAGATGCGGCGTGAGCACGAGATTGTCGAGCTTGCGGAAGGGATGATCTGATGGCAGCGGCTCGACCGAGAATACGTCGATGCCGGCGCCGGCGATCTTTTTCTGCTTGAGCACCTCGAGCAGCGCGTCCTCATCGACGATCGGGCCGCGGGCGGTGTTGACCAGATACGCCGTCGGCTTCATCCGCGCGAGGTCGTCCCGGCCCACCAGGCCGCGCGAGCGCTGGCTCAGCACCAGATGGATGGTGACGATGTCGGCGGTCGAAAACAGCTCTTCCTTGCTGGCATAAGCGACGCCGGCTTCCTTGCATTTTTCCGGCGTCAGGTTCGGGCTCCAGGCGATCACGTTCATGCCGAACGCCTTGGCAAGGCCGGCGATCTTGCTGCCGAGCTTGCCGAGGCCGACGACGCCGAGCGTCTTGCCCTCGATCTCGGTGCCGGCAAAAACCTGCCAGGGGTGACCTGCATGCATGCGCGCATTCTCGCGGCCGACGCCACGGGTCAGTTCCAGGATCAACCCCATGGTGAGCGGCGCGGTCGGATCGCGGGTATATTGCGTGCCGCAGTAGACGACCTTGCGATCCTTGGCGGCCTCGGCATCGATCGAGGCATTGCGCATGCCCGAGGTGATCAAGAGTTTCAGCTTCGGCAGCGCCTCAAACAGCGACCGCGGAAACGCCGTGCGCTCGCGCATGGCACAGATGATCTCGAAATCCTTGAGCGCGGCGGCCGCGGCCGCCTCATTGGCGAACGGCTCCTTGAACACCGTGATATCGACGCGATCGCGGATTTTGGACCAATCCGCCACAGATAGCGCGAGGTCGAAATAGTCGTCCGGGATTGCACAGCGCAGCCGCGTCATGGGGAGGTCCGATCATGGCCAGGAATGACAGGGCGGAGCGCCCTGTCCGGGAAGGCTGCCATGGTCGCGCGCAATCAGGGCTTGCGCAAGCGCGTGGGCGGTGCGGGATGGCTCAAATCGGAGAGAGATCGGGCTTTATTGACCCGAAGAGCGCATGTGTTTGGCGCGCCAGGCCGGGCCCGGGCCGCGCATATAGTGCAGTTCCGGGCGGTAAGGGTTGAACGCCTTTGCGAAGAAGGCGCGCCAGAAGGCGCGGAATTCGGCGAGCGGCTTTTCCGCCGCGATGTATCCGGTGGCGGAACGGGTGACTGATGCGATCGTAGTCATGACGCAAGACCCTTGTTTTCACCGCGGCTTTTGCCGTCTTGGGCGTATTTCGCCGCGCTGAATACGAGCTTTGGCCCAATTCGTTAAAACTTGGTTTCAATTGTAGGGATCACCTGCCGACATGGTGTCGGTCCCGTAATCACCCGTGGTGAACGGAGGGAAAACGGGTTCCCGTGGTTGCCCTTTTGGGCCTGCGCCGCTATGTCAGCGGCAGCAAATTTTCCCCAAATCCTCTCGTTTCCAAGGGATCGCGATGGCGCGCCAGTTCGTCTATTTCATGCAGGGTCTGTCCAAGAGCTACCCGACCCGCAAAGTCCTCGACAACATCCATTTGTCTTTCTACCCGGACGCCAAGATCGGCGTGCTCGGCGTCAACGGCTCCGGCAAATCGACCCTGCTCAAGATCATGGCCGGGCTCGACAAGGAATTTACGGGCGAGGCCTGGGTCGCCGAGGGCGCCCGCGTCGGCTATCTCGAGCAGGAGCCGCAGCTCGATGCGAGCAAGACCGTCCGCGAGAACGTCATGGAAGGCGTCGCCAAGCAGAGGGCGATTCTCGATCGCTATAACGAACTCGCGGCCAACTATTCCGACGAGACCGCGGACGAGATGACCAAGCTGCAGGACGAGATCGAGGCCCAGGGCCTCTGGGATCTCGACAGCAAGGTCGACCAGGCGATGGACGCGTTACGCTGCCCGCCCGACGATGCCGATGTCACCAAGCTTTCCGGCGGCGAGCGGCGCCGCGTTGCGCTGTGCCGGCTGCTGCTCGATCAGCCGGACCTGCTGCTGCTGGACGAGCCGACCAACCACCTCGACGCCGAGTCGGTGTCATGGCTGGAAGGGCATCTTCGGCAATATCCCGGCGCCATCCTGATCGTCACCCACGACCGCTACTTCCTAGACAACGTCACGGGCTGGATCCTCGAGCTCGATCGCGGCCGCGGCATTCCCTATGAGGGCAACTATTCCTCCTGGCTGGTGCAGAAGCAGAAGCGGCTCGAGCAGGAGGGCCGCGAGGAGGCCGCGCATCAGCGCACGCTGGCGCGCGAGCAGGAATGGATCGCGTCCTCGCCCAAGGCCCGCCAGGCCAAGTCCAAGGCGCGCTACCAGCGCTATGAGGAACTGCTGAAGCAGGCGAGCGAGAAGCAGAGCACGACCGCGCAGATCATCATCCCTGTCGCCGAGCGACTGGGGGCCAATGTGGTTGATTTCGAGGGGCTGAGCAAAGGCTATGGCGACCGAGAGCTGATCGACAATCTCACCTTCAAGCTGCCGCCCGGCGGCATTGTCGGCATCATCGGCGCCAACGGCGCCGGCAAGACCACGCTGTTCCGCATGATCACCGACCAGGAGAAGCCCGACAAGGGCAGCATCACCATCGGCGAGACCGTGCATCTCGGCTATGTCGACCAGTCGCGCGACGCGCTCGACGGCAAGAAGACGGTGTGGGAGGAGATTTCCGGCGGCAACGAGCTGATCCTGCTCGGCAAGAAGGAAGTGAACTCGCGCGGCTATTGCTCGTCGTTCAACTTCAAGGGCGCCGACCAGCAGAAGAAGGTCGGCGCGCTCTCCGGCGGCGAGCGCAACCGCGTGCATCTGGCCAAGATGCTCAAAT
>Ga0081455_10006555_pt1 | contig 12458 bp, 8 predicted proteins | sample TabmetS3T2R1_FD_70207 | JGI IMG/M metagenome (GOLD analysis project Ga0081455, IMG submission 70207) | Tabebuia heterophylla rhizosphere microbial communities from the University of Puerto Rico - S3T2R1 | ecosystem: Host-associated > Plants > Roots > Rhizosphere ... | reverse complement strand
GGCGGGGCAGCGGAAGCGGCTCATTGGGCAACCTCCCCCAAGTTCTCCTGAGATATGGAGGCCGAGCGCAGCGAGGCCGTCGAGGATCCCGGGGGAACGCATAGAGCCGACCGCCGCCGGGAGAGCGCCTGTGTCGCTAGCCGCCTAGACGGCCCGCGTGAGACCAGCGCCTCCCGGCGGTTGGAGGCACCCGAAGCGCCAACAGGGCGTGGCGAGCGTGATCGCCAGCCAATGAGCACGCGCAACGGTTCCTCGCGGCCGGCTCGAGACCGAAGGTACCCGACCGAGGAGGAGCGATGGAGAAGTTCGCGGGAATCGACTGGGCAAGCGCCGAGCACGCGCTCTGCGTGGTCGACGGTGAGGGGAGGCGGATGAGCGAGCGGCTCGTCTCCCACGATGAGGTGGGGATCGCGGCGCTTTGCCGAGAGCTGGTGGAGCTCGGGGTGTTGCGAGTGGCGATCGAGCGACCCGACGGGATCCTCGTCGAGCGGCTGCTGGAGGCGGGACTCGAGGTGATCGCGGTGCATCCCAACCAGGCCAAGGCCGCCCGCGCCCGCTTCGCGGTCGCCCACGGCAAGTCCGATCGCTTCGACGCCTACGTCCTCGCCGAGCTGGCCCGCACCGACGCCCACCGGCTGCGCTCGATCCGCCCCGACGGCGACGAGACCAAGGCGCTCAGAGCGCTGACCCGAGCCCGTGAGGACCTGGTCGGGGTGCGGGTGGAGCTCGCCAACCAGCTGCGCGCCCAGCTCGACGCCTTCTGGCCCGGCGCCTTGGTGTTCAGCGACGTCGACTCGCCGATCTCGCTTGCCTTCCTGGAGCGCTATCCGAGCCCGGGCGACGCGAAGGGGCTCGGTCCCAAGCGCCTCGCCGGCTTCCTCGCCCGCCAGCGCTACTGCGGACGGCGCAGCCCCGAGGAGCTCTTGGAGCGAATGCGCTCCGCGCCCGCCGGCCGTGCCGGAGAGCTCGAGGAGGAGGCGCGCCGGGCCGCGGTGCTCGGCCTGGTCTGCGCGCTGCGGCCGATCGTTACCGAGATCGCCGAGCTCACCTCGCAGATCCGCGGTGCCCTCGCCGCCCATCCCGACGGGGCGATCTTTGCGCCGCTCTTTCGAGATCCCAAGACCGCGATCTGCCCGGCGACTCTGATCGCCGAGCTCGGCGACGCCCGCGGGCGTTATCCCACCGACGCAGCGCTCGCCGCCGACGCCGGCATGAGCCCGGTCGCCGTGGAGTCGGGCAAGCACCGATCGGCGACCTTCAGACGGGCCTGCGACAAGCGCCTGCGAGGAGCGGTCGCGACCCTCGCCGACTCCACCCGCCACTGGCACCCCTGGGCTCGGGAGGTCTACCTGCGAGCCCGAAACCGAGGCCAGGACCACCCGCACGCGATCCGCACCCTTGGGCGCGCCTGGATGCGAATTCTCTGGCGTTGCTGGCAAGACGGAGCGCCCTACGACCCTGCGCTTCACGGCAACCTGCGAAGGCTCCAACCCGTGGGGGGTTGACACAGGGCGTCTCACGCCCCCACCCCCTTCGTCCCCGCCGGGCCGTAGGGGCTCTCGACGTCCTCGGAGCTGCCGGCTTCGCGCCAGCGCCGCGACATCCCGCGCAGCACCAGCACCGCAGCGGTCCCGAGCGCGGCGTAGAGGATCAAGACGATCCCGAAGGTGAACCAGATCCCGTCGGCCTCGGTGACCGCTTCCTCGGTCCGCATGTAGCCCTGGACGATCCACGGCTGCCGCCCCACCTCGGTGACGATCCAGCCGCACCAGAGCGCCAGGATCGCCCCCGCGCCGCTGACCGAGACTGCCCGCAGGAACCACTTGGTTTGCGGGATGTCGCGCTTTTTCCACCACACCCAGCCGACCCAGATCCCGAGCAGGAGCAGCGCCGAGCCGATCCCGACCATCGTGTCGAAGGCGAGGTGCAGCAGGGTGTTGGCCGGCGGCCGCTCGTCGGCGGGGATGTCCTCGAGGCCGACGACGTGGGTGTCGGCACTGAATCCGACGAGGAAGGAGTCGAGGTCGGGGATCGGGATCGCGAACTTGACCCCGTCATCGGTGCAGATGCCGCCGACGTACTCGGTCTGGTGGGTGCCGCTCTCCTGGATGCACTCCATGCCGGCGAACTTCGCCGGCTGGTGGTCGGCGACTTCGCGCGCCGCGGTGTCGCCGACCAAGAGCTGGATCGGGGTCGCGATCAGGCCGATCGTCAGCGGGATCAGGAGCCCCAGTCGGTGCAGCCGGTCGCGCCGGCCTTTCAGCATCCCGACCGCGTAGATCGAGGCGACGAGGAAGCCGACGACCATGTAGGCGGCGAGGATCATGTGCGGGACCTCGTAGCCGGTCGCCGGGTTGAAGAGGACCTTCCACGGTTCGACCTTGGTGACGTTGCCGGCGGCGTCGAGGACGAAGCCCTGCGGCTGGTTCATCCACGAGTTGGCGGCGACGACCGAGAAGGCGCCGCCGATCCCGGTGATCACCATCGGCACCCCGCTCCAGAAGTGCGCCCAGGGCGAGAGCCGCTTCCAGCCGTAGATGTAGATCGCGAGGAAGATCGCCTCGATGAAGAAGAAGATCCCCTCGATCGCGAAGGCGATGCCGAAGACCGAGCCGAAGCGGTCGACGAACTCGGGCCACAGGAGGCCGAACTCGAACGAGAGGACGGTGCCGGTGACGGCGCCGACCGCGAAGGTGACGGCCATCGCCTTCGACCACCGCCGCGCCAGCTCCATCGCGTCTTTGTCGCCCTTTTTCAGGCCGATGTAGTTGGCGACCAGGATCGTCGCCGGCAGCGCCACGCCGAGGCAGGAGAGGACGATGTGGAAGCCGAGCGTGAACGCCATCTGCTCGCGGGCGGCGAGCAGATTGGAAGCCGACGCTGCGAGGGGGAGCGCGTCGACGACGGAGGGCATCGAGCGATGAGGTTATTCGTCGCGACGGCGGCTGTGGGTGGGCTCGATCACTTGGCCAGGGATCAGGCGGGGGCGATTCCGGATCGGCCGTGGCGGCCAGCTGTTCCTTTTGCCCAGCATTCGGGCATAAGGAACAGCCAGACGATCCAGGCGGCGGCTTCGGTCCCGCCTACACGCCGCGTCGGGCGTTTCGATAGCGGCGGATCAGGGCGTTGGTCGAGCTGTCGTGGTGGAGCTTCGGTTCGTCCCCGCTCTCGAGCTCGGGGATGATCGCCTGCGCCAACTTCTTCCCCAACTCCACGCCCCACTGATCGAACGAATTGATGCCCCACACCGCACCCTGCGTGAAGACGCTGTGCTCATACAACGCGACCAGGCTGCCGAGCGTCTCCGGCGTCAGCCGCTCGGCGAGGATCACGTTGGAGGGGCGGTTGCCCTCCATCACCTTGTGCGGGACGACCGCCTCGGGCGTCCCCTCAGCGGCGACCTCCGCGGCGGTGCGGCCGAAGGCCAGCGCCTCGGGCTGGGCGAAGACGTTCGACATCAGCAGGTCGTGGTGGCGGCCGAGCGGGTTGTTCGACTGGTAGAAGCCGATGAAGTCGGCGGGGACGAGGCGGGTCCCTTGGTGCAGCAGTTGGTAGAAGCTGTGCTGGCCGTTGGTCCCCGGCTCGCCCCAGTAGATCGCGCCGGTGTCGTAGTCGACGTGGGCGCCGTCGAGGGTGACGTGCTTGCCGTTCGACTCCATCGTCAGCTGCTGCAGGTAAGCGGGGAAGCGGTGCAGATACTGGTCGTAGGGCAGGACCGCGCAGGTCTGGGCGCCGAAGAAGTCGCCGTACCAGACCGCCAGCAGGCCGAGCAGCATCGGCAGGTTGGCGCCGCTCGGCGCTTCGCGGAAGTGCTCGTCCATCGCGTGGAAGCCGGCCAGCATCTCGCCGAACTGGGCCGGGCCGATCGCCAGCATCGTCGAGAGACCGATCGCCGAGTCCATCGAGTAGCGGCCGCCGACCCAGTCCCAGAAGCCGAACATGTTGTCGGCGTCGATCCCGAATTCGGTCACCCCCGCCTCGTTGGTCGAGACCGCGACGAAGTGCTTCGCCACCGCCTCCTCGTCACCGAGCTTGGCCAGCGCCCAATCGCGGGCGGTGCGGGCGTTGGTCATCGTCTCCAGCGTCGTGAAGGTCTTCGAGGAGAGGACGAAGAGCGTTTCCTCGGGGTCGAGGTCGCGGGTCGCCTCGGCGAAGTCGGTGCCGTCGACGTTGGAGACGAAGCGGAACCTCATCTCGCGCCGGCTGTAGTGCTTGAGCGCCTCGTAGGCCATCTTCGGGCCGAGGTCCGAGCCGCCGATGCCGACGTTGACGACGGCGGTGATCCGCTTGCCGGTGTCGCCGCGCCACTCGCCCGAGCGCACCCGCTCGCTGAACGCGGCCATCCGGTCGAGGGTCTCGTGGACCTCCTTGACGACGTCGACGCCGTCGACGACGAGTGAGCGCTCGCGCGGCATCCGCAGCGCCACGTGGAGGACGGCGCGGTCCTCCGAGGTGTTGATGTGCTCGCCGGCGAACATCGCTTCGCGGCGCTCCTCGACACCGCGCTCGCGCGCCAGCTCGCCGAGCAGCATCATCGTCTCGTCGCTGATCCGGTTCTTCGAGAAGTCGAGGAAGAGGCCGGCGCCGTCGGCGACGAGGCGCTCGCCACGCTCGGGGTCGGCGTCGAAGAGCTCGCGCAGCGTCTTGCCGCGGACCTGCTCGAAGTGCGACTGCAGCTGTCCCCAGGCGGCGGTCTCGCGCAGCCCGGGGCTCCCGCCGTCGGGACTCACCCGGCGACGACCTTGCTCTTCGACTCGATCGAATCCAGCAGGTCTTCCCACGACTTGACGAAGGCGACTTTGCCCTCGTCCTGCAGCCGCTGGGCCAGCGCCCTGACGTCGATCCCGGCCTCCTCGAACTCCTTCAGCACCTGCTCGGCGTTGCCGCCGTCGGGCGCCAGCAGCTCGCCGATCTCGCCGTGGTCGGCGAAGGCGTGGAGCGTTGGCTCGGGCATCGTGTTGACGCTCAGCGGCGAGGCGAAGGCCTCGATGTAGAGGGTGTCGGAGGCCTCGGGGTCCTTGGTCCCGGTGCTCGCCCAGAGCAACCGCTGCGGGCGGGCGCCCTCGTTCATCAGCCGCTGCATTCGCGGTGAGTCGAGCAGCTCGCGATAGGCGCGGTAGGCGCGGCCGCCGATCGCGATCCCGAGCCGGTCTTTCAGCTCCGGCGAGACGTCGTCCTTGACGGCGACGTCCCAGCGCGACATGAAGATCGAGGCGACCGAGTGGACCAGCGGGTCCTTGCCCTCGGCGATCCGCCGTTCGATCCCCTTCAGGTAGGCGTCGGCGGCGGCCAGGTACTGCTCGTCGTCGAACAGCAGGGTGACGTTGATCGGGACCCCGGCGTAGATCGACTCCTCGATCGCGGTCAGCCCAGCGGTGGTGCCGGGGATCTTGATGTAGAGGTTCTCGCGGCCGGCTTGCGCGTGCAGCTTCGCCGCCTGCTGGATCGTCGTCTCGGCGTCGTCGGCGATTTTCGGAGAGACCTCGAGCGAGCACCAGCCGTCGACCCCGGCGGTCCGTTCGTGCGTCTCACCGAACAGCTCGGTCGCCTCGGTCAGGTCGGCGATCGCCAGCTTGAAGAACAGCTCCTCGTGGTCGCCCGAGCCCGGCGCATCATTGGCGATCTGCTCGTCGTAGTCCTCGGTGTCGGAGATCGCCTTGTCGAAGATCGTCGGGTTCGAGGTCAGCCCGGTGACCGAGAGCTCGCGGATGTAGCCCTCGAGGGTGCCGTCGCCGAGCATCCTCCTGGTGATGTTGTCGAGCCAGAGGCTCTGCCCCAGGTCGTGCAGTTGCTGGGTCGGCTTACTCATCGTTCCTCCTCTTGTCCCGCCTTCACTTTGCCGCCCTTGGCGAGCGCCTCGCGGGCGAGGGCGGTGACGTTCTCGACCGTGAACCCGAACTCCTCCTCGACGTCGGCGAACGGCGCCGACTGGCCGAAGGTGTGCATGCCGAGGATCGTGCCGTCGCGGCCGACATAGCGCTCCCAGCCGAGCGTCGAGCCCTCCTCGATCGCGACGCGGACGGCGCCGTTGTCGGGCAGGACCTCGTCGCGGTAGTCCGCGTCCTCGCGATCGAAGGCCTCCCAGCAGGGGAGGCTGACGACGCGCGAGCGGACGCCCTCTGCCGCCAGCGCCTCATGCGCCCCGAGCGCCAGCTGCACCTCCGAGCCTGAGGCGATCAGGATCAGCTCGGGATCGCCGCCCTCGGCGTCGGCCAGCACGTAGCCGCCGCGCCGCACCCCCTCGGCGGAGGCGTATTTCGAGCGGTCGAAGACCGGCACGTTCTGGCGAGTGAGGACCAGCGCCACCGGGTTGTGGGTGCGCCCCATCGCCAGCCGCCATGCCTCGGTCACCTCGTTGGCGTCGGCGGGCCGGATCACGTCGAGGTGCGGCATCGCCCGCAGCGAGGCGAGCTGCTCGATTGGCTGGTGGGTCGGCCCGTCCTCTCCCAGCCCGATCGAGTCGTGGGTAAAGAGGTGGATCACCGGCAGCTCCATGATCGCCGAGAGGCGGATCCCCGGCCGGGCGTAGTCGGAGAAGGTCAGGTAGGTCGACCACAGTGGCCGCAGCTTGCAGAGCGACATCCCGCTGCAGGCGGTGACGGCGGCGTGTTCGCGGATCCCGAAGTGGATCTGGCGGCCGTCGAATTCGCCGGGCTCGAAGTTGTGGGCTCCGTCGAAGCTGAGGCGGACCGCGGTCGAGTCGGTCAGGTCGGCAGAGCCGGCGATCATCCACGGCACCCGTTCGGCGATCATGTTCTCGACCTGGTTGGAGGCCTTGCGGGTCGCCAGGCCCTTCTCTTCGTCGGCCTCGAAGCTCGGCAGCTCGGCGTCCCAGCCGTCGGGCAGTTCGCGGTGCTGCATCATCGCGATCTCGTCGCGCTGCGAGGAGCCCTCGAGCTTCTGCTTCCACTCGGCGTGCAGCTCCGCACCGCGCCTGCCGACGCCCTCGGCGAAGTGCTCCATCACCCCGTCGGGGACGAGGAACTGGGCGTCCTCGGGCCAGCCGTAGAACTCCTTCGTCAGCTTCACCTCTTCGGGGCCGAGCGGCTCGCCGTGGGCCGCCTCGGTGTCTTCCTTGTTCGGTGAGCCGTAGCCGATGTGGCTGTCGACGACGATGATCGTCGGCCGGTCGTTGGTGTCTTTGAACTTCTCCAGGGCGCGGGCGAGCAGGTCGCGGTCGTTGGCGTCACCGACCCGCAGCACGTTCCAGCCGTAGGCCTCGAAGCGGGTGAGGACGTCGTCTTCGTAGGCGAGTTCGGTTTTGCCGTCGATCGTGATGTGGTTGTTGTCGTAGAGCCAGCAGAGATTGTCGAGCTTCAGGTGCCCGGCGAGCGAGGCGGCTTCGTGTGAGACGCCCTCCATCAGGCAGCCGTCGCCGGCCAGCGCGTAGACGTCGAAGTCGAAGAGGTCCCTGCCGAACCGTTCGCCCTGCCACTTCGAGGCGAGCGCCATCCCGACCGAGGTCGCGATCCCCTGACCGAGCGGCCCGGTCGTCGTCTCGACCCCCGAGGTCCAGCGGTACTCGGGGTGGCCGGGGGTGCGCGAGTGGAGCTGGCGGAAGCGTTCGATCTCGTGCAGCGAGACGGCCGGCTCGTCGGTCAGCGTGTAGTCGTCTTCGACCTTGCGCACCCCGGCCAGGTGGAGGACCGAGTAGAGCAGCATCGAGGCGTGGCCGTTGGAGAGGACGAAGCGGTCGCGGTTGGGCCAGGTCGGGTCGGCGGGGTCGTAGCGGAGGTGGTTCTGCCAGAGCTCGTAGGCGACCGGGGCGAGCGCCATCGGCGCGCCGGGGTGGCCGGAGTTGGCCTTCTGGACTGCGTCGATCGACAGCGTGCGAATCGTGTCGATGCAGAGGGTGTCGATGTCGAGGTCGATCTGCGAAGTCGTCATACCGCGATCCTAGTGATCGAGCCTGCCGCGGCGGTGACCATTCGGCTACGCGTCCATCAAGGTTCGATCCGGCTCACCGTGCCGTCGCCGTTGTTGGCGACCCAGACCGCTTCGCCGCCGACCGCGACCGCACCCGGGGCGGGGCCGACGTTGAGCGGCGAGCCTTCCGTCTCGCTGCTGTCGAGGTCGATCCTGGTGACCGTGTCGTCGTCGGCCGAGGCGACCCAGAGCAGGTTCGGGCCGGCGTCGATCCCGCCCGGGTTTCCGCCGACTTCGACCGTGTCGACGACCGAGCGGATTGCTGGGTCGATCTTGGCGACGGTGCCGGAGCGGCTGTCGGCGACCCAGACAAAGCCGCGGGCGACGGTGATCCCGGCGGGGCCACGGCCGGCGGGGATCGCCGCCGCGGGGGTCGCGGTGGCGAGGTCGATGCGGCGCACGGTGCCGGCGCTCGCGTTGGAGACCCAGAGGCCGCCGGCCCCGACCGCGAGCCGCAGCGGTGCCGCGTGGGGGGCGATCCCGCGGCGGAAGACCTTGCCGCTGACGGCGTTGACCGCGGTGATGCCGGCACCCTCCTCGTCGGCGACCCAGACGCGGTTGCGGCCGTAGACGACGGCGCCGGGATGGCCGCCGACCTCGATCCGCTCGCTCACCCGGTCGGACCCCGGGTCGACTCGCAGCAACAGACCCTGGCGCGGTTCGGTCACCCAGAGCTCGCCAGCGCCGAAGGCGACCCCGGCGAGGGCGGCGCCGAGCACGCGGCGCTCGCGCTGCACCGGTCCCGAGCCCGAGTAGTCGAGCCGGGTCAGCGAGCCGTCGGCCTCGCTCACCACCCAGGCCTCCGCGCCGCTGGCGGCGACGCGCAGCGGCCCCGGCCCGACCGGGATCGTCGCCGACACGTCGATGCCGCCGCCACCGCCGAGGACGAGGATCGCGGCGGCGACGACAGCGGCGATCCCGAGGGCACCGCCGATCAGCAGACCGAGCAGGCGGCGGCGCGGGCCATCACCGCCGCCTGGGCGGCGGGCGGACGCGCCGCCGAGCTCGCGGGTCCGCGCCTCCTCCCACTCGGCCGAGAGCACTTTGGTCGGGCGCACCTCGGATCCCTGGCGCTGGCGGGCGGCGGCGATCAGCGCCCCGGCGCTGTGGAAGCGGTCGCCCGGATCCTTGGCGACGGCGCGCTCGATCACGTCCTCGAGCCCCTCCGGGATCTCCGGCTCAGTGTCCGATTCGCGGCGCGCGTAGGGCGGGACCCCGGTCACCGCCTCGAAGAGGACGCAACCGAGCGAGTAGACGTCGGCGGCGGGGCCGACGCTGCCGCCACGCCACTGCTCCGGCGACATGTACTCGGCGGTGCCGACCACCGAGGTGCCGCTGGCGGCCCCGGACTCGTCGAGCGCCTTGGCCAGCCCGAAGTCGGAGAGGAAGGCGCGGTCGCATTCGACCAGGACGTTGTGCGGCTTGACGTCGCGGTGGACGATGCCCGCGGCGTGGGCGGCGTCGAGCGCGTCGGCGACTTGGCCGAGCAGCGCCGTGGCGCGCTCCGGGGGCAACGGCCCGTCGCGGTCGATGACCCGCCGCAGGTCTCCCCCCTCGACCAGCCGCATCGCGACCAGCAGCTCGCCGTCGACCTCGCGCGAGTCGAAGATCGGCACCACCGAGGGGTGGTCGAGGCGGGCGGCGAGGCGCGACTCGCGCAGGAACCGCTCGCGGAAGCTGCCGCGATCGGCGAGCTCGCGGGCGATCACCTTCAGAGCCACCGGCCGTTCGAGGCCGAGGTGGGTCGCCCGATAGACGACGCCCATCCCGCCGCGGGCGATCAGGGCGTCGATGCGATAACCGGCGACGGTTGACCCAACTTGCAGACGTGCTGGCACCCCGGCGTTATACCCGGGGTGCCAGTCACGTCATCTCACTTGGCTAGCGGCGGGGCGTCGGCTGCCAGTCGATCACCGGGCCGATTTCGCTCGCCCCTTCGGCGAGGTCGTAGCCGGCGGCGAGCTGCACGCTGGCGCCGTTGGCGACGCTGATCGAGACCAGCCGCTGTTCTCCTTCCAGTTCGACGATCGCGGCGACCCGCTGGCCGTCGGAGGAGAAGACCGAGGTGGTCTGCGAGCCGTCGGGCAGCTCGGTCAGCTTCTCGGCCCGGGCCGGGCCGATCCGCTTTGCCCAGAGGCCCTGGTCGCGGCGGAAGAGCAGCGTGTGGCCATCGGGCGAGACGTCTTCGACGTAGGCCGAGCCGACGCCTTTGACCTGCGGCCGCACGACCTTGCCGGTCCGCTTCATCGTGTAGACGTCGGCGTAGGCGGCCGGCGTTTCGCTGTCGTCGCCGCGGCTGAAGAGGATGCCGCCGGCGAAGTAGCGGGGCGCGAACTCGTCGATCCGCGCGGTGCGGGTCAGCCGCTTCAGGCCGGCACCGTTGGGACGAATCGAGAACAGATCCTCGTTGACGTCGCCGCCGACACCGGCCAGCGAGCGGACGAAGACGATCCCCTTGCCGTCGGGCGCGACCGACGCTTCGTGGTCGTCGGCGCCACCGCTGGTCAGCTGGTGGACGTTGGCACCGCCGATCGCGACCGTGTAGAGGTCGGCCGGGGCGCCTTCTGAGGCCCGCCGCTCGAAGACGACGTAGCGGCCGTTGGTCGAGACGATCGGCCGCGAGTCGATCTCCGAGCCGCTGGTCAGGCGGCGCTGGCCGGAGCCGTCGGGACGGACGGTGAAGAGGTCGCCGCCGCGAGCGAAGGCGATCACCGTGCCGTCCGGCGAGAAGGCCGGTTCGACGTCGGCGGGATCCTCGGTCAGCTGGTTGAGGCGACCGTCGCGGACCGCGAAGAGGCCGCCTTCCTCGACCCCGCCGACTTTCTCGGTCTTCGAGAAAACGACGGCGCCGCTCCGCGGGGCGGCGTGCGCCGCCGCCGGCAGGGCGAAGGCGAAGAGGGCGAGGAGGACGGCGACGAAAAAGGTGCGCTTGCTGTGGGCGCGGCTGCTGTGGAGGTAGTGGCTCATGGGATTCCTTTCGCTGGGATTGCGTCTTGCCCAGCGATGTTCGAATCCCCAACCGTGCGCGCCAACGACACCCGCGCCCCCCACCGGGCCACGTATGACCCGGCCCGAGCCAAGCCCGAGCCGCCGATGGGCCGATTTCGGGACCCATGGGCTCGAAATCGGCCCATCGGCAGAGCGTTAGCGGGGGCGGTCCAGCCCTAACTCGATCACGCGGGCGGCCACGAGGCGGGGGCGTTCGCGGCCGGCCTCGCCGGGGACGTCGAGCTTGGCGGCGAGGGCGTCGAGGCGACGCTGGGCGGTGCGCTCGGAGACGTGCAGGTCGGCGGCAATCTCGGCGCGGGTGGCGGGGCGGCCGGCGAAGGCGCCCTCGGTGCGGTACGGCGCGACCAGCGCCGCTGCGGTCGCCCGCTCCTCCTCGCTCAGCGCCACCCCCGGCTCGGTGCTGGCGACCGTCGCGCCGACTGGGGTCGCCGCCCCGGTCGAGACTTCGAGCCTGCAGGCCCCGACGATCAGCGTGTCACCGTCGCGCAGCCGCCGCGGCCGGTCGAGCGGCTCGCCGTTCAGCGCGGTGCCGTTGCGACTGTCGAGATCGGTCGCCATCAGCACGTCGCCGCGGCGTTCGATCTCGAGGTGGTTCCAGGAGACGGCCTCGTCCTCGAGGACCACGTCCGCCTCCGGCGAGCGCCCGACCACGGTCCGCTCGCCGGCCAGCGGCACCGAGCGCGGCGGCTCACCGCCGCTACTCAGCCAGAGCCGCGCGTCCATCAGGGACGACGCGCTCCTTGCCGCGCCGTGGGGAGCCTCTAGTACCGGTAGTGGTCCGACTTGTACGGACCCTCGACCGGCACGCCGAGGTAGGCGGACTGCTCGGCGGTCAGCTCGGTCAGCTCGACGCCGAGCGAGCCCAGGTGCAGCCGCGCGACTTTCTCGTCGAGGTGCTTGGGCAGGACGTAGACCTGCTTCGAGTAGTCCTCGGCCTTGGTGAAGAGCTCGACCTGGGCGATCACCTGGTTGGTGAACGAGTTCGACATCACGAAGCTCGGGTGCCCGGTGGCGTTGCCGAGGTTCAGCAGCCGGCCCTCGGAGAGGACGATGATCGAGTGGCCGTCGGGGAAGCGCCACTCGTCGACCTGCGGCTTGATGTTGACCCGCTCGGCGTCGGACTCTTCCAGCGCCGCCATTTCGATCTCGTTGTCGAAGTGGCCGATGTTGCCGACGATCGCGTTGTGCTTCATCCGCCGCATGTGGTCGAGGCTGATCACGTCACGGTTGCCGGTCGCCGAGACGAAGATGTCGGCGCTCTCGACGACGTCCTCGACCCGGCGCACCTCGTAGCCCTCCATCGCCGCTTGCAGCGCGCAGATCGGGTCGATCTCGGTGATGATCACCCGGGCGCCCTGGCCGCGCAGGCTCTCGGCGCAGCCCTTGCCGACGTCGCCGTAGCCACAGACGACCGCGACCTTGCCGCCGATCATCACGTCGGTGCCGCGGTTGATGCCGTCGATCAGCGAGTGGCGGCAGCCGTAGAGGTTGTCGAACTTCGACTTGGTGACCGAGTCGTTGAC
>Ga0081455_10006554_pt1 | contig 12458 bp, 10 predicted proteins | sample TabmetS3T2R1_FD_70207 | JGI IMG/M metagenome (GOLD analysis project Ga0081455, IMG submission 70207) | Tabebuia heterophylla rhizosphere microbial communities from the University of Puerto Rico - S3T2R1 | ecosystem: Host-associated > Plants > Roots > Rhizosphere ... | reverse complement strand
GCGGGGGTCGCCGACGAAGCGGTACGCCTTGGCCAGCGCCGCGGGCCCGATGAACAGCGGATCGACTTCCATCGACAGGCAGTCGCTCACGCACGCGCCGCACTGGATGCAGGCCATCGACTGCGTCACGTCGATCATCGACTCGCGGGGAACGAGGTACTCGCGCTCCGGCACCGGCTGCTTGTTGATCAGCCACGGCGTGACGCGCTGGATCTTCTTCCAGTGGACCGCATCCATGTCGACGATGAGGTCCTTGATGACGGGCATGTTGCCCATCGGCTCGACCTCGATGACGCCGTCGCGCGACGACGCCTGCGCCTTGTCGAGATGGGTGTGGCAGGCCAAGCCGGGCTGGCCGTTGATGCGCACGCCGCACGAGCCGCAGATCGCGGCGCGGCACGAGCAGCGGATGCCGATCGAGCCGTCGAAGCGCGCCTTGGCCTGCAGGATGCCCTCGAGCACCGAGCGGTGCGGCTCGAGCTGGATCGTGTGCTCGTCCCAGTACGGCGCGTCGCCCGACTCGGGGTCGTAGCGTCGCAGCCGCAGGGTGAAGTCCTGCGCCGGCTGATGCGCCTCCGCCACTAGTACTTCCTCTCTTCGGGCTGCCACTGCGTGATCGTCACGGGCGAGTAGTACACGTCCGGGACGTCATCGCCGTTGCGTGCGATGTCGATGTGCTTGAGCCAGACGTCGTCGTTGCGCTCGGGGTAGTCGGTGCGGAACTGCGCGCCGCGAGACTCCTTGCGCTCGATGGCCGCGACCACGGTCGCCTCGGCGCAGTCGAGCATGTAGCCGAGCTCGATCGCGCCGAGCACGTCCTGATTGAAGACGGTCCCACGGTCGTCGATGTAGGCCGTGCGCGCCTCCTCCTTGAGGCGGCGGACGACGTCGTGCGCGTGGCGCAGGCCGTTCTCGTCGCGGAACACCGCGACGTTGCGGTTCATCTCGACGCCGAGCTCCTCCTTGATCTCCGAGACGCGCCGGCCGGTGCGCTCGCGGCCGATGATCTCGGCGATCATCGCGGAGTCGCGGGTGCGCGCCTGGTCACCGACGGACGGCATCGGCATCGTGTTCGCCCGCGCCGCCGCGTGCTCGCCCGCGCGGCGGCCGAAGATCAGCGTGTCGAGGAGCGAGTTCGCGCCGAGGCGGTTGCCGCCGTGGACCGACACGCAGGCGACCTCGCCGGCCGCGTAGAGCCCGGTGATCGGCGTGGCGCCGTTGATGTCGGTCTTGACCCCGCCCATGATGTAGTGCTGGCCGGGGCGGATGAGGATCGGCTCGCGCGTGATGTCGACGCCCGCGAAGTCCTTGCCGATGTTGACGATCTCGCGCAGCGCCTCGAGCGTGCGCTTGCGCGGGACGACGGTGACGTCGAGGTAGATGCCGACGCCATCGGGCCCGACTCCGCGGCCCTCGTTGATCTCGGTCTGCTCGGCGCGCGAGACGACGTCGCGGGAGGCGAGCTCCATCTTGTTCGGCGCGTACTTCTCCATGAAGCGCTCGCCGTCGGAGTTCAGGAGATGGGCGCCCTCGCCGCGCGCTCCCTCGGTGATGAGGAACCCCGTCTCGACCAGGCAGGTCGGGTGGTACTGCACCATCTCCATGTCCATGAGCGGCGCGCCGACCCGGAAGGCCTGGGCGATGCCGTCGCCGGTGCAGATGAGCGCGTTGGTCGTCGGCTTGTAGCACTGGCCCGCGCCGCCGGAGGCGAGGATCACGTTCTTGGCCGTGAACGTCTCCATGCGCCCGGAGCGAACGTCGCGGGCGACCGCGCCGACGCAGGCGCCCTCCTCGTCGAGGATCAGCGAGGTGACGAACCACTCCTCGAAGCGATCGACCTTCTCGGAGTACTTGAGGATCTGCTCGTAGAGGACGTGCAGCAGCGCCTGGCCGGTGATGTCGGCGACGTAGGCGGTGCGGTTGAACGAGGCGCCGCCGAATGGCCGCAGGTCCAGCTCGCCGGTCTCGTTGCGGTGGAAGGTGACGCCGATGTGCTCGAGGTGCATGACCTCGCCCGGCGCCTCGGCGCACATGATCTCGATGGCGTCCTGGTCGCCGAGGTAGTCCGAGCCCTTGACGGTGTCGAAGGCGTGCGAGCGCCAGTCGTCGGCCGGATTGATGGCCGCGTTGATGCCTCCTGCGGCGGCCACCGAGTGCGAGCGCACCGGGTGGACCTTGCTCATGAGCGCGACCGTCGCGCCGGCGTCAGCGGCCGCCAGCGCCGCGCGCTGACCGGCGAGACCCGCGCCGATGATGAGGACGTCATGTGCAGGCATGGCTCTCTGGACTCTATAGAGCGAGTCCTTCAAACCTCCCCGTGGCGGGCCTATCCTGCGCGGCCCGGAACCGCGGCGCTGAGCGCTCGTCGGACCTGCTCGATCGTCACGACGCCGCGCAGTCGATCGTCGCCGTCGATGACCATCAGGGCGCCCAGCGAGCGCAGCCCCTCGGAGCCCAGGAGCTGCTCGATCGGGGTGTCGTCGCGCACGCGGAAGGCCTCGTCGGCCCTGGCGTCGACGACGTCTGCGACCGGCAGCGCCGGCCGCCCGTGCTGGACGGCGTCGTCGACCCGCTGCTGGTGCAGGAGTCCGAGGAAGCGCCCGGTGATCGGGTCGGCGACGGGGAACCACGGCCAGCGGTAGCGCAGGAAGAACTCGTCCTGGGCCTCCACGACGGTGGTGTCCCCGGGCACCCACACCGGCTGGGTGTCCATGACGTCGGCGACGGTCACGCCCTCCAGCCGTTCCGAGAAGCGGCTCGAGGCCACCGCGCCGGTCGCGGTCTGGCCCAGGAACCAGCCGAGGACGATGAACCACAGGCCGGTGTACGGGTCGCCGCGGACGAGCAGGTAGATCCCGCCGCCGACGAGGACGTAGGAGAAGATCTGGCCGAGCCGCGCGGAGAAGCGCGTGCCGCGGTTGCGGTCGCCGGTGATCTTCCACGCCGCCGCGCGCGCGATGCGCCCGCCGTCGAGGGGGAACGCGGGCACCATGTTGAAGACCAGGAGGAACGCGTTGACGAGCGCCAGCCAGCCGAGCAGCGCGAGGCCGGGCGACGGGTTGCCGTTGAGCGCCACGGCGTCGAGGAAGTCCTGCGAGCCGGAGACCGCCAGCCCGATCGCGATGCACACGACGATGATCAGGAGCGTCACCGCCGGCCCGGCGGCCGAGACGCGGAACTCCTCGCCCGGCGAGCGGCTGTCGCGGTCGAGCTTCGCGATCCCGCCGAAGAACCACAGGTCGATGCCCGCGATGCCGATGCCATGCCGGCGCGCGACGAGCGCGTGGCCGAGCTCGTGCAGCGTCAGCGAGACGAAGAACAGTGCCGCGCTGGCCACCGCCACCGAATAGGCGGTCGTATCGGGGTACCGGTCCGTGTAGGACGACGACAGCCCGATGATCATGATGAACAGGACGACGAACCAGCTGGGACTGGCTCCGATGCGGATCCCGAAGACCCGTGCCAGCTGAATTGACCCTGTCCCCATTTCCACTACACATGGTGGCAGGCGCCCACCCGCTGCGTCGCCGTCGAGCGGCCTTTGCCGGCCGCTTCACGCTCGCGTGAGCCGGGGGCGCCGATCGCCTCGGCGCCCCCGGACACGTGACGGTCTAGCCCGCAGCCTGCGTCTGGGCCTTGATGACCTTGTCGAACACGAGCTTCTTATCCTTGACGCGGTTGGCGCCGTAGTCGGTCAGCGTCGTGTCGCCGTTCTTGTCGATCGAGTACTTGCCGAGGACGGAGTCGCGGTTCTTGATGTGGAAGAACGCGTCGATCACCGCCGCGCGGTCGTTGCCCTTGTCACCAGCGTTCTGGATCGAGAGCAGGGCCACCTTCATCGCCTCGTAGCCGTAGATCGCGTAGGGGTACGGATCGCGGTTGTACTTCTGCTTGAAGTGCGTGAAGAAGTCCTGCGCCGCCGGCGGGTAGAGCTTCGGGTCGAGGGTCGGGTTCGTGATGTAGGTCATCGCCGCGACCTTCGGGCTGATCTTCGTCACGAACACGTCCGCGACGCCGTCCGGCCCGAAGAGCTTCATCTGCGGGTTCGCAGCGTTGACGTCGCTGAAGACCTGCACGCCCTTGTTCTGCGTGATACCGCCGAAGAACATGCAGTCCGCGCCGCTCGTCTTGATCTTCTGGGCGAGGGTGCGGAAGTTCGCGGCCTTGGTGTCGATGCCGTCATTGCCGGCGATCTGCAGGCCCTGGGTCTTCGCGATGCTCTCGACCTGCGTCGCGATGCCCTTTCCGTAGACCTCCTTGTCGTTGAGGATGTAGGTCTTCTTGCAGCCCTCGTCCTTCTGGTAGGTCACCTGGGCCGCTGCCTGGATGTGGTCCGCCGGGACGACGCGCCCGAAGGTGCGCTTCCCCGTCGGGTAGTACTTGTCCGGCTCGCCCTTGTCGGCGCCCTGGGCGCGCGTCAGGCCGACGTAGGTGTTCGACGGCGAGATCTGCAGGATCCCGGCCTCGTTGAGGATCGGGATCGAGATCGCCGATGCACCGGAGTTGAACTCGCCGAGATAGACGATGGTGGAGGCATCCTGGGCCGCCTTGCGCGCGTCAGACGACGTCTGGCCCGGATCCCACTTACCGGCTGCGGCCGTGGCGTCGTCGAGGCTCACGTACTTGATCGTGAACTTGCCGGCCTTGCCGCCGGCCTCCTCGAGCGCGAGCTTCTCGCCCGCGACGACGTCCTCGGACTGCGGGCGAGAATCGCCCTGCAGCGGAAGGCTCGAATAGATCGTCAGCGCCGTGCGGCCACCGCCGCTCGTGCTGCTGCCACCGCTGCTGTTGTCGTTACCGCCGCACGCCGCGATGAACATCGCGACGGCGGCTATGGCCGCCAGCCCAGCACTTCGCTTGAGCATGTCACCCCTCCCAATGGGCACGTGTGCAGTCGCGTAGGTTGCTGTGCTGACACCAAAATGGCAAGTCCTAGGTGTCGACTACCGCGCAACCCCCGTTCAGAAGTAGGCTTACGGGCATCCGGCAGGGGCCGGAAGGGGCCGCATTTTGGGGCGGTCCGGTCCAGACAAGGGGGATTTCTCCGAGATGCATCTCAAGCTCGCGCGGAGCGTCGCGCTGGCAGCGGCCGCAATGGCCGTTGCACCGGGCGCGGCTCACGCCGCGCAGATCACCGTGACCGGGGACGCGGGAAGCCCGGTCGCGCTCAACCCCGCTGCGCCGACGGCGCTGCGCAACGCCGACGTCACCGTCACGGTCAACCAGGATGTCGGTGACGGGAACTACTCGATCGTGACCAAGGACCCGAGCGGTGCCGTGGCGGGCGACGCCAGCAACTACTGCTGGTCGATCAACAACGCCACCGACCACCCGGACTTCCACGGCAACGGCACCTACACCGTCATCGTCCAGATCCATAGCGGCAGCTGCACCACGCCCGTCGTCAGGACGGTCCAGGCGCAGTACACGATCGGCGCAAGCGTCGCGATGCCCGCTCCCGCGACGCCGCTGCTCACCCGCCCGGTGAACAGCACCGCCACGACGCGGTACGACCTGCCGATTGCCCTCAACCCTGGCATCAGCACGTACGAGACCCGCTTTTCGAGGAACGCGGTGATCGCCCCCGACGGCAGCATCTCCGGCCCATCCGACGAGGCCTTTGTCGACAGCACGCGCGGCGTGGTCTCGGCGACGTTCGAGCGGCCGGGGACGTACACGTTCGTCGCCCGCGGCAGCCTCGACAACTACTTCACGCCGTGGAGCGCCCCGACGCAGGTGCGGGCGATCGCGCCGTTCGACTTCGAGGACATCACGTTCCCCGACTCGCGCGGCCCGAGCTACAAGCTGCGCGCCAAGGTGCGCGAGAAGACCGCCGGCGGCCGCGTGTACATCTCCTACGCGCGCGGGAGCAAGGGCGGCCGGTACCACTCGCTGCGCTACGCGCGCATCAGCAAGGGGAGCACGATCTCCAAGCGGTTCCGGCTGCGCAAGACGGGCACCTACCGGTTGCGCTTCCGCTACAAGGGCTCGTCGACGACCGCCGGCGGCGTCATCACCACGAAGATCCGCATCACGCGCCGCGTGGTGTTCTAAGCCGGCGTGTGCCGCTCGACGATCGCGGCCACATCCGCGCCCGGAGGCAGCGTGCCGTAGTTGAGGCCGGCGTCGCCTCCGAGGCGCGCGGCGCAGAACGCATCGGCCACCGCGGTGGGCGCATGGCGCACGAGCAGGGAACCCTGCAGCGCCAGCGCCATGCGCTCCACCACGCGCCGGGCACGCGGTTCGAGCCCGTCGGGGTTGGCGAACTCGTCGCGCGTGTCGGCGACGAAGGCGTCGAGGCGCGGGTCGGCGCCCGCCGCCTCGCAGACCTCGGCGAAGAAGACCTCCAGCGCCTCGGGCGCCCGGGCCAGCGCGCGCAGGACGTCGAGCGCCATGACGTTGCCCGAGCCCTCCCAGATCGACGAGAGCGGCGCCTCGCGGTACAGGCGCGGCATCCCTGACGCCTCGACGTAGCCGTTGCCGCCAAAGCACTCAAGCGCCTCGTAGGCGTGGCCGGGAGCGCGCTTGCAGACGTGGTACTTGGAGACCGCGGTCGCCACGCGCTTGAACGCGTCGGCGCGCGGGTCGGCCGCCGCCTCGTCGTAGGCGCGCGCGAGCCGCATCGCGACGACGGTGGCCGCCTCGGACTCGATCGCGAGGTCGGCGAGCACGTTGAGCATGAGCGGCTGGTCGATCAGGCGCTTGCCGAACGCGCTGCGGTGGGCGGCGTGCCAGGTCGCCTGTGCGACCGCCGCGCGCATCCCGCCGGCGGTGCCGATGACACAGTCCAGCCGGGTGTGGTTGACCATCTCGATGATCGTGGGCACGCCGCGCCCCGGCTCGCCGACCATCCGCGCCAGCGCATCGCGGAACTCGACCTCGCTCGACGCATTGGAGCGGTTGCCGAGCTTGTCCTTGAGGCGCTGGAGCTGGAAGCCCGCGTTGCGCGCACCGTCAGGCAGCACGCGCGGCAGAGCGAAGCAGGTCACGCCCTCATCGGTCTGGGCCAGGACCAGGAAGAGGTCGCACATCGGCGCGCTGCAGAACCACTTGTGCCCCGTGAGCTCCCACCAGCCGTCGTCGGCAGCCAGGGCGCGCGTCGTGTTGGCTCGCACGTCGGAGCCGCCCTGCTTCTCGGTCATGGCCATGCCGCAGAGCGCGCTCGGCTTGCCCGCCTTCAGCTCCGGGTCGTAGGTCGTCGCGGTCAGCCGGGGGACCCATTCGTCGGCGACGTCCGGCTGCGCGCGCAGCGCCGGCACTGCGGCGAACGTCATGGTGATCGGGCAGCTGAAGCCCGCCTCGGCCTGGGTGGAGCAGATGTAGGCGGCAGCGCGTGCGGCGTGCGCGCCGGGGCGGTCCGTGCGCCAGGGCAGCGCGTGCAGCTCGTGCTCGACGCCTGCCCGCATCAGCGCGTGCCACGCCGGGTGGAACTCGACCTCGTCGCGGCGGTTGCCGTAGCGGTCGTGGGTTTGAAGCACCGGGGGGTGCTCGTTGGCCTCGAAGCCCCAGCGCATCGGCTCGCCACCCCAGAACGCGCCCTGCGCCTGCAGGCGCTCGCGCGCCCAGCCCGCGCCCTCGCGCTCGAGCGCCTCCTGCAGCGCCGCGTGGTCGTCGAAGAGGTTGCGGCCTTCGAGCGGCGGCGTCTGGTTGAGGACGTCGTGGGTCACGGTGCTCATGGCTGGGTCTCCTCGCTCACGGAGCGGCGACAGAAGGTGACAAGATCGGCGACGAGCGCATCGGGATCGACGTCGCCCGCCACCGGCGAGAGCGGCCCGACAAGGGCCTCGCCGAGCCCGCCGACCAGCGCCGCCGCGGTGAGCTCGACGTTCTGCGCAGGCAGCTCGCCGGCGGCGATGCCGTCGCCCAGGATGTCGGCGAAGACGGTGGCATAGGCGCGGCGGAAGGCGAGGCGCTCGGCCTCGACGGCGGGGTCGACCGGCTCGGCGAGCAGCGCCCACGCGAGCCTCCGCCCTCTCAGTGCCCGTCGGGCGAACGTGTCGACGACCGCGGTCAGCCGCGCCGCGGCACGTGTGGCGCCGCCGCTTGCCGCGCGCGTCGCGTCGACCTCGCGCTGCGACGCCCGCCGGAACACCTCGGCGAAGAGCTCGGCCTTCGACGGGAAGTGCCGGTACACCGTGCCGGTCGCGACCCGGGCCCGCGCCGCCACCGCGGCGACCTGCGCCTCGCGGTAGCCGCCGCGGGCGATCAGCTCGTGGGCGGCGCGCACGATCCGCTCGCGCGTGGCGACGCGCCGCGCCTCGGTGCGCTCGGTCGTGCGGTAGGGCATCGCACGAAGAAGTGAATCACAGTTCACTCCTTTGCGCGTACCTCGCGTTCGAGCTCGTCGACGGCGGCTCTAAGCGTGCGCAGGCGCTCCTCGAGCACGACTTCGTGGGCGTGCTCGTGGTCCTCGTCGTCCTCGTCGAGCAGCTCGCGCTCGGCGCGATGCAGCTCGATCGCCCGCGCCTCCTCCATCGAGTTGATGACGATCCCGATGAAGAGGTTGAAGATGAGGAACGACGCGAGCAGGACGTACGAGACGAAGAACATCAGCGTCCAGTTCGAGAGCTCCTGGCCGCGCTCGATGTAGGCCGGCAGGTTCTCGAGCGTCAGCAGCACGAACATCGTCACCATCGACTGCCCGATGTCGTCGAAGTTCGCCGGGTCGTGGTCGTGGAAGATCAGCCAGCCGACCATCCCGTAGACGTAGACGAGCAGCAGCGTGATCACCGCCAGGCTGGCCACGCCCGGGATCGAGCGGCCGACGGCGACGGTGAGCACGCGCAGGTCGGGCAGCAGCCGCACGGCGCGCACGATCCGCAGCAGCCGGACGAGGCGCAGCAGCGTGGCGTTCTCGCGTATGCCCGGCACGAAGCTCGCGCCGATGACGACGAAGTCGAAGACGTTCCAGCCGCTGCGGAAGTAGTCGCGCGGGTGCTCGGCGTAGGCGCCCATCCTGATGAGCAGCTCGACCACGAAGAGCCCGAGGATCACCCCGTTGGCGAGCCGCAACTGCTCGCCGATCGCGGCGTCGATCGAGGCGTACGTCTCGAGGCCGAGCGTCACCGCGTTGACGGCGATGATCCCGAGCATCAGCGGGTCGAACCACGTCGATTCGACGATGCGCCCGCAGCGCGCGGCGACGCGTGACCTCATACCGCCGTCCTCGCTCGCGCCCGCAACGAGAGGACCGCGGTGGCTCCGAGCACGACGACGATGACCACCAGCGACAGCCAGATCGGCGGGTGCCACACGTCGATCAGCAGCATCTTCACGCCGATGAAGGCGAGGACGATCGACAGCCCGTGTGAGAGATAGACGAAGCGGTCCATCATCCCCGCGAGCACGAAGTACAGCGCGCGCAGGCCGAGCATCGCGAAGGCGTTGGCGGCGAAGACGATGAACGCCTCGTCGGTGATCGCGAAGATCGCGGGGATCGAGTCGACGGCGAAGATGATGTCGGTGGTCGCCACCACGACGAGCACGGCGAGCAGCGGCGTCGCGATGAAGCGCCCGGCGCTGCGGACCAGGATCCGGTCGTCGTGGTACTCGGAGGACATCGGCACGCGCCGGCGCAGGATGCGCAGCGCCGGGTTGTGCTCGGGCTCGATCTTCGTGTCGTCGTGGCGCGCGATCTTCCACGCCGTGTAGAGCAGGAGCGCGCCGAAGACATAGAACGTCGCGTGGAACGCGTCGAGCATCGCGGCGCCGACCAGGATGAACACGAGGCGCAGCACCAGCGCCAGCGCGATGCCCCACGTCAGCACCTTCGGCTGCACGGCAGCGGGCACCGCGAAGTACCCCATGATCACCGCGAAGACGAAGATGTTGTCCAGCGAGAGCGAGCGCTCGAGCAGGTAACCGGCGTAGTACTGCGCCCCCGGGTCGCCGCCCTGCCAGACCCAGAGCAGCCCGCCGAAGGCGAGCGCGATCGCGGTCCAGACGATCGACCACACGATGGACTCGCGCAGCCGCGGCGCGTGGCCGCGCGCGAACGCGAGGAGGTCGATCGCGAGCATCGCGACGACCAGTACTCCCAAGCCGGCCCAGAGTGGGGCGGACACCGACATACGTCCTTCTCCTTGTTCGGTTCACCGATGGAGAAGGTTTGGTCCGCCATTCCGGCGGTGACGCCGGGCCGCGAGGCCGTGTTGACGTACGTCACCCGTCGGGACTACTTCCCTTCGTCGCGGCGCATCTTAGCGGCCCTTCACTAGCCTGCCGAGCCTCACTTCCAGGAGAACTCAATGGCCAAGATCAAAGTCGCTAACCCGATCGTCGAGCTCGACGGCGATGAGATGACCCGGATCATCTGGCAGTTCATCAAGGACCAGCTGATCCTTCCGTACCTCGACGTCGAGCTCGAGTACTACGACCTGTCGATCCAATCGCGCGACGCCACCGACGACCAGATCACGGTCGACGCGGCGAACGCCATCAAGCGCCACGGCGTGGGCGTCAAGTGCGCGACGATCACCCCCGACGAGGCGCGCGTGGAGGAGTTCGGCCTCAAGGAGATGTACCGCTCGCCGAACGGCACGATCCGCAACATCCTCGGCGGCGTCATCTTCCGCGAGCCGATCGTCATCTCGAACATCCCGCGGCTCGTGCCGGGCTGGACGAAGCCGATCGTCATCGGCCGCCACGCGTTCGGTGACCAGTACCGCGCCACGGACCTCGTCGTCCCCGGCGAGGGCACGCTGACGCTCAGCTTCACTCCCAAGAACGGCTCCGAGCCGGTCGAGCTCAACGTGTACGACTTCCCCGGCGGGGGCGTCGCGATGGCGATGTACAACCTCGACGACTCGATCCGCGACTTCGCGCGCGCGTCGTTCCGCTACGGGCTCGACCGCGGGCTGCCGGTCTACCTCTCGACCAAGAACACGATCATGAAGCGCTACGACGGACGCTTCAAAGACCTGTTCGAAGAGGTCTTCGACGGTGAGTTCAAGGACCAGTTCGGCGCCGCCGGCCTGACCTACGAGCATCGCTTGATCGACGACATGGTCGCCGCCGCGCTGAAGTGGGAAGGCGGCTATGTGTGGGCGTGCAAGAACTACGACGGCGACGTGCAGTCCGACACCGTCGCGCAGGGCTTCGGCTCGCTGGGACTCATGACGAGCGTGCTCATGACGCCCGACGGCAACACCATCGAGGCCGAGGCCGCGCACGGCACCGTCACCCGCCATTTCCGCCAGCACCAGCAGGGCAAGCCGACGTCCACCAACCCGATCGCGTCGATCTTCGCGTGGACGCGCGGGCTTCACCATCGCGGCCGGATGGACGACACGCCCGACGTCGAGCGCTTCGCCGACACGCTCGAGCGGGTCTGCGTGCAAACGGTGGAAGACGGCAAGATGACAAAGGACCTTGCGCTCCTCGTGGGCGGCGATCAGGAATGGCTGACCACGCAGGAGTTCCTGGGTGCGATCGACGAGAACCTGCAAAGGGAGATGAACTGAAATGGCAACGAAGGTCACCGTCACCGGGGCGGCCGGGCAGATCGGCTACGCGATCCTGTTCCGGATCGCTTCGGGTCAGCTGCTCGGGCCCGGCGAGAAGGTGCAGCTGTGCCTGCTCGAGATCCCGCAGGCCGTGAAGGCCGCCGAGGGCACCGCGCTGGAGATCTTCGACTGCGCGTTCCCGCTGCTCGAGGGCATCGACATCACCGACGACGCCAACGTCGCCTTCGACGGCGTCAACGTTGCGCTGCTCGTCGGCGCGCGCCCGCGCTCGAAGGGCATGGAGCGCGCCGATCTGCTCGAGGCCAACGGCCAGATCTTCAAGCCGCAGGGCCGCGCGCTCAACGACCACGCGGCGGACGACGTCCACGTGCTGGTGGTCGGCAACCCGGCCAACACGAACGCGCTCATCGCGGTCAACAACGCGCCCGACATCCCGGCCGAGCGCTTCGGCGCGATGACGCGCCTGGACGAGAACCGCGCGGTGGCGCAACTGGCCCAGAAGCTCGGCGTGGGCGTCGACGACGTCACCGACCTCGCCGTGTGGGGCAACCACTCGCCGACGATGTTCCCCGACCTCTTCAATGCGAAGGTGAGCGGCGCGCGCGCCGTCGACCAGGTCGATCTCGGCTGGTACGAGAACGAGTACATCCCGCGTGTCGGCAAGCGCGGCGCGGAGATCATCGAGGCCCGTGGGGCCTCGTCGGCCGCCTCGGCCGCCAACGCCGCGATCGACTGCATGCGCGACTGGCTCGCGGGCGCCGACGGCCTGCACTCGATGGCGGTTCGCTCCAACGGCGAGTACGGCGTGGAGGAGGGCATCATGTCCTCGTTCCCGCTGCGCTTCTCCGGCGGGGGCTACGAGATCGTCGAGGGCCTCGAGGTCGGCGACTTCGCGCAGGCGAAGATCGACGCCACGGTCGGAGAGCTCAAGGAGGAGCGCGACGCGGTGCGGGAGCTCAGCCTGGTGTAGCGGCGGCGGTACGGACGGGCTCG